>Ga0233425_10006592_pt1 | contig 17096 bp, 17 predicted proteins | sample Watercolumn_Towu_2_FD_181712 | JGI IMG/M metagenome (GOLD analysis project Ga0233425, IMG submission 181712) | Freshwater microbial communities from Lake Towuti, South Sulawesi, Indonesia - Watercolumn_Towuti2014_140_MG | ecosystem: Environmental > Aquatic > Freshwater > Lake | place... | reverse complement strand
TGTGTAACGGTTTGAATCCGCAATTACTTCAGGGTCTGACAATAGTTTTTCCAAATCGTTGTATCTTTCGTATAATTTTTCTAATTTTTTTACTAAAATATCATTCATTTTTGTTGTGCGGTTTCTGCTGAAGTTTGATTCTTTTTAAATCTCCTCTGGAATCGTTCTATCTGGCCGGCGCTGTCAACAAATTTCTGCTTGCCTGTATAAAAAGGATGGCATTTTGAACAAACTTCCACGGCGATTTTCGGCTTTGTTGACTTAGTCTTGAATGTTTCCCCGCATCCACACGTAACAACCGTCTCCACATAGTTAGGATGAATATCCTTCTTCATCTGGTTTCTCCCCAAAAAAATAATGCGTTCAGAGAACGCATGACATGAATGAAACATCTCAAATATATCACATTTTCAGAAAAATTTTAACAAACAAGCACGTATTCTGCAATATAAATTTTCATGGAAAAAGTTTCCATTTTCCCAAAATTGTCCTTTATTTTTTGCCGCCAGTTTATACAATTATATTTTTTATTAAAATGCGCACAGGAAAGAAATACAGATGTTAATTCCATCTCAGTTTTGATTTCTCTGGCTTTGAAGGTATTTAATAAATACGGGAGAAAAGGATACATGGCGGAAAACAGCAGAAGAAAATTTCTTAAGATTGCATCGCATGCGCTGGGTGGCGTTCTGGCTGCTGGCGTGGCAGCACCGGTTGCAGGCTTGGTCGTACACCCGTTGATGAAAGAGACAGTGTACGGAACTGCCGATTTTATTAATATCGGCAAGGTAGACGATTTTCCTGTAGGCGTGCCCAAAAAGACGACCATTACTTCTTCCAAAATGGATGCCTGGAATGTCTTTGAGGGGCTCGTTATGGGGTCTGTCTGGGTGGTAAGAAAGGAGGACGGTTCGTTACAGGTATTTTCTACGAATTGTCCGCACCTCGGATGCGGTATAAATTGGGGCGCCGATGTAAAGCAGTTCCTGTGCCCATGCCATGAGGGTGTTTTTGACATAGAAGGCAGAAAAATATCGGGTCCGGCCCCGCGTGACCTTTATTCATTTGAAACAAAGATCGAAAACGACAACGTCCTGGTAAGTTATAAAAGAATAATTTAATGTGTGGAATTTCAAATAAATGCCCCCCCCGATCCCCCTCGCTGGCTGGGGTGAAGGGGGTGGATAGTCGTCTGGAAAATAGTTGTAGAGAGCAAAGTCGTTTGATTGAGATCGTAACTAAGTCTTGCGTATTTACGTCGGTATTGTTAAAGAAAGTTGTTGGCTTCTTGTCTTTTTAAACCCAACCTAACTATTTAAGATATTTTTAAGGTGGATCATATCAAATGGCAAATAAAATTCGCGAATGGATTGAAGACAGAACCGGTTTAAGTGCACTTTTGAAGATAGCGCTTGATGAGCCTGTTCATGGCGGCGCAAAATGGTCTTATATCTTTGGAAGCGGTCTGGTGTTTCTTTTTATTGTGCAGGCAGTGACAGGGATCGTAATGGCAAGCTATTACTCGCCTTCCTCCACATCTGCATGGGGAAGTGTTTACTATATTCAGGAAAAAACGTCTTTGGGCTGGTTCGTTCGGGGTTTGCATCATTTTGGCTCAAGCGCAATGATTATATTGGCCATCGTCCACATGTTCCAGGTCTTTATTTTTGGAGCATATAAAAAACCGCGCGAACTTAATTGGATATCGGGGATTATTCTTCTGTTGTTTCTGATGATGTTCGGTTTAACGGGGTACCTTTTGCCGTGGGATCAGAAAGGGTACTGGGCGACACAGGTTGCCACCAACATCATGGGGACCATTCCTGTAATCGGTAAATACATCAAGGTGCTCCATCAGGGCGGTTCGGATTACGGAAATTTCACGCTGACCCGTTTCTACGCATTGCATGTATTTTTATTGCCCCTTTCTTTACTTTTTTTCCTTTTTATACACATAATCCTTTTCCGCAGGCATGGGGTAACTCCGCATTGGAAAATGAGCGAGGAGACGGTGAAGAATCGTATCGACCCTTTCTGGCCGGATCAGGTGTTTAAGGATATTGTATTTGCGATAGGGATGTTTGCGATACTTGCGGGATGGGTGTTTTGGGAGGGGGGGGCGGAACTTCAGGCGCCCGCCGATCCGGCGTCTAATTTCCTCGCCAGACCGGAATGGTATTTTCTGTTTTTGTTTCAGCTTTTAAAATATTGTCAGGGCAATCTGTTAATCGTTGGCACGGTTATTATACCGGCTTGTGCCGTGTTGTTTTTATTTGCATTGCCTTTTATTGACAGAAATGCATCGAAATATCCATCGAAGAGAATTCCGTTCTTTGGCGCAGTATTTTCAGGTTTGGCCGGAATTATTGCATTGACGGTTGTTGCCATGCACCATGATATGCATGATGTCCACATCATGCATCAAAAAGAGTATGCAGAGAATCAGGCTTCAAGGGCTATGAAGCTGGCGGCGAAAGGCATTCCCCCGGAAGGGGGAATGGGAATCTTTCTTCGCGACCCTGTTTATCTCGGTGAAAAAATATTTAAGGAAAACTGTATTGGTTGCCACATGGTGAAGGGAGAAGGTGGAGAAACCGGCCCGGATTTTACCGATTTCGGTTCGCGAAAGTGGGTTGCAGAGTTATTGAAAGACCCGAAAAACAAAAAATACTTTAATGAATCGGGCGCAATGCCTGCCGTAAAACTTCCGGACGAAGCGCTCTTTGATATTTCTGAATTTATATTAAATCAGTCGGGAGATTTGCTCAATAGAAGTGACGAACGTATGGAACGGGGGAAAGAGCTGGTTATGAAGGGGAATTGTATCTATTGTCATGTTATTGATAACAAGAACGAAAAAAAGATTGCCCCGAATTTGGCCGGCTACATGTCGGAAGAATGGCTGAAAGAGTTTATTAAAAATCCGGCAGATCCGCGATTCTATGGGACACGAAATAAAATGCCGGCCTTCGATAAGTTTACCGACAAGGAGTTGCATGTGCTCATACAATATTTGCTTACTTTATCGAAGGACAGGATTCTTATTTCCGGGAGAGAACAAGGCAAAGAAACGTATGTATTCGGTTTAACATATCCGAGGAAAACGGGCATCTTTTAAAATTCTGCCGCCTGTGGCGTCCCGGAACTTTTAAAGGCGGAGTGAAATTCCCGGGCAACAAAAAAACTTCTTGCCATCTTTTTTTCCTGTTGGTATCATGAGACCTCGTCTGTATAATTTTAGTGGCGGCATCGCCAAGTGGACTAAGGCCACGGTTTGCAAAACCGTTATCCTGGGTTCGAATCCCAGTGCCGCCTTTTTTTATTGGATGTGAAACCGTTTGCTGTCTCTGAACGCTGTGTGCACAGAGGGTTGTCATGGTTCTTTCCGGAATGTCTGACGTTGAAATGATACCTGGTATGATCGGGCGAGTGGTGGAATGGCAGACACGAAGGACTTAAAATCCTTTGACCTTAAACGGTTGTGTGGGTTCGACTCCCACCTCGCCCATATACCTGAACGCAATCCACATAATAGTTTCAGGAACTTATCGGGGGTATATTTTGTTTACTCCTTGCACCTGTAGCTGATTGAAGCGCGAAATGAAAACAGATATCTGTATTTATCGAAATATATGAGCCATTAGAACTGAGTATGATGCCGAATCTGCTATTTTCTACCGTGCTTTCCGCTAATTTTCTTCCAATACTACTCATGCTTAAAAGAAGGCCGCCACAATCTTATCACAGAATAGCATCAAACGGATTCTGCGGTGTATGCCACTTCAGATATACATCTTTTGTTATTTCATATTAAAATCATTAGTCATTTATCAAGGAGCAGTTTTATGAAAAAAGGGATTATTGTTTTTTTGTTTTTTTCCGGTTTATATGCAGCGTCCATTTGCGGCTGCAACAAAAATGATCAGGGCAGCCTACAGTCAGGCGCTCAAACGGAGCAGGATTTTGCAAAAATACATAAAAGTGTCGAGTTTAATAATGAAGCAAAGGAAAAAATGCACGGTTCAGGAATGATAACACAGGGCGGTTCTGAAAGCGGAGAAAAGTCGAGTTTCCACGGAATGGGCGCTCATGGCAGCAAGGAGAAAGCAGACCCCAGCAAGGTAATAGCTACGGTAAATGAGGAAAAAATTCTCCGTAAAGATTTGGATAAAATCCTTGATCGGTTTAAAAATCATGTGAATCCGGCTGCACTGCCTTCCATGGAGCAGCAGATTACGGAGCAACTGGCTACACAAAGTTTATTAAGACAGTTTGTTGTAAAACAAAATTTGACTATCACAGACGAAGTGGTGGATAAAGAAATCACAAAAATGCGTGAGAACATCAAAAAGAATCCTGCTACAAAAGGTAAAACGCTGGAACAATTTTTGGAATTTCAAGGAAGCAATATTGATGAGCTGAGAACCGCAATCAGGATGTCTGCTGCAATTGAAGCATTCGTATCCCGCAGCATAGACGAAAAGAAAGTAGAAGAATACTTCGTAAAAAATATCAGTAACTTCAATGGTGAGACCGTTACGGCAAGTCATATACTGATTAACACGAAAGGAATGGAGAAACAGGAAGAACTGGACGGAGCAAGGGCAAAGATTGACAGCGTGAAAAAAGAACTTGATGAAGGCGCCGATTTTGCGGAATTGGCAAAAAAGTATTCTGACTGTCCCACCGGAAAGACCGGCGGCGATCTGGGTGCATTCCCCAGGCACGGAGTAATGGTGGAGAGTTTTGCCAATGTTGCGTTTTCTACCGAAGTGGGCAAGGTCAGCGACCCGGTCAAGACGGAGTTCGGATACCATCTGATAAAAGTAACCGCCCATAATTCTGCGAAAGACGTAAGTTTCGGAGAAGTGAAAGACAAGGTGCGGGAAGAATTGATCGGAATCGAAATGAACAGCCTGATCAATGATTTGAGAGAAAAAGCGAAGATCGAGATTACTTTATAGTATTATGGAAACTGCACATTTTCTCGTTAAATTATCTGTCATTTTGTATTGGGTTTGTTTTGGCGCTTATACGCTCTATTGGATGTTTGGTTTTACAAGATGGAGATTGCGGTTCTCTATACTGGCGGGAATCGTGCTTCTTCACATAGCAGCCATAACATTGCGCGGCATAGCGATAAGCTATTTCCCATTAACGAATAAATTTGAATCCTTTGTAGCCTTCGCTGCGGCCACTTTTATTATTCTGCTTATTTACAGCAGGACCGAAAGCTTGGTCTATCGGATGTTTTTATTCGGAGTAGGCTATTTCTTCTTTCTGGCGGCAGCGCGATTTCCGATGGGGTTAAGTTACGCCCCACCTTTGATGCTTACCATCTGGTATGTATTGCATGTCCCCCTTTCCTTCTTCTGCTATGCGCTCTGGGTTAGCGCCATGGCTGCTGCCGTTGCGTGGTATTTCAACCCTGGAGAAAAGAGACAGTATGATTCCATCATCGATTCGGGATTTCAGTACGGTCTTGTTACTTTTTCTGTTTCCATGATCTTTGGGGGGTTTTGGGGTTATGTTGCCTGGGGATCTTATTTCCTCTGGGATGCGAAGGTGGTCTGGTCTGTCATTATATGGTTTTTCTATGCCACGTGTTTGCACCTGGATTACTGGCAGGAAGCCAAAAAATTTAAACCGCCGCTGGCTATTGTGGGGTTCTTCATCCTCTTAATGACCTATGTGGGTACAAGCTTTTTGATCGGCAGTTCTCACAGTTTCCGATAATAAATCATCCCCGGTTCCGTTTATTCACGGGAGTCCGATGGGATTACGGAATGTTTCGGTGAAAACAGTTTACAATATATTTAAATCTCAAAAAATGGGTATCCTGACCGGGTTTACGGTAACCGGTCTGCTCATCATAGGCAGCCTTATCATGAACTTCCAGCCCGGTCAGTATGCAGGGCTTTCCGGAGAAGATATTTCCTTCTTTTTTCATTACAGGAAACCCATACATCTCTGGTTTTATTTCCTCTTTTTTGCCTGTGTTATTTACGGTATCAATACTTCGCTTTGTACCCTCGACTCGATTATAAAAAAGGCAAAGAGCAGAACAAAAAAAATTACGTTATATGGCGCTTCAATTGTACATGTTGGATTCGTAATTACTCTGATTGCACATCTCATCGGCGGACTGTACTCATCGACAGAACCTCCCGTCTCTGTGGCGGATGCGTGGGCAGATATGGGGGGTGTTGAAATGAAGGTTACAGACCTGAAAACAAGCTCTTATCCAAACGGAATGCCCAAAAAGATAGAAGCATTAGTTACCGTCAGAAAGGGCGGCGTTGAGTTCGCGGATACACTCGGTTATAACAATCCGGTTCTTCTGGATCATGGTGTCTTTGAAATCCTCATGCGTGATTACGGGTGGATTGCGTCAAGTGTCGTTCTTCAGGTAGACGACCGAACATGTAATCTGCAAATCAACGAAACATTTACCATTAATACTGCCAGGATGCGCGTTGCAGATTTGTATATGCCTCCGCAATACCGCTACCCCGTTGTAAAACTGGTATCAACAGCGGACGGCGGTAAAACACAGCAATTTTTTGTGCCAATTGGTAAAAATAATGCGGAGGAAATTCAGGGATCGAAAATTGCCTTTGTAGATATTAAAAGCTCGCCGGGTGTCCTTGTCAGCGTTAAACACAACCCCAGTATTCCACTCACCTTTGTAACCATTTTCTTTTTCTCTATTGGCATGATTCTGGTAATTTTCAGGATAGTCGGCAGGGTGTCGGCATCCAGACCGACATAAGGATTCAGGTTGCGTGTTCCTCATAATTGTCAGAAATCCAGATTGTATTTCAGCATTTCCACAAAGGCCTCTATGCGGGTCTTCATGGCGCCATCCAATCGCCCCGGACGGTCACAATCCAGTGTGAGAATAGGTAGCTGAATATTTTTTCTGATAATGACGTCATGGATATGCCTGTGGCAGAAACTCTGGACGTAATGGATCAAGCCGTTAATGTTTCTTCGTTTTATTTCCTGACGGATATCGTCCAGGCGTGAAAAGACGTCGTAAGGATACGTGTATTGGCTATACTGTTCAGCTAAAGTATGCGTGCAATACGGCATGCTGAATTGCCGTTGAATCTCGTTATATACGACATGCACCCCGACAGAAGAAATAAATGAATAGAGGTCTTCGCAAATAGGGGGTATGCCGATGACGCCGATTCGGAGATTGTGCCGGACAGGTTCGCGGGTTTGCGCCAGTTTCAGGAATTTTGCGGCACGTTCTTCGAAAACGGAGTAATCTCCCATAAGGTCGCTGGTAGATACCGTCCAGATGTGATTTTCCTCGCCGGTGACGAGATTTTCTTCCCATGTAAGCCTGTCAATTTCGTGTACCTTTGTCCGAACTGCATCAAGGCGTTTCTTCACCACTTCTGCCTTTGAGTAATCCACGCCGAGACAATTAGCAAGCATTGCTAATTGACGATGCAAAAATTCCCTGTCCGTCTTTGAGTGCGGATAGGCAAACGGGACGGTTTCAATCCCTGCCGACTGAAAAATCTCCATCAATGCCTGATTATTGCTGCAATCGCCCTGAACCACACTGATAACCTTCCGGATATGATATTTCCTGACAGCCGAATAGATGCCTTTGATCCATGCACAGGTGTTTCTTGGAAGACCGGCCGATTCGGCATCTTCAACCATTTTGTAAGAATACGGGTCACAGATAAAAATATTATTCAGGTCTATCGGTATGTACCCGGCAGCGAAGACGATCTCGATGGGAATAGTGGACGTAATCCCAACAATCCTATCCACCGGAAGGTCTTCCATAATGGGGAGTGTTGGGAGCAGATGGTCATTAAATTTTAAACTCATGAAAAAATTATAACAACTCCATCCCGAAAATAAAAACGTATTTAGCTGGATGATGGGTTCGCCTTGCTTAAACCATTCTATTCGACTAAAGTGATGCAGTATCATACTGTAAATCTAACATATAATAAGAAAACACGCTTGATTACACTTTCAAAACCAGGTAATATGACGATGTTCTTGGCACGGCCTTCTAAGAAGACAAGACGTTGAACAGGACGTTTTATGGAGATTCCCGGTGACCTCACAAGACATTCGCTGGATTCAGCGATTCAACCACTTCAGCAAGGCATTTGCCCAATTGAAGGAAGCCGTCGAACTGTCAGAACAGCGTAAACTTTCAAAACTCGAAGAACAAGGGCTGATCCAGGCTTTTGAATATACTCATGAAATGGCGTGGAACACCCTAAAGGATTTTCTGGAGGAGCGTGGTGTCAAAAAATTATATGGTTCAAAAGACGCAACGCGCGAAGCCTTTAAAACAGGCTTGATTGAAAATGGGGAAGCATGGATGAAAATGATCGAAAGCCGCAATCTGACCTCGCATACATACAATGAAGAAACCGCGACGGCAATCGTATCTGCGATCATACATTCCTACTTTGCCGAATTTTCAGATTTTCACACCCGCATGCAAAAATTGAAAGAGGATCAGGAATGACTCTGCGCTTCGGCTTAAAAGAAACAACTATCCAAAAAATCTGTGGCGTCCTTGCCCATTATCCTCAAGTGGATAAAGCGATCCTCTACGGCTCACGTGCCAAAGGCAACCACAAAACCGGCTCCGATATTGACCTGACGCTATTCGGAGGGGAGGATTTGACGCTCGAAATTCTCTACCTCATCATGGCCGAGATAGACGACCTGCTCCTGCCCTACACCATTGACCTGTCTATTTTCAGCGACATTAACGATTCTGATGTCATCGAGCATATCCAGCGTGTGGGTGTCGTGTTTTACGAAAAGTCACAAGCTTGTTCTGAACCGGTCAAAATATCGTAAAGGATCTGAAATCATGGTGAATGGCGAACGATTCCTTTGCGAAATTTTGAATGCCGTTTTCAACATGGGATTTCTCAAAAAACAATCCACCGGGATTATCAAATAGATAATCCCGATGGCGTTTTTTACCACCCTTTAATTCCTTACGAGCCTTTCCTCTGTCCTTGCTGAATTTGTCCACGTATATCTGTGTCCCAATTTGCCAATACAAAAACCTTTCTGATTGACTTATAAATATAACTGATATAAGATTGTTGTCTGATATTTTCTGATTTTTTTGGACAATCCCGGCGCTGTTATAATGCGTAGCGAAAACTTGTGAGTATGAAAAACGTGGAAACTATTCATAAAAAACCCGTAGTTTCAGGTCTCGTTGATTACGAAGGGACGTACAGGGAATTTTCGTGGGAATCAGTTAAGAAAGAATTCCGTACTGCCAGCAACAAGGTAAATATTGCCTACGAGGCTGTTGACAAGCATGCCCAGACCTGGCGGAAGAACAAGGTGGCTTTATATTGGGAGGGCGCTGACGGGATCTGCCAGAAGTACACCTTCTTTGAGTTGAAGAAGCTTTCTGATAAATGCGCCAACATGCTGAGGTCGCTCGGCGTAAAGAGGGGAGACCGCGCTTTCATATTCCTGCCACGTTTGCCGGAACTGTACATCTGCATGATTGCGATTGCCAAACTCGGCGCTATTGCCGGACCTATGTTTTCCGCCTTTGGGCCTGATGCGGTGCGAGACCGCTTGCAGAACAGCGAGGCGAAGGTATTAATTACCACGCCAGAACTAAAAGAACGTGTCGAAACGGTATTGTATGAGTTGCCCAAACTAGAGCGTATTGTGGTGGTCAACGTCAAAGAAGACTATGAGTTGGAAGAGGCAGACGTATGTTTTAAGACAGTGATGAAAGATGCCTCCGAAAAATTCGAGATGGAATGGATGGAATGGGACGACCCCTTATATATCCTGTATACTTCGGGCACCACGGGCAAGCCCAAAGGCATAACCCATGTCCACAACGACATGATTTCGCATTATATCACCACCAAGTGGGCGTTGGATTTGAGGGATGATGATGTTTACTGGTGTACGGCCGACCCCGGATGGGTAACCGGAACCGTGTATGGGGTGTGGGGACCGTGGCTCAACGGCATTTCTTCCTACATCTTTGACGGACGGTTCGATGCCGCAAAATGGTATGAAATTATCCAAACGTATCGGATTACCGTCTGGTATACCGCCCCCACAGCCTTGCGGATGCTGATGAAGGCGGGCGATGACCTGGTGAAAAAATACGATTTGAGCAGCCTGCGATACGTTTGCAGTGTTGGAGAACCTCTTAATCCCGAGGTGATCCGGTGGGGTCTGAAGGTGTATGAATTACCAATTCACGATAACTGGTGGCAAACGGAAACAGGCTCAATTATGATTGCAAACTACCCGTGTTTGCCGGTGAAGCCCGGTTCGATGGGCAAACCCTTTCCGGGCATTCAGGCGACTATCATTGATGGGAAGGGTAACGAACTACCGGTAGGACAACATGGGCTCCTGGCATTGAAACCCGGCTGGCCATCCATGTTGAGAAAAGTATGGGGAGACGAGAAACGGTTTAAAGAATATTTCAATATAAACGGCTGGTATGCAACAGGGGATACGGCCTACAAGGATGAGGACGGTTACTTCTGGTTTGTGGGGAGGGCGGATGACGTCATCAATACTTCGGGTCACAGGGTGGGACCATTTGAAGTAGAGAGCGCCTTGCTCGAACACAGGGCTGTCGCAGAGTCGGGTGTGATCGGGAAGCCCGATGCAGAGCGGGGAGAAATCATCAAGGCCTTTGTGGTCCTTCACGAAGGTTTTACCCCCTCGAAGGAGTTGGAAGAAGAGTTGAAGAAATTTATACGACATCGCCTTGCTGCACATGCATACCCGCGTGAAATTGAATTTTGTACCAATCTGCCAAAAACCCGCAGCGGTAAAATCATGAGAAGATTGTTGAAGGCAAGAGATTTAGGTTTGCCCACGGGGGATATATCAACCCTTGAAGATTAGTTACCCATATCTGTTCATAGAGAAGGAGAAAGACATCAAATGGAACAAACAAAATTTAATAAACCTTTTTTTAATTCCATAGAACCGATTAAAATAAGAGACCCGCTTGCAATAGCGCTTGGCGCGATGGATAAAAACGAGCCATTTGTGTTTACTTATACAGACGCCATAAAGCTTGCCGGCCACTCGTGTCCTGCCGTTTCTGGCGCTTACAAGTTAACTCAGCTTGCATTAAAAAAGCTCTATGGTAGTGAAATTCCGATACGAGGGCAAATAAAAGTAACTTTTAAAGGCGGAATAGATTACAAGGTTAATGGACCAATTTCTCAGGTTGTTACATTAATAACCGGCGCATCGGGAGAAAGCGGTTTCAAGGGATTGGGGGGAGGCCGATACAACAGGCATAATCTGCTGTCTTTTTCAGAAACCCAGGAGGCCGATGAGGACGCAGTTTGCACGGTAATCTTTGAGAGAATGGATACAAAGAAAACAGTAGAAATCAGTTATAGCAATTATATGCTTCCCGCCAATCCTAAAATGGGAGATTTGATGCCCCTGGCAGTTACGGGAAAGGGTACCGATTCAGAAATAAGAGAATTTGGTGAATTATGGCACGAAAGAATTAAAACCGTACTGATGAATCCGCCGGAGGGCATGTTTGTACTAAAGGAATCGAAATGAATTGCAAGCACAGAAGAGGCGTTGGAGTTGCGTTGCAGTTTTAATTGTGGCCGTTGTTTTTTAATCAAATATATGTCTTGACGTGATAATTTTAAAATGTATAATGTGAAATTATTTGTCAATTCACATTGTAGCTAAGGTGAAAGGGGGTGGAATAGAGGAGGGGCCATTCATAAAATAACACTATATTATATTTTACAGGTATTATATATATTTTAAGTCTCATTTAAGAAAGGAGAAAGTTGGTTATGTTTAAGAGGATATTGGCAGGGGTATTGGGTGTAGCGTTGATTTCGGGAATTGGTGTGGCAAAGGTTCATGCTTATCAGGTGAAACCTGCAAAATTGTGGGTTACAGCAATTGCTATTGGTACACCTATTGTGGGAGCAGAGATAAAGGTCGGCAACGAATCCTGTACAACAGGAAATAATGGAACCTGTGTGTTTGAGTTAAAACCAGGCACGTATGAAATTACAGTTAAGGAACACGGTGGAGCAAGCGCTCATACAGAGGTAACCCTTGAAGAGAGAAATGTTCGCTTCATATCACTGGATTTGGGAGCAGCTGCGTTACACCCAAGCGGACAGCACTAATCTATAGTTTTGTTATCCTTAAATTCAAAAGCAGTTGTTTTTTGTTTACCACAATTAACAACTGCTTTTTTTTCACCTCATAATTCCGCCCTTTAATTTTCATCCTTAAACACTGGCTGATTCCCACCAAAACATTGTCATTTTTTACGAGCTATTCTAACGCCGGAAAATAACTGGCTATAATAGAATTTACTTATCCATCAATAAAACAAATACTTAACTATTTGAGTTGGCAAAGATTTTTTTTGTGGTATACCAATTGCTCTACTACAAAATCATTTTCATTGAGAAAACAAATATTGTTTATATAAGCTTAACTCAATAAAATCATCGCCCATGAAAGCTCTCAAGAAATCAAGTAAAAACCATACTCGTCATGTAAGGAAAGAAAAAACAAGGCGAGAGTTCAGCAAAATTTTTGAAACAATTACAGATCCTATCATCATATTCGATACGGAATTTAATGTATTGCAAATAAATAAGGCTGCAAAACCGTTTTTTATAGGGCATCCGACAGGAAAAAAATGTTTTTTTACAAAACATAAATTTGCGCTGGCATGTAAGAATTGTCCAACATGGCAGACATTAAAGACCGGAATTTCTACAACCAGTAAAATCATGAGCCTCAAGACCGGCAATCCTATTCTCTTGAAAACATACCCGATTTATAATAAAATAAAAAAAATTAAGGGTGTTGTATTGATAGGGAGAGAAAGCGGCGATGTGCCGGTTATTATAGAATAAAAAACAGCCGTAGTAAGAGGGTTGGGATTACGTTTATGCCCTCCACCTTTGGCAATCGCCATCCTTTCATTTTCCATTCCTGCTAACCAGACACGCGCAACTCCTGCTACTATAAAATCTATAAATCCGTCTTTGTTATCCGAGCATTAGATAAGAGTGAATTAATACTGTTTTTATTACATGTCTTTTTATCGTATTTTCCCCGTATGAATACCACAAGAGCAATGTTAAGCAAAAGTTGTTTCTTGTTACTTATTTTTTCTTTACTAAATGGCTGTCTTAGTGGGACAAGACCGCCTGTAAGCCTTTCTCCCAGGCTTGATAAGAGGATTTATAAAACGACTCAGTTACCCATTAAAATTGGGATTTATATTGAACCTTCCTTGCGCAATTACGTTCAGGAAGAATGGTTAAGGCATTACAATATAGGAATACATCGCTTGGTTTTTCCGATCGGAGAGCACCTGTCTTCCCGACTCGAGGAGATGTCTCGAATCATATTCAGGGAAGTTGTATTCATTAATGACCTTGAAGATAAAGAACGGCTGAACAGGGAATCGATGGAGGGGATTTTGGTCTTCGCATTAAAAAAATCAGAAATTGAATTGAATATAGAAGAATCCATTCTGTGGGCGATAGGAAAACATACCCTTTCCATTACGGCGACGTTTTTAGATGCCGGGTATCAGAAGCAATGGGGGATAGATGTTACTGCAGAGGGGAAAGGGCTTGATGTCGTTACTTCAAGAATTGAATATGAATGGTGGGTTACTTCTGCTCCTAATTTTGCCCCTGCCGTTGACGAGGCTATTGAGAAAATTACCTATGAACTTTCTCAAAGACTTATTGCAAAGTTAGCGAACGTAGGGATGGAACAAATCGGAAAATAGCGTAAGCCTTCTCCCTGCCTACTTGTTTACAACGATTTGAGCGTCTTTTTTAAGGCTATCCAGTAGTCCCAGGATACTGGAATCCAACGCCTCCTGCCGGACTCTCTCCTTTACCTCTTTAAAGGAAACTTTTACTCCCTCTTTTTTATCAGTGACTTTTATAAGGTGATACCCGTACTCCGTCTGGACGGGTTCGCTTACCTCTCCCTCTTTCAAAGAAAACGCCGCGTCCAGGAATTGTTTTGCGAAACTCCCTTTTCTTTGAATATAGCCTAAATCACCTCCTCTTATGGCTGAAGGGCAGTGAGAATACTTCTTTGCCATTTCCTCGAAAGGAGCCCCCTGATTAAGTTCTCTTTTAACGTCTTTTATTTGTTTAAGCGCTTGCGATAATTCTTCCTGTGTTTTCATGCCGTTTGTGTCCGTGAGAATATGGCTAACCCTGACAGACTCATCGTTAAAAAGATTTTTATTCTCTTCGAAAAATATTTCCAGTGTTTTATCATCAAGTTTATTACGGAAATGTTTTTCAAGGGCGATAGAATGTTTTACACTTTTTTTAAATTCATCCAGGTTTGAGCCTACGGCTATAAGTATCTTTTCCAGAGACTGTGCGTTCATTTCGCCGCTGCCGGCAATATTTTTTCTCACCTTGCTCACTTCCGATTCAATTTCATCTTGGGAAACGACGAGGCCTTGTTTGTCGATAAAATCTTCCAGCAGTGTGTCTGTAATCAATTGATCGACAATTTCATTTCTGACTGTGTCCAGTGTTTCTATATTTAAGTTCTTATAGCTCTCCATTCTTCTCGCAACATCTTCCTGTGTTATCTTCCTGCCATTTACCGTTACTATGAGGGAGTTTTTATTAGGATTTTCTCCAGAAAATACATCGGGTGCGTATATGGTTAAAACAAAACATATCGATAGTGTAACGAGATATTTCATCGGTTACCTTCTATAAAATTTAGAAAATTACTGTGAAAATATTGTAAAAGTGTAAAAATGAAACTGTCAACTTACTATACAAAACCCTGCAAAAATTGTCAAATTGAACTTGTGGCTAAAGCGCTACAACGAAAACCTGCTTATTACCCAGCTTGACTTGCATCAGTAATACTTCTATAATTTTTATGAACTACGACTTCCGCGGTGACTGAATGTTGCTGGGATATGTTTTTATAACACATTTTCATTGAATCGGGTTGGTTTATGATTACCAGAAGATCGCTTATTAAAGGGGGTATATTGTGCGCATGTGGCCTCTGTTTGGGTAAAAAGTTCGATGCCTGGGCGGAAGATGTTTATACCCCCGAGTCACTGAAGGGCATTAATCAGGGGTTCCCTGTCAAAGAAGCGATGTATTACGAGAAATTAGAAGACATCAGGGTGAAATGCAGGCTCTGTCCCCGCGAATGTACCATTGCCGATATGGAACGCGGATACTGCGGTGTTCGGGAGAACCGCGGGGGGACCTATTACACCCTCGTACATTCCCGTGTATGCGCTTTGAACGTTGACCCTATTGAGAAAAAACCTCTCTTCCACTATTTTCCCGGCACGAAGGCCTATTCATTGGCTACGGCAGGATGCAACGTGGAATGTAAATTCTGCCAAAACTGGCAAATATCACAATACAGGCCGGAACAAATCGATAGTATTAAACTGTCACCGGAGGATGTAATAAATGAAGCACAAAGAAGCGGCAGCAAAACAATCGCATTCACCTACTCGGAGCCGGTGGTTTTTTATGAATATATGTTCGATATTGCTCAATTAAGCAGGAAACACGGTTTACATAGCGTTATGATATCAAACGGTTATATTCAGGAAAAACCGCTGAAAGAGTTATGTGATCATTTAAGCGCCGTGAAAATTGACCTGAAGGGTTTCAGTGAAAAATTTTATCAGGAAACGTGTTCGGGAGAATTGAAACCGGTTTTAAATACCCTGTTAACCTTAAAAAATACAGGAATATGGTTTGAAATCGTTGTGTTGCTGATACCGACACTCAACGACAATGAAAAGGAAATCAAAGCGATGTGTGCCTGGGTCAGAGATAACCTGGGAATGGATGTCCCTGTACACTTTACACGTTTTCATCCCACGTATAAGATTAAAAACCTGCCGCCAACACCTGTAAAAACTCTTGAAACGGCACGGGAAATTGCATGTGATTCCGGACTTCGTTTTCCGTATGTCGGCAACGTTCCCGGCCACGAAGGAGAAAACACCTATTGCCCGCATTGCCGGAATATCGCAATCAAACGTGCCGGTTTTTCGATAATAGAAAATCACCTTAATGGCAATATCTGCAGGGATTGCAAACAACCCATACCGGGAATGTGGATATGATTCTCGCTGCATGAAAAATCCCATTTTGTCTTTGATTTTATTGCGTTCTGCGGTTAAAATGCCGCTTGGATAAACCGGGATTTTACGGTATAAAGATGTTTTCAGTATCGTAATATCTTGCAAGGCAGTTTGGAAATTTTTATCAAGATTGTTTATTGGTTTTTTATGGCTATTTGTTTGCATAGCCATATTTGATAATTCTTTTAGATAGGGAATTCTCCATTGGGAGCAGTTGTTCGGCAACGAGCTTTCCGTCGCTTTTTGCTCATGATTCTTGCCCTGTTTGTTTTGTTGGCAACAGGAACGACAGGCTACCGGCTGTTGGAGGGGATGAAGACAGTTGACGCACTGTACATGACCGTTATAACTGTCAGTACCGTTGGTTTTGGGGAAATAAAGCCTTTGTCGTCAATTGGGCGGCTTTTTACCATGGGACTGATTGTGAGCGGTGGTGGAATAGCCGCTTATGCTTGCAGCAGCACGGCTACTTTTTTATTGTCGGGAGAATGGCGCTCCCATTTTGAACGTCAGAAAAAAATTCGTATGCTGGCACAACTTTCTAACCATGTTATTGTTTGTGGATACGGGCGGGTGGGACGTAATGTTGCTCACGAACTCAAGGCTGAAGGATTGCCATTCGTTGTCATCGACCCCAATGCGGAAAAAATTACTTCTATCCAGGAAGACGGCTATCTGGCGCTGCACGGCAACGCTTCTAACGAACAACATTTAAAAGAGGCTGGAATTGAACGAGCACGCGGTCTGGTGGCAGCGGCTAATTCCGATGCGGAAAATGTCTTTATTGTTTTGACTGCCCGCAGTATGCGCAAGGATTTGCTCATCGTAGCGCGCGCTAATTACGAGGAATCGGAACCTAAATTGTTGAAGGCTGGCTCAAATCGTTTAATCCTGCCATATCGTA
>Ga0233425_10006591_pt1 | contig 17098 bp, 10 predicted proteins | sample Watercolumn_Towu_2_FD_181712 | JGI IMG/M metagenome (GOLD analysis project Ga0233425, IMG submission 181712) | Freshwater microbial communities from Lake Towuti, South Sulawesi, Indonesia - Watercolumn_Towuti2014_140_MG | ecosystem: Environmental > Aquatic > Freshwater > Lake | place... | reverse complement strand
CGGGCCCTTCAGCCGGAGACGGGCTCGACCGCCGGAGGCGGAGTGCCCACACCGCGCGGGTTCGCCGCACCGCCCGGGAAAATTGGCCGTTCGACATCGCGCGATCGGCCGTCGATAGTCTGCCCAGATGTCCCACCTCTCCTTCGAACATATCCGCTCTGCGCTGGCGGCCCAACCGCTGTTCGAGGACAAATCGTGGCAGTTGTCGCCGGAGGCCTGGCCGCTGACGTCGGAGGAAGTCGAGGGGCTCGAGGCGATCGGGGCGGCGTGCCTCGAGTTTCAGCAGGCGTTGGAAACGCTCTACCTCCGATCGGCGGCGGGCAAGAACCTGCTGCGCAACCGGGCGCTGCTCGCGCCGTGGGTGGCGGAGTACCTCGATCGGGGGAAGCCGGCGGCGCTGGTGGCCCACGCACGCGATCCGCGGAACCGCGGGGCGTTGCCGCAGGTGCTGCGCCCCGACCTGTTGTTAACCAGCGAGGGGTGGGTGCTGACAGAGCTCGACGCGGTGCCGGGCGGCGTCGGGTTGACGGCCTTTCTGAACCGGCTGTACCAGGCGCCGGGCGAAGGCGCGCCGGCTGCCGTCGGCGCTCCGCCCACTGGACCCGGCGCCGGAGAGGGCGCGCCACGGTGGGCGGGGATTCTGGGCGAGGGCGACGCGATGATCCGGGGCTTCCACGCGGCGCTGGCTGAATTGCGCCCGGCGTTGCGCAATCCGCTGATCGCGCTGGTCGTGAGCGACGAGGCGGCGACCTACCGGCCGGAGATGGAGTGGCTGGCGCGCGAGCTCCAGCTCCAGGGCAAGCGGGTGTACTGCCTGCGGCCCGAGGAGATCTTCCCGCTCGAAAACTCGCTCTGTTTCGACGTGGAGGGCAACCCGGAGAAGATCGACATCATCTACCGTTTTCTTGAGCTCTTCGACCTCGAGAACATCCGCACGCAGCCGTTCATCTTTGAGGCGTGGGCGGCGGGCGAGGTGGCGATCGCCCCCCCGATGCGCCATTTTCAGGAGGAGAAACTCGGGCTGGCGCTGTTTCACCACCACCTGCTCCAGGGTTACTGGGCGGAGGCGCTGGGCGAACCGGCGCGCACGCTGCTCCGCGCGCTGATCCCACCCACCTGGGTGATCGACCCGGCGCCGCTGCCGCCGGGCGCGGTGTTGGACGGCCCGCGGGTGGGCGGGCGGGCGCTGAACGACTGGCGCGATTTGATCGGAGCCTCGCAGAAGGAACGCGACCTCATCATCAAGATCAGCGGCTACCATGAAACGGCGTGGGGAGCACGCAGCGTGGTGCTCGGCAGCGATTGTTCGCGCGAAGAGTGGCAGCAGGGGTTGGAGCGCGCGATCGAGCTCGCGCCGGCCAATCTGCATGTGTTGCAGGCGTACCGGAAGCCGCGCCGGCTCGAACACCGGTTGTATGAACCTCCGGGCGCCGCCGGCGGGCCGGCGGTGGCGGCGCTCAAGGCGGGTCGCCTGCGGCTCTGCCCCTACTATTTCGTCCTGGGCGGGGAGGCCCGGCTGGCGGGCGCGTTGGCCACCTTCTGCCCCCCCGACAAGAAGATCATCCACGGCATGCAAGACGCCGCCTTGCTTCCCTGTAGGGTTTTGTCCTTAAACGAATCTCGTGGATAACTTCGCCCGGCCAACACCGAGCCCCGCCCGTTCCAGCAAGAACCGCGTTCTGCTCGCCGCGGTGCTGCTTGCGGCGGCGACCGGGCCGCCCGCCGTCGGCGCGCAGGCGGATGTGGCATCGTTGCGCAGCCGGGCGGAGCAGGGCGATCCGGAGGCGTTGAACGCGCTCGCCAACGCGCATGCCAACGGCCAGGGCGTGCCGCAGAATCTCGCGGAGGCGCTGCGACTGTACCAGCGCGCGGCCGAGCGCGGACTGCCGGCCGCGCAATTCAATCTCGGGATGATGCACGAACTCGGGCGCGGCGTGGCGCCCGATCTCGGCGCGGCGTTCAAGCATTACCTCAAGGCGGCCGAGCAGGGGTTCGCCCCCGCGCAGTTCAACGTGGGCAACATGTACGCCAACGGGCTGGGAACGAAGCAGGACTCCTTCGAGGCCGCCCTCTGGTTCCGCCAGGCGGCGGATCGCGGCGTGCCCGAGGCCCAGTACAACCTCGCGCTGGCCTACGAACTCGGCCGGGGCGTGGCGAAGGACGAAGTCGCGGCGCAGCGCTGGTACCGCGCGGCCGCGGGCCAGCGCTATGCGCGGGCGCAGTACAACCTGGCGTTGATGCTCGAGGAGGGCCGCGGCTCGCCGTCCGATTTGGCGGGAGCGGTCGAGTTCTATCGCGCGGCCGCCACGCAGAACTTCGCTCCGGCGCAAAACAACCTGGGGATCATGATCGCGGAGGGGCGGGGCGCGCCGGCCAATCTGGTCGAGGCCTACACCTGGCTCGCGATCGCCGTCGAGAATGGCGCCAAGCCCACCGGCCGCGACATCGTCGCCCGCCAGTTGAACTCCGGGCAACTGGCGGAAGCCAACGTGGCGATCGCGCGGTTGCGTGCGCAGCTCGGCGCCCGCGAAGCCTCGCCGGTGGCGGCGGCGCCGGCGGCACGGCCGGCCGAGGGCGGGGTGCCGGCTGGGGACGGGGCTTCTGCCCAGGCGTTGGCGGCGCTGCAAGCGCGGGTGGCGGCGGCCGAGGGCGAACTCGAGCGCCTCCGCGCGGAGAACGCGCAGCTCAAGGTGACCTCGGCGGAGGCGACCAAGCGCGCGACGGCGGCGGATGTGCAGGCCGCGGATCTCGCTTCCCTGGCCACCCGCCTGAAAGTGGCCAACGATGATCTGGCGGCGTTGCGGGCGGAGAACACCCGCCTGGCCCAGGCCGCGGCGCAACCGGCGGCGAAGGCGGATGTCGGTGCGGCGGCCACCGCCGCGTTGCGGGCGCAGATTGAGGAATTGACGCGGACCCGGGCCGAGGCCCAGCAGCGGGCCGGCGAATTGGCCCGCCAGCTCGAGGCGGCAAAGGCCGCCGGCCCTGCCGCGGCAGCGACGGCAACGGCCGGGGCGACTCCGACGGCGGAGGGCAAAGCAACCACGGAGCTTTCCCTGCCACAGCTCGCTGCGGCCGACCCACGCATCGCCAAACTGATTAGCGACAACACGCGCCTCAACGAAGACGTGAAGAGCTCGACGCTGGAACTGTCGCGCCTGGCACGGCAATTGCGGCAGGCGCAGGAACAGGCGGCGGGTGCAGCGACGGCCGGGCCGGCGGCCGCGGGCGCAGCCGCGGCCGGCGCGGGGGCGGAGGCGGCGCGGGTCGCCGAGCTCACCCGGCAGCTCGAGGAACTTCGCGCCAGTCACGAGAAACTCGGTGCGGAGAACAAGCGTTTGGCGGCGGCCGCGGTCGTCGGCGATGCCACTCAGCTTGCCCAACAATTGGCGACGGCCCAGGCGGAAGCTGGTCGGCTGCGCGCGGAAAACGATCAATTGAAGACCGCGGCGGCGGCCGCCGCGGGACTGCCCGCGGCACAGGCCCGGGCCGCCCAGGCGGAGCAGGCGCTCGCGGAGGCGTCGAAACAACGCGACGCGCTGGCGGCGGAGAAACGCGCCCTCGAACAGCGGCTGGCGGAACCAGGCGCCAAGCCCACCTTCGACCCCACGCAATTGCAGGCGATCCGCGCCCAGCTCGGCGAGGCACTCGACGAAGCCAATGCCGCCCGCCGCGAACGCGATGCGCTGCGCGCCCAACTCGACCAGGCCAGCAAGGGCCAGGCCGGGGCCACCGCCGCGGCACAGCGGGCGAGCGAGTTGGCCGCGGAGCTGGCCAAGGTCAGCGCCGAGCGCGACCAGCTCGCCGCCGCAAAGCAGAGCCCGGGCGCCGGGGCGCCGGGCGCGACCGCGGCGGAGGTCGAGGGGCTGCGCCGGCAGCTCGCGGACGCCCAGGCCCGGGCGACCGCGCTCGAGTCGGCGCGCGGCTCCTCCGCGCAGCAGGGCAGCGAGGCGATGCAGCGGCTGGCCGCCGTGCAGACCGAGCGGGACGGAGCGTTGGGCAAGGTCGCGGAACTCACCGCGAAGATCGACGCCCTGCAGGCCGAGCTGGGGACGACCCGGCAGACCGCCGCGCAGAAGGATCAAACCGCGGCCGAACTCGCGCAGGCCCGCGAGACCGCCGGGAAACTCGGTGCCGAACTCGGCGAAGCGAAGCGCGCCATCGCCGAGCTGACCGCCCGGACCACCGGCCTCCAGCAGGATCTCGAGGTGGCGAAGCAAAGCGCGGCGGCGGCGCTCGCGGCGCAGGCGGCGGCGGCCAAGGCCGCGCCCGGCGAGGCGATGCGGCTCGAACTGGCGACGCTGCAAAACCAAGTGCGTACGCTCGAGTCGCAGGTGGACGAGGAACGGCGGAATTCCGCCCGCGAGATTGCGACCTTTGCGGCCCAACTGCAATCGGCGCGCGAGACCAACCGCGCGCTGGCCGACGCCAACCGCGCGCTGCTGCAGGCCCGCGGTTCCGAGGATACTTCGGCCAAGACCGAGCTCGAACAAAGCAACGCCCGGCTGAAGGCGGCCACCGCCGAACTCGAGAAAGTCCGCGCGGAACAGGTGCGACTGAACGCCGAGCTCGAACTTCGTACCCGGGAACTGGAGACCGTGAGAGGCGCGGCGCGCGCGCCGGCGGAGGAGCGCGACAGCCTGCGCGGGCAGGTCGAGGATTTGTTCAACCGGTTGTCGGCGTCGGAGCGCCACGCGGTGCAGTTGAAGCAGCTCGCCGAGACCTCGAAGGGGGAGGCGGAAAAGGCGCGCGCCGAGCTTGCGGCGCTGCAAGGGCGGCTGGCGGAGGCGAGCAAGGTGTCGGAGCAGCACGGGTCGAGCGTGGCGGAGCTGACCGGCTTGAACGAGAAACTCGCGGCGGACAAGGCCGCCCTCGAGCGCCAACTGGCGCAGGCGAAACAGGGCGCCGAGCCGCTGCAGGCGGAGCTGGCGGATTTGAAGGCGCGGCAGACGGCGGGCGCCCGGGCTGCGCAGGAGCAGCTCGCGGCCTTGAACGAGATGGGCGCCGCGAACGAGAAGTTGCAGGCGCAGGTCAAGGAGCTGGGCAGCCAGGTGGCGAGCCTGCGGGCGGACAACGCGCGGCTGGCGGCCACGGGCGACGGGGTGGCGGAACTGAAGACGCGGCTGGCAGAGGCGCAGAAAGTGGCCGAGCAGCACGGCGCAACCGTGGCGGAACTCACCGGGACCAACGCCAGGATCGCCGCCGAACTCAAGGACTTGCAGGCGCAACAGGCGACCCTGCGCGCGGAGAACGCCCGCCTGGCCCAGAGCGAGACCGCCCGACAGGATGCCGAGCAGCGCGCCACGAGCCTGGCCGCGAGCGCGGCCCAGCTCGCCACGGCCCAGCGCGACCTGGCGACGACGCGCACCGAACTCGCGCGCCTGAACGAGGCGGCCCAGGCCCTCGAGCGTGACCGCACCAACCGGATCGCCCAACTCCAGCAGGAGAACGCGGCACTCGCCGCGCGGCTGCGGCAGGCCCAGGGCACGCTCGACCAGATCGCCTCGGCGGCGCGGCTCATCAATGCGGGCGCGGCGGCGGTGGGCGGCCTGCCCGCACCCGCGGCGACGCCGGGCCCGATCGCAACCCCGGCACCGGGGGTGGTGGCGGCCGCTCCGGTGACGCCCGCTCCGCGTCTCCACACGGTGGTCGAGGGCGACTCGCTCACGCGGATCAGCGTGCGCTATTACGGCACGGCCGGCCGGTGGCAGGAGATCTACGAGGCCAATCGCGAAATCCTCCGGGGCGAGAACGCCCTGCGACCCGGCCAGCGGCTGCGCATCCCGTAGCCGGCACCGCCGCGCGCGGGGTGGGGGCGGTCAGGCAGCGACCGCGCGGCGGGCGGCGACCGCGGTTCCGGCCCCGGCGCCGGCCAGATCGGCGAAGATCGCATCGCGCCGGGCGCGGGCGACCTCGACATCCTTCGTGCCGAGCGAGCGCCGGATGCGGTCCTTGGTGAACGGAGTGGGATGCACGGTGTAGTGCAGGAACCAGGTACCGTGGTTGTTCCACAGGTGGTGGTTCGGATTCTCGGGATGTACCCGGATTCCAGGAAGGAGGGTGAGGTGGGTCATGATGCGTGATGTTCGGGTTGGAGTTATCGCGCACCAGGGGCAAAACAAAAACCGACCCGGGCATCAGGTCGGTTTCGTCTTCGGGAGCGTTGCTGGTTCGAGGCTCGGGTGAGTCTCGCACATCCGGGGCTGCCCCCGATCCACCGTGGCCGCTCCCGGCCCGGTTGGCGGAGCCGACCCGTGAAGGCCGGCTCGTTCCTGATGCAGGGGCGAACGTGGCGAGCCGCCGGCGGCCGTCCAGTCTTTTTTTGCCCCAGCCTGTCATAAGGGTCGGTCCGGGAGCCCGCGGCCCGAGAGACCGCGCCCGGGTGCCAGCCGCCTTTCTCCTCGTCTCGGGGCGGGGAGCTCGGCACGGTAGAGTGTTTCCATGACCCAGCGCGCGCCCGAACCCGATTTCTCCGCGGCCGGCGGCGCCGTATTCGTGAGCTATGCCCGGGAGGATTCGGCCACGGCGGGCGCGATCGCCGATGCCCTGCGCAATCACGGCATTGAAGTCTGGTTCGACCAAAAGGAACTGGTGGGTGGCGATGCGTGGGATGCGAAGATCCGCCGGCAGATCAAGGAATGCGCCCTGTTTGTCCCGGTGATCTCGCAAAACACCAACGCGCGGCTCGAAGGGTATTTCCGGCGCGAGTGGAAGCTCGCGATCGATCGCACGCAGGACATGGCCGACGAGAAGGCGTTTCTCCTGCCCGTGGTCATCGACAAACAGGAGCCCGGGGCGGCGCGCGTGCCGGACAAGTTTTTCGAGGTACAGTGGTTTCACCTGCCCGCAGGCCGGGTGGAGGCGGCGCTGGCCGAGCGGGTGCGAGCGCTGCTCGAGGGAGTGGCTACGGGCAACACGAATGTCCCGTTCGCCGTGCGGCGATCGGCGGTGGGCGGGGGGGATCCTCAACCGGGGGCGAAGCGCATGCCGCCGCCGCAGGCGGAGCAGTCACGGTCCGACCGCGGGGGACGCTGGTGGGCGGTGGCACTCGGCCTCGTGGGGCTCGTCGCGTTTGTGGTCGTCCGCTACTGGCCCAGGCCCGCGACGCCCGGGGCGCCACAGGCGGTGGCGAGCAAGCCCGGCGCGGCCCCGGTGAAAGCGAAACCCGGGGCGGCGTCGCGCAACCCGGAAGTGCGCCAGTTGATCGCCAAGGCCACCACGCTGTGGGAGAAATGGGACGAGGCCGCGCGCGCGGACTGGACTCTGGCGGAGGAACTCTGCCAGCGCGCCGTCGAACTCGACCCGGCTGACGGCGAGGCGTGGGCGATTTTCGCGCAGGTGACGTTTGGTCGGCACGAGTTTTTCCACGAAGCCGGGGCGGACGACCTCGTGCGCGAGCGGGCGGAGCGGGCGGTGCGGCTGCAACCGGCGTCAAAAAATGCGCGCCTGGCGATGGCCAACGCCTACCGGACGAACTCCCGCACGCTGCCCGAGGCCGAGCGCATCCTGCGGCAACTGGTGGCGAACACACCGGAGGACAAGCGCATGCTGCGCACGTTGGGCGACACGTTGCGCGATCGCAAAAAGTACCAGGAAGCGATGACTTTTTATGATCAGGCGGCGGCGCTGCCGGGCGGCGATCATCTGGCGCTGCTGGCGAAGAGCTTCGCCCTCGAGTTGCTGGGCCGGTACGAGGAGGCGGAGGGGGCGGTGGATGCGGCGCTCGCCGTGCGGCGCGGCTCCGCGGCGATGCTGCGCAAGGTGGATTGCCGGCTGAATTTCCACGGCGACCTCGAGGGTGCCGCCCGGATGTTGGCCCGCGTGCCGGCGGCCGCCCTGCTCGACGATCGGGCCGTCTCCCTGGCCTGCCAACTCTGGCTGTGGAAACGGACACCCGACAACAGCCTCGACCTGCTCAACTCGTTCAACCGCGATTTCCTGCAGGGCTATTATTGGGCGGGCGCGCCCAAACACTGGCTGCTCGGCAAGGTGCACCAATTGGCGGGCCGCCCGGCCGCGGCGGAGGCCCACTGGCGGCTCGCGCAAAAGGCCATCGAAAAGGCGCGGGCGGATTCGCCGGACGCCGTGGACCTGATCTTCTGGAGCGCCAACGTGCACGCGCGGCTCGGCGACAAGGCCGAGGCGGAGCGGGAGTTGAACCTGGCGCTGCAACTGGCCGCAGGCGAAGCGGTCAACAAGGCGACCCACATCGCCGCCATCAAGATTCTGCTCGGCCGCAGGGACGAAGCGCTCGACCTCCTCGAGACCAAACTCAAGACCGCCGCCGGCCCCTCCCTGCGCAACGAGCTGCGCTACGACCCCGCTTTCGACGAGCTGCGCGACAACCCGCGCTTCCAGGCGATCGTCGGCGCGACGCGCTGAGCTTCCGGATCTGGTCGGCTTGGGATGGCATTTTCAGCTCCACATTGCGCCGGGGCCCGCTCCACTTGTCCGGTCGGCCCGCCGATCCCACAGGTCGTCGCGTTCACCCGCGCGGCGCCATCCGCCGGCCGTCCTCCCACCCCATGAAAACCGTAATTCGAAACATTCTCGCGCTCGTGGTAGGCCTGCCGTTTGGCGGGGTCGTCAACATGGCGCTCGTCATGGTGGGCCCGCGCCTGGTCCCACCGCCGCCGGGTGTGAACATGAGCGATGCAAACAGCCTGAGCGCCTCGGTGCACCTGCTGGAACCAAAGCACTTTCTGTTTCCCTTTCTCGCCCACGCGGTGGGAACGCTGGCGGGAGCCGCCCTCGCATACCTGGTGGCGGCGAGTCGGCGGGCCGCGTTCGGCTTCGTCGTCGGGGCGTTCTTTCTGGCAGGCGGAATCGCCGCGGCCTTCCTGATTCCGGCTCCGCGGTGGTTTATCGCGGCCGATCTTCTGCTGGCCTACCTTCCGATGGCGTGGCTCGGCAACGGCCTCGCCCGGCGGATTTGCGGCGAGCAGCGCGCCGCGGGCGGCGCGGGCTGACCAACCGCGTGGGCGGGAAATGGGCGGCGCCGCCCATCATTCCGCGAGGTCGGCCACGAGGCCGCGCGCGTCGCCACCGCCTCGCCGGCTCACTCCGTCGCCGCCGCGCGTCGCACGAAGCCCGCTTCGCGGCGCAAGGCGTCGACCAGCACAAACGGGCTGACGACCGGCTTGCCATCGGCACCCGTGGCGGTGGTGGTGAGGAAAAGATCGCGATGACGCGCCACGAAGTCCTGAAAAATCTTCCCGTTCAGGTGGGCCAGAAACGCCTGCTTGTTCCGATACACCTCGAAGAACGTCACCGCCAACGGCGACTGCGTCGGCAGGGACAATCCCTTCGGGTCGGGCAGGTGTACGAGGTAAGCCAGTGTTTCGGGCTCATGCTTCCGGACCGCGCGGGCGAGCTGGCGAAGAGCGACACAGGCCGGCGGAGCGCAACCGTCCTTGATGGTCCAACGGGCGATCAGGGTGTACATGGGTGTGGGGTGGGGTGGGGCGGGTGGGGGGCGAGTTCGCAAACAAATCAGTCCTTCGCGTGCGCCTTCGCGAGGTGCTCGGCCAGCAGATCGCGGCCGAAGTCGCTCGTGAATTCGCGCACGGTCGAGTGGATGTGGTTGGCGTTGTTCTGGAAGTTGTCGAACTCGATGAGAAACGTCGGCCCCTGGATGCGGTAGTAGGTGGGCTTCGTGCGGTCGATCGCGCCGGCCCAGGCGAAGCTGATGCGGTCGAGACCGGCCGCCTCGATCTTCGCGAAATTTTCGGCGGCGAGTTCCGGCCGGTAGCGCTGGAGGTACGTTTTGACGAGAGCGTGGAGCTTCTCCCGTTGCGCCGCGGTGAGGCGCGCCGCCGGGATTCCGGCCGGCGACAGCGGATCGATTCGCTTTTGGTTGGTGGTGACGATCTCCTTGAGGGCTTCGGCCGCGATGATCGCCGTCTGCCGCTGCGTGGCGTCGAGCGAGGCGACCAGATCGAGGCCCAGGTCGAGTTCGTCGGAGAGTACGCGCTCGCCCGTGCGCGGGCCGGAGCGCACTTCGGCCGGATTCGTGCCCATGAACGACGGGGCGAAGAAGACGTGCCGGCCGTCGACCACGGTGAAGTTGCAGGAGAGGTGGTGGCCCTCGAAGCGCCAGCCCCACGATTTCTCGGCGCTGGGCTCCCCGAAGATCGTGACGAAGTAGAGCGTGGGATCGCGGCGCCCGGGCGGGCGATCGTTCTCGAGTTCCTTCAAGACGAGCTCCAGCGACATGATCGCACCGGCCTGGGCGTGCCCGGTGTGGCTGAGGCCGGTGCGCAGCAGGGCGAGCCCGAGCGCCTGCTGGCCGGCGGTCATCCGCTTGAGCGGCAGCCCCTGCCGCGCCACGGGCACGAAGTTCCAGTTCTCACGTTCCGCGTCGGTCAGCGCGTAGGTGGCCAGTTTTCGCTGGTCGGCGTCGAGGGCGTCGAGGAACTGCCGGGCCGCCGCCACCATTTCGGTGGCAACGGCGTGGGCGCTCGCCCGCGGCGCGAGGCCGCCAGCCAGCAAGGCAAGGAGAAGGCGTGGGATGGGGTGCACGGCGCGGACTTAAGGCGGAATGCCGCGCCCAGCGCAAGGTTGCAAGTGGACTGAATTTTCCGCGTAAGATTTGGCGGATTTCTGCGAATACACAGACGAATGGGTTCGATTCTCCAGGGGTGGCGTTCGTGCTGCGCCCTGTTCCCCAGTAAATGATGGTCGCGGCGCAGTGAAATAGGCAAAGCGCTGCGCCGCGACCCAACCGGCTGGCCGCCCGCCGGACTTGGAAAAAGTCGGGGTCCGTTACGGAGCAAACGCTCTGGTGAACAGAAGACGCGCCCGAACCGACGGCCGACTCATTGCCGCGCGGCGCGCGGCGCTCAGCGCTGGCCAACGGACCCGAACTCCGACGATCACTTCGGCAGGAAGTCCTGTGTCGCCACGCTCGTGATCGGCACCGGCGCCTCCATCACCTCGAGGTCAATCAGCGTTTGCATGAGCTCCGCCAGCCGTTCGAGCGAGAGCCGGCCGATCCCTTCGTCCTTGGCCGGTTCCCCGTGCACGTAGCGGCCCTGGATCAGCTCGTTCCGGGAGAATGCCAGCAGCTCCCGCGACATCTGGGCGTTGCGCTTCAGGATGAGTTCATCCGCCGGGGCCGGATCGCCTTCGAGATAATCGCGCCAGCCCCGGATCGAGGCGTCCACGAACGCCCGGACGACGTCCGGGGACGTGCGGAGCAACTCGCGCCGCGCGAAGACCACATGGTAGCAGTCGTATCCGGCCGCGGCGAGGGGCAGGGTCCGCACCGGCCGGCCGTGCTGCCGGGCGAAAAACGGCTCGTTCGTCACCATGCACTGCTGGATCAACTCCGGGTTCGCCAGAAAATCGCCGAGGCCGTAGGTGTTCTGCCGTTTCTCGAACTTCAGGCCGAATCTTCGCTCGAGCCACGGCATCCACGCCATCCCCACGTTGCCGATCACCGTGCGGCCCTCGAGGTGCCGGAATGCCGTCACCGGGCTGCCCGCATGCACCATCAGGGCGAGGGGATCGTGCTGCAGCGTCGCCGCCACCATCGTCAGCGGCATCCCCCGGCTTGCGGCCAGCAGCAGGTCGTCGCTGCGCAGCATGCCGAAGTCTGCATCTCCGCGGGCCACCTTCAGCTTGATTCCCGCCCCGGGGCCGCCCGGCCATATTTCCACCGCCAGACCCGCCTGCGCATAAAACCCTCGCGCCAGCGCTTGATAAAATCCGCCGTGTTCCGCCTGCGGAAACCAATCCGTCTGCAAGACGACGCGCCGGTTGCCGCCGCCCGCCGCGGAATCCGCGGTCGCGGCCTCCCGCCGCGCGCAACCCGTCGCCCCGGCGAGGAGCCCCACCGCCAGCCAGACTCGCGTGAACACCAGCATGTGGGATCGGCCGTCGCCGCCTATCTCACCACGGGCGCAATCGTCGTCGCGAAGGTCGCCGTCGCCGCGGGTTGCGCGAGTTCGAGATAGAGGCTTTCCCGCCGCGCCGGCGGCACATCGGGCGATGAACCGTGCCACAAGCGGAATTCGCCCGGCACCGCAAGGCTCACCCGCATCTTCACTCCGCCGCCATACGCGACCTCGAACTCGATCTTTTCCCGAAACGCCGCCGCCCGCACGTCGCGCCAGTACCCAAACTCCGCCGGCCGGCCCTCCGGCAGGTCCGCCGCCCGCACCATCCCCGGGGGCAGCCGCACCTTGCCCTGCAGGTGCAGCGCCAGCCCGAGCCGCCGCGCCCCCTGGGTGCTCTCAATCGTCGCGCGATCGACCAGCGCTTCGCCCTCGACCGCCAGCACCCGCGCCGCCCGTGCGTTCGCCCGGTACTTCGGCTGCGCCACGGAAATCCGGGCGGGATTCGCCGAGTACTCGCGCAGCTCGCCGGGCTCCGCGGGCGTCTGCCCCTCGCCGTCGATCAGCGGCACGTTGTGGTTCAGCCCGCGCGTGTAGTAGCCCCGGTGCAGCGGCGACCCATAGCCCACCGTGCCCGGATCGTGCGTGATGTCCGTCTCCCCGAAGTACGCCGCGTAGTTCAGCGCCTCGCTCTGGCTGTGCGATCGCGTCACCTGCCCGTAGTGCACAAAGACCTGCCAGCGCCCCGCCTGGAGGATCGCCATGCGCGACGACTCGAGGCTGCGGCCGACCACCGGCGGCAGCGCGAATTCCCGCGGCGCCCGGGGCGGCGGGTCGAGCAGCGTGTGCCAGTCGCGCACCTTCGCCGCCTCTTCCAGCCCGAGGGTCGTCGGAAACACCCGGTAGGTCTCGGCGAACAGCTCGCGGTTCGGCGCCCGCCCGATCCCGCCGGCGTCCGCCGGATTCGGCAGGTGGCCGTCGGGGAAACGCAGATACAGCGGGGCCAGCATCAGGTTCTCCGCCGTTGCCATCTCGTGCGCCAGCTCGTCGGCCCGGCCGTACAGGCCCGCCGCGGTGAAGAGCGACATCACCGCCCGCACCACGTAGCTGTTGTAGCCGAGCGACTGTTCGTACCACAGGTAGTCGCTCGTGATCCCGTCCGCCATCTGGCGCCGCAGCCCGAAGGGGCCGTTGAGCGCCCCCCGCCACAGCTCCTCCCGTTCGAACAGCAGCCCCACCTGCGCCACCGCGCAGCGCTGCCACGTCGCGATGTTGTGGATGCTCTGCATCGTCGAGTTCAGCGCCTGCACCTCCGGCTCGAACAACAGCCTCCACCAACGCTGGCGCTGCTCGGCCGGCACCGCGCCGCCCAGCAGCCGCACCGCCTCGGTGAACTTCACCAGGTTCGTCGCCTCGGTCAGCGTCTGCCAGAACAGCCGCGCCGGGTGCCCCGGCCGCTGCGGTTCCCATTTCAGGAAATTCTCCGCGTAGAAGTCGATTTGCCCCGTCACCCATTCGGCGTAGCGCCGCTCGTCCGTCAGCCGCCACAGCCGCGCCGCCCGCACCAGCGTCTCGACGTGCCGCCCGCGAAACGAAACCACCCACCACGCGTGCAGCTTCGGCGTGATCTCGATCTGCGGATCCGAGGGACTCGCAAAAAACTCCACCTCCTCGTGCGGGATCTTCTCCGTCCAGATCACCCGCGAACCGTCCTTCGGGCTCACGCCGTCGTGCGACCAGCCCGGCAGCCACTCGACGCGATCGCGCTGCCGCGCCATCCAGCGATCCACCGTCTCGCGCTCGCGTTTCAGCCACTCCGCCCAGATCGGATCCTCCGCCACCCGCCGGCGCGCCCCCGCCCAATCCTCGACCGCCGCCCGCCACGGGTCGCCTTCCCGGCTGTAGATCTTCAGCTCCGCGAACTGTCGCTCGGGACTCGGCTTCGGGAAGGGCGCGGCCTGGACCGCGCCCGTGAAGATCAAGCCACCCACCAACCGTGCTGCGAGGCGCCAGGGATTCATGCGCGCCACTCTGCGGCGCGTCCGCCGAGGTTCAACCCGGATCAACGACGCCCTGCGACCGGCTTTGGGCCCTGAGCTTGCCGAACAGGCTTCATCGGCGCCGAGAAGCTCCACCCATCACCACCGATCGCGGCGAAGCAGAGCCCGCCTTAACCTGGACACTCCCGCACGCTGCCCGTGCGGTGGGTGCTCTCACCAAGCGAGGAATGACCCGATCGGCGGTGGGTGCCCCCAGCGTCCGGGTTAAACCCGCCACGGCTCGCGCAGGGCGCGGGTCCGCATCCGGTTCGCCTCGTCGTCGCCGATAAACTCCTCCTTCGCCGGGTCGAACCGCACTTTGCGCCCCAGCAGCCAGGCGATCGCCGCCGCGTGGCAGGCGATGTGCGAGTGCCGCATCACGTCGCCGTTGGCCGCCGGCCGGCCGCGCGTCTTCACGCAATCGAGGAAATCGCGCGTGTGCTGCGCCGGGTCCGTGCCCCGCATCGTGAACGCCCGCCACTCCTGCCGCAACGACGCCGGGTGCAGCTCCACCGAGCCGTTGTCGCCCGTCTCGACCCAGCCCTCATCGCCCTCGAAACGCACCGGGCACGTGCCGGTCGCCCCCACCGCAAGGTTGGCCGCGTTCGTCGTCGCCGGCCGCTGGCCGATCCAGCCCTCGGGACGCATCACCAGCTTCACCCCGTTGGGATAACGCGCGTGGATCGTCCCGCCGTCCGGCTCGTACTCGACGGGCGCCGTGTCGTCGGCGCCGTTGGCCCACTGGCAAAGATCGACGGTGTGCGCACCCCAGTCGAGCAGCTTCGCCCCCGAGTCGAAATCGTAGTACCCGCGCCAGCGCCGGTCCACGACGTACGCGCGGTTGTAGGGGCGCCACGGACACGGCCCGAGCCACAGATCCCAGTCGATGACCTCCCGGGGTGGCTCCGGTTCCGCCGGCAGCCAGCTCAGGTTGTTCTCGAGTCTGTAGATCGAGGCATGCAGCGTGTGCAGCCGCCCGAGCCGGCCGCTGCGCGCCAGGTGGACGGCGAATTGGAAGTTCGGCACGTTGCGCCGCTGCGTGCCCGCCTGGAAAACCCGCCCCGTGCGCCGCATCGTGTCGGCCACCGCCTGGCACAAGCCGATGGTGATGCCGCAGGGCTTTTCGCTGTAGACATCCTTCCCCGCCTTGGCCGCGAGGATCGAGCCCAGCGCGTGCCAGCGATCGCCGGTGGCGATCAGCACCGCATCGAGATCCGGGCGCGCCAGCAGCTCGCGCAGGTCGCGATAGGTGGCGCAGTCGCTGTTGCCGTAATGCTGGTCCGCCATCGCCTTCATCGACTCGCGCAGCGCCGCCTGCACGTCGCAGGTCGCGAGGTACTGCACATCGGGCTCCGCCATCATCGCGGCCAACACCTGGCGCCCCCGCGGACCGATGCCGATGCCCCCGAGCGCGATCCGATTGCTCGGCGCCACCCCGCCGCCGCGCCCGAGCACCCGCGCCGGCACCACCAGCGGCGCCACCGCCAGCCCGCCGAGGGCCAGCGAGCCCTTCAGGAAACCGCGCCGCGTCTCCGCCCGCTCCGGGCTCGCTTTCGTCTTCATCGTTTGGTTCTCCACATCCGGTTTCGCGGCTCGGGCTTCTGGTTTGCTCGCGCCCAACGTGCGGCGCGAGCCCCGCCCGGTCCAGCCCGGATTTCGCCGCGCGGCGGGCACACGCCGGATTGCGCCGGCCGCCGCACGATTGCGCCCCGCCAAAAACCTTGAAACACTCGCGCAGTCGACCTTCGCCTCGCGATGCGCTCCTTTCTGCTGCTCCTCCTCGCCGCGTTGCTGCTGCCGCGCTCACCCGCGGCCATCGCCGCCGCTCCGCCGGCTGGCCGCCCGCCCAACCTCATCGTCATTCTCGCCGACGACCTGGGCTTCGGCGACCTCGGCTGCTACGGCTCGCGCACGATCGCCACCCCCCGCCTCGACCGCATGGCCGGCGAGGGGTTGCGGTTCACCGATTTCTACGTCGCCTCGCCCTTCTGCAGCCCGTCGCGCGCGGCCCTGCTCACCGGCCGCCTGCCGGCGCGCTGTGGCGTGCCCTACGTGCTCTTCCCGACCGAACACACCGGCCTGCCGCCCGGCGAACTCACCCTCGCGGAACTCCTCCGCCCCGCCGGTTACGCCACCGCGCTCGTTGGCAAGTGGCACCTCGGCTGGCGCCGCGAGTTCCGTCCCCAGCGACAGGGCTTCGACGAGTTCTTCGGTCTGCTCCACACCAACGACGTCGAGGAGTGGACCCCCGGCGAGGCTTTCCGGCAGCTCAGCCTCTTCGCCCCCCTTGCGCTGCTGGACGGCGACCGCCCCGTCGAGGCGCCCGTGGACCAAAGCCGGCTCACCGCAAGGTACACGCAGCGCGCCCTCGAGTTCCTCCGCCGCCACCGCGAGCGGCCGTTCTTCCTCTTCCTCGCGCACACCATGCCGCACATCCCGCAGCACGCTTCGCCCGCATTTGCCGGGAAATCGCGGGACGGCATCTATGGCGACTGTATCGAGGAACTCGATGCCAGTACCGGCCAAATCCTCGACGAACTCCACCGCCTGCGCCTCGCCGAGCACACCCTGGTGCTGTTCACCTCCGATAACGGCGCCGGCGTGCGCACCCCGCAGCCCAACCCCAACGCCCGCTTTCCCGGCCGCTCCTTCGGCGGCAGCAACGGCCCCCTGCGCGCCGGCAAGGGCACGACCTTCGAGGGCGGCATTCGCGTGCCCGCCATCGCCTGGTGGCCCGGCACCATTGCCGCCGGCCGCATCGAGCCCACGCCCGTCTCGACGCTGGATCTTTTCCCCACGATGGCGCGACTCGCCGGCCTCCCGCTCCCCGCCGGCGCGACCCTCGACGGCGCCGACGTTTCCCCGTTGCTCCGCGGTCAACCGCCCGCCGGCCCGCCGCGCCCGCTCTTCCACTATTTCGGCGTGCAGCTCCAGGCGGTGCGCGAGGGTCCTTGGAAACTCCTCGTGCCGATCGGGAGCCTTCCCGTCACGCGCGTCCCGAGCCTTTGGTACGAACACAGCCCCGCGCTCTTCGAACGCCAGCACCGCCTCTGGCCGCAGGCCACGCTCTACGATCTTTCCCGCGACCCCGGGGAAAAGTCCAACCTCGCCTCCGCTCACCCCGCGGTCGTCGACCGCCTCCTCGCCACCGCCCGACGCTTCGACGACGTCTTCCAGCCCGCCATTCCTCCCGTGACCTACCTGCCTGGCCCGCGCCCGCCCGCC
>Ga0233425_10006590_pt1 | contig 17099 bp, 10 predicted proteins | sample Watercolumn_Towu_2_FD_181712 | JGI IMG/M metagenome (GOLD analysis project Ga0233425, IMG submission 181712) | Freshwater microbial communities from Lake Towuti, South Sulawesi, Indonesia - Watercolumn_Towuti2014_140_MG | ecosystem: Environmental > Aquatic > Freshwater > Lake | place... | reverse complement strand
GCCTCGAAGTGGCGGCGTCCCTGCGCGCCCGCGATCTTGACGTGCATGTCATTGCGCCGGAGCCGGTGCCGATGGCGCGCATTCTCGGCCCCGAACTTGGCGCGCATGTCAGGAAGCTGCACGAGAGCCGCGGAGTCGTCTTCCATCTCGAGGATACTGCGATTGAAATCGGCGAGCGCACGCTCGCCTTGAAAAGCGGCGCGACATTGGACGCCGATCTCGTGGTCATCGGCGTCGGCGTAAAGCCGGATCTTTCGCTCGCTCAGTCCGCCGGCCTCGCCGTCGACCGCGGCGTGCTCGTCGACGAATATCTGCAGACGAGCGCCCTCGACATTTATGCGGCGGGCGACATCGCAAGCTGGCCTGATAAGATCGCCGGCGAGCGCATTCGCGTCGAACATTGGGTGGTCGCTGAGCGTCAGGGCCAGACGGCGGCGCGCAATATTCTCGGCCGCAGAGAAAAATTCGACGCCGCGCCCTTCTTCTGGAGCCAGCACTACGACCAGGCGATCTCCTATATCGGACATGCCGCATCGTGGGACCGACTGGAATTGTCCGGCGATCCGGCCGCCGCCGACTGCGCCGTTTCTTACTTTAGGGGCGACCGACTGCTGGCGGTCGCGACCATCGGTCGAGACCTCGACAATCTGCGCGCAGAAGTCGCGCTTGAAGCGCGTATCGGCGCCGAGCCGCCGGAAGCGATCGAATAGCGCGTCCGCTACTCGAAATGTCCGGAGGCGTGGCCGAGCATGGTGTAGACCTTGCCGGCGTCGCCCGTAAGCAGGTCGAGGGCTTTCGAACCGTCGCGATCCGTGCGGCTTGTCTCGACCAGCAAATCCTCGAAGTGCTTGATGTAATGATCGACAGTCGCGCGAAAATCCTGATCCATGCGATAGCGGCGCCGGATTTCCTCGACAGTCTGATGGCCTTGCGCCGTGTATAGACGGCGGCCGAAAAGACCGCCCTTCTCTCCACGCTGGTAGCGGCGCCACAGCTCCGTCACGGCGGCGTTGTCGACCATGCGCGCAATGTCGAGCGTCAGGCTGTCGAGCGCGCCCGCGCTCGACAAGGACCGCGCCGTGCGCGGCGGCTGCGGCGCGTCATCGAAAGAGGCGCGCGCAAGCAGGTTGCTCAGCCAGCCCTGCGACTCGCGCGTCGACGCAGTCCCACGATCCGAGGAGCGCGTCGCTGGAGCCTGTAAAGGGCGCGCCGGCGCCATCTCTGCGCGCGTCGCCTGATCCGACGAAGCGCGGCGGAGCGGGGGAGCGCTTTGTTCGGCGATGTCGTAAACCCGACCGGAACGCGCCACGATGTCGGTGAGCTCGTTCAACGCCTTCACCTGATCGCCGACGACCCGCCGCAGCGCCGCCGCTTGCTCCGCCGTTTCGCGCGGCAGTTCGGTCGCGCCGCGTCGAACTTCCTCTCGAGTCTGCTCGATCTCGCGATGGATGTCGCGCGCGAGGCCGCGAATCTCCTCTGTCGCGGCGTCGAATTTCGAGCGCGCGTCACTGAACAGATGGGTGATCTCTTCATTGGCTTCCGAGAATGCGGCGCGCAGCGCCTCGGAAGTTTGCTCGCGTTCGCCTTCCGCAGTGGCGCGCACCGCCGCGAAGCGCGCCTCAATGACGTCGGCGGTCTGCCGCGAGGTTTCGCTTAGCGCTCGGCCAAGGTCGCGCGACCTTGTCTCGATGGAGCGGAACGAGCGATCCATCAGCTCGCCAAACTTTGTCATGGCGTCTTCGAATTCGGCGCTCCGGCCTTCCATGAGCGTCGCCAGCTCTTCAAGCGACCCGCGGCGCGCAGCCATCACCGCGTCGAGCGCCTGCTGACTCTGCGCCAGTTTTTCTGCGCTCTGCGCCAATGAGCGCTGTCGTTCGTCCAGCGCCTCGACGATGGCGTTGGCGTCGCGCATCGTCCCGTCAGCCACCCCGCTGATGTGCTCGACTTGCGTCGAGGTTTCATTCAGCGCGCCGTGGAACTCTGCGAGCCGCTTGCCAAGCTCGTTTTCGAGCACGACAAGATTTCCGCTGGTCTTGTCGATGATCGCGCGCAGCGAGGCGTTCGCCTGGCCGAGCGCGTCGAGCAGGGAGGGCAGTTCGGCGCGAATTTTCTCATTCGTCGCCAGAAGCGCCCCGATCGAAGATTGCGCGCTGGTCTCCAGCGTCTGCGCCAGCGTCTCGCGGGACGCGTCGAGCGCGTTCGTCAACTCGTCGCCTTTGACGCCGAGGCGCGAGACAAGCGAGTCGCTGCAATTTTCAACGGCGCTCGCCACCAGATCGCCGATGCTCGTCAATTCCCGTGCGACGGCTCCGCCGCGTTCGTCGAGCACCGACTGCATCTGCGTCAGGCGGTCATCCAGCGCGCTGCTGATCTCTGCGACTCGCTCGGCGAGCGACTGGCCCAGATCGCCGGTGCGCGCGTGCAGGGTCGCATCGAATTCGCGCCGCGCGCCGGCCAGGATGTCCTTGATGTCCTGCAGCCGTGCGCTGATCGTGTCGACGACCAGCCGGCCCCTTTCGTCGATCTCGGAAGAAACGGCGGTGAGCCGGCTGATCACATTGTTTTCCAAAAGCTCGATGCGGCCGTCGAGGGTCGACTCTAGCTCCTTGGCGTGTCCGCCCAACGCTTCATTGATCTCCTCAGTCCTGGAGGAGATCGTCTGGGCGAGCTCGCTGGAGCGTGACAGGAGCACCCAGTCGACGTCTTTGATCTTGGCGTCGAGCGTTTCCAAGACCTGGCGCCCGCCGTCTTCCATCGCGCGCGCGACTTCAGCGGCGTGCCTGGAAAGCGCTTCCTGGAGCATTTGGCCGCCCACTCCCAGGCCCGCGTCAACGCGGCCGACCAATTCGTCGATGCGGTCCGCCGCTTCTTTCGTTCTGGCGCTCGCGACGTTCTCCAAGGCTTCGATCTTGCTCGACATCGTTGAAGCGATGTCGATCGCGCGCGTTTCGAGCTTCTCGACGAGGTGGCCGCCCTTGCTTTCGATCGCGTCGTCGATTTCGGCCAGTCTCGCGTCGATCTCGTCGGCGAAATGGCGAGAATTGTCGCCAATCCGGGCATTGTAATGCTCGACCTGCGCCGAGAGCCTGTCGACGAGCGCGCCGCCCTGCATACGGATCGTTTCATCGAGCGACTGCAGCCGGTCGTCGATCTGATGCGTGATCTTTTGCGCTTCCGCGTTGAATCTGTCGGCATGCTGGCCGACCCGGTCGGCGAGTTCGCCGCCGTCGCGCAGCAGCGCATTCTCGAATTGAGTCAGCTGCTCGCCGAGGGTCAGCGCAATGCGCTGGCCATGATCGGCCAGCGAAGCCACCACTCCCTTGCTTTCAGACAAGACGGCGTTTTCGAAAGCGCCGATCCGGTCGTTTAGCAATTCATGTAGCCGCTCGCCTTGGGTCGCGATGGCCAGAACCGCGTCGCTCGCCGTGTTTGCGAAGCGCCCTTGCATCGTCTCGGCGTTTACGGCGAGGGCTGAGGAAGCGTCGGCGACGGTTTGCTGAAGCTTGTCGCGCAACGAGGCGCTGTGAGTCTCGAATTCCTGCAGCGCGCGCTCGCGGGTCGTCTCCATCGTTTTGGCGACGAGCATGCCCGCCGTCTCGAGCGCATTCAGCCGCTCGTCGAGCAATTCGTCGACGCGCGTCGCATGTTCGCCGACGACGGACGCCACGCTTTCGCTATGGCGCCTGACGGCGTCTTCGAAGGCGCCGAGCTTTTCAGCGAGGCTGATTTCGGCGCGATCCGCCTGTGCGGCCATGCGCTGCGCGATCTCGCCGCCCTGACGCACGAGCACATTCTCGACCGCATCGAGACTCTGCGCGACAGACTCGTTGACCTTTGCGCTGTTGGAGGCGATGCTCTCTTCGAAGGCTGAGAGCTTTTCGCCAAGTTCTGCGGCGGCGCGCTCGCCGCGGGCGGCGACGCGGGCGGCCAGTTCTTCGCCTTGGTGGGCGACGATGTCTTCGAAGGTCGAGAGTCCCTGAGAAAGGGCCGCCGTCGCGCGTTCGCCATGTTCGCTGACGCGCTGGGCGATTTCCTCGCCGTGAAGCGTGACCGCCTCTCCGAAAGCGGCGAGTTGCGCGGAGAGGGCCGATGCGGCGCGTTCTCCGCGCTCGCCGACGCGCTCGGCGATCTCGTCGCCGTGGCGGATGACGGCCTCTTCAAAGGCGGCGAGTTGCGTCGCGACCGTCGTCGCGGCCCTATCGGCATGTTCGGCGACGCGCGAGACGACATCTTCTCCTTGACGCGAAAAGGCACCTTCAAAGGCCGCCAGCCCATCTGAGACGACCGAGCTGACGCGCTCTCCATGCTCAGCGACGCGCATAGCCGCTTCCGCGCTGTTGCGCACGACGGCGTCCTCGAAGGCTGCGAGCCGATCGGCAAGAGTGGCCTCGATCTGCAGCCCTCGTTCGGCGATCCGCTCCGCCACTTCGCCGCCGCGGCCGAGCACGGTCTGTTCGAACGCCTGGAAATTATCGGCGAGAGTTTCATTGACTCTGTCGCCATGATCGCCGATCGCCGACACTGCTTCGCTCGCGATGGCGACGAAGCGGGCTTGCAAGGCGTCGACCTGTCCGACGAGGGCCGCGGAGCTCTGGTTCAAGCTGCGCGAAATTGCGTCATGAAGCGCTTGTCCTTGCAGCTCAAAGTCGTTTTGCGCCTTACTATGCGTGTCTTCGAGCAGGCCGACGATTCGGGTTTCGGCGATTTCGAAAGTCGTCCTGGCGTTTTCGACATGTTCTGAGACGCGCGCGCTTAGGCGTTCCTGGGTATCGGCGAGCGAGCGCTCAAAGGCGCCGCCCTGCGTTTCGATCGTTTCGCGAATGGCGTCGCCGGTTTCGGCGAGCTGAGCGACAATACGTTCTCCCTGGCCGCCCATCGCGTCGGAAAAATTCGCGCCGATCTCTTCAAAGCGCTCGAGCACGTCAGCGCCGCGCGCGCTGAAGTCGCTGGCGATCGCTTCGCTGGCGGCTTCCAACTTGCCGCCCACCTCTGCGACTCCTTCGGCGAAACGTCGGCTCACGTCGTCACTCGCGCCAATCACTTTCTGCGCGACTTCATCGCCGGTCTGATTCAGGGCGTACAGCACTCTTCCGCCATGACTGGCCAAGGTCGCCTCGAAGGCGTCGCCGGTCTGTTCAAGCGCAAGCCGGATCTCTTCGCCTTTGGAGCCGAGCGAGGAGGTGACGCGCGCCCCCGCCTGGCTCACCGCTTCGGCGAGATGGACTGAGGTCGTGGCGAGTTCCTGGGAAAGCGTCTCGCGCGCGCCAAAGAGCGCATTGCGCGCGTTGTCGGCGTTGACCACGATGGCTTCGCGTTCGCGCGTCAGTTCGTCGATGAGCAGCCGAATGCGCCGTTCATTTTCGGTGTACGAGCGTTCGAGGTTGGTGACCTCGGTGCGCACGATCACTTCGAGTTCGCCGGCCCGCGCCAGCGCCCGTTCGATGCCGTCGCCCATGGAGGCCGCTTCGCGCCGGATCGCCTGAGAAAGCGAGACGACCTGTTCAGTGGCCACCGTTTCCGGCTCTATGAGCCGAATGGCCACTTCGGTCATGCAGTTGGCGATGAGCCGCATCTCGTGGGCGCGGCGCGCCATCAATCCGGTGAGAAAGATAAACAAAAGAGGGGCGACCAACGCGGCGAGCGTCAGCGCCGGCTTCGGCGCGAACATCGAACCATCGGCGTCCAGGATTTCGCCCTGATGGAAATAGACGTACGCGGCCCAGCAGGCCGCCCACAGGCCCATCAAGGCGAAGGTGAGCGCCATGATCGAGCGGTTGGGCTTGATCTGCAGCGCCTGCCGCAACTCGCCGACCGTGCGCCGATCGTCATTCGCCGGCGCCAGGGCGGGCGCGATCGCGCCTTGCTGCGGCCGGACGCGGCTTTGCTGCTCGTCGTAAGCCGGCGTCGACCTTCGCGGGTCGCCGCCATGCGCTTCCACACTGGCGCTCTGGACCGGGCCGGACGGATCGTTCGCCTCGTCCGTAAGGCCGGCGGCGTCAGGCATGGCGCTGATGTCCAGCGCCTCCTCGAGCGCGGTCAGAGCAGCGGTCGCCGCGTCCTGGGTCTTTCCCGATGTCGCCATTCGTCCTCTCCAGTCGGCGCAGACGCGTGCCGTCCGGCCGATTTCACGGCCCGCCGCTAAGCGACCGCCGGTGAACAAAGATTAACCAAACTTTACAGCCCATGCCGAGCAATTGAAACATGGGCTTGGGACGTATCCGGAAACTTCGTTAACGCGCCTTTCAGGATCGAAGCGCCAATCTGAACGCCATGCGCCGTCCGGCGGGCTCCAAAAGCGATCGGCTTTGCGATAGATATCAAAGGGGAACAGGAATGGGGATGGCGAAACTGGCGGAATCGACGTTTCTCAATTGCGAAGCTCAATCGCAGCCGTTTTCACAGACGGAGGCGGAATCGCCGATCGACCTCGTCCATCTTTCCCGCCAGACCTTCGGCGACCACGATCTCGAACGGGAGCTCCTGGCGCTTTTCGACGCGCAGGCGGGGCAATTCGCTGAGCGTTTGCGCGCGCCCGCCGCGCTCGGCGACGCCGACTGGCGCATCGGGCTCGCTCACACCGTCAAGGGTTCGGCGCGGGCGATCGGCGCCTTTGAGGTTGGGCAGGCGGCTGAGGCGTACGAACAGGCCCTGCGCGGTTCGGACCCAACCGCCGCCAAAAAGGCCGAAACTCTCGGCGCCGCCATCGCAAGGGCGCGCCGCGCCATCGCCCTGCTGCTGGGCGGCGCGGCTCAGAACGGCCCCACCGGAAAATACTTAAGATAAAGCTCGGCGAAGACACCGCGCCGCGCGAGCTGGAACAATGCATAGTCGAGCGCGCGGCGCAGGGGCGAATTGCCTTTTTTCACGGCGATGCCGACGCCTTCGCCGAAATACTTCGGATCAGTGAAAGGCCCGTCCCGAAAGACACAACAGCCGGCGGCGTCAGCGCCATTCAGCCAGTACGAGAGAGAGATCGCGTCGCCGAAAAGCGCCTGAACGCGGCCGTTTTTTAACGCGTTGCGCGCCAGCGCCGGCGTTTCGAGCGCAACGAGCGTCGAGTGCGGATAGAAGGCTTTCAGAAAGGCTTCGTGCCGAGAACCCGCGACGACAGCGATCGGGCGGTCGGCGAGGGCGGTGGGCGAAGCCGATTTCAAAGTCGTGTCAGCCTGCATGACGAACCGACCAGGCGTCAGCATGTACGGCCCGGAAAAATCGACCTGTTTTCGAGTCTCGTCGTTGATCGCCAGCGAAGCGATGATGGCGTCGCCGCCATTGTCGTTGAGCGCTGGAATGAGCAAATCCCACCGTCGCCGCTGAATCGTGCAGGCGATATCGAGTTCGACGCAGATCGCCCTGGCGAGATCGACGTTGAAGCCTGCGATCTGCCCATCCGCAAGTAGGAAATTAAACGGCGGATAGTCGTCCTCCGTCAGGAAGCGGATTTGGCGCAATCCCGATAGGTCCGGCTTTTCCGGAGTGCGGTTGGGGTCCCAGAATGAGGGCGCGTTCGCGGCAGGCGGCGTCGGCGCTGACGACGCGGGCGGGGCGCCGTCCTCCGCCGCAGCCGCGAGAGACGACGCCAGGAACAGCGCGGCGAGCGCGGCGCGAAGCGAAGCGAAGAAGGCGAATCGACCTGAATTCTGCAAACAGCGCATAAACTTATTGCCTAGCCTTGGCTGTACGTCGATAGTCGCTCGCAGGCAGCTTGCGCGCGCCGGATTTATTGCATGAATTATGTCCCGATCGATAGTGTTGCTTCCTCAGCGTCGCCGATCAAGGACGATCGTCCTCGAATTTTCAGGCGCCGGACGTTCGCTGAAGCCTCGACGGGTCGCCGGCCGCCATCGTCGCGGGCGACCTCCCCGCGACCAATTCCTGTCGAAATCGCTTTTCTCTTGGATCATGGCGTGCCGGAGCAGGCGCTGCAATTCGCCGCGGCGACCGCGCGTCGCCAAGGCGTTTGCGCCGACGAGGCGCTGGTCGCCGAAGGGCTCGTCTCGGAGGACGAATTCTACCGGGCGCTTGCGAAGCATCTTCAGGTCGACTTCATCGACAGCCCTATCGAGGTCTGCCCGTCGGGCATTTCGACCGCCGAATGCGGTTACGCGCGCGTTCGCGAAGCCTCGAAGGGCTTTCTCTGGCTGTTCTCGCCAAGCGGCAGCGGCGTCTTCCGTTTGATGAGCGCGCGGCGCGCCGCAAAAGGCCGGCCGCTTTTCGCCATAACAACACGGACGCGGTTCTTGGAGGCGGTTCGACGCGCCGATCCCGCCAACGCCGCTCGCAACGCGGCCTTTCTCATTGAACGCATTGACAGTGACTTGTGCGCGCGCGGCGGTCTTCGGCGGCGACAAGTGGGATTGTTGCTCGCCGCAGTGATCGGACTTGCGGCGAGCCTTTACGCGCCCTTCTTCTTTCTGCACGTCGCATCCGCATCGCTTCTTGCGAGCGCGTTCTTTTGTGGGGTGTTTCTTAGGCTCTTCGCCTGCGCCGCGAGCTTTCAACCATGTAAAGACGTGGCGCCGCTCGAAAGCGATGCGCGACTCCCGATCTACACAGTCGTCGTAGCGCTCTATCAGGAGGCCGCCGTTGCGCGTCAGCTCGCTCGGGCGATCGACCGCCTCGACTATCCGAGAGCGAAGCTCGACGTAAAATTCGTGATCGAAGCCGACGATGGAGAAACCGCCGCGGCGTTGCAGGCGCATCCGCCCCGCGCGCCGCATGAAATCGTGATTGCGCCCGAGGGCGCTCCTCGCACCAAGCCGCGCGCGCTCAACGTCGCCATGCCGCTTGCTCGCGGATCGCTGGTTTCTGTGTTCGACGCCGAAGATTTGCCTGAGCCCCGCCAATTGCGACGCGCGGCGACGCTCTTCGCGAAATTGCCTGCAAACGTCGCCTGTCTTCAGGCAAGCCTCTCGATCGACAACGGCGACCTGAACTGGATGACGGCGATGTTCGCTCTCGAATATGCCGCGCTCTTCGACGTCTACAATAGAGGACTCGCCGCAATGGGCTTGCCGCTCTTCCTTGGCGGCACGTCGAACCATTTCCGCGGCATTAGGTAGTAAACGCACCTAGCGGGATATGGCGAGAATTGCCGGGATTGAGCGAGAATCGTCGGCATGGCCGACAATATCCGACTAGCGCGCACCGCCACTTATGAGCACACGATTTCCGGCTTGCTGACGAAGCGAGCGGACCTGTTCAACGAAGCGCAGCGCATCCGGGATCGGCTCGCGGAGATTAAGAACGATATCGGCGCCGTAGATCGCGTTCTCGGGACGCTCGGCTATACCGGCGACCTAGACGCCGAAATGCCGCGCCAGAAGCGCCACGTGCTCTTTGGGCCGGGGGAACTGACGCGGGCCATCCTAGAGGTGCTGAGGGATGCTACCGAGCCAATGGCGACGCGGGAGATCGCTCGCGCCATCTTGGCGGTGAACGAGCAAGACCCGCGAGACCGGCGGCTGCTGACCGAACATACGCGGCGTGTGAGCAAGGCGCTGCGCATCTTGAAGGTCAAAGGAATGGTTGTGACGGTCGCCGAGAAGTCAGGCAATCTGGCTTGGTTGCGGGGCATCTAACGCTTCATTCACCACATTTGCAGATCGCCAAACAGGGTTAACGGCTTAGCCGTTCATCCTTGCGACTCTGCGCGCATCGATGGGGCGCGCCATGAACAAGCTATATTTTGGGGATAATCTTGATGTATTGCGCGGGCTGCAAGGCGAAAGTGTCAATCTCGTCTATCTGGACCCTCCTTTTAATTCAAACGCCAACTATAATGTTTTATTCGGCGCTCAAGGGAAAGCATCGCAAGCTCAAGTTGAGGCGTTTAAAGATACGTGGTCATGGGAAGATTCTGCCCGCGATGCATACCAGGATATTATCGAGCGCGGCGACAGAACGGCGTTGCTCGTTAAAGGGCTACGCCCCTGTCTTGGGGAGACGACTATCATGGCATACTTAGTCATGATGGCAGTTAGACTTATAGAGTTAGAAAGAATCTTAAAAGAAGATGGGTCTATTTACCTTCATTGCGATCCTACAGCTAGTCATTATCTTAAGCTCGTAATGGACTCTGTTTTTGGGCAGCGGAACTTTATCAATGAGATAGTATGGAAGCGAACGACCGCTAAAAGCGACTTTGCTCAAGGCGCAAAGAATTGGCCGCGTGTCCACGACGTTCTGTTGCATTACGCGAAATCTGATTCCCCACGTCATTTTGAGCAGCCGTTTGCAAAATACGATGAGGCGTATGTCGCCGCAAAATATAGCAAAACGGACCCCTCCGGGCGTCGTTATATGCTCGACAATCTTACAGCCCCAGGGGCCGGGTCACGCGGCCACCCGCAATATGAGTTCATGGGCGTCAGGCGGTATTGGCGCTATGGGAAGGACAAGATGGAGCAATTGCTTGCTGAGGGCCGAATTGAGCAGCCGCGCCCGGGTGCCGTGCCGCGCTATCGGAGATTCTTGGACGAAATGCGCGGCATTCCAGTTGGGGACGTTTGGACAGATATTTCGGCCATCAACTCTCAGGCGCAAGAACGCTTGGGATATCCAACGCAAAAGCCTGTCGCGCTCCTAGAAAGAATAATCGGCGCATCAACGAAGCCAGGGGACATAGTTTTGGACCCGTTTTGTGGGTGCGGAACGACGGTGGAGGCAGCTCATAAACTTGGCCGCGAATGGATAGGCATCGATGTTACGCATTATGCGATAACGCTGATTGAGAAGCGACTCACCAAAAACGGCGCGAAGCCTTCCGACTATAAAGTTGCGGGACGCCCGACCGATATGGCTGGCGCGCGCGAGTTAGCTGCCCGTGACAAGCATCAATTCCAGTGGTGGGCGGCGTGGCGTCTTGGTGCTCAAACATATCGGGAGGAAAAGAAAGGCGCCGATCGGGGAGTTGATGGAAATATCTTTTTTGCAAACGGTCCTTATGGGACCGGCCGTATTATCATTTCAGTGAAGGGTGGCGACAATATTGGGGTTGGAATGGTGAGAGACCTTCGCGGCGTTATCGAACGCGAAGAAGCTGAGATGGGCGTCTTGATCACGCTGGCGACACCAACTGCCCCGATGCTCACAGAAGCGGCTGCTTTTGGATTTGTCCGAAAATCGGCTCACGGACGTTTGCCGCGAATCCAAGTCGTCACGATTGAAGACATTCTCGCGGGAATAATGCCAAAAATGCCACCGCTTCCTGTGCTGCCAAGACATGCCGCCCCAACGAAAAAGCGGAAGCATGATCAAATGGAGCTGTTGCTTCCGTTCGAAGGTCTCAACATCAAGCCGGTGAAGGGAGAGTTTGTTGACCCTCGCTTTATGAAGATGGGTTAGGCGTTTCGTTGCCAATATCCTTTCCACTGCCGCGACACCGGATGCGTGAGCGCCGCGTTGGCTACAATCAGATATTGCTCACCGTTGCTCATACGGCGATGATCTTCGCGCCAAGCCATCTCGCGGGCGTAAGTTTTGAGATATGGCCCGGCGATATGATGATGCGTCCCGATTTCCGCGCGGCGCAGGCGAGAGAAAAAGCTTTCTGCTTTGTTCGTGCAAGCGCCTTCGTCTGAATACGCCCATTCATGATTGATGCGCTTCGTGAGGAACCGGGCGTGTAGGCGGTCCCAATGAGTCGCTTCGTCGGCGTGAACGATCGCGGCCCCGTCGATACGCGCTTCAAGCGTCGGAAGCGACTCGGCTTCGCTCTTGAAAACGAAGGGCAGCGTGCGACCTTCCCGCTCGCGCATGATGACGACCACCCGGCGCTTGCCGCTCTGATTGATCGCAAGCCGGCGGTCGCGGCGGTTTTCCTTGTAATTGGCGGGCTTCACATAACCGCCGAAATAGGCGCCGTCGATTTCGACTTCGCCGCAGGCTTTCGGCGTCTCAATTTCAGCCGCCATGGCCTCGCGGATTTTATGGGCCATGACATAGGCGGTCTTATACTGGCAGTCGAGATCGCGAGAGAGTTGCAGGGCGCTATGCCCCTTCGCGCCGTTGACGAAGATCGCGATGGCGAGAAGGTAAGTCGAGATCGGAAGCTTGCGGCTGGCGAAGATAGTGCCGGACGTGACGCTGAATTGATGATCGCAAGCCTTGCACTTGAAAACTGGACGGCTCTTGTAGGCGTAGACGCCGAGGCAACCGCAGTGAGGGCAGACCGGCTCGCCTTCGGTAGAGGCCCAACGGATTTGTTTGAAGGCGTCGCGGGCTTCCTCTTCGGACATGCGCGCAACCCGAGCGAAGCTCAAGCTCCTTGCATGTTTCGAGAGAAGGAAGTGTTGCGACATTGGTTGCTGACAGTCCGCGTTTTCCGCTTATGTCAGCTTTTATAAATGACATTAGAGATGGTGTCAACTTAAACATATGACCTTGACGTAAAAAGTTGCCATCGCTATTTTTAGCGCATGACGCCGGGACAATGCCGCGCCGCGCGCGCATTTCTTCAAATTTCGCAAGACGATCTGGCGAAAGCCGCGAACGTCGGGGTTTCGACAGTTCGCGACTTCGAGGTCGGGAAGCGGGTGCCAATAGCGGCAACTCTAACTGCAATGAAGGCGGCGCTAGAGGCGAAGGGCGTTCACTTTGTAGAGAATGAATGGGACTGCACATTAGGCGTTCTGTATGCGGAGCCGGGAAAAGCTCTTTAGAGTGGACGGAATCCTTGGATTCCTGTAAAAAACAAACGCGCCGCCCGACCAAGGTTTGGACCCAAGGCCGGACGGGGGACTCAGTAACTGCCCATCTCCTTTTGGAAGGGAGAGGGCGTTGCCCCTTGTGGAAGGGGGCGAAGGTGGAGGTAGAGGAACTTGCATCCTCGGGGCGATGGCTGGAAATCCCTGCCCCGCGCTTGCTACCCCCAAGCTCTATGAAGGCTCCTACTCATCAGAGTGGGAGCCTTCGCTGTTCCTATGAACGCTCTTGAATTTGCCACTGGCCGTTTTGCGGATGCGTCCATCTTTCGCGAACTTATAGATCATTGGCAAAATCTGAGCGCCGACGACGCCAGGCCAATATCTCTTGCCTATCTGTTCGACGATCTCGTTCGCGGTTAGGCCATTCTTTCCGTCTCGTTCGGCGCTCTTAATGACCATATCGGTCATTTCGAAATTTGTCGGAATCCCCGTTGGCCTTGCTGGCCCCATTTTTGGGTTAGCTATATCGACCTTTTTCTTTAATGTGCCGGGGGCGGAATACTTCTCGAACACTCGCAGGGCGACTGTTAACTCATCCGCCTCGGCCTGTAAGGCTGAGATGGACTCGCCAATTTCGTGCAATCTCTTCTCGATTGCGGCTGAATCTAGCTGATGGGCCATATTGGCCATATATGCCCGGATAATGATTGGCGCAACAACTATTTTAGATGGGTCGGAGAACAGAAGGCGACCCATCTATATGGGCCAAGGTGCATTTGCTACCTAATGCCGCATTTCCGAATGGGGGCCTTGCGCGAGATCGGCTTCTGGGACGCATTCAATGTGACGGAAGACGCGGATCTTGGTCTGCGGCTGGCCCGCGCGGGCTTTGGTGTGCTGACATTCGCCTCGAAAACCTTCGAAGAGGCGCCGGCGACCTTCGGCGCGCTCGTGAGACAGCGCACGCGCTGGTTTAAGGGTTGGATGCAGACGTTTATCGTGCATTGCCGTCGGCCGGTGCGACTTTTCGTGGATCTCGGCGTCCGCCGCGCAATTGCGGTGCTTGCAATGTTCGCCGGCGGGTTGTTTGGACCCTTGCTGGGGCCATTTCTCGCGGCGCGCATAACATATGACGCGATCTTCGGGGCTTTGCTGGCGCCGGTTGGGCTGCTTGAGATCGCCTTGAGCACGCTATGGTGCTTTCTGGCGATCGCCGGAGCCATCTCTCTCTTCTTTCCGCTCGCCGTCGGCATGCGCCGTCACGGCCTCACGCGGTTTCGGCGCTCGCTTATTTGCCTACCGGCGTGGCTGATGATGTTAAGCCTCGCCGCCTGGCGCGCCCTCTATGAACTGTGGCGGCGTCCGTTCCATTGGGAAAAGACCGAGCATGGACTCACCATGCGCGGCGTTATCGATGTGGAGCGCCTGGCCGATCCATTCGAATCAATTAAAGAGCCATTGTTTGATCAGGAAGCCTGCGCTTAGCGCCTTGCTGTAATGCTCATGCAGCGCAATGTGGCTCATGCCGGCGCGCGGCAAATCCGATTTCTTCAACCGTTTGAAGAAGGGAATGAGCACGTCCTCGAAATTCGCCACCGTGTATTTTCCGCCATGGCGGTCAGCTACGCGCTCGGCGACGTTGGTGAATAGCAGCGCCAGCGCCTTGAACAGCGCCGGATGCGCGATCTGCTCATCGGCGTTGTGCAAACCCAGACCATGCCGGCAGGCGCGCAAATAGGCGTTGAGCACGCCGTAAACTTCTTCTGCCTGCGCGTCGACGAAAGCGCCCTTGATCGAGCGCAGCGCGGCGTTGAACGTGACGCGTGAAATCATGCCTTTGCGCCGTTCCGCGGGGCTCAGCAAGCCCTTCAGAGCGCTGTCGTCGCGCTTGTGAAAAAGGTCGAAAACGTCGTGCAGCAGCGCGTCGGCTTTCGTCTCGACTTCCGAAAGGCGACGGATGTCCAGCAACAGTTCGTTGGGCACCGGCCGCTGCTTGGTGTTGATGTCCATGAACAGCCGGCATTCTTCCGAGCGCTTCAGCCTGTTGTAGATCACCACCGGAACGTCGACGGCGCATTTGGCCAGTTTGAAGCCGAAGACGCGATGCTGCCCATCAATGATTAGGAAGGCGCGCGGGTCCTGGCGGAACGTCAGCATTCCCGCAGCGCGGTCATAATGCATATGCGCGCGCGATTGCGCCGACAGCACGACGGCGCCGGGGACTGTGCCGAACCCCGCGTCGATGTAGCGCGCGATGGATTTGGCGCGCTTGTGATCGAGGAGACGCTGGAAGCCTTCCATCGGATTTTCGACGCGCGGCTCGACCGTGCAGGTTTCGGCGAGCAGGCTGCTCGGCAGCACGAGCGCGTAAAAGCGGTGTTTTCCTTGAGAAACGAGTTGCGCCGGCGCGCTTGTCGACTTTTTGCCAGCGGCGGAAGCGGACGAACTGCGATATTCAGCGCTTTCGCCTGCCAATGGGGCGGATTCCGCGATATCGCTGAGCGTATCCCGATCCATTTTTCTGATCCCTCGAAAGCGCGAACTTTAGACAGCGTCCGCGACAGCTGACTCGACGAATCGACCGGCACTCAGGCGAGAGGCTAAGCGGGAAAGGAGTCAAGAGCAAGATGGGTCTAGCGCGGGAAGTGGGTGGATTTGATTTCCGCAAAGCGCCAATTCCGGACCTTCACTGCAGGTCCGCAAGCAACTTTGCGGGCGGTGCATCAGAAGAGCCAAATGGCCCCATGCGCTCGCCGAAAACCTGCGCGCCTCCATGCCTCAGGCTGCGAGATCGTCATGGAGCCGTTGCGAAAATCCGTCGGATCGTTACTTGCAGGAGGTGCACCCATGCTTGGGTCATGCTTAGCGATCCGCGCGATCTGCGATCTTCTTCGAATGGCCAAGCTGACTGGATTTCAACTTGATGACACGCGTTCGCTTGGCGTGTGCCTGCGCTTGCCGCCGGGCCGACTGCAAGACAGGTCGGCGGGCTGCCTTTGAAAACAAAGCGTCGCCGGGCCTCATGGTAAGCGGGATTTGGTCCATAGAAGTTTACCCGCATCCTCTCGAGCTCCTCGGTGCGATAGTTCGCCAGGGGCTTAACGAGTTCGTCTTCTAACCGGCGCTTTAGTTTTTCCACAATGCTCGACCTGTATTCAGAGTCTTGCGCAAGCCCTATTGCGCGCCGCCTCAGCTCTTTTTCAAACGTCTCGACGTCTTCACCAAAGACACCGTCGAGAAACCCGATCTCTTGCGCCTTCCGTGTGCCGAGCGGTTGGCAGGATTGGGTCAGTTCGAGCGCTTTCTCCCGACCCACGCGCCGCGGAAGTAAATAAGTCCAGTATTCAGAGCCGTAGAGTTCTCCCATGCCGCGGTAGTGAGGGTTGAGGACGACACTGGGCCGCGCGTAGACATGGTCGGCTGCAAGCGCGAGGATCGCGCCCCCTGCACCAGCATTGCCGCGCATTCCGGCGATTACGATGTGCGACATAGTGGTGATGATCTCGAGGACCAAATCATCCATAGCGTTTATGTTTCGCCACGACTCTTCAGCCGGGTGAGCGCTCGCTTCAATCACGTTCAGATGAATGCCGTTTGACCAGAAATCGCTACCGCCGAGAAGGACGATGACTCTAGTGGGACGCGATCGGGCGTATAAGAAGGCGTCGCGCAGACGACAGCACTGGGTCGTGCTCATCGCGCCGTTATAGAAATCGAATGAAAGATAGCCCACCTGGTCCTTTTCGCTGTAAGTGATTTCTTGAAAAGTGGGATGATCAACCGGCGCATCGACAGGCAGTGGCCGCTCTGGCACGCCACGAAGCAAGGGACCCAACACCTGAGTTGCGGGCAGCTTGATCCCGGCGACGGCGCAGAACTCTTCCGCGCATCGTTCGCAGCCAACGCCCAACTGCGCCATGCGGCACATTTCCATGTGCGCGTTAGGATCGCTCTTGGCCTTCAGATGGGAAATCCACACGGCGCTATCGGCGGTGGCGATGCAGATCGCGCCGTCGCGTCGGGCGAGAATTTGACCGGGGGAGCCTTTAAGGCGATCCTCTTCATGCACGCCGTAAAGAAAGCAGTCCAATCCCAGCAACGTGCTACGGACGCCCGGCGCGCTGTCCGCGGCGCGCACTTTCCTGACGATGGTGGCCGTCGCGTCTCGCGCCCAATCAACAGTGCGATCCGCTTGTTTCATCGGTGGGCGGAGGCGACCTCGCGCATACGCCATGGCCTCAGAGAGCGGCTCCGGCCGCCAGGAGCCCGACTGAAGTTCGCCCTTCTCAATCCGCGCAATCGCTTCAAGCACCCCACTCAGGGCAGCTTCAGTGACGGGGCCGCGATAGAGGCCGCTCTTTGTCGGGGGATCGGATTCGAGGGCGAACTCGGGAGACGCCCAAATCGGGCCCGCATCGAAATCCTCAGCCGCTTCCAGGATGGTCACCCCCA
>Ga0233425_10006589_pt1 | contig 17103 bp, 18 predicted proteins | sample Watercolumn_Towu_2_FD_181712 | JGI IMG/M metagenome (GOLD analysis project Ga0233425, IMG submission 181712) | Freshwater microbial communities from Lake Towuti, South Sulawesi, Indonesia - Watercolumn_Towuti2014_140_MG | ecosystem: Environmental > Aquatic > Freshwater > Lake | place... | reverse complement strand
TCGGGCTACGCCCGCCCTCCGCCGCACGCAGCGCAAGGCCATCTTCAACAAACCAGCATCATATTATCTGAAAAGGGGGTCCCTCTTCGACGCCGATCGGGGGTCCCTTTTGAACGCCGTTTGACACTAACCGCGACGTGCCACCACCTCATCGTGCCCTTCAGGGTGCCGGACCGGCCGATGAAGCTGCGTGTCTCGCCGCGGCGCGCTGCCTCGATCGCGGCGACCGCGTCCGCGTTGTCGGCATCGTGCCAGAAATCCGTCCAGCGACAGCCGGCGATGGCGTTGAAGTCGCTCACCTCCATAACGCGCTGGCCGCCTTGGCTCATGAAGGTCAAGCACCCGTCAGGGTCAAGCACCGTGATGCAATCGGTAGAACTGGCCAGCACGCCCGACAGGAAGCTTTCCCGCTCCACAGCTTGCCGCTCGCGCTCGACCAACTCCTCGTTAAGTCGATGTCCCCGGCGCAGGGAGTCGCGCAACTCGGCCGTCAGCATGACGAGCCCGATCATAACGACCAGGAATAATGAGGCGGCAACCCACTGCTGGCGAGGCACCCAGGTCGAGTCCGTTACGGATCCTAGTGAGACGAGGCCGGTAGTCGCCGACAGAATAGCCGCGAACAATCCCGGACACTTGCCGAGGATTAGGGCAATAGCAATCGTCGCCGGAATAAATGGGAACCACGGCAGCGTGTCGGGTACGAACAGGATGCGTGCCACGCCAACACCGATGATCGCCACAGCGGCGAGCAGGTATTGAGCCGGGGCCCGAAGCGGGCGATTGAATGACCAGACAACGATCCGGTCGAAGAAGCTGCCAGGGCGCATCCGTATCATCTGCCTCCAAAGCCTGGACAAGGCCCGCGCCGATCCTTCAAGCTTCATAATACTGGCAGTTTTCTGTCGGGACGGACCAAATTGGTGTCAGACCGCCCGGAACCTGTTGAAAGACTTCTCTCGCGCCGACTGTACCGTTCGGGGGTTGTGGAACGGGAGAGCGGTTCCAACAATCCAACATCGTGCTGGCCGCTGCATCACATCTATCGTTTTGTAGTTGAGAGCCGACAGGTAGGCCGTCAGCGCCCTCTATCTGAGGTTCCCCAGGCCGAGATGCGGCCCTTGGCTTTCCAGTGCTCTCGACACGAGCAGTGGCTGCCCGGATATGGTAGCCGCGCGCCGCCGTAGTCATGAAGAACTGTGGAGACGCTGGCCGCAGCGGTCGATCGGCCATCATGTCCTCCCGTCAAGCATTGGCGCCAGACGTCCCGACCCTCGCGCCGAAGCCGACGAGGCGTGAATACGCTAGCATGGCATAGCCAATGGCGAGGCTTGCAAGGGTCAGGGCCGGGATCGTGACCTCGCCCAGGCTCGCATGCATCTGGTTCAACGGGACGAACGTGTGGACGCCGGCGGTGGACGGGATCAAGTGAGAGAGAGCGGCGATGAAGCGCGGCATCTGATCGAGCGGATAGGCGGTCCCGGTAAGGAAGAAGAACGGCACCGAGGTCGGTGCCAGGATGTAGGTCGCCCGTTCGGCGCAATCGAACACGCTACCGACGAGCAGCCCCAGGGCAGCAACCGCCGTGGCGAAGAGAGGGACCATCACCATCATGCCGGCGATGTTGCCATCGACGGGCACGGTCTGGAGCCAGAAGATGAAGCCGAACAGGAAATAGCATCCCAGGATACCCACCGACGTGAACGCCGCCAGCGTTCCCCAGAACTCCGCGAAACCCATCCGCCATGCGCCCGAGCGGCGGCGTCCGCCCATGAAGGTAGCGGCGCCGAAGAGCAGCGTCTGTTGCACGATGATCACCGCCACCGCCGGAAAGACATAGCCCTTGTAACCACCTGTCCGGTTGAACAGCGGTTCGGTGGTGACCGCGACGGGCAGCCCGCCGCGACTGAGTTGGGTCCCGGGGATCAGCCGTGAGGTGGCGATGTTCTGGATCACAGCCGTTACTGCCTCGCCGATGGTGCTGGCGCGCAGGAGGTAGGTTGCACTGACCCACACGGCGACGCCGGAGCCGGGCGTTCCGGTGCGAAGCTGACGCTCCAGATTATTGGAAATGAGAATGATCCCGTCAGCCTTGCCGGTTCGCATGATCTGCCTGGCCGTGGTCTCGTTCGGGACGACCTCGGCAACCCGGATGGCGCGCGTCGCGTCCAGGTCGACGATCATCGCTCGGCTGAGGGCGCTGTCATCCTGGTCAACCACGACGACGGGCAGCTTCTGGGCAGCTTCGTGCGCGTAGGGCGCAGGATAGTAGAATGCGTAGAGGACGACTGCGAGCAGCGTCGTGCTGAGCAGCGTGCGCGACGTCAGAATGGTGCGCCACGTTGCGAGGAAGGCGGAATCGAAGCTCATGCTCGGCGCGACCTCGCGAAGATCAGAGCGACCGATCCGCCCCAGGCGATGACGACATAGGCTGCCAGCGACGCCACCGGGATGACCGCTGACGCAATAAACTGGCCACTAACCTCACCCATCTGGAGGGCGATGTAATGGGTCAGCGGCAGCACGTTGCTCCAGATGTGGGCAAAGGCGTTGGCGCCGTTCAGCGGCAAGGTCGCGCCCGAATAGGCAAGCGCCGAACCGGCGTAGACGGCGCTCGCCGACAAAGCGGTCGCAGTGTCGCGTGTCACCGCGACGAGCAGGGCCGCAATCGCCGCGGTCGCCGCGTAGAACAGCGTCTGCCCGAATGCGATCAGCGGCACGCTCCCCTCGATGTGCCATCCGCGCGCCAGAGTGAGATAAAGAAGCCAGACGATGCCCCACAGGCTGATGGCGGCGACATAGGGCAGCATCTTGCCCGCCAGAGCCGGCGCAACCCTGCCGCTGGCCGATGCCCAGTCGGACAGTGATCCGTTCCGCAGTTCGCGGCCGATCGCCATCGCACAGACGCAGGCGGCCACGAGGTGAAGAACTGCCGGAAAGATCAGCAGGCCCAGGAACCATTCGAAGCTGACCGGCGCGTTGCCGAGCGGCGTCGCCTCAACGGCGAGCCGACGGACACGGCTGGCCGGCACGGCATGGTTCATGAGCTGGTTCGCGGCAATCTCAGGGATGGCTTCGCGGATTGCTTCGGCGGCTGCACGGGACACCTGCCCACCGGCGCTCAGGAAGCTGCCGTTATAGAGGATGCGGACGACCGGTTCGCGATGACGCGCGACGCTCTCGCCAAGGCCAGCGGGAACATGCACGAAGCCTATGACGTTGCCCGCGCGGACCGCACGAACGGCCTCGACCTCGCCCGGATAGAGCCCCGTGAGATGAACGAGCGGTGATGCGTCGAGCGCGCGGATGATGGCCCGGCTAGCGGTGCTGCCGTCACTATCTACAACGGCCAGCGGCAGCTGACGCATCGGCCCTTGCCAGAAGGTGGCGGCGACGATGAAGATCAGGATGCCGGGCACCAGAGTCAGCCCCGCCAGGTCCCAGTATTCGTGACGAAGATGACGCAGCTCAAGCGTGAGAGCCTGCCGGAACGCGTTCATTGCGGCCAGTCGAACAGGACGCTCATTCCCGGGCGCAACTTCGCGATCGGCGCAACCGGACGCAGCCGGACCTCGAAGGTGCGCACGTCATAGCCCGATGCCTCGCGCGTCGCGCGCCAGGTCGCGAAATCCCCCCTTGGCGCGATCAGGTAGACCTTGAAGTCGGCATCGCGCCCCAGCGCCGGAACATGGCCGCGCAGTATCGTGCCGACACTGAGGCCGCGATAGTGATCCTCCCGCAGGTTCAGCGCGACCCACGGGTGATCGATGTCGATGACCTGATAGGCCGGGATGACGGGACTGACGACCTCGCCGGGCTGGACGAGCTTGCGCGCCACCTCGCCGGCGATCGGTGAGACCAGCCGCGTTTCCTGCCCGAGTGCCGTGGCGGTTCGCAGCCCGGCCTCGGCAATCCGGACCTGGGCGTTGACGGCCTGCTTGTTCTGCGGACGCGCGCCCGCCAATGCCTTCAGATACTGCTGGCGAGCTGCTTCGGCATTGCGCGCGCTGCTGTCTCGCGCCGCAGCCGCCTCGTCCCGGCGTTGGGCAGCGACCACGCCTTCGGCGTAAAGGTTGGCGGTGCGGCGGCTCGTGACGGCAGCAAGATCCGCTGCCGCCTGAGCGGCCTGCCATGTCGAACGCAGCGTCGCGACATCCTCGGTCCGCGCGCCCTCATTGGTTTCAGACGCGACCGCGCGCGCGGCGTCGAGAGCGCCCTGCGCCTGCGCCTGGCTGCCGGCGATCTCCGGGCTGGACAGGGTGGCAAGCAGCGTGCCCGCTTGCACGCGCTGGCCTTCCTCCGCAATCAGACGCTCGACGCGCGCCAGCGCCTTGGTGCCGACATTGACCTCGTCCGCATCGACCATACCCTGCAGCTGCTCAGGTGCCGGACGGCTCGCCAGCCAGAGGCCCGCCGCGACGACGGCGACGACGACCATAGCGACGAGGATCGCGATCGGTCGCGCGCGTCGCTTCGTCCGGGTGGCTGATCCCTCGCTCACTTATCATCCCCCAGACGTCTATCGGCGCGGGCCAGATAGGTGGTGAAGTCGTCAACGCGGTGACTGGCCGCGAGCAACCCGGCGAGGGCCAGATCATATTCATAGGCTGCCGCGATCCGCTGGGTCTGCGTGGTCGCAAGCGTGGCCTCGGCATCGACCAGCGAGGAGGATGGCGTCTCGCCCTCTCTGAAGGAGATGCGCTGAACCCTGAGGTTCTCCCGCGCTGCCGCCAGATTGCTGTCGAGCAGCAGAAAGGATCGGCGAGCCGTCTCGACCAGGTTCCAGGCCCGGACGATCTCGCCTGCGACATCCTTGCGCGCCTGGGCTGCCGCATCTGCCGCCGCTCGCTCCCGTTCACGCGCCGCGTCGAGCGACTTCCTGCGGTCAAAGTTGGACAGCAGGGTGTAGCGCAGGGCGACCCCTGCGACCCAGTCCGGTTCCGTGGGCAGCGCATTGTCGCGATTGGCGTTGTAGCTGCCGAACGCGAAGGCTTGCGGGCGGTAGCGCGATTTCGCCAGGCCGACCCCCGCGCTGGCGATGTCACGCGCTGCGTCGGCGCCGCGGGCCCGGGGCGTCGCGTCTATGCCCTCCAGGAATGTGCCGACGGGAGGCAGTGGCTGCGAGTTGACGAACAGCGGCGTCGATGCGCTGACGCCGGCGGGTCGGTCCAGCAACCGCGACAGCGCGTCGGCAGCAGTCGCTTCCTCGAGTTGCGCGCGAATGAAGGCGCGTTCGGCGGCGTCGCGGGCGACCTGGACCTGGAGGACGCGCGCATGGGGAATGACCCCGTTCTGCTCGAGCTTCACGGCATCCGACAGATGCCGATCGAACCCCGCGAGCGTCTCGCGCGTCGACCGGGTTAGCTGGGCGGCCACCTGCTGACCGAAATAGGTGCGGACCAACCCGACGCGAGACAGGTCGCGACCACCCGCCCGCCTGGCGCGGGCCACCTCCACCGCGCCGTCCGCACCCGCCTGGATCGCCGGGATTGCACCGCCCGTGTAGAGCGGCATGGCAGCGGTGATCGCCGGCCGGAAGACGGTGTCGCGTGCCTGATACTGGAGCGTGTCCGGGATCGCGCCGAAGATCGTCGGCAGGGCGGCACCCAACCGCTGGCTCACCTCACCGACCACCTGCTGCAATCCCGCGGGGAACTCGCCGGGCAATTGCGACAGGAAGTCCGTCGCGGCGGCTGCGGCATTGTCCTTCGGTCCGGTCAGGTCGAGCGACAAGGTCTTCTGGTACTCGATGACGCTTGCCGACGTGGTGACCACCGGACGGTTCAGGCTTCGGGTGGCCCCGGCGATCAACTCGCTTGCCCGGACGGCATGATCCTCGCCCGACAGCCCAGGCGAGGAGCCATCGATCCGCGCCAGGGCAGCATCGAAGCTCAGTTCCTGCGTGGCCTTCTCGCTTTGGTTCTGGGCATGCGCCGTCGTGGCGCAAAGCAGAGCAGCGATTGGGGCAGTTTGCCATGCAGGGCGACGCATCATGCGGTCGCCTCCGATCCGCTCAAGAACAGATTGCGCGCGCTCCGAGCGAGCCGAACCGGCCGAAGCGAGGTGACATCGACGCTGCACCACACGCTCCTGACCTCGGCCAGCACGGTCTCGCCACGTCGTACCGTGGCATCGAAGAACGCCTTTGCGCCGACGACGCGTTCCAGAAGCATCTGAACGTCGACACGCTCCTCGAGAAAGGCAGGGCAACGATAACTGATCTCGTGCTTCAGGGCGATCCATGCGACCGAGTGCACCAGATCGCCAGGAGCGTTCTGCGTCCAGAAGGCCGTCACCGCGTCCTGGACCCACCGCAGATAGACTGTGTTGTTCACGTGCGCCATGTGATCGATGTCCGAGGCGACCACCTGGAATGTGCAGAAGTGGCCTTTGCCGCCGTCGGGCATCTGATCCGTCCCCCACGGCATCGTTGACAAGGATCAAACCCTAGCGCATATTGTCATTCATGACAATAGGGATGACCTCCCCGCGACGTCGTCGGCGACATCCGGACGAGCGTCGCGCCGAGGCGATCGCTGCAGCCCGGAAGATCCTCGTCGAGGATGGACCCGCCGCGATCACGCTCCAGGCCGTAGCCGCAGCGCTTGGCATGGCGCACGGAAGCATGACCCATCACTTCGGCACCGCCGCCAACCTTCAGGCGGCGGTGGCGGACGTGCTGATCGAGCAGCTGCTGTTCGGCGTGCGAAACGGCACATGTGCGTTGAAGGCCGGGACGATCGACGAGGCAGATTTGGTCGATCTCGTGTTCGATGTGTTCGAGGAAACCGGCGTCGGCAGACTTATCGGTTTCCTCTCGGCCTCTGGCAGCCCGCTTCTGCGGCCACTATTCGAGCGATTAGCACGTCTCTCCCGCGAGATCGCGGCCGACCAGCAGGAAGGCTCGGCGTTCACCGAGTCGGAGTTGCCCACCATCATCGAGAGCGTCGTTACGCCGGCGCTGAGCGCCTCCCTGATCGGCGCAGAGCTTCTGCAAGCGCTTGACCTCGAACCATTCCACACCCGCGAACGGGTAGCCCGTCATCTTGCCGCCCAGCGCGCGATCCGGGGTATCGAGTTGAAAGGTTCGTCCAGCGGGTAGCCCCACGTTTCCACCGATGGCAACCGACCTAGTCGCCTTCCCGATCTATCGGAATTCTTCCCATACCGATGATTGCAAGGCCATCAGCAAGGAAGGTCGCGCGATGCGGACAAGCTCGGCTCGTTTACGAGGTCGGCACCGCCAGAGCCTTCCTGGCGCGGTGCAGGGCGGTCACCCGCTTGACGTGCGCAATGCTGCACCCGGCAAGTTCGGCCGTCTTTGCGATGCTCATGCCGGCCTCGCGTAGGCTCACGATGCGGCGATGGTGGGCGAGGTCCGGCTTGCGGCCGGTGTAGCGCCCCGCCCGCCTGGCGATCTCAATCCCCTCGCGTTGCCGCTCGCGCCTGGTCTCGTAATCGTCGCGCGCCGTCTGCAATGCCACGCGCAGCAGCATGTCCTGCACCGCTTCCAGCACAATGCGCGCGACACCCGCGCTGTCGGCCACTAAGTCGCTGAGATCCACGATGCCCGGCACTGCCAGCCGAGCTCCCCGGCCGCGGATCGTCTCAACCAGCAGCTCCGCTTCCGGCAGCGGCAGGCGGCTGATGCGGTCTATCTTCTCCGCCACCACGACCTCGCCCGGCTGCAAATCCGCCACCATTCGCAGCAGCTCCGGACGGTCGGGCCGCGCACCCGACGCCTTCTCCCGGTACACCGCTGCGATGTAGAAGCCGGCCGCCCGCGCGCCGGCCACGATGCTCTCCTGCCGCGTCAGGTCCTGCTCGTCCGTGCTCACACGGAGGTACACCCGCGCTGCCCTCCCCTCGCTGCCTGCCATCTGCTCCCTACTCCCGCCCGGCGCACTTGGGTATACCCTTGTGAGCCACTGCTGCGGCAACCGGCTCGGAATAGCAAGCGCCGATCCTGTCGAGCCTAGCTCAGCAAGCCAGGCCTAAGTAGCTACCGGGCGCGGACATGAACGATGATCGATCACAAAACGCATCGAAGCGCCCTCCTTCGCGCTATACGTCGGCGGCGAGATCGGGTATGGTCTGGTGATTGGGTTACCAAAGTGGGTTTGGTGCAGATGGAAGCACAGAGGGTCAAGATCGTAGATGGTGGTAAGCTCGTGATCCCGGCAGCGATGCGCCGTGAGCTCGGGATCACCACGGGTGACACCGTTCTCGTCGATGTGGACGATGGCGAGTTGCGGGTACGTTCCGTACCGAGAGCACTCGAACGGGCTCGCGCGATCCTGCGCAAGTATGTGCCTGAAGGCGTCGGCTTGGCTGCCGAGCTGATCGCGGAACGCCGGCGCGAGGCGGAGCGTGAGTAGCAAGGTCGTACTCGACGCTTCCGCCCTGCTCTGCCTTTTGAACGACGAGCCCGGGGCGGATCGGGTAGTCGATGTCCTGACGCGCAGCATCATCGGAACGGCCAACCTTGCCGAGGTCGTCTCCAAGCTTCGGGACCGAGGATTGCCGCTCGACGAGGTGCGTGAGGCGCTTGGCGGGCTGCACCTCGACGTTCGGCCGCTCACTCCTGCTCAGGCACTCATAGTAGGCGACCTCCGGCCAGCGACGAAGGCGCTCGGTCTGTCCCTCGGCGACCGGGCATGCCTTGCCTTGGCGATCGACCTGCAAGCCGAGATGCTCACGACGGACGGACCACTAGCGAGCGCCGATGTAGGCATCACCATCACCAACGTGCGCCCTCCGGCAGAGTAGTCGCACATTCGTGCTTTTAGGTACGGCACTCTGCAGGCGGAGACTCCCATGACTACCGCTCCGACATCGATGCGCGACACCATTCTGATCACGCACGCCAACCCTGAGGACAATCGCTTCGCCCGGTGGCTTGCCGGTCGCCTAACCACTGCCGGATACAAGGTCTGGGTCGACGTTCGCGCGCTTAGGGGTGGCGACGATTTCTGGGACAAGATCGAGCACGTGCTGCGGCACGAGGCGATCAAGCAGATCGTTGTCGTGTCCGAGCACATCGGCAAGCAAGGCGTAAAGAAGGAACTCGCCCTCGGCGACGTCATGCGTCGCAAGCTCAGCGATGCGGAGTTCATGATTCCAATCCGGATCGCCGATGTGGATTTCGGCGATTTCCCAGCAGAGATCCTCCGCCAGAACGCACATAATGCGTTCCCTAACTGGGCGGCCTGCCTTCAGCCCCTGTTCGAGACGCTCGACACCTCACGTGTGCCGAAAGTCGAGCATCCGGACGCCGAGCAGCTTGCAATGATCGTCGCTGCCCAAGAGGACGGGCGAAAGCTGGTCACTCCAAATCCCGAGACGCTTTACAGCAACTGGTTCGAACTTCGGGCGAGGCCTGACGTCTGGATCCTGGAGGCGAAGGGAACGACTGCGCAGCTGGAAGCGTGGAGCCAGTTCACCAAGGTTCCGCACGTCCTTCACGAGGGAGGCGCTATCACCTTCTGCGGACCCGATGCGATCGAGCATCTCGACAATAGCGCTCCGCCGTTGAAGGCGCGCGCCAGCCTGCCCTTCAACGGCGTAATCGACGGTACATATAGCCGCCACTTCGGTGAGCGTTCCAATGCACGGCGGATCGCCGTCAACCTTATGCGCCAGCATTGGGACCTGGCCATGCATCGTCTTGGGCTACTTCCTGTCGATTTCGCTTCGGGCGCCCGCGGCCGCTTCTTCCCCGACGGTCTCATTGACGGAAGGGTAAAGCTGACGCTGAGCGACGGACATCGGATCGACCGGGTCCTGAGCGGCAAGTTCAAAGATCGGCGCTGGCATCTGTGCCTTGTCGCTCAACCCAAGCTCTGGCCGGATGCTCTCTTCCGGGTCCATGCCAATGTTGCGGTGACGACCGACGGCCGAACCCCGCTCCCGGGTGAACAGCTGCAGCGCATTCGATTGCGCCTCACGCGGTCCTGGTTCAATGACAAGTGGCGCGATATGCTACTCGCCGCGATGGGCTGGCTTGCCGAAGGTGAAGCGGCACTAGACATTGCCGCGTCCGGTGAGCGCCTCACCGTCGCTAGCTTACCGATGAGCTTCGACTTTCCGGTCAGCTTCGCCGCGGAAGAAGACCGCCGAGCCGAGGAAGACGAGGGAGGCCAGATAACTCTGTCAGAGGACTTCGAAACGGCGTTCGATCGGGATGAGATACCGGAGGAGGCCGACGCATGAGCATCCTCACGCACCGCATCGCCGAGCCTTTGCTCGAGTTCGGTCACGGGCAGCAGATGGAAGCGCCAAAAGATGGCCTCTTCCTCTTCGGGCCGCTCGAAGGTCCAGACGGCCGCTCGCAGGTACGCTTGGGCGTCATCGGGACGGAGAGCGGCGTCGGCCTATCCCGCCGCTGGTTAGAGCGGATCAGCCTGCATATCCCCGGCAAAGTCGATACGAAGGGGAAGTCCGTCCTATGGGCACCCGCATGGCCAGGCTTCGAGGCCTGCTTCGGCATCGCGCTGCCGACCCGCGGCATGGTCGAGCTGGCGGTCAAGAGCGGCGACATCGATCATTGCATCAAGAAGAACAATCGCGCCGACGCGGTTCGTTCCACGGTGCTGCTGTTCGCCGACGCGATCCGCTCGCACATCCGCGCCGAGGAGCGCCGTCCTGACGTCTGGCTCGTTGTCGTTCCGGACGTCGTCTACCGCTATGGACGCCCCCAGGTCGCACCACCGCCCAGGAACGAGCGCACCCCCTCCGACATCACGAGCTTCAAGGACGCCAAACGCTTCTTTCAGATGGGCGGCGACCTGTTCCCCGACACAGTGCGAGATGCCGAAACCTACCTGTTCTCGAGCAATTTTCACCATCAGTTGAAAGCCGAGTTGCTGCAGGACGGCGTCGTCCTCCAGCTAATCCTCGAAAGCACGTTGGTTGACCGCAACCTCAACATTGCCAACGACCGCCGGCGCGGCCTCCAGGACGAGGCAACTGTTGCCTGGAACTTCTGCACCACGCTCTACTTCAAGATGGACGCCAAGCCGTGGGCGCTGGCCCAAGTCCGCCCTGGCGTTTGCTACGTCGGACTGGTGTTTAAGAACGACGACACGCCTGCGGCTACGGGCGAGGCCTGTTGCGCCGCGCAGATGTTCCTCAACTCAGGCGACGGCCTCGTCTTTCGCGGCGCCCTTGGCCCCTGGTATTCCGACGAGCGCAAGGAATATCACCTGTCGCGAAGCGCGGCGGCGAATTTGATGACCTCGGTAGTCGACGGCTATAAACTCAAGCACGGCAAGCCACCGAACCAGCTGTTCATCCATGGGCGTCACCGCTTCTCCGACGATGAGTGGGACGGCTTTTGCAGCGCGGTGCCCACTGAAACACAGCTGGTAGGAGTCAGGATCAAGCAGCTCGATGATGTTCGGCTGTTCCGCCCCTCCGCGTCGACACCGGTCCTGCGCGGCACGGCCCTTACCGTGGGTGACTGGTCAGGTTACCTTTGGGCGCGGGGGTTCGTACCCCGGCTGGCAGGTTATCAAGGGTTCGAGACACCCAAGCCGCTCACCGTCGACGTGACGCATGGCGAAGGGGACATCGTAGAGGTGCTCGGTGACATCCTTGCGCTCACCAAGGTCAACTACAACGCCTGCGATTTCGCGAGCGCCCTGCCCGTAACGCTCAAGTTCGCCGATCGGGTGGGTGAGATCCTGATGGCGTCGCCACATACCGTTACCGCACCGCCGCTGCCGTTCCGGCACTACATCTGATCCCATGAGCGCCCACCGATGCCGAGCGTGAGGCGAAAACGCTGCCGTCCACCAATTTAGGTACAGGTCCGCTATTTCGGGTGCGTGCCGCCGGGTGGATGCCGTCCACCATTTCAGGAAAACCTACACAAACAGGTGTCGAATCACCGAAAACAGTGACGCGCAGCGTAGCTGTCGATTAGCGGCTGCTATGGCCACGGCGGGAGCGCTCTCGGCCTAAACGCTGATGGCGCGGTCTAATCCTTCGTCCGGCTACACCGTCGTCGCACGTAAGCGTGGCCTGAGTACCGCTATGCGGCTTGGGCGACGTCCTGCTCGCTCGGTCGCCAGTTCCACGGCATAAGCTCATCCCAGCGAGTAGCGGGCCAGTCGCCGGCGATCTTCTCGATGACATCGGCGATGTAGGCCTGCGGTTCGATGCCGTTGAGTTTGGCGGTCTCGATGACGGAATAGATGGCGGCAGCCCGTTCGCCGCCGGCCTTCGATCCGGCAAAGATCCAGTTCTTGCGGCCGATCGCCACGGGGCGGATCGCGCGCTCGGCGATGTTGTTGTCGATCTCGGCAACGCCCTCGTCGATGTAGCGGGTGAGCGCATCCCAGCGCTTGCGGCCATAGCTGAGCGCCTTGGCCATGTTGGACTTTGGCGACAGGCGGCGCAGCGCATCGTCGATGATCGAGCGTAACTCGTTCACCTGAGGCCTGCTTCTGTCCTGCCGATGCCGGCGGCGCTGGTCAGGCGGCTGCCCGCGTATCTCTTCCTCAATCCGGTAGAGGGCGGCGATCCGATCCAGCAGGTTGCTCGTCAACGGCGTCGGGCTGGTGGCGTGGTTCTCGAATATCTTGCGCCGGAAATGCGCCCAGCAGGCGACCTCTCGAATGCGATTGCCCTTGTAGAGCTTGTCGAAGCCCGCATAAGCATCAGCCTGTAACAGCCCGGTAAAGTCGTTGAGCTCGCTTTGCGGGTGGACGCCGCTGCGATCAGGGGTGAAGCGATACCAGGCCAGCGCCGGCGTTGATGCGCCAGCGGCACGATCGTCGACAACATAGGCCCAGAGCCTCGCCTGCACCGTCTTGCCCTTGCCGGGCATCAGCATCGGTACGGGCGTATCATCGACATGGATCTTGCCGGCCTTGATCCCTTCGTCCCGGATACGACTGACGATCGGATCAAGCAGATGTGCGGCCTGTGCGGCCCAGCCTGCCAGCGTCGATCGGTCTATATCGAGGCCCTGTGCCGCCATCATCTCGGCCTGGCGATAGAGGGGGAGATGATGATCGAACTTGGCGACGACGACATGGGCGAGTGTGGCGAAGCTGGCCTTGCCCCGGGCAATCGCCTTTACGGGCGCCAGGGCTTGCACGATCTGCTCGCAGGATCGGCAGCTATATTTAGGACGGACGGTGCGGATGACGCGCCATTGCACCGGCGCGACATCGAGCATCTCGTCGCTGTCCTGCCCGAGCGGACGCAGGGCGCCTCCGCAGGAAGGACAGGTGCAAGTCCCTGCTTCCGGCTCGATCCGGCGTTCGGCCCGCGGCAGATGCGCCGGCAAGGCGCGGACCGGCGCCGGTCGCTCCCTCTGTTCCGCCTGGACCTTGCGGATATCGCCAAGCTCAGCTTCACCTTCCAACTCCTCAAGGGTGAGTTCGAGCTGTTCGATCTGGAGGGACAGCTTCTCCGAAGACTGGCCAAAGGTGAGCCGCCGGAGCTGGGCCAGTTGGAAACGCAAGGTATCGATCAGCGTGTCGCGGGCCGCCAGAGCTGCCTCCAGCTCGGCGATGCGGGCGTCCTTATCGACGGGGGAAGAGCCTCGATCCGACACCTTGGAATAGTATCAAAGCGGCACCATCGATGCCAGATAAACCCACAGGAATCCGTACTTTTTAGCCCGCCAGCAGCGGCGCGGCTGTCCACTCCGGGCGTCGCCAGTCAATGCCTTCAAGCAGCATGGAAAGCTGCGCCGAGGTCAGGCCGACCTTGCCCGTCTTCGTCACTGGCCAGACGAACCGGCCACGGTCCATCCGCTTGGAAAACAGGCATAGGCCCTGGCCATCATACCAGAGCAGCTTCACCAGATCGCCACGCTTGCCCCGGAATGCGAACAGCGCACCAGAATGCGGGCTTTGCTCCAGCACCTGCTGGGCCAGGACTGCCAGACCGTCAAAGCCCTTGCGCATGTCGGTCGCGCCGCAGGCCAGATATATCCGGGTGGAAGGTGGCAGCGGGATCATCGCGTGAGAACGGCAATAACCCGCGCCAGGGCATCAGCATCGACACCGGCGTCCACGGTCAGCTTCACGCCCGAGGGCAGTTCGATCCCGATATGTCCACCGGGCGCCGACAGTGCCGGAACCGGGCCAGAAAGCTCGACCTCCGCGAAAGTGGGCAATGCTGCTGGCCTGGCACCGCCAAGCTCGCCCGACATCGCCTGCCGCCGCCAGGTGTAGATCGACCCGCTGCCGATCGCGTGCCGCTTGCACGCATCGCCAACCGAACCCTCGGGGCCGAAGGCATCACGCAGGATCGCCAGCTTCTGCTCCACTGTCCAGCGGCGCCGACCCGCAACGACCTCAATCCGAGTGCTCATATGACCGCTCGTACGAGCACTCATATGACTGCTCGCTGGTCCACCTTCGACCTCGTTATCCATCGCCGCTCCCTATCTGAGCGTAAGCGCTAAAACACTCCCACTGGGAGGCGTCAGGCGGCCTGATCGATGACGGTGTTGGTGGCGGCGCGGCTATCTACCCAGTTGTAGGGGAGCAGATCATCGACCGGATCTGCGTCGCCGCGCAGGATGATGCGGGCGAGGACGTCGGTGAGGTAAGCCTGAGGGTTGATGCCGCCGAGCTTGCAGGTTTGGATGAGGCTGGCGAAGGTCGCCCAGTTTTCAGCTCCCAGGTCATGGCCTGTGAACAGTGCGTTTTTCCGCTGGAGGGTAAGCGGCCTGATTGATCGCTCGACGGTGTTGTTGTCCAGCTCGATCCGTCCATCGTCGAGGAAGCGGACGAGGCCTTTCCAGTGGTTGAGGGTGTAGCCGATGGCCTCGGCCGTGTTGGAGCTTCGCGGGAGCTTGGGCAGCATTTCCTCGAGCCAGGGTCGCATGTCGGCGATGATCCGAGCGGATTCAGCCTGGCGGATCGCCAACCTGTGTTCGGGACTGGAACCTCGGATACGAGCCTCGATCTTGTAGAGGCTGGCGATCCGCCTTAGCGCCTCATCGGCGACAGGAGCGTTGCCGCCCTTGGCATCGTCGAAGAAGCCACGCCTGACGTGCGCCCAGCAAAAGGCAAGCGTGCCTGGGCCGCCCTTCCGGTCCGGCGCCTCGATATGCTTATAGGCGCCATAGCCGTCGCATTGGACGATGCCGGTGAACTCCCCGAGCAGCTTTTCCGCCCAGACTTTCCCGCGCCCGGGCATGTAGGTGTAGACGACGGCCGGTGGATCGGTGCCCCCATGCGCGCCATCATCACGAGCGATCGCCCAGAGATATCCCGTCTTCACCTTGCCGGTGCCGGGCGCCAGGACCTTAGCGGTGGTCTCATCGACGAACAGCCTTGCGCCCGTCAGGAGATCAGCTTCATCCCGCCGGTCAGGCGTCCGAGCCAGGCAGCGGCTCGGCCCGCCCAGTTGCACATGGTTCCCCGGTCGATCTCAATGCCCTGACGTCGCAGCGCCTGCGCTTGCCGATAGAAGGGCATGTGATCGGCATATTTCTTGACCAGAACATCGGCGATCAGCGCCTCGGTGGGAAGGCCGCCTGGCACCACATGCTTGGGTGCGGGCGCCTGGAACACGCCGTCGCTGCAGGCGCGGCACGCCATTCTCGGCCGGGACGTGACGATCACGCGATATTGGACCGGAATCACATCAAGCCGGCTCGATATGTCGCTGTCTATGCAGTGCAGCGTGCCGCCGCAGCAGGGACATTCCTTCTCGTCTGGAAGGATCACTTCCTCAACCCGGGTCAGGTGCGCGGGCAACGACGCCCTTGCTGTCCCGCTTTCCCTCCGCGCCCGTTCCTTCTTCTGGCCTGCCGCCTGCTCGCCAAGCGCCTCCAGTTCAGCACGGGCGACGTCGAGATCATCGAAGGCAAGCGCCAACTGATCTTCGCTCAGCTTCTCGGACCGCTTACCGAATGTCGTGCGGGTGATCTGGTCGATAATATGCTGCATCCGAGCTTCACGCTCGAGGCCGGCCAGGACCATCGCCTTGAGGGTGGCGACATCGTCAGGAAGGTCGGCTGCCGTGGCGGACATGCCCCATTTCTGGCAGTTTTCGGGCGGTCCGCAATGGCCTATCGATCAGGGGAATCAGGCGTGCGACCTATCGCGTCGTCACCGGAACCTGGGTGCGCGGCGTGTGCATTTTCGACCATTGCAGCCCTTCGAACAAGGCCGACGCCTGCGATGCCGACAGCCGCATCACGCCATCGTGCGCCCGGGGCCAATGGAAGCCTCCGGTCTGCAAGACCTTGCACACAAGCACCAGGCCGGTGCCGTCCCAGACCAGCAGCTTGATCCTGTTCGCCCGCTTCGAGCGGAAGATGAAGACCACCCCCGAGAATGGCTTGAGTCCGAGTTCATGCTCGACCAGCGCCGCCAGGCTGACGGCACCTTTCCTGAAGTCGACCGGCTTTGTCGCCACCATCACTTTGAGCGGCCCTGGCGGGATGATCATCCCGGCCGGCTCACAGCGGCGAGCACCCGGGCGATATGATCCTCGCTCGCGCCCGGCGGCACGTGAATCGCAAGGTCGGCCGTGCGGATCACGATCTCGTCGCCTCCACCATCAGCGGAACCGGTGCCGTCCGCATCTTCAATCACCGCCGGGACGAAGCCCAGCTTCTTACTGGCGAGGCGCTTGCCCGGGATGCTGTCATGCCGCCATGCGTAGAGCTGCTGCGGCAGCAGTCCATGCGTTCGTGCAATTTCCGCGATGTTGGCGCCGGGTTCAAAACTCGATGCGATGATCCGTGCCTTGGCTTCCGCCGTCCAGCGGCGCCGCATCGGTCCTGCAGGAATGACGTCCATACGCGAGGGCCGCTGACCCTCCTGCCTTTCGAAACCTGTTTCGAATGTTCTTACATCATCAGCCACTACGATAACCCCTCAGACGAGGGGCAAAACATAGCCAGATCAGCGCCTACGAAAATGTGGGGAGGTTTTTGCGCTTACCTTACATCTGAGCGGCAATCAGCCCTTCATCCCCCAACCGCGCAAGGCGGCCTCTGCCGCGCGACAATCAGGATGAGAGAGCAGCGTCAATCAAGATGAGAATCGCCACCTGCTGATGCGGCGTAGGGCGTAGCCCGGAGCCGGATCAGCAGGTGGCGATGTCGCCCTTTCCGGGGCGTTT
>Ga0233425_10006588_pt1 | contig 17103 bp, 16 predicted proteins | sample Watercolumn_Towu_2_FD_181712 | JGI IMG/M metagenome (GOLD analysis project Ga0233425, IMG submission 181712) | Freshwater microbial communities from Lake Towuti, South Sulawesi, Indonesia - Watercolumn_Towuti2014_140_MG | ecosystem: Environmental > Aquatic > Freshwater > Lake | place... | reverse complement strand
AGATGGGGGACCTGCGTGGTGGTCGCGTCCATCGCGAAGGCGTACCGCCCGGTCTGCACGCACCGGAGCCATCGGCCCTCGGCGTCGCGCCCCCGGAAGCCGTCCGCCCACCACATGAGGGCGTAGTCCGCGGCCTCCGGCAGACACTGCGCCGGGTCGACGTCGCGCACTTCCTGAGCACCGCTACACACTGCCATCGCCGCCACCATCCCGCTCAGCAACACCAGGCCCTCCTCCGTCCCGCCGGTTACAGGTGACAGGTGACAGGTGACAGTTGACCGGGACGGCAGGTGACAGGCCACGACCTGTCTGCCCTTCATCCGCCGTCTCAGAGCCGTTCCGGTCAGCGGCTACCGGTCACCTTGATTACGAACGCGTGCTCACACGGCGGCTTGTCCGGCAGCTTGACCCGCAGGCCGTCGGCCTCCTGGGTCCACTTCAGCGCGCCCCGATGCCCGAGGAGCCTCACGTCGGCGATGCTGCCGGTGAAGAGGCGCAGGTTCGCGCCGAGGGAGCGGACGACGGCCTCCTTGCCCGGCCACGCGAGGCCGATGGCGTAGAGCGTGTTCCGACCCTTGGTGGTGAAGCGGAGGTCCTGCCCGGTGAAGTCGGTGCGCTTCGTGTCGGTGAAGTGCCCCTCGAAGACCTGCGTGGGACCCTCCCCGTAGACCTTCCACGGCCGGGTGCCGTAGATCGCCTCCCCGTTCACCTTCAGCCACTTGCCGATGGCCAGCAGGATGCGCTGGTCCTCCTGCGGGATCGTCCCATCCGCGCGCGGGCCGATGTTCAGCAGGAGCGCCCCGTTCTTGCTGACGATGTCGACGAGGTCGCCGATGATCTGCCCGGGGGTCTTGTAGTCCATCCCGTCGACGTAGCCCCACGAGTTCTTCGCGACCGCGGTGTCCGTCTGCCAGAAGTACGGGTGCAGCCCGGAGAGCCCGCCGCGCTCGATGTCCCACACCGCCGTGCCGGGGACGTAGGCGTCGTTCTTGTAGTTGATGGCGACGCCCTGGCCCCACTCCCAACCCCGGTTGTACAGGTACGCGGCGAAGCGCCGGAGGTATGGCTTGAAGACCGGCTGCTCGATCCACCAGTCAAACCAGATCAGCTGCGTGCGGTACTTGTCGACGATCTCGCAGGTCCGCGCCAGCCAGTCCTCCAGGAACTCCGCGTTCGGCTGTGAGCCATCCGGCTGCGCGGGGCCGTAGAAGTCCGCGTACTTGGGGTCCTGCACATCCGAGGGGAACTTCATGCCCCCGTTCATGAACCACCAGTGCTCCGCCCGGTGCGTGGACGCGCCGAACACCATGCCGCGCTCGCGTACGGCCGCCGCCAGCTCGCCGACCACATCCCGCTTCGGGCCCATCTTGGCTGCGCACCACTTCGAGAAGCCCGAATCGTACATCGCGAACCCGTCGTGGTGCTCCGCCACCGGTACGACGAATCGCGCGCCGGCCTTCGCGAAGAGCTCGGCCCACTGGCCCGCGTCGTACTTCTGAGCGCGGAACAGGGGAATGAGTTCCTTGTAGCCGAACCGGTCGTGCGGCCCGTAGGTCTTCAGGTGATGCTCGAACTCCGCCGACCCCTGCAGGTACATCTGCCGCGGGTACCACTCGTTCCCGAAGGCCGGCACGCAGTACGGCCCCCAGTGGATGAAGATGCCGAACTTGCCATCCACGTACCAGTCGGGCACGGAGTACTGCAGTAGCGACTCCCACGTCGGCTCATACGGCCCTTCGGGCATGACGACCGGCTTGTTGGCCATTCAGAGGCACCACCTTGGCTTGGGTTTGGGGCGAACTCGGCGCGCCCGGGGTCACCGCTCGGCTTCGTGGTCGCCGGGCCACCTCGTTACCGCCATGTCGCGAAGCACAATGAGGCGATCCGGCCATTCCGCCGGCTCGAAGCGCGCAATGGCCCAGAGCACGCGTTCGTGGATGCGGGCACGGTTCGGCTGGCGGAGGCGGACGACCAGAAGACCGGCGTGGGATTCGTAACGGCGGGAGGCCAAGCCCTTGTCTGTGGTGATGAGCAGGCGTCTCTCCCGCTGGGCGAGCCCCCAGAGCTCCTCGTCACTCATCCCTTCGCCGGCGGTGCCTCGCACGTCACGCACGTCGTGGCCCATCTCGCGCAACGCGCGCACGGTCAGCGCCGGGATGTTCTCATCGACGAGGACCCTCACGGGACCGACGCGGAGCCGGCCAGCTCAAGCACCTGCTCCTCCGCGAGGGTGGCTGCGTAGTCGAGGCACGCCAGGACGTCCTCGCGCTCGAGCGACGGGTAGTCGGCAAGAAGGTCGGCCACCGTGTCGCCATTCGCGAGCATCCGGACGATCTGGTGAACCGGTATGCGGGTCCCCTTCACACACGCCTGCCCGTGGCAGATTCTGGGGTCGATCACTATGCGGTCGCTCATCGTTCCCTCGCCCCCAAGCCGTCGGCCCCGCACGCAGACCGTGCGGCCATGTTACCCCATTGGTCCCGCCGTGTAAACGCTCACCGCCCCTCTCTTGCCCGCCTCACGGTCTCCTCCACGACGGCCTCGAACCAGGCCTTCCCGTACTCCGCGGTCGCCTCGACGCAGTCTGCGGTGATGGCCTTCAGGGCGTCGGGCGCTGAGAGTCGTTCCATGTGAACGAGGTCCGGTCGCAGGTGCAGCATCACCGAGGTCTCGATCTTGCCCGCGTGTTCGACCCGGGCTTCGGTCGGGTGGATGGTCAGCGGGTCGAGCACGAGGGTTCGCGCTCCGCCCTGCGCCATGTGCGCCTCAGCGACGCGCTGCAGCAGGCCGCCCTGCACCTCCGGCCAGTGCCCGGTGAAGAGCACGATCAGCCGGTAGCCTTGCTGCGTGAGCTGGTCCAGGATATCGCGCGCCAACGCGGCGATGGTGTCCTCCTGCAGGAGGAGCGAGCCGGGGAAGCCCTCGTGGCCGCGCGTGCCCCAGAACGTCGGAGGGAGCACGACCCCTCCGGTCTGGGCCGCAGCCGCCAGGCACACGGCCTGCGCGTGCAGCGTATCGAAGCCCACCGGCAAGTGCGGCCCGTGGAACTCGGTCGAGCCGATCGGCACATACACCAAGGACGCTTGCTCGCGCGCCTCGGTCAGCTCGACCGGCGTCAGCTCCTCGTATCTCAGCCGGTCCATCGCGTCCCTCCTGTCCGCCGCGGCGACTTCTCCTTCGGGCCTCGCGAACCCTTGGTTCGGCCTGCAAGGAGCCTGGCGGTCCGCCGTCGAAGGCCGAACGCGACCCTTCAGTCGGGAGCGACCGCAATGAGCTGCATCTTGGGCACCGCGTTGTTTGCACAGATCCTCGCGACTCCGGCCGGCGCTTGGGGAGCCCAGATGATAGATGCGACGACGTGGACCGAAGCCCTGACCCCGCAGCCCCAAGAGCTGGCCCGGCAGGAAGGCTCGCTACGCCTGAAGGGCGCGCGGTTCGCGGCGGCGCTGCCCGCCGGCCCGCAGCACGACGCGTGTCGGGAGGTCGTTGCCTCCGCGCTGCAGGCCGCGGGAGTGGAGGCGACGGCCACATCCACCGCGACCGGCGATGCCTTCGCGGTCGGCCGGCCGCCGGAGCTTCCCGACTTACCCGAACGCGGTCCGTCGCCGGAGGAGGCGTACGTGCTGGCGGTCGGGCCCGAGGGTCTCGCGGCGCGCGGCGCCTCACCGGCCGGGTTGCTCCACGCGGCCCAGACGCTCCGCCAACTGCTGCGGGTGAGCGCGCCCGCGGGCAGCCTGCCGTGCCTGCGGATCGCCGACTGGCCGGCGTTCGAGCTGCGCGGTATCTACATCGAGGGCGGGCAGGAGCGTTTCGGGCGGATCGTCGAGGCCGGCTACCTGGGAGAGCAGATTCGGCGGCTGTCGGAGTTCAGGATGAACGCGCTCGTGATCGAGTGCTACAACCTGTTTCCGTACCCTTCCTTCCCGGAGTGTGCCGACGAGGGCACGCTGTCCCCCGAGGAATGCCGGGAGATCGTCGCCGAGAGCCGGAAGTGGCATGTCACACTGATCCCCTCGCTGCAGACGCTGGCCCAGGCGTCGGAGTTGGTGTGGCAAGCGGAGGCCGGCGCGCCCTATCGGGAGGAGCCCGCCCCGGGCCTGATCTGCCCGTCCAATCCGGACGCTTACCCGTTCATCGAGGGGCTCTACCGCGACCTGCTGACGCTTTTCGGCGATTCACCACTCGTGGGGATCGGGTGCAGCGAGATCGACATGCAGTGGCGCGAGCGCTACTGCGCCAAGTGCGCGGCGCGCATCGCCGAGGGGGAGACGGTCCGCGATCTGCTCCTGGGCCACGCGGAGCAGTGCGTCGCCGCGGTGGACCGGCTGTCTGCCGAACTGGGCCGACCGATCCGGCCTCTGATGTGGGGGGACGAGTTCTACATGTACGGACCGGGGCGAGACTGGGTCGGGCTCGACCGCATCCCACGCCACACAGTGATGGGCCACTGGAAGTACTGGCCCGACTACAACGGGATCGAGGGGCTGTTCGCGCGCGGGTATGACGTGCTGGGCATCTCGGCGATGTACAACCACTGCTTCTACCTCGCCGATCTGTCGCCCGCCGATCCGCCGAAGTCCTGGCCGTCGATGGAGCAGACGGGCGTCACGAACATCGCGGGGATGCTCCAGGCCGCACAAGCCGCCGGGGAAACACACCCGGACCGGCGCTTCCTCGGGGTCGCGACCGCCTCGTTCTCGAAGCACCGCCTGCGCGCCTTCGATTCCATCTGGTACGGCTTCGCGCTGAACGGTCACTGTGGCTGGAGGCCGCCCGACCGCACCGTCGGGGAGTACCCGTCGGCTTTCACACGGGCCTTCGTCCGGCACTACTACGACGCCCAGACGGAGACCGCGGCGGCGGCGCTGGCGGGGGCCTACGAGCGGCTGGATCGGGCCAAGTCCAGCCTGGAGTTGACCAACCAGACGCTGCACGACGTGGTCGGCGTGTACGACACCCAGGAGGCCGGGTACCTCGACAACAGCCTCGCCGGCGCGCTCCGCGCATGCGGCAAACTGGTCCAGCCCGACGGCACGCTCTCGCCAGAGCTGCTCGCGATCCGCGACCGCGCCGAGGCCGTGGAGACCGAGGCGACCGCTATCCAGTCACTCCTCGAAGCCCAGCGCGTCCATGTGGGGGCCGTGCGAGAGCTGGGGCAGTTGTGGCTCGCGGCCGAGCAGATCGCCGCCCATGCCGCGCGGCAGAGGCTGATGGTCGACACCCAGGTGGCTCTGGTCGATCGGCCGACGGGCGAGACCCGCGCCGGTCTGGCCTCGCGCTGGTCCGCCCACCGGGCCCGCCTCGAGCGGATCGAGCGGCGCCTCGCCCCGCTCTACTCGCGCGGCGACCCCTGTGGCGTGCAGTCGCTGCTGGCCGATGTCCGCGCCTTCGAGACGCACCTGACCACGCGGCCGACGCTCGCCGCCGAGGTGACGGCCGCCGTCCTCGAGGAGCCCTTCGAGTCCCTCGATCCCGCGAGGTGGATCGTGCGCGGCGAGCCGCAGGCGGTCGCGGGGCGACTGGAGACTCGCGCGCCGGGTGGGTGGGAGAACTACTGCGGGATCACCACGCAGGCGCCGGTTCCGCTGCTCGACGATCCGCCGCTGATCGTGGAGTTCGAGTTCGCGCCGCTTGCGATGGGCATCGACAGCCCGCTCTTCGGCTCCGGCACTCCCGCCGGCGACCTGGCCTACTCGTTCTGCGTGGCCGGCTCCGGGACGCGGCTCCGCCTGTCCACTCAGTGCAGCACGCCACTCAGGGGCCCGTGGCAGAACGCCGAAGCCGGCTGGCGCGTCCGTGCGGGCAGCCCGCCGCTGGCGGCGGAAGCCACCTACCGCCTCCGGGCCAGCGTCACGCGGCGCAGCTTCCGCGTTCTCCTCTGGGAGTCCGCCCAAGCCGAATGGGACATCCCGCTGTGGGACAGTCTGCCCGTCCCGATGGACCCGCTCGACGAAGCGCGACTGCTGTTCGCCGATGTGGAGCCGCCGGGCGCCACGGCCGCGACGCGCTGGGGCCCGATCACGATCTCCCGTGCGGCCGCGCAGGAGCCCGGCTCGCCCGCCGGGAACTGACGGACGCGACCGCACTCCGCCCACGAGGATGACACCCATGTCCTTCGCCTTCGCCCTCGGCGCCGCACCCTTCCTGTCGCTCGCCTCCCTCGCGGGAGCGCAACCGCCTCAGCCTCGCGTCGAGGTCGAGGAAGACGTGTACACCTACGAGCCCGCCGACAATGGCGCCGGGCCGATGTGGTGCCACGGGTCCACGAGCCTCGTGCGGATCGGCGAGCGCGTCTTCGCTTCAGGGCTGGAGACGATCCCCGGCGCCAAGCCGCTGAACAACTGCCGGTGGACGCTCTTCTCGCGCGAGGCGACCGGCTGGCGGCAGGTCACCAAGGACGAGACGGGCCGCACCCGCGAGCCCTGCCCCGTCGCGGGCTATCCGGATGGGCGGTTGTTCCTCTCGGTGAACCCGACGCTCACCGAGCCCGACACCTACAGCGGCCCGGCGCGACCGGAGGTGCTGCAGTTCCGCGCCGACGCGATCGACGAGCCCTGCGAGACGCTGCTGCCTTCCTGGGACGGTCAGCCGGAGTTCACCGAGCACTCGTACCGCAGCTTCGCGGCCGACGGGCCCGCCGGCGAGCTGATCCTGTTCCAGAACATCGGCTACACGCACGCCGAGTGGAGCTTCCGCGACCGCGAGGGGAACTGGTCGGCGCGAGGCAAGCTGGCCTGGCCCTACGGCGCGGAGTACGATCACCCGCAGCCGATCCGCGTCTGCTACCCGAATGTCGCTCTGAAGGACCGGGCGGTGTACTTCTGCGGGGTCAGCGACATCGTCGAGCCCTACGACGCCTGGCGCGCGTACAAGAAGGAGCTGACCGGGCAGGAGTGGGACTACGACTTCCGCCGGCTCTTCCTCGCCTCGTGCCCCGACATCGCGAAGGGGGAGTTCGGGGAGTGGGTCGAGGTCGCCAGCCGCGACAAGACCTGCGGCTGGATCTTCCCCTGCGACCTGTGGGTGGCGCCCGACGGGGCCGTACACATCCTCTGGACCGAGCGCGCCCTGGACGAGCGCCTGCGGGAGAAGTTCTTCCCCGAGGCGAAGCAGGTGCACCAGCTGAACTACGCCGTCGTCCGCGAGGGGAAGGTCGAGTCGCGCCTGACGCTACAGGAGAGCGGCGAGGGCCTGCCCGGCCCGACTCCCGGCCAGGGGCGCTTCCACACCACGCCCGACAACCGCCTGTTCGTCGTCTACTTCTGCAGCGGCGCCGAGGCGGACGGGACCGCGGTCTCCGAGAACCGCCTGCTGGAGATCCTACCGGACGGGACCGCGACGCCTCCGGTCGCCGTGCCGCTCAAGAACCCCTTCACCTCCTTCTTCACCGCCACGCCGCGCGCGGGCTCTCTGCCCTCGAACACTCTCGACCTCCTCGGCGAGTGCCGCGATACCCAACGCACGCTGCGGTATGCGAGGGTAGTGCTGCCGTGAGGCCTGGGCAGCGCTGCGTGGCAATGACGGGCGTCTGCGGACCGTCGGCTGAGGAACGAAGCTGCGTGGCGGCGCGCTGAGGGGTCCGCCGCGAACACACGGGGCACCGCATCCCCGTGGATTGGAGCCGCGACTCTCGCAGGCAGTCCAGTTCACGCGCCACGAGGCGCAACGCTCGGGGGCCCTGGATGATCTCACATCTCGCGCTCGCACGACGTGCCCGCCAAGTCCTGGTCGGACAGCGGGTGATGCCGGAGTACCTCGACAGCGAGGGGCAACTCCCGCACGGGAACGTGAAACGGCTTCTGGTCCTGAAGTACGTCTACGCCACTGACCAGGTGTACCCGGCGTTCCTAGCGACCTGGGAGGAGGTACTGGACACCATAGCGGAGGCCGCCTTCGAGCCTGATGCGGTGTGCGAGGTTCGTGACTTGGCCGATGAGTGGTCGAGAGGGCTTTACCGGGCCAGCTTCCAGGTTACGGTGACCTCTACCCACGCGCCCCCCCGTGGCACGGACAGGACTATGGCGCCTTGAGGCGGCAGCTCTCCAGTGCCGTCGATGCCCCGACCCGGTCGGCTCGCGCGCCATGCATCTTGCCGCGCTTTCGCCCGTGGGGTGCTTGGCGAGCTCGCCTGATCCGCAGGCAGGAGTACTGAGGGCCACCGCCGAAGAGACTGGTGTCCGCCCCGCCAAGCCAGCCAGTACCGGGACGAAGTGCCGCTGTCTGGGCGGCGAGAAAGGGGACTGGAGAGTGAGCACGTCCGGGGCTGTCACCCTCCTCGCACCAGGCGGAGATGCCCTCACGCTTCGGCTTCACGCGTGCGATGGCCGCCAAGTTGCCACCGTCCTTGTCGACGGCCTGCCCTGCCACTTCGAGCGCGTCCCAAGGGAGGAGTGCCTCCGACTGTACCGAGTCGACGGTGACCCTGACTACACCCCAATGGCGGACGAGGACGGGTACTGCTATGTCCTCGTGCCCTTCTCGGCGTAGAGCGCATGTCCACCAGGTACGGCGCGCCTTGGTCGCGGGACGAGCTTGTGCTCGCGCTCTACCTCTACTGTCAGGTGCCATTCGCGCGAACCAAGGCCAACAACCCCGAGGTGATCCGACTCGCGACGCTCCTCGGTCGGACGCCAAGCTCGGTGGCCCGAAAGCTCGGGAACTTCGGCGCCTTTGATCCGCGACTGGCAAGCCTCGGCATCAAGGGGCTGACGCACGTCGGCCGGGCCGACGAGGCTGTGTGGCGCGAGTTCGACGGGAGGTGGGAGGCGTTGGTTGGGGAGGCCCAAGCACTGCTGGCCTCCGCAGATGTGGAGCCGGCTGCAAGCGCGGAGGCAGATGTTGCTCCGGTGGTTGCAGGGCCGTCAGGCGCGACTGAACGCGCCGCGGAGACGACGGTCAGACTCTACCAGGCGTTCTTTCGACGTGCGGTTCTCGCGAGCTACGAGTACTGCTGCACCGTGTGTGGCATCGACTTGCCCACGCTACTCATCGCCAGCCATATCGTCCCGTGGTCCGTCAGCGAGGCCCATCGCACCGATCCAGACAACGGGCTGTGCCTCTGCACACTCCATGACAGAGCATTCGACCGGGGCTTGATGGCGGTGGGCGAAGCGCTTCAGGTGCTCGTCTCCCCGGCAGCCAGGGCCTCGCGTTCGCCGTTCTGCCATGCCGCTCTTGGGGCATTCGCGGGGCAGCCCATCAGGCTCCCCACCCGGTTCCCGCCGAAGGCCCAGCATCTAGAGTGGCACCGCGAGACGGTCTTTCGCCAGTAGGCGGTGGCACGCTCCGGTCCTCGGACCGGTCGTGCGCCGCCGGCGCGGCCGGACCGGCCACCCCCTCACTGTCTGGTCCGCCGGTCATTGCCTCTTGGCCCTGGGGCGCCAGTCCAATCGCCCTCCCGCGCGTCTGATCCGCTCCACGTCCTCTGTCTGGTCGCCGTCCTCCGGCTCCTACTCCCAGCCCCTGCCGCCCCGCTCGCGGCGCGCGTGGGAGGCACGCCCCCGGTCGTCGTCCCTGGGGGAGACCCACGCCCTCACAGCCCGATCGAGCGGAGGTAGGCGCGGTTGACGCGGATGGCCTCGGAGGGGTCGCGCCAGGCGAGCTGTGACTCCTCCTCGGCGACGATCCAGCCGTCGTAGTCGAGGCTGCGGAGGAAGCTGAAGAGGGCCGGCAGGTCGCACACGCCGCCGCCCAGGGGCGCCCACTCGCCGTCGGGCCGCACGTCCTTCACATGGACGTGGCGGATGCGCGAGGCGTGAGCCTGGACGCAGGTCAGCAGGTCCTGGCCGCCGCGGACGATGTGGCCGGAGTCCGGGTTGAAGCCCAGCCCGCTATCGGCCGTCGCATCGAGGAGGCGGGCGTACTCCTCCGCCGATTCCAGCAGCGACCCGTGGTGGGAGTGGGGGTGGACGAGGACGTCCACGCCGAGGTCGCTACCCCGGCGAGCCACCTCGCGGTAGAAGTCGATCGCCTGCGCGAGCTTCGCGTCGCAGTCGTCGCGGGTGGGGCTGGCCGCGCCGCCTAAGGCAAGCAGTGGCTGCGGAAAGCGCGCCGCGAAGTGCAGCGCCCGCTCGGCCCCGGCCAGCTCGTCTTCCCGGTGCGCGGGGTCGGTGAAGCCGTGGGGGCTGGCGTAAGCGAAGGCCGCGAGCTCCAGACCGCGAGCCGCGAGGGCCTCGGCAAAGGCCTGGGGCCGGTCGTAGTACGGGCCGATCATCGAGGCCGCGAACTCGACGCCCGCGTATCCGGCGTCAGCGATGGCCTGCAGGATGTCGTCGGGCGTTCCGGTCCAGGCCGCGCCGTGCATCTCCCAACTGTACGTCTGGCACCCGACCCGCAGTGCGGCCATGTCGCTCCCTCGATGATGGACTTAGCGCGCGAACTCGTCCAGGACGTGCTCGCCGAGGCTCTTCCCCGGCTCGCCCTCCAGCTGCTCCTTCGCCTCCGCCTCCAGCGCATCCCCCAGCCGCCGCAGGAGCGACCGCCCCCGGTCGGGTGGCAGGAAGAGTCTCTCCGGATGCTCCGGATCGTACTCGCGCTCCACGATCCGCACGCCCTTCGGCGGCGTGAAGCGGAAGTCCCTCGGGCTCAGCCCGCGGTCGATCTGCGGATTGCTCGCCGTCCACCGGATCAGGACGCCGCCGTCCTCATCGAGGGCCTCGCCGCGGATCGGGAGACCCGTCTCGTCGTCGAGGTAGACGCGCGTGCGGGTCCAGTCGCCCAGCAGAGGGAGGTCCTGCAGCGGCCGGCCGAGAGCCGGAGTCGCCACGGCGGCCCCGGCGTCTGTGCCGTCGGGCGACGGGAAGAACTCAAACACGCCGCACGGTCGGCCGTCGACGGTGTCGCGACCGATCCACCGCACGTCGGTCGCTTCGGCCAACTGATCGAGCCACGGTTGGGGCGACTGGCTGCCGACCACCGCGGCCGGCTCCGCCTCCCGCATCCGCACGCGCACAGCGACCTTCGCTTCGGGGAAGTAGACGGAAGTGGATTGCTCGCTCGCGTAGACGCGGCACGTCGGTTGCGTCTCGCCGCCGAGATCCACCCGGTACGCGTCCGGCCGGAGGTGCGCCACTCGGCCCTTCACGGACGGCCGGAGGGGCCCGAACTCAACCGAGACGCGGAAGTCGCTCTGGTAATCGCGGAGGTTGTCCCAGGCGGCATTGCATCGGCGGACCGCCAGGGCCACGCGGATAGGGTCGCGGTACACGTAGCCCACCACCCCGCCGGCCAGCACGACCCCGATCAGCGCCACCCCGACGACCCGTCCCCAGCGCATGGGTAGTCCCTGTCCTCACTGCTCCTCGGCGGCAATCGACAGCCAGAACTGCAGGTTGGTGCTGGCCATGGTGTTGGGCAGGTCGATCAGCCACTGCCCCTCGATCCGCGCCGCCTTCACCGTCACTTGCGTCACCTGCGTGCCGCCCGTGGTGCCCCGGTGCGGAATGCCGACGCTCACGTTGGCCTGGTCACGCAGGATGTCGACGTCGGTGATGGCGACCCCCTCGCGGCCCAGAGCCGCCGTGAGGTTCGTCAGCCACGTCTGGGCCGCCGGGTCGGACATCGAGTCCCCCGTCAGGAGCGCGCCCATCGCTGCAACGTTCTTGCCGCGCGCCGCCTCGATCGCGGTCTCGACCACGCGCTGGGGGCTCTGGGCCTGCACCGAGCGCCAGATGAGCCAGATGATGAGCCCGATGGCGGCCAGAATGGCCAGGATCGTGCCGGTGTACCAACCCCGCGTCTTGGGGATCCGCCGCCGGAGAGCTTCTCTCATGCGCGACACCTGCCTCGGGACTGGGCGATCCGAAGTCCGGCGCGCAAAGCCGATGTCGATGGAGCGAGTGGCGGCTCAGCCGCGGTGGAAGATCCCCACGACGAGCGGCCACCAGTCGTAGAACATGAACTGGAACCGGCCGATGAGCAGCGAGATGCGGGCCATGACCGTGTTGCCAAACCCCGCGCCGAACGCGATCATCAGGAAGTAGATGCCAATGCGGCCCGCCGTACCCAGCGCGCCCTTGTGCTCCTTGGAGAAGTAGAAGTACGCCAACGTCGTGACGACCGCGATCACCATGATGAACATGGAGATGCCGGCCGCCCACTCATACCCTTGGGTCTCGGTGTTGAAGGGCACCAGCGGCTGCATCGTGTACCGCGTATGCTCCAGCATGTTCTGCACCGTCGCCGGTATCGCGGCGCCGGCCCCGTACCCCATTACCAGGCAGATCGGCCACCGCGCCAGCCAGCCGTGCTTCCGGCTAAACCGCAGGAACATCAGGGCGCCCAGGATGGTGGGGACGATCACCAGATAGTCCGGCGCCAAGGCCCCCACCTCCGCCGGGCGGAGGAGCGGCTTGTAGATGAGGTCGATGACGACCTGCTGGTACGTGATCCCGACGCCGTAGCCCGCCGAGATGCCCACGAACAGGTGCTCGGCGAACTTGTAGACGGGATTGTCCCTGTACAGGAAGCTGTAGATCGCGAGGGTCAGGAGCGCCGCGATCCAGATGCCGATGGCTTCCGTGGACAGTCCCAGGATGTGCTCAGGCATGGCGTTCGGCCCTTACGGGGTCTGCCGACGCGCGCGGCGCCGGGAGACGGCGTAGACGATGTTCCCGAAGATGACCAGGGCGATGATCAGGAAGTGGGCGCAGGACTGCGGCCCCATCGCCTTGCTGGCGTCCGACTCCAGCCCCACGAGCTTCTCGTACTCCGCCGCCCCCTTCATCCCGTTGAGCATCCCCACCAGCTGATGGGTCTGCAGGTAGGGGTAGTAGTCCTGGGCCATCACGGCGGTGACCCCGCAGGCGACCTTCACCTTGTACCGCTCGTGAGCGTATACCACCCAGGCGCCGGGGGTGCTGCTGGAGGCGAGGTCGATCACCAACCCCACGTCCTTGAAGGTCCGCACGCCCTTCGTGACCGCCAGATCGCCGTAGCGCCGGTCGTTGAAGTCGGTCTTCCAGACGGCCCCAATGTCGGCGCTCATCCCCAGGATCACGTTCACCAGCCCAGGACGATAGCCCAGGTTCACGTAGTCCTTGCCGTCCTCGCGCTTGATCCCCTTCTCCTTCTCGAGCCGCTCGACGACGGTCGCGAGCGTGTCCTCGATGAGCAGCGGCGCGTCGGGGTACGTCGTCATGCAGACAAGGCGCAGATCCCGGCTGAGCACATGCTGCGCGATCGCCAGGGCCATCGGCTGCAGCTCGGGCATCGAGGCGGGACCATAGTCGAAGCAGAGCAACACGACCGATCTGTCGGGCAGGTCCTCGATGTACTTGTGGACCGCCGTCGTGCGCGGGTTGCTCCCCTGGTCGAACTTCCAGCCACCCACCATCGGCACGCCCACCGCCAGCGCGATGAACACGAAGATGACTCGTCGGTCCAGGTGCAGCAGTTTCTCGATCATGTCAACCCGTCACCATGCCTGTCCTCTGCCGCTGCCGTGCCCTGCCGTCCCCGCCGGTCCGGTCACCGGTCACCTGCTGTTCACCCGTCGCCACCGAGATGTGAGCGTTCGATCCCCAGGATGATGCGCAGCGACATCGCGATGCCCCCGAGGGAGACCCCCAACAGGATGGCGCGCTTCGCTCCCAGAGCCGGGCTCGACATCACCCACTCGGCCACCATGGGGCTCTGCTCGAACAGCAGCTGTCCCCACGGCACGCGGCCGAACATCACGACCAGCGCCGCAGTCAGCAGCAGGGCAGCCTCTGCCGAGCGGGCGCGGAAAGTGCGGAAGGCCGCGGAAGCCACGAAGAAGGCGAGGATCGAGAACATGGTGGCATCCAACGGCAGGTAGGCGTTGCTGAAGATCCAGTTGAAGACCGACTCGTCCTGGACGCCCCAGCCGACCCCGAGCACCGCCATCAGCAGGAACGAGGCCACCGTCACGAAGCTGTACGGCCAGTCCTGCTGTCGGTGCGCGATCTTGCGCAGGTGTCGCTGCAGCAGACTGATGAGGCCCAGCACCAGCCCGAGGCCGCCGATCACCGCCATCCAGTCGCTCAACTCCGACTGCACGTAGCTGCCCAGCCGGTGCGGAGTGAAGAAGACGGCGATCATCACGAGCGCCGTGACGAAGGTCAACGCCAGCGGAACGCGGATCTTCAACGGCCCGTTGCCTCCCCTACTGCGGACGGAAGAGGTCCAGTGCGGCGGTGATCATGGCCGCCGCTTCGGTGTTGCTGGCTGCCGTGAGGAACGCCGCCGCCGACGCGGCGACCATCGACACACCAAACAGCAGCGCCAGCGCGGCCTTGCCCATGTCCTGCGCCTTCAGCTGCGCCAACAACATCGGCTCGCGGGCGAGGTAGGCGGTGGCGGCGTACAGCTCCTCGCCCATCAGGGTGTAGTCGCACGAGGTCACGAAGAAGGGGATCTGCGTGTCGGCGTCCGTACCGGCGATCTGGATTGCGCCGGTCACCGACCCGGTCTCCGCCAGGACCAGCGCCTCGGCGTAGAAGTAGCCCATGTAGAGGTTCGCCGCAGGCTGCTCGCGGAGCATGATCCCATCGACCCCCGCCACATACGCGAACTGCCGATCGGTCACGAAGAAGATGTCCTGCTCGCGGTAGGCGTCGGCCTTCCCGGCGTCCACATACGCCTCGCGGACGATCTCCCGCGCGGCGAGCATCACCAGCGGGTCCACGCACGGGACCAGCAGCGGCGTCTCATACTCCGCCGTCCGCCGGGCCACGCGGCCCAGGATCGTCATCGCGGTGATTGTGGAGATGTCGCCGAGGCCCGCCAAGCCGGACACGTAGAGGATCGGCTTGCCCATCTCGGTCGCCCGGCCGATGGCCTCGTCCATCGCCTCGATCCCGGCGATGGGGCGGATGTAGATCTCCTTCCCCGAACGAGCGTGCCGGATGAACCACACCACCACTAGCGAGAAGACCAGCATCCCAACCAGGACGTTTGTGCGCTCCGAACGGTACCAGTCCGCCCGCGTCTGCAGCGCTTCGGAGGCCGACTCCGAGAGCTCCTCCGTCACCAGGACGGCCGACTCCCACTGCCCCAGTTCCTCGGACTCGGGCTGGCCCTGCATGTACCAGGGCCGCGAGCCCTCCTTCGCCTCGACCTCCGCCGGGTCGTCCTTGGGACCGTACAGCGCCGCGACCTTGAACCGGTAGCGATGCCACGTCCAGAGGTCGGAGACCTTGGTCCCGAGACACGGCTCCTGCCCCGGTTCCTCGATGGTGTCCGGCTGCGTGACCGGCTCCAGCAGCCCCACGAACTCCCCGTCGCCCGTCGCGCGGTACAGGCGGTAGCCCTTCAGCTCCTGGTCCGGCGGGGGCTCCGCCGTGGGGGCCAGCCACGTGATCCGCGCCACTCCACCCGTCTCGTCCTCGGCATCGGGCTGTGCCTGCACGTCGCTGGGGGCGAGGCTCCCCGGCGCCTCCGCCTCGGCTGTCGTTGCCGGGCGGCCGGGTGTCAAGACCTCATCGTCGGGGAGCACCGGCGGGGGTCGCTGACCGACGGAGACACCCGCGATCAGCAGCAGAGCCAGCCCAACCGTCAAGGCTGTGATCCGTCGGCTCAAGAGCGCGATCACTGCTGTATCAGCTCCACGTTGGCGCGAGGCAGAGTCACATGCTCACCGTCGGGCAGTTGGGCTACGAGTACGCGCACGTGGGCCTCGGTGTCGATCGTCCGAAGTTCCTCCGGCAGTCCGACCACCGTCACAATCGCGCCGAAGTGCGGCGGGCGAATCACCCGGGCCGGGCTGCCGATGCGCAGGCCCTGCTCGGCCTCCGTCGCCTCCGCACCGGCCTCGGCCGCGGCGGTCAGGTCCGCGACGATCACCTCCGGCCGGATGACGCCGGCGCGGATCTGCGTGGCTCCGTTCATCGAAGCGCGGCGCCCGTCCCGCGCGCGCAGCAGCTCGAACGTGCGGTGCGCCATCGGCATGGCCCCGAAGCCCTCGGTGCAGACCAGGGTCAGGCCGATCTCCTCCTGCCCGGTGATCGCCACGCCCAGCGGCCGCCCCAGCAACCGGTCGACCTCCTCAGCGTCGATCCCGCCCGCCACAATGCCGCGTGCGCCGGCCTCCCGCGCCGCGTCCAGGGCCTCGCGCGTGATGAGCGACCCGCCCACGAGGATCTTCCCCGCGCACTCCCCCGTGATCTGGTCGGCGGTCAGGGGGCGGGCCGGATCATCCGTCAGCACCCGGAGTTCGCCGAACGTCTCGCCTCCGAGCCCGAAGATGCCCTGCACCAGGGCGCCGCGCGTCTCGACCACGCAGCCTTCCCGGCCGATCAACTCGATCACCACGCCGTCGACATACGCCGCGAGTTCCACCGGCAGCGGTTTGAGGCGGATGAGGACCTGGCCCGTCACGCCGCTGATGGTCTCGACCGTCCCGTCGGACGGCACCTCGCACGAGGTCTTGAACCGCCCGAACCAGCCCGCCGTCTCCGCCAGCACGTCGCCCGCGCGGACGACGTCGCCCTCGGCCGCCCGCACCAGTTTGGGGACCTCGGAAGCCATGCAGCTCAGCTTGTTGGCCACATTCACCGACACGACATCGCCGGGCAGCTCCGCGGCGGCCACGACGACGTCGGCCGTCACCTCCTGCCCCACGTGCACATGAACGACCCCGGGCAGCGGCAAGCGGCGCTCGCGATGGAGCGTCGCGAGGCCCGTCACCCGGAGGCCGGGAGTGTAAGCGTGGGTCAGCTGTTCGGGTTCAGTCATGGCACGATGGCGCGGCCATTCGCCAAGTGTGTCCCGGACTCCTCCTTCACTTCTCAGGCGGACGGCGGAGCCGTGGGTTGTCGGGCTCGGGGCCTCCCCTGGCCGAGACGGCCCGCGGAGACCCTTGATCCAGCATGGGCCGTGCCGGTCTGCCCGCCGACCCGCCCCCATCCGGAACCCCGGTTGGTTGCGTGCGTGTTGACGCCGGGGGCGTGGTGTAATAGACTTGGGGTACCGGAAAGCGCGCCGTGCCGCAGCCGCGACCGAGGTCGCGGCCATCAGCGCTTTCGAACATGGGTCGGCGATGAGGCTTCTGGCGGCCGGGGTGAGTCACAAGTCCGCCCCGGTGGAGATTCGAGAGAGGCTGGCTCTGCCGGCGCAGCGTCAGACGGACGCGCTGCGGGACCT
>Ga0233425_10006587_pt1 | contig 17111 bp, 18 predicted proteins | sample Watercolumn_Towu_2_FD_181712 | JGI IMG/M metagenome (GOLD analysis project Ga0233425, IMG submission 181712) | Freshwater microbial communities from Lake Towuti, South Sulawesi, Indonesia - Watercolumn_Towuti2014_140_MG | ecosystem: Environmental > Aquatic > Freshwater > Lake | place... | reverse complement strand
ACGCCAGTCAAATGCGCGTTATGTACGCAAGACTTTATCCTTCTCGAAAAACGACTTTTACCATGCTCTCGTTACTCGGCTCTTTATCGTCCGTTACAATCTATCACTTGTTACTTGACCACTACCATTTCTGAAAGTTACTTCCCAGGCATCAGACTGATAAAGGCAAAAAAATGAATCAAAAAGCCAGGAAAATTCTTATCATTGATGATGAAAGCCATTTGCTGCTGGCTTTTCAAACATTCCTGACGCGAAGAGGGTATGAAGTCATTACCGTCAGCGACAGCCTGGCCGGCATCAAAGCCGCAAAGGACAGGCAGCCCGATCTGATCGTATGCGACATCATGATGCCTGTTAAAAACGGCTTTGAGGTTCAAGCGCAATTATCTCTGGACCCGGTCACCAACAACATTCCCTTTATTTTCCTAAGCGCGCGCGCCGGCCAGGCCGATAAACTGTACGGACTGAACAGCGGGGCGGACGATTACATCACCAAGCCCTTCGACTCCAAGGAACTCCTGGCGCGAGTTGAGGCAGTCTTCCGCCGCCAGGAAAAGAACTGGACCGCCGCAAAACATCAAATGGAACGCGAGATCGACCACATCTGGCAGGAAATTTCGCAAAACGTTTCACACGAACTGCGCACGCCAATGGCCCAAATCCTCATGTCGCTGGAACTGATGCTGCGCCAAAAATACGACAACCCGGCCGATCTCAAATGGTTCCTTGAGACAGCCCTGGCCGAATCCCTGCATCTGAATTTGCTGATTGACGACCTGATCTTCCTCAGCGACCACGATGCCGGCCACGCATCCACCTTCCTGAGACAAAGCATCCATCTCGACACGCACTTCAAGGACCCGATCCTTGCGCATCTCGATCTGTACAAGGAAAAAAAACTGTATCTGCAGTTTTCCATTTCGCCGGAAGTGGTGATCCACGCGCCCTGCCGCGAATTCAAACAGGCGGTTATTCATCTTGTGGACAACGCCATGAAGTTCTCCCCGGCCCAGTCCCAGATTCTGATCAGGCTGACCCCGAACGGAGACGGCGGCTGTGTGCTGACCATAACCGACCAGGGAGAGGGCATTCCAGCCGACTTGCATGAAAAGGTCTTCGACCGCTTCTACCAGGTCAGCCAGGGAATTACCCGCCAATACGGGGGACTGGGAGTCGGGTTGACCATTGCTCGCATGATCGCCCGCGCTCATGGGGGAGATGTCATCATTCTTCCATCAGCGCGCGGCTGCAAGGTTCAACTGACTCTGCCGCCGGCGCGCCTGGACATACCCTTCTAAGGAGACTCATCCAATATGCACAAGACCATCCGAATTCTTTGTTTGTCGTTCGTTCTTTTTTCGCTGTTCGGGGCGGGCTGCTCCCCCCAAAAGGAACCCATCCGCATCGCCATTTCCGCCTGGGCCGGCGTGGAGCCAGCCGAACTGGCCGCGCAGCTTGGCTATTACGAAAAATACGGCGTGAATGTGGAGATGGTCCGCTTCTCCGCGTACAGCGATTCCATTGAAGCCCTGCGCGACGGTAATGTCGACGCAGGCATGCACACCCTGGATGACGGGCTGCGCTATTTCTCAATAGGCCGGGACGTGCGCGTCGTTCTCCTGACCGACTACTCATACGGCAGCGACGGGCTGGTGGTAGGCCCGAGCATCGACTCCCTATCTGACCTGCAAGGCATGCGGATCGGTGTCGAGATCGGAACCGTTGGCCACCTCTCCCTGCTCAAGATCTTCGAGTTGGGCGGGCTGACGCCCGAGGATGTGACGATCGTCAGCATCCCCGCCTGGGAAATCCAGCAGGCAATGGTGGACGGCAGCATTGACGCGGGAGTCACCTGGGAACCCTACCTGACCAGCACGGCCGAGATGATCGGCGGCAAGGTGTTGATCACCAGCCGCGACTACCCTGAAACGATCATCACCACCATGACCTTTGACGCGGAGACCGTTCGCACCCGGCCTGAGGATGTGCAAAATATCGTGGCCGCCTACTTTGACGCTGTGGAATACATCAAGACAAACCCGCAGGACGCGTACGCGCGCATGGGGCAGGCCGAGGGTGTGAGCGCGGCTGAGTTCGAAGCGCATGTGGCAGGCATTCAATACCTTGACCTGGCCACAAACTACGACCTGTTTGGCGGGGAGGGCCAGGGGCGCATCTACCTGCAGATTGAGGCAATCATCCAGTTCCTGTTCGACCAGGGAGTCATCACCACCCAGCCGGAGGCCAGCATTTTTTTGGAGCCACGCTTTGTGCGTGAACTAAACAAATAGGAATGGTCCGGGCGGGATGCCTGCGCAGGCATCCCGCCCGCATCCTCATCAAGCAGAGAAACATGCACTCGTTACGGACCAAACTCGTTATGATTTTTGGAGCGATGGGGGCCTCCGGCGTCCTGTTGCTTTTGGTTATCTTCTACACCATGACCCTGTCCGACATTACCAGTGGGGCCAAAAAAGATTCCGAAAACCTGTCCGATCAAATTGCATACTCGCTTGAATTCCTTGCAGCGAAAAATGATTCATTTGCACTGCAGCGGGTGGTTGAAAAATCCTCGACGCTGGAAGGCGTCAGCCGCGTCATAATCGTGGACACGCGGCAGGTTATCCAAGCGCACACAGACTCGGGTATGATCGGCCAAGAGGATGCTTCCTCATTAATTGCCGAAGTTATCCAAAGCGGGCGGAATCTCAGCCATGTCAATGGGGCGCAGATTATTTTTATCCGTCCGCTCCACGGCCAGCCATTCACCAGCGAACACCATGATGTGATCGGGGCTTTATGGGTGGAAATCGACATTACCCACTCGATTGAAAATGCGCGGGGCAGGTTCTTTGAGATTGGGGCGGTCTTGTTCACGACGCTGATCCTGGCTTATTTAGCCCAATACCTGCTCATCAAGCAAATCGTCATTGGCCGTATTTTTGAAATCGAAAAAGGCATTCACAACGCCATCAAAGGCGGGCTGGTATCGCCTGTTATTGTGCAAAAATCCTTTGGCAGCGAGGATGAAATTAACGTATTGGCCCAAAGCTATAACTACCTGATCTCCGGCCTGACGAAAAGCCAATCGAAGCTGCAGGCGGAGCGTGATTTTGCGCTGCAGATCATGGAAAGCATGAGCGAAGGCCTTACCCTCATCAATGCCGCGGGGATTTTTGAATATGTAAATCCGGCTTATGCGGGCTTTCTGGGGCTGCCGCCGCAGCAGATGATCGGCCGGACTCCCTGTGATTTCATGGCCGAAGACGACCGCAAAGTCATGCTCAAGGAATGGGAGGTGCGCCAGCGCGGAACGGCGTCCTCCTACGAATCGCGGCTGTTTCACACAAGCGGCGCAGAAACGCGGGTATTGATCTCGGCCGTGCCGCGATATACAGACGGGGTGTTTTCCGGCAGCCTGGCAGTGATCACCGACATCAGCCAGCGGGTCCGCATTGAGCAGATGACAGCCGATCTGCAGCGGAAACTAACCTTCGAGGAATTGACCGCCCGCCTTGCGGCGGCATTCATGAACATGCCATCTGGTCAAATAGGCGGCATCATCCAGCAGACGTTGGGCCAGCTGGGCGAATTATTCGAAGTGAACCGCGCGTATGTTTTTGAATTTAATCATGACAGCGAGACGGTGAGCAACACCTTCGAATGGTGCGCTGATGGCATCAGTCCGCAAATTGGGAACAGGCAGGACCTGCCTGTTGAAACCTTCCCATGGTGGATGCAGCGGCTGCGCAAAGGCGAAACCATTGTCATCTCGAACGTGTCAGAAATGTCGAATGAGGCGGCTGCGGAACAACAGTTCATGCTGGAGCAGGGTATTCAATCCGTCCTGGCCACCCCCATCTATTCAGACAACCAGTTCTATGGATTCCTCGGCCTCGACTCGGTGATACGCCGCCGCGATTGGTTGAAGGACGAAATTCAGTTCCTGCAGGTGCTGATGGGCATTTTTATGAACGCCATCGCCCGCCAGCGGGCTGAGGAAAACCTGCGCGTCTCTGAGGCGCGCAACCGCGCATTTTTGGATGCCGTCCCGGACCTGATCTTCCGCATCGACTCCACTGGAAAGTTTTTGGACTTTCTGGCCGGCGAAAACCAAAACCTGTATGTCCACCAGGACCAGATCATCGGCAATAACATTGAAAGCCTCCTGCCGCAGGACATTGCAAGCAAAACCATCTCGCTGATCCGCACGGCCCTGGACAAGAAACAGCCGCAAAATTTCGAATACAAACTCTCAACAAAGGACGGCGAATCAACCTACGACGCCCACATCGTACCCGATCTGCCCGGCCAGGTAATTATCGTCTCGCATGATATCTCTGAGCGGGTGCATCTCGAACAAATGAAAACCGACTTCATCAACCGAGCATCGCATGAACTGCGCACCCCCCTCACCACCGCGATCCTGATGGCGGAGTTGCTTGAGGAGGAGGAACGAGACGAGCAGCGGATCGAATTATTTTCAATCCTGCGTTACGAGCTCAACCGCCAGCATATTTTGCTAAATGACCTGCTGATGGCCGGCCGACTCGAAAACGGGCGGGTTATCTACCATCTAAGCGATGTGGATGTTCTCGAGCTGGTGAATGAGGCTGTCGCCACGGTCAAGCCTCAGGCCGATAAGAGGCAAAATACGGTTGAGATACGGCCGGATCCAGACCTGCACACCATAAAGACCAACCGCCAGGCCATGCATCAGGTGATTTTGAACCTGCTGTCCAATGCCATTAAATTTTCGCATCCGGGCGGCCCTGTCATCGCGCATGTAAAAAACTCCGAGACGGGGATCGTCATTTCCATCCAGGATTTTGGGATCGGGATCCCGGCCCACGACCTGGAGCACATCGCAACCCGTTTTTTCCGCGCCCAGAACGCAATCGAAAATGAAATCCAAGGCACAGGCATCGGCCTGTTCATTGCCAGCGAAACCATAAAGCTGCTGAATGGGACTCTCAACATTGAAAGCGTTGAGAGCCAGGGAACCACCATTCACATCAGGCATCCCTTAGAGCCTATCCGAATAACTGGTAAACTGAAGGGATGACCAAACAAAAAGCCACAACCAAACGTGATCGCAAGCATACATTGAATAACAAAACCACAACGAACTTTCGAGTTTCCGACGAACTGTGGAGTATTCTTCAGCCATTACTTCCTGAACATGTCAATACACACCGTTTTGGCGGAGGCCGTCCCCGTGTTCCAGATCGAAAATGTGCCGATGCCATTTTCTATGTGTTGCGAACAGGTTGCCAGTGGAAAGCATTGGATCAAAGCGATCTGGTTTGCGGTTCGACCGCACATGATCGGTTCCAGGAATGGGAGCAGGCGGGTGTCTTTCTGAAGTTCTGGCAGGCAGGCGTGGAACAATTTGACGAGTTGAAAGGACTTGACTGGGCTTGGTTGAGCATGGATGGAGCGATGACCAAAGCGCCTCTGGGCGGTGAGGATACAGGTGGGAACCCGACCGACAGGGGAAAAAAGGGGCGAAACGCAGTCTTTTGACCGAAGGACATGGGATCCCCATTGGATTGGCAGTAGAAGGCGCCAATCGGAATGACATGAAGATGGTGAGAGAAACGCTTGAGAACATTGTGGTGGAGCGTCCTGAACCGACTGAGGAAGAACCTCAAGGAATGTGCTTGGACAAAGGCTACGATTTTGACGAAGTGAGAGGTATCTTGATTGAATTTGGTTTTACAGCCCATATCCGCTCGCGTGGTGAAGAAGCAAAAGAACTTGCGGCAGAAGCTGGCAAGCGTGCGCGGCGGTGGGTAGTGGAGCGATCTCACAGTTGGATGAACCGCTTTCGTCGCATTCTTATCCGCTGGGAAAAGAAATCCCGTAACTACATTGCCTTCCTGCACTTCGCCTGTGGACTCATCGCCTGCCGCGCCGCAGGATTATTCGGATAGGCTCTTAACCCAATAAAACAGTGCATAGCCATCCCATACTTCCTGTATAAAAAACGACGGGCTATGGCCCGTCGTTTTTATTGTGAGCCGCTTACGGCTATACATTCCCCACCAGCCCCAGTTCCGGCGCGATCTTGCGCATGGCAAGGATGACATTACCGGTGTGCTCCCAAAGTTCCACGCCAAGTTCTTTTGCGGCATGTTCCATTTCAGCGCGGTCTGTGCCGGCGGCGAAGGCTTTATCCTTCCATTTCTTTTTCACAGAGTTTGCTTCAAGGTCGTATAACGAACGCGACGGGCGGACGAGCGCAACGGCGGTGATCAGCCCTGTCACTTCATCGCACGCGGCCAGTGACTTGCGGCGCACGGTATCACGCGGTACGCCGCAATGATCCGCATGGCTGAGAATATCCTGGATGAGTTCCTCGCTCACGCCGCGCGCGCGTAATATGGCCGAGCCTGCCTGCGGATGTCCCTCCAGCGTCGGATGAATCTCCCAATCAAAATCGTGGAGCAGACCGAGCACACCCCACAACTCCACATCCTCGCCGTATTTTTCGGCATAGAAGCGCATGGCAGCTTCCACCGATAACATGTGGCGCACCAATCCTTCGTTCTTTACAAATTCACGCACAAGGCTGAGGGCTTCATCGCGGGTCATCAATTTTCTCCTTTAGGATTTAACATCCACAGAGTCCGAAGTCTCCAGGCTTCGGGGCAAAATCAGGAGATTTTGCGCTCCGTGCAAACCCTGCTAATTAATCGGTTCCGGCTCGCCGAGAATCGGCAGCGGCTTCGCAATGTACACATCCCATGCGGCCTGAGTGGCGGCAAAGAACTCGCGCGCGTTCCAGATCAGGCGCGAAACTTTCCTGAAATAAATATTATCCGCCGCCACACCGCTCGATTTCACTCCAAGGGAATTGCACAGGAACAAGGCGCGCGGCAGGTGAAAACTCTGCGTCACCAAAACAGCCGACTGCACCTGAAAGATGGCACCGGCGCGGTAGCAGGTATCGTAGGTGCGGCGGCCGGCATAATCCAGCACGATGGCTTCATCAGGGACGCCGAGGTCCAGCGCGTACTGACGCATGGCTTCGGGTTCGTTGTAATCCACAAAACTGTTGTCGCCGCTCATCAGAATCTTACCGACCTTGCCTTTTTCAAAGAGTTGGGCGGCTGTCTGCACGCGGTCCTGCAAAATGGGAGTGGGTGTCCCGTCGTAGCGCAGGCCGGCGCCGAAGACAATCGCCACTTGTTCCACCGGGACGTTTTGCACAGTGTAGGTGTGCGCCGTCCCGGAAACGATCATCAACAGGCGCGGAAAGACCAGTGCAAGAAAAGCCGTAAAAAGCGCAATACGCGCAAGGCGCCAGGTGAAATTAAATATTTTTTTGAGCATGGAAATAATTCTATTTGATCAGTTCTGCCAGGCTCAACCCCGAAGACTTTGCGTAAAACGCAAAGTCGGCATACATCGCATCCTCAGCGATCTGTATTTCGTCCATGCCGTACACGGTTTGCATGGCAGACCTGCCCTCAGGCGTGAGCATCAGGTCAATGAAGGCGCGCTGGATCACGCGGCGCATTTCGAGCGGCACCAGGTTGGACATGGAAATATTTTCGTAGGGGATCATCTCCGGCACGCGCCAGATGACGACCACCTTTTCAGCCACGTCCGGGTAATTGGATTCAAGCGTGGCCGACTGGCGCGCGTCAATGAAGGTTGCGCCGAAATCGCAGATGCTCCCGGCATAGACGGCGCGCACCACACTCGGATGACCTTCGAGGAAGGCCGCGCTTCTCGTCTGAACCCTGGCTTGATTCAGCAATCCGAGCGGCACCACATACCCCGAAGGTGAGATGCTGTCGCTCCAGCACGGCTTTTTATCGTGGAACTGCTCCAGCGCCTCGGCGGCTTCGGCAGTGTTCTCATTCCGCACGGAGTCGTAGTACGAAAGGAAGTTGCTCTCGCGGCTGGCGATGAACTGCGCGCCGTAAAATATTTTTCCATCGCGCGCGCTGGCCAGCACGACAGTGACCGAATCATTCTCGCGCGCGAGAAGATAGGCAAATGGTGTAAGCGAGGCGATGTGCGCGTTGCCCATGTCCAGCGCTTTGACAAGGTCGTTTTGAGAAGATGGGATGTTGGTCACCACCCTGTAGCCGGTGCGGTCTTCGATAAAGGCCGCAATGATGTTCCCGGCGGCGATCATGTCTGGGTCCGGGTGGGGCGAAGGCGCCAGGGCGATGATCAATGGATTTTGTTCAGTACCAAGCTCGGGCGGGGCAAGAGGCGTTGACGTCGGCGCGGGTGTTGAGGTCTGCGCCGGCGTCGGGGTTGCTGTGGCAGAATCCAGGTTCAATTGAACCGGGAGGGAACATCCAAGAATTGCAAGGGAGAGCATTAAAAGGATTTTTTTCATCGTTCAAGTATGCGGCACACAGCGGGTATGTTGCTATAATTAGGCAGATTTGGAAAGGAGCTTTATGAAGAACAGTCTCAATACGTTTATGTCCATTTTGATTCTGGCTGTGCTTGCGGCTGGAGTGTATTTTATCGTACAAACCGTGCGCGAGAGCGCCGCTGCCGCCGCGAATGCCGCAGCCGCGCCATTCGAAGATTTACAGCAGGCCAATTCCGCCATGCAGACGCAGGTTTCGCAATTGTTAAACCCGACGCCCACAATCATACCCGACCCCGTGACTTATATCAACGAAATCCGCGCAATTGCGCGGCTCGAGACCATTCAATACAGCATTGAAAAGGTCATCACTGCCGAGGTGGGACAGGGCACATTCGGGTTTGCGTTTGGAGACAAGCTGTTGTTCGTGGCGCACGGGGTTGTGATCGCAGGCATTGACATGGAGAAATTACAGCCCGGCGACATGCGTTTGGAAAACGGTGTGCTGTATGTAAAACTGCCCCCGGCTGAAATTTTCATTGCCACGCTCGACAACGAAAAATCCTATGTCTATGACCGCGAGACCGGCCTGCTGACCAAGGGCTTTACCGGCCTTGAAACACTCGCGCGCCAGTCGGCAGAGGACGAGATCCGCAAGGCCGCGCTGGAAGACGGAATTCTGACGCAGGCTCAAACCAACGCTGAAAACTACCTGCTCAAATTTTTCACCGCGCTTGGGTACAAGACCGTCTTGTTTGAGCATTATTGACGTTCAGATAAGTTGCTTAATGTCGCCCTGAGCGAAGCGAAGGGTCTCTACGCCAAAATACGAGACTCTTCGGTCGCAAAGAACGCTCCCTCAGAGTGGCATAACGTAACTAATTTTTATGAACGTCAATAAGTTCGCGAACTACGGCGTGCAGCTTACCGGGAAGTTCACCTGCTCATCCATAATGTTTGGCGTAAGGATGTGCAGTTTCACCCAATAATCATTCGCCGCGCCGACCGTTAAAAATCCATGCAGGAGTTTTGTGCCTGCTTCTTCGAACGCCAGCGTTTCAGCCTCCGACTTCATGCCGGTGCTGGCCTCCCAGGTCCACGTCAGCAGGGTCGGGCCGTTCGCGGTGACTTCAGCCTCGAAAAAGACGCTCTGCGGGAATTGTGAACAATTCACCAGGATGCGCGCCGGCTCGACTCGCAAACTGAGGTCTGTTACCGTCACGAAGGGCGGAGGCTGCACCGGCAGTTGATCCGCCACCCCGTCAGTTTCGACCACGGATGCAGACAGCCAGCAAAATCCGCCGGGGTTGCCGGGGTCGCGGATGTATAGCCAGGCAGAGGAATCATTCCGCCCGATGGCATGAACGGGTTGTCCCTGCTGTAATTCATTGACCCGCACATAGTTCGTGCCCGGGCCAAACCTGCAATTGACGAGTTCATCCTTCACATGCGCAGTCATGTCCAACGGGGCGGGCGTGGCGCTTGGCACAGGCGTAGAACTTGGCAAGACTGTGGGAGCAGGCGGGACTGTGGGGGTTGGCGTGGCAACAGAACACGCCGCCAGAAAAACAGCAAACATACCGATAAATAAAGGACGGCACTTCATTCATTCCTCCTGAAAATCAAAGGCGACCCTTAGTGGTCGCCTTGTCCATCTACTTTACTGTAACAGTGAAAGTCACTATTTGTTGCGGCTCTACAGGGTCATTTGAGGGCGGATAGTACCCAAGAGTGATGCGTGCCTCGCCTGCGCCGAGGGCTTTGAACGTGAAAATATCCACGCCGCCCGAACCGACGGTCACAGGCTGGCTGGCACTGTAATCCTTCGAGATAAACTCCACGATGCCCGCATCCAATTCGCCGACGATCTCCCAGTGATAGCCGGTGGTCGGGCTCGAGTCAAGCACAAGGTTAAACTCGCTGCCGGCGCCGGCCTCCAATACTTTTGCAGGGTCAGAAACCTCCGGCTGTGGGACGGCAGTCGGGGATTCCGTTGGCTGCGCCACAGAGCAGGCAAATAACACAAATGCAATAAACAGGGTGGTCAATATTTTTTTCATGGGTGCCTCCGCGCAAAGTATACACACAAACGGTAAAGGCGGTTTTATTCAACATGCTGGAAAAGGATGAATTACACTATTGCAAAATCAGGCTTTCACTAATAGAATTCGCCCAACTCCGCAGCGGGGAAATGGGAATGAAAAAAAGTTTCTCCCCACCGGATTTAACTTACGCCTGCACGAGCCTGTGTACTAAAAAATCATCAATCCTGTTCTTTCACTTGGATCAAGGAGGATACCATGAAGCGCATACAGTATTTGATCTCTTTTGTCCTGCTCCTCATTATGGCCTGCGGCATGGCGCCGGAAATCATCCCCACCACCACGCCATTGCCTGAGCCGACATCAACTTCCACCCCGGCACCCACCGATACCCCGGCCCCAACCCCCACAGCAACGCGGGATGTGGCCGCGACTGCGGCAGCGCAGCAGACCCAGACCGCCGGCAATGTGCTGGGTGAACTGGACAGGGTACTCGGAGAAACAAACATCCCCTACAAGGAAGGAAAGCTGGCATGGTCCGAGGAAAAGCCGATCACGGTCATTCTTAACGGCCCGCAGCGGGATTACGTGCCGGTTGATGAAAAGCTGTCCTTCCGCAACTTTGTCCTCAAATCGGATGTAACCTGGACTGCGTCAGGCATCATCATCTGTGGCGCGATCTTCCGCTCTGAGGCCAGTTTCGAGCAGGGCAAACAGTATCAATTCTTATATATGCGTTTTTCCGGTTTGCCGGCATGGTCCATTGAATTTCATGAGTTTGGCAGGCCAAAAAACTCCATAACTTCCGTCCAATATTCCGACTCGATCAACCAGAAGAACTCAGCGACCAATCAGGTTATGCTCGTGGCGCAGGATGGGGAATTCACAGTGTATATCAACGGTGCGCGGCAGGGAAGATTTATTGACTACAGCCAGCAGCGCACGGAAGGGTTTACCGCCTTCCTCGGATTTCAGGATTCAGGCAAAGGCAAATGCATATTTGAAAACAGCTGGGTCTGGGAATTAAAATAAATCCAACCGGCAAAACCCTGCAATAAAAAGAGACGGCCATCAGTTCAGCGAAGACGGCTATCTCTTCAAAATTAGAATCGTTTTGTGATCAGAGGCAGAATTCGAGCGTCTTGATTGGCTGCGAGCCGGCCGAGAATTGCAGGCATTCCATTTTTCCCTCAAATGGCAGAATAAACACCAGCCAGCCCCTCAGCCGCATACCGGGGTTAAGCATGCGCGTCCTGCCGATATAGACTTTTCCCTTATAAAGTTTCGGATGCAGGTAATCCATGGTGGCCTCGTATGTGTAGCCGTACTTGTCAAAGACAATCCACTGGTCGTGACGGTATTTCATCGGCCCGGGAGTCTTGTTTAGATACTCGACCTCAGCAAACAGCACATGCTCCCTGCCGATGGTTTCCTCTGAAAGGCTGTGCAGGAGCACATCCACATCCGCCACTTTAAACCACTGGCCGGGCCTGCTGGCATAAGTGGCGGAAGGAGAGAGGTTCTCGCGCTGGGATTCGTCCATCTGTGCGGGTGTTTTTTCAAGCAGGTATTGGTTGCCGCAATGCCCGCAGGCAACCTGTTTGCTGGAGCCGTCCGCTTGCAGGCTGGCTCCGCAGGTGGGGCATTGAAGGTTGAACAAGTTTGTCATGACTGGTTCCTCGGTAATCTTTGGCATGAAGTGCAGGTAATTCCGGTTCTCTATTCTACCTGTTGAAAAAGCATGGCATTTTCCAGCAGAATTGTTTTTTCATGGGGCACGGGATGATCATCACTTCGTAATTGGACCGATTTCAAATATCCATCTTCGCAACAGAGTCGCCTTCGAAGATGGCGGGTGGTCAGGCGTCAATTTCCAAAGTCTGTAACAAATATTCCGCTGACCTTCTCGCCATGCGCGTGTGATTCACATCCACGCCCACCGACCCCAGCACCCAATTCGTTTCTGCCAGGCAGATGATGGAATAAGCGACTTCCTGACACTTCTTTACAGGTATGGAAGGATATAGTTGCTTTAACCCGTCTGTAAGGATCTTTTCAAATTCCTGATAGAAGTTCAACAATGCCTGCTGTACCTTTGGGCTTTGCTCGCGGATGTGCCACATGCCGCCCAGCATTCTTTCCCCCAAATCGGGCGGCGCGTCGGCTTTGCGTTCTTCAAAAAGAAAATCCAATACATTGGGAATTAATTTTTGTTTGGGGGTGTTCGCAAGAACGTCTTTCGAGATTTGTTTGATGCGCGACAAGACACGTTCCACAAACGCGGCGATTAAATCTTCGCGGTTGCCAATGTAATGGCGGATGATGTTGCGGCTCTTGCCCGCTTCCTGCGCCACACGCTCCAGCGTGCTTTCTTCCAGCCCGTACTTAATAAGACAGGTTTCGAATGCGTCGAGGATGTCTTCGTGCCGTTGTTCGGTTAGGTCTTTTCGTCCCATTTCAGCCATCCATAGATAAATCAGGTAGGGGAGATTATACCAATCCATCGAAAAAATTGTCACACAGACAATCTATTGACATTTTACAAGCCTTTGCATATAATAAATTGTCAACAGGACAATTTATCGCATCAGGAGAACCCATGCCCAGACTGTTAACCACTACCCCACATGCCGACGGCTTCCGTATGCCAGGCGAATTTGAAAAACACGATGGCTGTTGGATGTTGTGGCCCGAGCGCACAGACACCTACCGACTCGGCGCAAAGCCCGCGCAAGCCGCATACACAGAGACGGCAATCGCCATCAGCCAATTCGAGAAAGTGACCGTGGGAGTCTCGGCGGCGCAATTTCAAAATGCGCGCAACAAACTTCCTGCTCACATCCGCGTCATTGAAATGTCCTACAACGACTCGTGGATGCGCGACAGCGGTCCCATCTTCGTTAACAACGGAAGCGAAGTCCGCGCTGTGGATTGGGACTTCAACGCTTGGGGCGGGTTGACCGATGGCATCTACTTCCCCTGGGATTTAGACGACCTCGTCCCCCGCAAAGTAGCGGAGATCGAATGGCTCGACCGCTACAAGGCGAACATGGTGCTCGAAGGCGGCGCGATCACCGTGGACGGCGAAGGGACGCTGATCACCACGGCGCAATGCCTGCTCAATCCCAATCGCAACCCCGACCTCTCCAAAGAAGGGATTGAAAAATATCTGCACGATTATCTGGGCATCGAAAAGACCATCTGGATTCCGCGCGGCTCCTTGCACGATGAAACCGACGGTCACGTGGATGGCTTGTGCGGATTCATCCGCCCTGGTGAAGTGGTCTGCGAATGGACGGATGACAAGAGCGACCCCGAATACGACATCATCATGGAAGCGTATGAATTACTTCAACAAGCCACCGACGCGCAGGGACGCAAATTGAAAGTCCACAAACTGCACAATCCCGCTCCCATCTATGTCACCGAAGCAGAGACCGAAGGCATTGACTCGGTCGAAGGCGTGCTTGAACGTGTGGCGGGAACTTTCATGGGACCGTCCTACATCAACTTCTACCTTGCCAATGGCGGATGCGTCGTGCCGCTCTATAACGACCCCGCGGACGCAGTTGCATTGGAAACTTTGCAGAAACTCATGCCCGAGCGCAAAGTGGTCGGTGTGAAAAGCGGACGCGAGATTCTTCTCGGCGGCGGCATGGTTCATTGCATCACCCAGCAACAGCCGAGCGCAAAATCGAAATAACATCATGTCATGCTGAGCGAAGCGACACTTGCACCGCACGCAAGTGCAGGTGAGCATCTCTACCAATGTAGTCAGAGACTCTTCGGTCGCGAAGAACGCTCCCTCGGAGTGACATCACAGGAACCAATATGAAAATCGCCCTCATCCAACTCGCCTACTCTGGCAGCATGGACTCAATGAAAGACCAGTACAACACCCTCATCGCCGAAGCCGCACAGCGCGGAGCGGAACTCGTCTGCCTGCCCGAATTTTCGCTCATCCCCTACTTCCCTGGCGCCCGTCAGCCAGAGGGATTTGATTTTACAGAATCAATTCCAGGTGGAGAGTCGGAGCGATTCTTTAGTCAGATGGCAAAAAAATACAAAGTCAAAATCGTCGGCAGTTTGTATGAAGAAGCCGAAGATGGAAATCTATTCGACACCGCCACCGTCCACGATGAAACAGGCTCACTCGTCGGTGTGACGCGCAAGATTCAAATTCCATCGGGCAATGGCTATCACGAGACAGATTATTACGCGGGCAGCGACCAGTATCCTGTCGTTAAATTAAATTCATTCAACATCGCCACGCCCACTTGCTACGACCAGTGGTATCCAGAAATCGCGCGCATCTATGCTCTCGGCGGCGCGGAACTCATCGTCTATCCCACCGCCATCGGCGACGAACCCGAAGACCATGTGATGGACACGCAAGACTCGTGGGAAACCGTCATGCGCGGACACGCCATCGCCAACGGAATTTTTATCGCGGCAATCAATCGCATCGGCTCGGAGAACGGCGTTACTTTTTATGGCAGCAGTTTTGTGTGCGGACCCGATGGTCGCATCCTCGCCCGCGCCTCGCGCGATAAGACCGAAGTGGTCATCGCCGACATCAGCCGCGACGCCATCAAAGATTGGCGCTGGCACTTCCCGCTCCTGCATCAACGCCGCGCCTCCGTTTACGGCAACATTCTTCAGCAATGGTCTGGCGATGAAGCGCCAGATTGGATGGAGGAAACACCCCTCCGCAAAAGCAAACCTAAAGGAGATTTGAAATGAAGAACACCCGCATCTTTTCGACCCTCAGCCTGCTTCTCATCCCGATCTTGATTCTCACCGCATGTGGGTCGCCCTCTACGCCGTCCCCCTCAGAATCATCCTGCCCCCAGCCTTCGCCCAAAGTGGAAGTGACCTCGAAAGAATTCAACATATACACATGGTCGAACTACATTCCCGAAGACATCAAGACCTGCTTCGAGGAAGTGTACGGAATCAAAATCAATCACGACACCTTCGCCAGTCAGGGCGAATTGCTCGCCAAATTGGAACGCGGCGCGTCGGGCTACGATGTTGTGCAACCCAGCGATGACATGGTGCAGTTGATGGTTGGGCAAGGTCTCTTCGCCGAACTCGATAAGAATCAACTGCCTGTGATGAGCAACTTCAACCCCGCATTTCTAAATCCCGCCTTCGACCCCGATAACAAATACAGCCTGCCCTATCAAGGCGGCTCGACAGGCATCATCTACAACACCAAGACCGTGAAGACCCCGCCCACGTCCTACGCCGATTTGTGGAACGCTGAATACGCGGGAAAAATCGTCGCGGTGGATGATGCGCGCTCGATGATTACCCTCACCCTGCTCGCGCTCGGCTACGACGCGAACTCCACCGACCCCGCCCAACTGGAAGAAGTCAAAGCCAAACTCAAGGAACTGACCGCCAATATCCGCGTCTTTGACTCAGACAGCCCGAAGACCGCGCTCATCGCTGGCGACGCTGACCTCGGCGTAATTTGGAGCACAGAAGCCTTCACCACTGCCAATGAAAATTCCGACTTTGCGTATGTGTACCCCAAAGAAGGCGTCATCCTCTGGCAGGATAATTTCGCCATCATGAAAGATGCCCCGCACGCCGATGCCGCCTATGCGTGGCTCAACTATCTCAACCAAGCCGATGTCTTCTGGATGGTCATGCGCGACAACTCAGGCGCGAACCCCAACGCCGCCGCCGTGGACTTCGCCAAAGCCAGCCAAGCCGACATCTACAACAACTTCATGGCATCCAACATTACCAACACCCCTAGCGACGCAGTGACGAATGGTCACTGGCTCAAAGCCCTCACCCCCGAAAACGCATCCATCTTCGATCAGTTGTGGGTGGAAGTGAAATAGAATGATACAAAAAGGCGGTCACTTTGGAAGTGACCGCCTTTTTTATTACCGTTTCAACGTTCGATATTTGACCCGATGTGGCGTTAGGTCTTTTCCAAACTTTTCCTGCATCATGGATTCGTAATCAGACCAGTTGCCGATGTATATTTTGGCAATCGAGTCGCCTTCGTAGACGGCGATACGGGCGCAAATGTGGTTGAGGAACCAGCGGGCTAGCTGCCGTCAGGATAGTGGTGCAAACCCAAGGATGATAAGACGTTGATGTTTTGTAGCGATATGTGCGTTTTTGTAGTGTACTAAAAATATTACAAAGCGTGATGTATATGTGTGAGTATTTTCACAAATCATTATTTCCATCACCACTTTCGTATGACATCTCACACTTAGGATAAACCCGCTTGATTGTTACTATATTCACAAAAATATACGTTTATACACATATAGTATTGCAAGGGCGTACTCATGAACAAGTTACTTGAAAATGAAATTACCCAACTCCACGCGGAGATTTGCGCCGGCCTCGCCGACCCAAACCGCATCCTGCTCTTGTATGCACTCTCGCAAGGCCCGCGTAATGTGACCGAGCTCTGCAACGAATTGGAGATGCCCCAGCCGCTTGTCTCCCGGCATCTGAAAATTTTGCGTGAGCGCGGCATGGTGACCACAGAAAGGCGCGGTACAGTGATCGTTTATTCTCTGGCCGACAACCGCTTGATCCAGGCGCTCGATCTGTTACGGGCGGTCATGCACGATGGTTTAACCAGGCGCGTCGAGTTGGTGCAGGCGCTTTCATAGTTTATCCAAAGGAGACCCTTCAATGAAAACCTTTCTTATTCTCGGAGCAGGCACTGGCGGTACGATGGTCGCCAA
>Ga0233425_10006586_pt1 | contig 17114 bp, 20 predicted proteins | sample Watercolumn_Towu_2_FD_181712 | JGI IMG/M metagenome (GOLD analysis project Ga0233425, IMG submission 181712) | Freshwater microbial communities from Lake Towuti, South Sulawesi, Indonesia - Watercolumn_Towuti2014_140_MG | ecosystem: Environmental > Aquatic > Freshwater > Lake | place... | reverse complement strand
GAGCAAACCGGGGAAATGGAGGAAGTGCAGATCCCTACCTGGGGCGCCAACTTCACTTACTTCATCAATTACCAGGTGAAGTACATGTACCTGCGTTATTTCGCCTGGAACTTCATCGGTCGCCAGAACGATATCCAGGGCCTCAACGGCAACCCGCTGGAGGGCAACTGGAAAACCGGCATCAAAGGGATCGACGATGTGGTGCTGGACAGCGACAGCTCCCTGGAGACGCACCAGACATCCAATAACAAGGCCAACAATTCTTTCTATGCCCTGCCATTCATCCTGGGGGTTCTGGGCTTTGCGTTCCAGTACCGCAAGAACAAGCCGGATCTGTGGGTGGTAGCGCTGCTGTTCCTGCTCACGGGCTTAGCCATCGTGGTGTACCTGAACCAGTATCCTTACCAGCCGCGTGAGCGTGACTACGCCTATGCCGCCTCCTTCTATGCTTTCGCGTTCTGGATCGGCTTCGGTGTGCTGTTCCTGTTCGACCTCTTATCGAAAAAGGCCAATGCGATGCCGGCAGCGGTGATCGCCACGGTGATCGGGCTGATTATCCCGACGCTCATGGCTGCCGAAGGCTGGGACGACCATAACCGCTCCAAGCGGACCATGAGCCGCGATTTTGCCATCAACTACCTTAACTCCTGCGCGCCGAACGCCATCCTCTTCACCAATGGGGATAACGACACCTTCCCGTTATGGTACGCCCAGGAGGTGGAAGGCATCCGGACGGATGTGCGCGTGGTGAACCTGAGCTTATTGCAAACCGACTGGTACATCAACCAGATGCGCCGTGCGGCTTACGAATCGGCGCCGGTACCGTTTACCATCCCGGCCGAAAAATATGTACAGGGAACCCGCGATGTGGTGTACATCATGGACAAGGGAGCAGGAGCGATGAATCTGAAAAAGGCCATCGAGTTTGTGGAGTCTGACGATATTGCCAATAAGTACGAAGGCTACGGCAAGCCATTGGATTACCTGCCGAGCAAAACCTTCTACATCCCGGTAGATTCGGCGGCAGTGATGCGTGAGAAGGTGATCTCTGTGAAAGATACGGCCCGCCTGGCAAAAACGATCAAATGGTCGATCAACCGCTCGTACCTGACCAAGAACGACCTGATGGTGCTCGACCTCATAGCACATAATAACTGGAAACGCCCGATCTACTTTGCCGTGACAACCGGTGCAGAAGCCTATCTGGGCATGGAGGAGTATTTCGAGCTCGACGGCCTGGCTTACCGATTTACGCCGATCAAAAATACCGAAGCCGAAATGGCCCAGGGCGGCAGGGTAAATACGGATGTGATGTACGATAACGTGATGAACAAGTTCCTGTGGGGCGGTGCCGACAAAGAGGGTGTGAACCTCGATGAGAACTGCACGCGGATGCTGTCGAACATGCGGATGCAGATGGCCACGCTGGCCAATGCCCTGATCGCCAAAGGCCAGAAGCAAAAGGCGGAGAAGGTGCTCGACCTTTGCCTCGAGAAAATCCCTGACGAGAATGTGCGCTATGAAGCCACCATCTACACCATTGTGGCAGGCTACTACCAGGTAGGCAACACCAAAAAGGCGATGGAGCTTTCCACGAAGCTGTTCGATATTTATGAGAGCGACCTCAAAGTGTACCAGGCGCAGAAGCCGGTGCACCGTGCCGCTTTTGGCCGGGAGATGGGCCAGGCCAAAGAGATCATGAAACGTCTGGTGATGCTGGCAGGTCAGTTTAAGCAGGAGGCTTATTCCGAGCAGCTGATGAAACGCTTATCTGCCGTTGTCCCCATGGACGAGTTAATGCCCGAAAGCCAGCCTATACCGCAGGAAATTCAATAACCGTTAATTGATGAACGTTTGAATAAAAGGCCTCCGGTAATTTTCGGGGGCCTTTTTTATTTACAGTTAAACAAAACATGAGGTCTATCAAAACCATGTTGGAACTAAAGTTGGTCACTTCGTCATCACGACCTGTCGTGATCGTGACAGCCGGGAAGCGTTCTAATGATCTTTGCCTGGTTCCCCGACTGCGCCTGCCTTCCGCAGGTAGGCCCGAACCGACAGATAATCCAACCCTATCCTGATACAGCAAAAAAAATAAATAAATATGTCAACATTATTCCCTCAATACAGAAAGTATTCCAATAACCGGAACTTCTTTAAGATCAGCTCTGCCGAAGACTTTGAAGAGATCAGCTTCATCGGCAGCCGGCGCATGGTGCGGCAGTACCACGCGACGATCCTGCCCGACCGCAACCTCATCCAGGATCTGTTGCATGACCCCGCTTTTGCGGAAACCATTACCGAAGAAGAATACATGAATCAATTAAATGCCAGCTTATGAATCACATCGCCATTATCGGATGCGGCAATATGGGCCTCATCTATGCCAATTCCTTTTTGAAGTACAAAATTACGAATACGGAGCACCTGCTGCTGGTGGAAAAGAATGAGGAGCGCCGGAAGATGCTGTCGGAGCTTCACATCGGCCAGGTCGTCACCGTTGATCATGCCGGCATCGCAGCCTGCAACATCGTGATCCTGGCGGTGAAGCCCCAGGATTTCAGGGCACTGGCGCCTGCCCTGAAACAGGCTATCCGGAAAGACAGCGTGGTTCTGTCCATCATGGCAGGCACAGAGATCGCCTTTATCGCATCCGGGCTGGAACATCAGTACGTTGTGCGTGCCATGCCTAACCTGCCGGTAGCCCTCAGCATGGGCATGACGGCCTTTGCCGCTTCGCCGGGCTTATCGCATGAGCAGATCAGGCTGGTGGAAAACCTGCTGTCTACCACCGGAAGGACCATTTACCTGAAGGATGAGCAGCAGCTCAATGCCGTGACAGCCCTGAGCGGCAGCGGCCCGGCCTATTTCTTTTATTTTATGAAAAGCCTCATCGATGCAGGCATCCGCATGGGGCTCGATGAGCCTGTGGCAGGTATCCTTGCCAGGCAAACCATGCTGGGCTCCTTTCACCTGATCAACAGCGGGGAGAAAACGCTGGACGAGTACATCGCCTCGGTGGCCTCGAAGGGCGGCACCACAGAAGCGGCTTTGAGCACCTTCGAGAAAAGGGGCGTGCACGATGCCGTTGTAGAAGCCCTTTGCAATGCCGAAAAACGGGCCAAAGAGCTGTCAATTAAATAAATACTTACATTTGTTATTATGGATCATTCAACCGGACAGGCGGTAAGCCCGCCAAAAAGCAAATGGAAAAAAAGATTGTGGATCGCTTTTCTGATCCTTGTTCTGCTGGCGGTGGCTTATGTGCTGATCTGCGGGATGCATTATTCGAGCGGAGCCCGCACAGGCATTGTCATCAAAGCGTCGCAGAAAGGCTTTTTGTTCAAGACCTACGAAGGCGAGCTTAACCTGGGCGGGATCTCGGAAGGCGATGGCACCATCATGCCGACGCGCATCTGGAACTTCTCCATTCCCAAAAAGGATACGGCTGTGTACAATGCCATTATCCATTCGCAGGGCAAGCATGTGAGGCTGTATTACGACGAGCTGCTGAAGGTGTTCTTCTGGCAGGGCGATACGCCTTATATGGTGAACAAGGTGGAGATCGTGAATTAAGCCGTTAAGGCCGGCTGTTTACACACAGCGCCAATTCTTAGAGGCAAGTTTAAATACCCGGACATTGTTGAATGTGAGGAAAGGTATGGGAATTGGGTGCCCTGAAACTTAGACCTGAAGGCCTATTCCTTTACGAACTTGCGGGTCGAGATGCCTTCCTTCGTTTCGATGCGGACGAAATAAATACCCGATGCCAGATTTCTTATATTCAGATCCAGGCTTTGGCTGTCCTGGGCTTCCTGAATGTGCAATGTCCTTCCGGCTACATCGCAGAGACTGAGCTTTTGTATGGGCGAGCTGCATTGGAGCTGGAGCAGGTCGCTGGCAGGGTTCGGAAAGAGATTCAGCACAGCGTTTTTCTCTGTTTCTCCGAGGCCTGTTACCGTTGCTGAAAATGTAAAGCTCCTGCAGAAAGCATCATTCAGGATTGCCGCGTCATTGGCATCATTGGGCCTGCTGGTATTGAAGCACATGTTGCTATTGATGACAATCGTCTCGCCCAGTGCGCCGGGATCGGAATTTGAATAACGTTGGATCCAGCGGCTGGTGACTGTATAGGTCGCTCCCGGAGCGATGGGCGGTGTGTTGAATGGTTCGGAATAGTAATCCATGCCACAGGTTAAAACGGTATTGACCAAGGCGTTTACTTTAAAACTGCTGACCGGATTGCTTCCGTAATTTTTGACGATGAATTTAAAGCGGTAGTAGTGAAAGCTGCTGAGGTAGGTGTTCTGGCTGGCCGAATAATAAAAGTTTGCGCGGGCCGAATCCAGGTAGTAGCCGGAGAGCCCGATATCTTCGGTGAAATGGTAATCCGCCTGTTTCGGAAAGGATGAAAAGCCGATGATGCCATTGGCTGAAGGCTGACTCTTGCAATTGGTGAGCAGGGCAATGCGGGAAGCGTTGGAAATGATAGATCCCGGCCTGACATTGCGCGTGGTGTCGCTGTAGAGCGAGATGAGGTTCAGGGAGGTGTCCATCCGCATGATGAAAGACGTGGTGTTGCTGTTTTGGCCGCAGGCGTAGATCGTATCGTTATAGAGCTGGAAATGGGTGAGGCTTCCGGCGCCTTGTGCTGCCTGGCTGCTGGCAACGACCTGCATGTTGTGATCTCTCTTTTTGATGGTGCCGTCGAAGGTATAGGTCGTATGGCTGTTTTTTACCAAAGCGGAGGAAGAAAGCGGGATGTTGTTCTGGCTGACAAGCGTTGTGGAGGTATCCATGACGATCAGGTTAGAAGTGGTAGTCCCCTGTAAAAGCAGGAGCTTTCCATTCGGCTTTTGCTTTAACCCCCGTAGTCCGGAAAAGCCCGTTCTCTTTTTTCCGATAAGCGCTCCGTTTTTAGTGAAATGGAACAGGCTGCTGTCCGTGATCGCGAAATAGCTGCTGTCGGTGTACTGTATCAGGTCTTTCAGGTGATCGACTTGCCCGTTGCTTGCCAGGTTCGTGAACGAGTTGTTGAAAAGGGTGTTGCCGTTCTCATCGAGTTTTATGAAAAAGGTTTTCGCGTTCGGGTCGAGGAAGTCGCAAGCGTTGCCGTAGCCCACCAGCGCAATTTTATTGTCCAGGGTGCGGATCATTCGCGTGGCGACGTTGGATTCATTCTGGGCGATGCTGGTCTGGAAGCGCAGGTTGCCGGAGGCATCTACCGAGGAAACATAAATTTCATCCTGGAAGGCAGGAGTCAGTATGGTGGTTACAAAATAATAATTGCCATTCAGCTCCACCAGGTGCGATCCTACGTCGTTGTATTCCTGGAAGGCTTTGTTAACGCTTTGTGCGTGAGTAGCGATAACAGTCGCCAGGAAAAAGAGGGAAAAGAGAATATGTTTCATAGGTTCGGGTTGTAAACTGCGCTTTGACCTTAGAGCCAGTCTTTCACCGAAAATAGGAATTTTAATCGGATTACCAGCTTATCAATTGGTAGTTGTCGGAATTTGTTTGATAAGCGTCGTGCGCCGCTATATATTATGTAAGTTGCTGCAGAACTTCGGGGCCTTATTTCCCTTCGATCCAGCTGGTGATCTGCGGATCCATTGGCTTGACCGAGGAAGGAAAGTACTTCACCACTTTGCCGTTCTCGTCCACCAGGAATTTGTTGAAGTTCCATTTCACAGTGGCGTCCAGCACGCCGTTCTGCGCTTTGGAGGTGAGCCACTGGTACACCGGGCTGGTAGCGATGCTCACCTTTTCCATCATCGGGAAGGTCACGCCGTAGTTTTTGGTGCAGAAGACTTTGATGTCGGTGCTGCTGCCGGGCTCCTGGCCGCCGAAATCGTTGCATGGAAAGCCGATGACGGTGAAATTCTTCGTGTTGTAGGTTTGGTAAAGCACTTCCAGGTCCTTGTACTGCGGGGTGTAGCCGCACTCGGAGGCGGTGTTCACGATCAGCACTTTTTTGCCTTTGAGGCTGGCAAAGTTGAAATCAGCGCCTTCGAGGCTTTTCACTTTGAAATCGTGCAGGCTTTTGCTGCCGGAGGTTGTAAATGCCATGGTAATTGCGGTAAGGGCTAATGCGATGAGTGTTTTCATGTGGCTTAACGGATTGATTTGCTATAGATACGTTTATTTTCGCCTCCCGGATCCAAAAACCGGTTTTCCCGGTAAAACGCCTCATGGAGGCCTAACAAATATAGCCCAAATCCCTCAGAAAATGCTAATTTATTTCCTAAATTTGTCCCGCTTTGCAAACTGCCCAACACATAGCAGATCCGGAAACAATTACTTACGGTAAGGTTCAGTCCCTGTTTAAATTGACCAAATTTACCCTGTCGGCCCTGGTGGTGTTCTCCGCGATCATTACCTATTTCACCGTGGCGGATTCCTATACCTGGCAGCACATCGTGGCCATCTGCCTGGGTGGCTTCCTCGTGACCTCTGCCGCCAATGGCTTTAACCAGATCATCGAAAAAGACCTCGATAAGCTCATGAACCGCACCAGGCTGAGGCCGCTCCCCACAGGCAACCTGTCGGTGAGGGAGGCCTTTGTGTTCTGCACCCTCTGCGGCATTGCAGGCACGGTCCTGCTCTGGGTGTTCACCAACCCGCTGAGCGCTATCGTAGGCTTCGTGTCCATTATTCTATATGCCCTGGTGTATACGCCGCTTAAGCGCAAAACGCCCTTTTCGGTATTCGTAGGCGCCTTTCCGGGTGCTTTTCCCACGCTCATAGGGGCGGTAGCCGCTACGGACGGCTTCGGTCATATCACCTTCTTTGCCCTGCTGCTGTTCTTTATCCAGTTTTTCTGGCAGTTTCCGCACTTCTGGGCCATCGCCTGGGTGAGCCACGACGATTACCAGAAGGCAGGCTTCTTCATGCTGCCCTCCAAAGGCGGGCGCGATAAGTCCACGCGCTCCCGCATCCTGGTCTACACCTTATCCTTATTCCCGATCGTGCTGACGCCTTACGTGTTTGGCTACAGCGGCTGGATCTCGGCGACGGTGGTCAGCTTTATGGGCTTTCTGTTCTCCTATCAGGCCTATAACCTCTACCGCTTCGGCAGCATCGAGGCCGCGCGTAAGCTGATGTTCGGCTCCTTTATTTTTTTACCGATCGTACAGCTTACCCTCATGGTAGGGCATAAATTTTTAATCTAATTTCAAATGATCATGGAAGAATCCCTGAACCCGGGCACCGACCTAAAAAGCGAGGAAAAAGCCCTGAAACCCAGCCCTACTTACAGAAGCGAGCTGGCAGCTGCCAGGAAAAAAACAGCCAAACCCCTGCTCTGGCTGGGCATTGTGAGCATCGTGATGCTCTTTGCCGGAACCACGAGCGCCTATGTGGTGAGGGCAGACAACGGCAACTGGCTTATCTTTAACCTGCCGGGCGCCTTTTACCTGAGCACGGCCGTGATCGTTACCAGCAGCATCACCCTGTTTATGGCCTACCGCATGGCTAAAAAAAGCAATAAGACCGGAACGGTGATTGGCGTGCTGCTTACCTTTATCCTGGGCCTTTTATTCACCTATACACAGTTTGCCGGGTATAGTGAGCTGGTAGGGAAAGGGATCGTCGCTACCGGCAAATATGCCAATGCTGCCGGATCCTTCCTTTACTTCATCACCGCCCTGCATCTCCTGCACTTATTCGGAGGGCTGATCTCGTTATTTGTAACGCTTATAAATAGCCTGAGAGGCAAGTACAGCGCGGGAAACACTCTGGGCCTGGAGCTCACCTCCATTTATTGGCATTTTCTTGATATTTTGTGGGTGTATTTGTTTTTATTTCTCTATTATATTCGTTAAACTTGCAGCATTATTTCATAAAAACCGTTAAAACGTAAAATTCTAATTTATGTCTCATAGTACAGAAATCGATTCTAAAACAGCCTGGGGCGGCGGCGAATCACCGTTCCGCATCAGTTATGGTAAAATGATGATGTGGTTCTTCCTGATCTCGGATGCCCTCACGTTCGGCGGCCTCCTGGTATCTTATGGCTTTATCCGTCACAAATACGCTGATGTATGGCCGAAAGCGGAAAACGTGTTTACGCACTTCCCTTTCGTGGACAAGCATTTGCCTCTGGCTTATGTCGGTTTAATGACCTTCATCCTCATCATGTCTTCTGTAACGATGGTATTGGCGGTTGAGGCCGGCCACCGTAACGATAAGCGCAAAGTGATCGTATGGATGTTCTGGACCATCGTTGGCGGTGCAACCTTCGTAGGTTCACAGGCCTGGGAGTGGTACCACTTCATTCACGGTACTGCTGAAGGCGCTTTACGTCACGTATGGGATATGGAAACCGGAAAATATGTGGAGAAGGTGGTCTATGGGGCCAACATGGTGGTGAACGAGTACGGTGTGCCGCAGTTTGCCAATTACTTCTTCTTTATCACGGGCTTCCACGGCTTCCACGTATTCTCAGGTGTGATCATCAACCTCGTGATCTTCCTCAATGTCATCAACAACACGTATGAGAGAAGAGGCCATTACGAAATGGTTGAAAAAGTAGGTCTGTACTGGCACTTCGTGGATCTGGTATGGGTATTCGTCTTTACCTTCTTCTACTTATTGTAAAACGTATTCTTAGTCAATCACCAATTCAATCATTCGCAAACACACAAAATAAACCATTATGTCAGAATTTCACGATAATTATCCTTCCTACGAGCACATGGCTCACCACAGCGAAGAAGAAGGGAAAGTAACCAGGAAAAAGCTCTGGAGAGTATTCTGGTACATGCTTGCCATTACCATTTTTGAGCTCATCATCGGCTCCCTGGCTCCGGGCAATGGCTGGAGCGGTACCTTATGGCTGAAGCTTTTGTTTATCGGCTTAACCATTCTGAAAGCAGGCTTCATCGTGATGTCCTTCATGCACTTGGGCCATGAGGTGAAATTCTTCAAGATGGTGGTGCTGATTCCATACATCGTTTTCATGAGCTACGGTATCTTTATCATCCTCGATGAAGGTGTATACAGCGCCGAAGAGATCAACCGCACCAAAGTGGATCCTATCCTCATCCAGCAGCAGGAAAAGCTGAGAGCAGGTCATGGTCACCATGAGGCTGCTCCTGCAGAGCAGGGAGCCGAACACAACAAAGAAGCTCATCACTAGTTTTTTTAATAGTTAATTAAAGCCATCCCCGACCGGATGGCTTTTTTGTTTGGGATCATTGAGAGCATGGATTATGCGGACAGGACAGAGCAGGACTTCGGAACAAAATGTTTTTTAAAGAGATAAGGCGGATGAAATGCAGAGGCAGTTCTCAGAGCTGCGCAGATGGATACACAGAGAAAGGTAAGGGGAGTATATGTTAATGATCGCTGATGAAAGTTTTCTGAAAACCCGGCTTGTCAGGTAAGAAAGTAATAGAGGTTTGGAATGACCTGCCTGTTCTAATCCGTGTCAATCGGTCTGATCTGTGTTGCAATGATCTAATGCCCGATCCTTATTTTCTCTCCCAGGAACTTTGGATCCGTGTGGAGGATGTAAATATCCAGCACACATTTTACCCGCGCAAAGTATTCGCGGATGCGTGTTTTCAACGAATAGTTTTTGTCCACCTCCTGCGCATTGAAGGCGATGGCATGAACGCCGCTTTTATTGGCAATGAACAGGGCGCGCTGGTTATGAAATTCCTGTGAGATGATGGTGATAGAGTCTTCCCCGAACACCTCCCTGCACCTCACCACGCTGTCGAGCGTACGGAAGCCTGCATAGTCGAGCACGATGCAGGAATCGGGAACGCCTAGCTTAATCAGTGCCTCGCGCATGTCGGTAGGCTCATCATAGCCCTCGGTGTGATTATCGCCGCTGAGCAGGAGGTACTGCACCTTGCCCGTTTTATAAAGCTCGTAAGCCGCCTGCATGCGGTAGGTAAAATACATGTTGTCGGTGCCGCGCACGGTGTTTTTGGAAGCGCCGAGCACGAGGCCTACTTTGCGTGGGGGGATCGCGCTGCTCTCCTTATAAAGCTGGGCTGCGGTAGAGCGGTTGATCCAGGCGTTGCAGAGCAGCAGCGACAGAAAACAAAGCAGCGCCAGGAAGAGCAGCCATTTAAAGAAAGGCTTGTATCGGGTGAAAACCGCTTTCATTAAATGAATAAGGAGGTGATCGTAAAGGCGGCAAACACCACGCTGGCCACGCCATTGGTGGTGCCGAAGGCGAGGTTCACGCGCGAGAGGTCGTTGGGCTTCACGATGCTGTGCTGGTAAACGATGAGCCCGACGAAGAAGGCCACGCCCAGCCAGTATAGGAGGTTGAAATGGCCGTAGAAGCCCGCAGCCACCACAAAGGCAATGCTGAAGGCATGCAACACCTCCGAGAAGCGCAGGGCGCCTTTGATGCCGAGGAGAACCGGAATGGAGTTGAGGCGGTGCTCCCTGTCGAAGCTTTCATCCTGCAGCGCATAAATGATATCGAAGCCGCTCACCCAGCAAAACACGGTGAAGGAGAAGAGCAGAGGCAGCCAGGAGAAATGCCCGGTGACCGCCAGGTAGGAGCCGATGGGCGCCAGGGCCAGCCCCACGCCCAGCACCAGGTGGCAAAGCGGCGTAAAGCGCTTGGTATAGCTGTAGAAGAGGATCACGAACAGGGCGACCGGCGATAAGTAGAAGCAGATCGTGTTGATGAAAAACGTCGCCGTCACGAACAGCGCGGAGTTCAGGATGATGAAAAACATGGCATTGCCGGGATGGATGATGCCAGCGGGAATTTCGCGGACGGCCGTTCGCGGGTTAAGCGCATCGAACCTGCGGTCGATGTAGCGGTTGAAGGCCATCGCCGAATTGCGCGCCGTGGCCATACAGGCCAGCACCAGCAGGAATAATTTCCAGGAAAAGCTGTAGCCTTCATGGATCGAAAGCATGAAGCCGATCAGCGCAAAAGGCAGGGCGAAGATCGTGTGGCTGAACTTAACGAGCGATAGGTAATGCTTGACGGTGCTCATGGGCTTAAGGTTTAAGGATGAGGATCATGAGGAAGATCACGGGAACCGAAGACAGGATGAGCCCGGCAAAGCCCATGCTGAAGTTCTTTTTCGAGATCTCGTACTTGGCATTCAGGAAAATGTTGATGATGGCGCTGACAAAGCCCAGGAAGGTATTGATCAGGGAAAGCATCAGGAACAACGGATTGTCGGTGAGCACCAGCAGCACGATGAAGAGGCAGCAGAGGGCGCCGAATACGAGGGATAAATAGCCGCTTGTCTTATAAAGGTTCATGATACTGCTTGCTTATAGCACGTTGTTGGTCTGCTCTTTTATTTTTTCCAGCTCGTCTTTCATCAGCACCACCAGCTTTTGCATCTCGGCATCGTTGGCCTTGGAGCCGATGGTGTTGATCTCGCGGCCGATCTCCTGGCCGATGAAGTTCAGCTTTCGCCCGCCGGCAGGCTCTTTCATGGTTTTGATGAAATAGTCGAGGTGTGTTTTCAGCCTCACCTTTTCCTCGTTGATGTCCAGCTTTTCGATGTAGTAGATCAGCTCCTGCTCGAAGCGGTTCTTGTCGATCTTGTCAACGCCTACCACTTCCTCCAGGTTTTTGCGGATGCGGTCCTTGATGTTTTGGATCCGGGCGGCATCGTGCACCTTGATATCTTCCAGCGCTTTGCCGATCAGGGCAATGCGGTTCTCAAAATCGCTTTCAATAGACTGGCCTTCGTCGCTGCGAAAGGTATTCAGCCCGTCGATGGCTTTCAGGATCACCTGGTGGATGTCTTTCCAGTCCTGCTCATCAGGCTCCCTGCGCTCGGTTTTCAGCACCTCGGGCATTTTCAGCACATGCGACAATAAATGATCTGTGGGTTCGTTCAGCTCGATGGCCAGCTGCCTGATCTTTTCATAATAGGCTTTGGCCAGCCCGGTATTCACTTCCACCGGCGTTTCCTGCACCTTCGGCTCTACATATACCGAGAGGTCGATCTTGCCGCGCTCCAGGAGCCTGGCGATCTCGCTTTTCAGCTCGTGTTCTTTGTCGCGGTATACAGAGGAGAGGCGGAGGCTCAGATCGATGTTTTTACTGTTGAGAGACCGGATTTCCACGTGTACGGTTTTGTTGTGGAATTCCTGTGTGGCTTTCCCGAAGCCAGTCATTGATTTTAGCATACACAAAAGTAAAATTTTTGAGCCAAATTGGCTATAAAAAGCAGGGGAATTCTTATTATTGTATAGCGAACAGGCCTTTTGGCTACAGGCATGAAATTGCCATCAATACCGGAACCAAGGGCTAAACCGAAAACCATGAAACTGATCATACACGGCGGATTTTTCAGCGAACTGCCACAAACCCAGGAAATAAAAGCAGCGAAGCAGGAATCGCTGACACGCATCGTGAAGGAGGCATACTCTTATCTGCAAACGCATACGGCCCTCGAAACGGTGGTGTATGCTGTCGAGCTTCTCGAAAACGACGAATTGTTCAATGCCGGCACAGGCTCGCAGATCCAGCGCGATGGAAAGATCCGGATGAGCGCTTCGGTGATGGACGGGGTAAGCCAGAAGTTTTGCGGCGTCATCAACATCGAAGATGTCAAAAACCCTATCCGTGTGGCCGAGAAATTATTTCCGTATGACGACCGCGTGCTCGGCGGAGAAGGCGCTACGGTCTTCGCGAGGAACAACGGATTCGCTCCCTACAGCACCGAGATCCCGATCAGGAGAAAAGAGTACGAGGCCAACGTGGCCAGCCTGGGCACGGGCACTGTAGGCTGCGTGGCCCTCGATGCCAGGGGCAATATTGCGGCGGCCACCTCTACCGGCGGGAAAGGCTTCGAGATTCCTGGCAGGATCTCCGACTCGGCCACCGTTGCAGGCAATTATGCCAACAGCTACTGTGGCGTGAGCTGCACGGGAGTAGGAGAGGATATTATGAGCGAGGCGATCGCCACCAAGATCGTCACGCGCGTCACGGATGGCATGCTTATCGACAAGGCATTTGAAAAGACATTCACCGAGCTGAAGCGCTACGACGGCTTTGCCGGCGCCATTGCCATCGATAGAGAGGGGAACATGTATCATAAGGACTCGCACCTGAAAATGGTGTTTGCGAGCTTCGACGGCAGTAAGCTGGAAGTCTTTAATTAATTACCGGTGAGCGCAGATAAAGCATATATGCAGCGCTGCCTGGAGCTGGCGGCAAAAGGGATGGGGCATGTGGCTCCCAACCCGATGGTGGGCTGCGTGATTGTGCACGAAGGTGCTATCGTGTCGGAAGGCTATCACGAAACGTTCGGAGCGCCGCATGCCGAGCCCAATGCGATCCGTCAGCTCGGCGATGAGCTGCTGAAGAGCAGCACCCTGTATGTGAACCTCGAGCCCTGCTCGCATTACGGGAAAACACCGCCCTGTGCAGACCTTATCATTCATAAAGGCATCCGGAAGGTGGTGGTGGGCAGCCTGGATCCCAATCCATTGGTGGCCGGCCAGGGCATTCAGAAGCTGAAGGATGCCGGGATCGAGGTCGTGCATGGCATCCTGGAGAAACAATGCCGGGAGCTCAACAAGCGCTTCTATATGTTTCATGAAAACAAGCGGCCTTACATCATTCTGAAATGGGCGCAGACAGGGGATGGCTTTATCAGCCAATGGCCTTTGCCCGAGAATAAAGAGGATAACTGGATCACCGGGGCGGAGAGCAAAGCCTTGTCTCATCAATGGCGCTCGGAAGAGCAGGCCATCCTGATCGGCTACAATACGCTCATCAACGACGATCCTCTGCTCACCACGCGCCTGGCCAGAGGCAATAACCCGCTGAGGCTCATCCTGGCGCGTGAAACGGATCTGCCATCGCATCTGCAGGTGTTCAACAAGGATGCTAAAACCATCGTGCTGAACGGTGTCAAAAGCGAGATGAAGCATTTCGTGGAGTATGTAAAGATCGATTGGAGCAATAAGGTAAAGGCAGTCCTCGATCTCTGCTATGCCCGCCAGATCGCAAGCGTCATTGTGGAAGGAGGCACCAATACCATTTACAACTTTATGAACCAGGGCCTCTGGGATGAAGCCAGGATCTTTGTCAATCCCGGCAAGCAATTCGTGCACGGCATTGCCGCGCCGGAGATCGGCCTCAAGGGCCATAAGCCGCTAAGCATCGGCAACGATCTGCTGTACACCATTAGGAATGAGGATTAAAAATAACCATATAAGGCTATAAGGTCATATAAGAAAAAGCGAACAGGAATTCCTGTCAGTTGATAGCAATGCCTGACAAGATGTTTCAAACTCAAACTACCCAATCACTGCTCTGAATCCCGGCCTTACAGGGTTCCGGCAACATTAGACGGTTTCATTTAAAAACGTATGTCATACCTCATCCTTTCCATTCTTATTTCGACCTTATTCGGTATTTCGTTTAAGATCATCGCGGTCAACAACATCAAGTCTTTCCAGGCCATTGTCATCAACTACCTGGTGGCCGGCTCCCTGGGCTTTATTACCACCAGCTCGGATGTCACGCCTTTCACGGTCTTCGCTCAGAAGTGGACCTGGGTGGCCATAGGGCTGGGGATCGTGTTTGTGAGCAGCCTGTTCGTGATCGCCGAAACCACCGCGCGCTCGGGGATCTCGGTAGCCCAGGTATCCAACCGCATGGCTGTGGTCATCCCTATCTCCGTGGCGGTGATGTATTACGGCGATGCCCTGACGGTATTTAAGGTTGCAGGCATCATCCTCGCCATTGTTTCGGTTTACCTCGTCTCCCATAAGGAAGAGAGCGGGAGGGAAAAACAAAAACTGTGGTGGCTCTTTCCCCTGGTGATCTTTATTTGCAGCGGCATCATCGACTCCTCCATTAATTATGCCCAGCGCTTTTTGCTGAGTGAGAACGATTTCGACGCCTTTCTTTCCACGGTGTTTATGACGGCCTTCGTGTTTGGCTTTCTCGTCTTGCTTTACCAGCTCTGTATTCAGAAGCATGCGTTTCAGGCAAAGGCCATCCCGGCCGGCGCTATACTAGGGGCGATCAATTTCGGGACCATGTATTTTATTGTGAAGGCGCTCAACTCCAACGTATTGGAGCCATCGGCGCTCTTCCCGGTCAATAACCTGAGCATCCTCACGCTCTCCACCATTATTTCCGTCCTGGTATTCAAAGAGAAATTGTCGGGGAAGAACTGGCTGGGCATTGCCCTCAGCTTATTGGCCATTTTTATCCTCGGCCTGTTGCCACGCTTGTTCTGATGCTGTTCTCCGATACATACCTCACCGTTGAGCAGCCCGCAGAGGCGCTGTTTAAAGACAAAGGCAGCAAGTTCATCGGCCTGGCTTATCCTGTGCAAAACGAGCAACAGGTCAAGGAAATTTTGCAGGGATTGAAAAAAGAGCATCATACGGCCAACCACCACTGTTATGCATACCGCCTGGGAGCCGATAAGCTCGCGTTCAGGGCCAGCGACGACGGAGAGCCTTCCAACACGGCCGGCAGGCCCATCCTGGGGCAGATCCAGTCCAACGACCTCACGGATATCCTCATTGTGGTGGTGCGCTATTTCGGCGGCACCCTGCTGGGAGTGAGCGGGCTCATCCATGCCTACAAAACAACGGCCGCTGAGGTCATCAAAGCCGCAAAGATCGTTGAGAAGCAGATCCTGTTTCCCTATACCATCCGTTTTCCCTTTGAGCAGCTGAACGATGTGATGAAGATCCTCAAGCAGTCGGAGGCTAAGATCACCGCGCAGGAATTTGACAACAGCTGCAACATCAGCTTCCACATCCGGAAGGCCAGCAGCGAGGCCTGCGAGGAAAAGCTGAAAAAGCTGGAAGGCCTGAGCCTGGAATACCGTTAAGAACCACACGTTATCAGCAAAGATGAAAAAGAAAGCCACGATTAAATTACCGCTCAGCGATGCCGAAAAGCAGAAGCTCAGGGCAAACAAGGTGAAACTAGCAGCCGTGCTGAACTATGCGGTGGATGAGTTAGCCGTGCTGTTGGATGTACGCTTTGAGCGGGCAAAAGAAATTCATGCCCTGGCGGAGTTCCAGACCATCCCTTCTATCGGGATCAGGTTTGCCGAGGATCTGGTTTTCTCAGGACTTTATTCCATCAGCGAGCTAAAGAAAAACAACGGCGCGGCCTTACTCGACGCATACGAACGGAAGAAAGGCTATCGTGTCGATCCTTGCGTGGAAGACCAGTTCCGCCTGGCAGTGTATTATGCGACTACCGGTGATGACACCAAAACCTGGTGGGACTTTACCGAAGAGCGTAAAAGCTACAGGCTCAAAAACGGTTATCCGGCCAGCAGGCCTAAAGCAGCCTGGCATGACTGAATGCCGGTAGGAACAAATCTTAAGCTAACCTGGTTTAGGTTGATTTACTTCGTATCTTTAATAAACAAAACATAAAACCATGACCATAAAACAACTCTTCTTAACGCTGGCAGTTTGCCTCAGTGTAAATGCCGCAACAGCACAGGACCTCCGGAAAAACGGCTCTATTTATGGAAAAATAGAATCCAACGGTGATGTGCGCATCAATGGCAGCATCAAAGGAAAATTTGAATCCAATGGCGACATCCGTGTCGATGGCAGCATCAAAGGCAGGATCGAATCCAACGGGGACATTCGCAGGAATGGCTCTATCGTAGGGAAAGTAGAATCGAACGGCGATGTGCGCCTCAATGGGAGCATTGTCGGGAAGATCGAAAGCAACGGCGATGTCCGCAAAAACGGCAGCATCGTTGGCTCGGCCAGCGGCGTGAAAAAAGAGCAGGCCGCCGTGATGTTCTTCTTCGATTTCTTTTAAATGTTTTTTTAGTAACGCTTTTTTCGGGCAGTCATCCTGAACTTGTTTCAGGATCTTATCATAATTCGCATGAGACAATGGGATGCCGGATCAGGTTCGGTATGGCCTGGAGAAGATGATTGGCTAATTTAGTTTATCTTTGCGCATGCATTTTTCCAACCGCCAGCTATTTCTGAACCACGTGGCCCAGGTGTCGCCCAAGCCGATGGACCTGGAGATCGTCCGGGCAGAGGGTGTTTACCTTCATGATAGTCATGGTAAATCCTATATCGATTTTATTTCAGGCATCTCTGTGAGCAATGTCGGCCATTGCCACCCTCATGTGGTAAAGGCCATTCAGGAGCAGGCT
>Ga0233425_10006585_pt1 | contig 17118 bp, 13 predicted proteins | sample Watercolumn_Towu_2_FD_181712 | JGI IMG/M metagenome (GOLD analysis project Ga0233425, IMG submission 181712) | Freshwater microbial communities from Lake Towuti, South Sulawesi, Indonesia - Watercolumn_Towuti2014_140_MG | ecosystem: Environmental > Aquatic > Freshwater > Lake | place... | reverse complement strand
TTCAACTTGCTTGCATTTCTGGTCGATTTCGGCATACAATGAAGCAGTGGCGTGGACGTGCGGCAATCCCTATCGGGGGGTGCGTAATGTTCGAGTCGTGGTGGTTGTTGGGAACGGCTGGAGCCTTGCTGGCACTGGTGGTGCTGGTCTGGCGTCCGGCCCGGGCGGCGTCGCGCGAAGCGAAGATCGCGCATGCTCGCCGCGTGTTCCACGTCCAACGGGAGCGATTGGAGGCGAAGTTCGTGCAGTTGGCTTCCGCCCACGCGGCGGCCAATGGTCCGCGCTGGGCCGATTGCGATTTCGACGACGACGTGGCCTATGTACGCAACCGCAGTACCAAGGAACTGGCCGCGTTCGTCGAAGTAAACGTTGCTGTAGACGACCTGGAACCGCCATCGGCCGGCTTCTCCGGACTGATCGATAACCGTCGCGTGGGCACCGCCGTGTTCCGCTTCGACCGCGATCATTGGGTGACCGACGGCCGAGCCATCCTCAATCTCCGCCCGGCCGAGGCCATCCGCTTCTACCGCCACGACCTGGAAGTCGTCAACCAGGAATTGGCGGGGCAGGCGTAACGGCAAGTAGGTTATTATATCTACGTTCTGCGTGCGAAAGCACCGCGAATGCGGCCGATCAGCCACAGCAGCAGGGCCATCAGGGCGAAGCAGCCGGCCAGCAGGGCCGGCATGATCCAGCCCAACTGGAAGACGAGGCCGAAGTAGCCGGCCGCCCAATCCCACACGCGGGCCCAGAAGACGACTACCGCGGCCGCGGCCAGACAAAGGAACGGGCCGTACGGGATCTCGTTATCGCGCAGCACGATCCATTGCAGCACGCCGATCACCAGTCCGGCCAACGGCGCGAGGAAGAACACCATCACGCACGGCTGCCAGCCGAGAAACGCGCCGATCATGGCCATGAGCGTCACATCGCCGAAGCCCATCGCCTCGCGTTTCAGGACGGCCGTGCCGACCAGTCGGACCGCCCAAATCATGCCGCCGCCGGCCGCCATGCCGACCAATGCGCTGAGCAGGGCGATCCAACGCTCATCGTCCCCTCGATACCACACGGCCGCCACGACCGCCGAACCGACGAGGCCCATCGCCAGAATCCAATACGTCACCCGGTGGCGGACGATCCGCGCCCAGCAGAGTTGCATCGCCCGCCGCCAACCGTGGCGGGCGTACCATGACCGCGGCAAGAGCGCCAGGCACCACGCCCACCAGCAGGCCAATCCGAGTATCAACGAGCCGACCAGCGGGAAGCCGCCGAGTGCCGCGGGCCACGGCGCGGGAGTCGTCAGGCGGGTGAACTGCCATTGGTAGTTCACGATGATGGGGCCGGCGGATATAGGAAACACGTCGGGCAGTAGCGACCACGGGAAAGCCGCTGCCAGCAGCAATCCGGCCAGCGTGCCCGGCACGGTGATCGCATCCGGGATGTTCTTTTCGTCGACGTCGATCAGCGAGGCCACCAGCATCAACGACATGAGCATGAGATGCACGGCGAATTGCGCGTGGGACCACAAGACCAACTCGCTCGACGATGCCCCCCGCATTTCCGGCGGGTACAATCCGCGTTGGCCGATCTCCCACCAGTAGAGCGCCGCAAAGCCCGCGCCGCACAGGAGTTCGACCAACATGGGGCGGATCCAGAAGCCGCGGCCGTGCAATGCGGCCTCGCGCCGCAACCCGAGCCAGCCGACAACCGGCAGGAAGTCGCTCCAACAGCGCGCCGGCGCGCCGTCGTCGGGGCGCGACCACGGGCCGATCGACCGCCGATGCCACGCCAGCCGATACACGCCCAGGTTCAACAACCCGCCGACGTACGCCCCCAGCGCGAACAACACCGCCAAGCGGGCTTCCATCGGGATGTCGAGGATCGCGTTCAAGTGGGTGTTTCCAGCAGAGAGCAGGCCATACAGCACTCTCGGGTGGCCCGGATAGCTTGCCTATCCGGGCCGCGCCAGCGGCAAGAGACGTTCGTTCGATTCTATCTCGCTGGTCACCGCACACCGCCTCTCGTGCCTACGGCACAACGATAGACAAGCTATCGTTGCCACCCGCGGCAATCCAACTGCCGCACCAACGCCAGTACTTCGTCCGCCAGTTGTTCGGGGCTCTTGCCTTCGGTATCGACTTCGAGATGGGCCGTCTCCCGGTAGATCGGCTCACGGACCTTGAGCAGTTGCAGGATTTCCTCCAGCGGGCCTTTGTCGGTCAGGCTCGGGCGGCGGGCGACGGTCGTGGCGTCGCCCGACATCCGTCGCAAGATGGTCTCGGGCCGGGCCACGAGCCACACGACCTTGCCGCGCTGCCGCATAAGCTGCCGGCTCTCGGGCCGCAACGGCGCGCCGCCGCCGGCCGCCAGCACCAGATCGTCGCGCCCGCACAGGTCGGCGATCACTTGGGCCTCCAGGTCGCGGAACGCCGGCTCGCCGTCCTCGGCGAACATCCGCGCGATCGACTTACCCGCGCGGCGTTCGATCTCCACGTCGGCGTCGATCCAATCGCAGCCCAGCCGCTCGGCCAAGAGCCTGGCGAGCGTCGTCTTTCCGGTGGCACGGTAGCCGATGAGAATCAGGAGCATTTATGATTGCAGATCTATGATTTCAGATTTGAGATACAACCCGGCCCTTCAATCATAAATCATAAATCACAAATCTGAAATCCCCCGCATCTACTTCGCCGCTCCGGTAGCCCGCTTGATCGCGTCGCGCATCAGCTCGGCAGGGCCTTCCAGGCCGGTGAAGTGCTTGAATTGCAGGCAGGCCTGACGCACGAACATCTCCACGCCGGTGACGACCGTGCAGTTCCGTTCGCGGGCTTCCTTGATCAGCAGCGTGTTTTCGGGGTTGTAGACCGCGTCGAAAACGACCATCGAGGGCTTCAAGTGGTGTTTCTCGAAGGGGGTGGCATCGACGTCGGGATGCATGCCGATGGGCGTGCAGTTGAACAGCAGATCGGCCTTGACCGAGTGCCGTGCGGCCCACTCGACCCAGCGGCATTCGAGCCGCTCGGCGAGGGCCGTGGCGTGCTTGGCCACGCCGTCGGCCAGCACCACTTGGGCCCCGCGGCGGAGCAACCCGTAGGTGATCGCGCGGCCCACGCCGCCGGCGCCGAGCACCAGCGCCAGCTTGCCGTGCAACGGCTTGTCCTGACCGCCGGGCAGGCCCATGGCCTGTTCCAGGCTGTCCATCGCGGCGCGATAGTCGGTGTTGAAACCCAGGCGTTTGTCGCCGTCGAAGACCACCGTGTTGCAGGCCCCGATGCCGCGAACCGCGCCGTCGGCCTCGTCGAGCTTCTTGACTACTTCTTCCTTGTGCGGAATCGTGACGCTGAGTCCCTTGATGTCCAATTGCGGGGCGTCGTCGAGAAACCGCACCAGGTCTTCGCGCGGCACGCGGAACGGCACGTACACCTTGTTCAAGTTCGCCTGCCGGAAGGCCGCGTTGTGGATCAGCGGGCTGAGACTGTGCCCGATGGGATCGGCGATCACGCCGTAGACTTCCGTGTCGGCTTTGATCTGTTCGTAGCGGTAGATTTCGTTCATCTGCTGGAAGCTGAGTTGCCCGGGGGCCAACGTCCGCTCGTGATGGAACGTGGCGTAGGTAAACGGCGCGCCGTACTTCCCCGAAAGGATGCGGCTAGGCGTGCCGATGTCGCCCATGCACAAGCCGATCGTCGGCACCTTGCTCTGTTGCACGAGCCGCAACATGCGGAGGTTGTCCTGCGGATGGTTGGCCATGCCCGCGATCTTCACGATGTCGGCATTCATCGCGCTGAGACGCTTGTGGATCGCATCCAAGTCGTCGGGCGTCTTGCGGAAATCGTGCAGGCTGACGATCCGCTTCGTCTTGCCGAACCGCGGGATCGACGCGGCGATGTCCTCCTCCAAATCGACGTACTCGACCCCTTCGGCGATCGCCGTTCGCAGCAGCAGCAACCGCTGTTCCTCGCCGCCGGTGTACTTGCCGCCGTCGCGCTCGCGACGGCAGGTAATGACGACCGGGCAGGGGCGGGCGTCCAGAAGCCGCTTGATGTTCACCTCGCCGTTGATGTAGTCGAGCCGCAACTCGACGAGCCGGGCGCCTTGTTCGACGAAGTGCTTGTGTTCCGCAATCACGTGCCGGTGGCGGCCGCGGCCGATGCTGACGCAGATCATGGCTGGAAGCAGTGGGTAGTGAGTTGTGGGTAGTGAGCAGTAAGCGGAGCGGAGGCGATGCGCAAACGCCCGCCGACTGCGTTCGGCGGGGAATGTACCGCCGACTCCCTATTCTGGCGGATGAGACCGGGAAAATCAATCCCGCGCTGGCTGGACTTTCCCCGGCGTTTGTGTCACATTATGGCTAGGCGGCGGGCCTCGTCTCGACCGCTCCTGCCTCACGCCCCACAGTCCTTCCTGAAGGGAGTCCGAAGCATGACCCGCGGCACTGCGATGTTGGTTGGGTTCGCCCTGCTCTGGGCGGGCCACGTTATCCTGGCCGCCGAGGCCGCCAAACCGGCCGCCCAGGCCGATCCCAAGGCTTGGAAAGACCTCTTCGATGGCAAAACGCTCAAAGGTTGGAAAGCAACCGACTTTGGCGGGCAGGGGAAGGTCGAAGTCAAGGACGGCACGATCGTCATGGAGTTGGGCAACAACATGACGGGCATCACGCTCGACGGCAAACCGCCCCGCGACAACTACGAACTCACGCTCGAAGGCATGCGTCTCTCCGGCGGCGACTTCTTCTGCACCACCACCTTTCCCGTCGGCAAGGATCCCTGCACGCTGGTCGTCGGCGGTTGGGGCGGCACGGTCGTCGGCCTGTCGAACGTCGACGGCTACGACGCCTCCGACAACCCGACCACCAAGTTCCTGACCTTCAAGGACAAGCAGTGGTACAAGATCCGCATCCGCGTGACCGAGCCCAAGATCGAGGCCTGGATCGACGGCGAGAAGGTGGTCGATCAGGAACGCAAGGAACATAAGTTCAGCATCCGCATGGAGTGTGACCTGTCGCAGCCACTGGGCATCTCGACCTATAACACGACCGGCGCGGTCCGCAACATCCGCCTCCGCGAGGTGCCGGCCGACGCAGCCAAGGACGATAAGGAAGAGAAGAAGGACGAGAAGAAGTAACGCTTCGGCGTTCTCGTTCCCACGCTCTGCGTGGGAACGCACGGCTGGGACGCTCCGCGTCCGCGATGAGGCTCGCCGCTACGATCAGCCGGGGCCGCAGAGCGTGGGAACGAGAGGTTATCGTATGCTCCGTATGAGACGCTCCCGTCCACTGCTGATCGCGGCCTTTGCCGCACTCGCATTGCCGCAGTGCGTTCCGTCGGCCGCCGAGGACACGCTGCTCTTCGACGGCAAGATGCTCGACCAGTGGAAGGTCGTCGGCGACTTCGACTTCCGCAACCACGGCCAAGTCGCGGTGAAGGACGGGGCGATTGTGCTGGAGAAGGGCAATCCGGGCACGGCTATCCGCTTTTCGGGCAAGTTCCCCAAGACGAACTACGAAGTGTCGCTCGAAGCCCGCCGCGTCGAAGAGGACGATTTCTTCTGCGGCATGACCTTTCCCGTGGGCGACAAATGGCTCTCGCTGATCGTCGGCGGCTGGGGCGGCCGCGTGGTGGGCCTCTCCTGCATCGACGACGAGCCGGCCGCTGAAAACGAGACCTGCAACCACAAGGATTTCCAGCAGAACCAGTGGTACGCGATCCGCCTTCGAGTCACGCCCGAGCGGGTTCAGGCGTGGATCGACAAAGAACAGCTCGTCGACTTTCCGCTGAAAGACCGCAAGTTGACGATCTGGTTCGAACCCGAGTCGGTCACGCCGCTGGGCATCGCCACGTGGCGCACGACGGGCGCGGTGCGGAACATCCGCGTGACGGCGCTCGACGCCAAGGCGCCGGCCCGCGCGGAGCAACCGGCTTGGCTGTCGGCCCTTCATACGGCCCGCGCGTCGGTGCAAGCCGCACGCGAGAAGGGGGCGACGGCCGCAAAGGCGTGGAGGCAACTGCAGAAGGACCATCCCGTCGAGACCGACTGGCTCGCGCAGGACGGCGACGGGCGGTTCGAGGAGTGGTTCTCGGCGTCGGATGACAACGCGGACATCGAGCGACAGATCGTCGCCCGCGCGCTCAAGGAACTCCCAGCGTCCAGCCCGTTGCACAAGCAGTTCGACGCGCTGGTCAAGGCCGCGCCTTCGGCGAGCGATCCCCGCTGGCTGGAGTTGTACGGCGACGCTTGCCGGCAACGGCGTGCGCTCCGCCTCCAGCCGTTGGTGGCCAAGTGGCCGAGGATCGTCTTCGCCCGGCACGCGCCGATGGGCGGCTCGCACTACGCCTACACCGAGGCCCAAAGCGACGCCCAGGCCGAACGGCATTTTGTGCCCGGCACGGCGTTGTGTCTGCTGGAATTGGGCGGCGGTGAAAGAACGGGGATCGGCTCCGAGCCCGCGGACGGCAAAGCGGCGAGGCCGGCGTCCGGCGAGGCGCCTGTCCCCGTTCCTTCACCACCCACGGTTTCCGTTCGCACGCTGATCGACGACCCGCGCGGCGTCATTCGCGACGTCGATGTCTCGTACGACGGCCGGCGGATTCTGTTCGCCTGGAAAAAGTCCGACCGCGGGGACGACTTCCATCTGTACGAAATGGAGGCCGACAACGGCAAGATTCGCCAACTCACCTCCGGCCTGGGCTTTGCCGACTACGAGGGTTGCTATCTACCCAACGGCGACATCCTCTTCAATTCGACCCGCTGCGTGCAGACGGTCGAGTGCTTTCACACCGAGGTCAGCAATTTGTACGCCTGCGACAAGGACGGCGGGCGCCTCCGCCGGCTGTCGTTCGACCAGGTGCATACGAATTATCCGACAGTGCTCGACGACGGCCGCGTGGTGTACACGCGGTGGGAGTATAACGACCGCGGGCAGATCTATCCGCAGCCGCTCTTCCAAATGAACGCCGACGGCACCGGGCAGACCGAGTTCTACGGCAACAACTCCTGGTTCCCCACGACGATCATCCACGCGCGCGGCATCCCCGGCACGCAGAAGGTTCTGGCGATCCTCACCGGCCACCACAGCAAGCAGGCGGGCAAGCTGGCGATCATCGATCCGGCCAAGGGCCGCCAGGAGAATAGCGGCACGCAGCTTGTCGCCCCCGTCCGGCCGACGCCGGCCGTCAGAATCGACGGCTACGGCCAGCACGGCGAGTTGTTCCAATATCCGTACGCCTTGAGCGAGACTCAGTTCCTGGTGAGTTTTGCTCCGCACGGCGCGGGCCGGCCGGCGTTCGGCATCTACTGGATGGACGTGGACGGCCGGCGGGAACTGCTGGCGGCCGGCGAACCGATCGCCTGCGGACGCATGGCGCCGCTGGCCACCCGGCCTATGCCGCTCCTCCGCCCCAGCATGGTCGATTACCGCAAGCCGACGGGCACGTTCTACATGCAGGACGTCTATGCCGGTCCGGGGCTGGCCGGCGTGCCCCGCGGTACGATCAAGAAGCTCCGCGTCGTGGCCTTGCACTATCGCGTGGCCGACATCGGCGGCAACGGCAACGGCGGGCCGGCCGGCCGGGCCTTCGTCAGCCTCCCGCCGGCGATCGACAACGGCACGTGGGACGTCAAGACGGTGCTGGGCAGCGCCAAGGTCTATGCCGACGGTTCGGCCGCGTTCGACGTGCCGGCCCGCACACCGCTCTACTTCCAGGCCCTCGACGAAAAGGGCCGCGCCGTACAGACGATGCGGAGTTGGTCCACACTCCAGCCGGGCGAAAAGGCCGCATGCGTCGGCTGCCACGAAGACAAGAACGCGGCGGCCCCGCTGGACGGGAAGCCCACGCTGGCGATGCGGGCCGGCCCGCGCCCGCTGGAGCCCTTCTACGGCCCGCTGCGCGGCTTCAGCTTCGTGCGTGAGATCCAGCCGATCCTCGACAAGTACTGCGTCCAGTGTCATCACCTGGAGCAACCGCGAGCTGCCAAGGTTCCGGGCGCCAAGTTGCCGGGCACCACTGGCGTCTCGCCAGTGCCGGCCGACGACAAGGCGTCGTTCAGCCTCAAGGGCACGGAGGTCATCGACGCGCGCAGCAAGCGGCGATGGAGCCAATCCTATCTGGCGTTGACCGCCAACGGCCGGCCCAACCCGATGGTCAACTGGCTCAACGTGCAGTCCATTCCGCCGATGCTGCCCCCGTACTTCGCCGGGGCGACCCAGAGCCGGCTACTCGATATTCTCGATAAGGGGCACTACGACGTGAAGCTTTCGCACGCGGAGGCGGAGAAGATCTCCTGCTGGATCGACCTGCTCGTCCCCTTCTGCGGCGACTACGCCGAGGCCCACCACTGGTCGCCGGACGAAGTGGCCAAGTACAACCACTTCCTCAAGAAGCGGCTCGACATGGAACAACTCGAACGCCGTAACCTCGAACAACTGATCGGCGCCCCGTTCCCCCGTTCCCCGCTCCCGCCGCCGCTGTTGGCCGTGCCGCGATAGACCGTGTATCGGGAGAACGCAGATTGCAGGTCTTGGAAGAGCAGCCCCTAGTCCGCACGTCCGCAACGCAATGAGACTCAAGTTGGGCGAGCACCCTCGCCGGCAATTTGCCGCATTCTGGACCATCGGCGTCACCGTGCTGGTCGAACTCATCACGGTGGCCGTGCGGTTCGGCGCGGGAATGAGCGCTGCCGAGTTCAACAAGAAGGCCCCGCTGCTGCTTCAGTTTCACCACTCGTTCTGGAGCATCCCGCTGCTGTTGCTCTTGCCGTTGACGTGGCGATGGCCGAGATTCAGCGGCGCATTGCTGGGTATCGCGATGGGGCTGATCCTCAGCGACGCGATCCATCATCTGCTGGTGTTGCCGATCACCGTCGGCAACACCGGTTGGCATTGGCCGTGATGGCGTTGTAGCAGGTACTTCACGCGATGTACTTCCCCCGCGCTGTGTAGTACGTGTGCAGCAGGCTGTGGCTCTGCGTGCCGCAGGGGCCGTCGGTGAGGAACTCCTGGTAGAGTTTCAACAGGGCCGGATTCTCGTGCGACTTGCGGATGTCGTACGTGCGGTCTTCGGCATAGATCGCCTGGGCGCGGGCCGCGCGGATCGCGGGGCTGGTGGGCGTGGGCTGGCCGCCGCCGCCGAGGCATCCGCCGGGGCAGGCCATGAACTCGATGAAGTGGCACTGGCTGAACCGGCCGCCGGCCTTGATGTCTTCCATCACGCGCTTGGCGTTGGCCGTGCCGTGGCATACACCCACCTTGAGCGTCGCCCCCTTGAGCCAGTTCCAGTCGGAGAACAGATGGGCGATCAGCTTGGGCACGGGGCCGACCTTCTTGATCGGCAATTCGGCATAGCGGACGCCCTCGAAGCCGCGGACGGGAATCACCTCGGCGTGGTCGAAGAGGCGTTCGATCTTCTCGCCGGTCACCAACTCGACGACCGTGCGGATGGCGGCCTCCATGACGCCGCCGGTAGCGCCGAAGATCACGCCCGAACCCGTGGCCGTGCCGAACGGATCGTCGAAATCCGACTTGGGCATCTTGGGCAGGTCGATGCCCGCCTCGCGGATCATCTTGCCCAACTCGCGCGTAGTCAGGCCGTAGTCGATGTCCTTGAAGCCGCTGTCGCACATTTCGGGCCGGTTGCACTCGAACTTCTTGGCCGAGCAGGGCATGAGCGCCACGGTCACGACGTTGGCCGGATCGAGGCGGTGCAGCTTGGCGTAGTAGGTCTTGATCAGCGCGCCGAACATCTGCTGCGGGCTCTTGGCCGTGGAAAGCTGCGGCAGAAACTCGGGATAGAAGTGCTCGATGTACTTGACCCATCCGGGCGAGCAACTGGTGAACTGCGGCAGAGCGACCGTTGGATCCTTATCGACCAGCGCCCGCTTCAGACGCAAGAGGAGTTCCGTCCCTTCTTCAAGGATCGTCAGGTCGGCGGCGAAGTTGGTGTCGAACACTTTGTCGAATCCGCAGCGCCGCAGGGCCGAATTGACCTCGAACGTCAAGGCCCTGCCCGGCGGCAGCCCGAAGCACTCGCCGATCGCGGCGCGCGGGCTGGGGGCCGTTTGGATGACGACGTGCTTGGTCGGGTCGTCGATGGCCGTCCAGACTTCGTCGGTCGGATCGTTGGCGCGCAAGGCCCCGGTCGGGCAACGGTTGATGCACTGCCCGCAGTTGATGCAGACCATCTCGGCCAGGGGTTTGTCCATGAAGGTCGAGACGTGGGTCTCGTCGCCGCGGCCGATGGCCTCGAGCACGCCCACCTCCTGCAGGTCGATGCAGGTGCGGATGCAACGGCGGCAAAGCACGCACTTGTTCATGTCGCGGACCACGGCGTGGCTCGAGGCGTCGACGGCGAACCGCGGCGTTTCCCGCTGGCCGAAGCGGAACAGATCGACGCCGAACTCCATGGCCAGCGCCTGCAACTCGCAGTACAGGTTGCGGCTGCAGGTGAAGCAGTTGCCGTAGTGGTCGGCCATCATCAGGTCGATGACGTTCCGCCGGGCGCGGCGGACCTTGGCCGAGTGCGTGTGGACCTTGATGGGCGTCGTGACCGGGTAGCAGCAGGAGGCTTGCAGCGTGCGCTGTCCCTCGATCTCGACCAGGCACACGCGGCAGATGCCGGCCAGACACAGGTCTTCGTGGTAGCAGAGCGTGGGAATGCGGATGCCGAGTTCCTTGGCGGCGTCGAGGATCGTCGAGCCGATGGGCACTTCGATGCCGTGGCCGTCGATGGTGATCTCGACCTTCTGGCCGCTGGCTTTGGCGTGGCGGATGGCCTCGACCGTACGGACCGTCTGGCTTTTCGGGGCGCGGCCTTCGGCCGGTTTGTCGTGCAGAGCGTCGTTCATGTCCTATCCTGCGGTTTTTGCCGGCGCGAAGGTGCCGTTGACGCGGCCCATCAGTTCCTCGCGAAAGTTGTCGACGATCGAGACGAAGGCATTCGAGGCCGATTGCCCCAACCCGCACTTGCCCGCCAGTTGCATGGTTTCGCCCAGGGCGCGGAGTTCGCCGAGGTACGACATCGAGCACGCGCCGCGTTCGAGCAGGCGGATGCCCTCGAGCAGCTTCGACGTGCCTTCGCGGCAGGGCGTGCATTGGCCGCACGATTCGTCGATGAAGAAGTTGAGGAAGTTCTCGGCCACGCGGAGCATGTCCCGCTGGGGGCCGAAGACGATGATCGAACCGCCGGTGGGGATGTCCTCGAAGGCGATGGTGCGGTCGAAGTGCGCGGCGGGCACGCATTGCCCGGAAGCCCCGCCCACCTGCACGGCCTTGGCGTCCTCGCCGCCGACCTCCTTGAGCAATTCGGCTACGGTGATGCCCATCGGGAACTCGTAGACGCCGGGCCGCCGGCAGTCGCCCGAAATGCTGAACAGCTTGTGGCCCGTCGACTTGGCCGTGCCGTGGCTCTTGAACCAGTCGGCCCCCTTGGCCAGGATGCAGACGACCCACACGAACGTCTCGACGTTGTTGACGATCGTGGGATGGCCCAGGTAGCCGGTGTCGATGGGGAACGGCGGGCGATTGCGGGGCTCGCCGCGATGGCCTTCCAGCGACTCGATCAGGGCCGTTTCCTCGCCGCAGACGTAGGCCCCCGAGCCCATGTGAATCCCGATGTCGAAATCGAAGCCCTCGCGTCCCGCGACGTTCCTGCCCAACAGCCCGGCCTGGCGGCGGCGCTCGAGGACTTCTTCCAGGTGGTTGCGGAGATAGGTGTATTCGGCCCGCAGATAGACGATGCCCTGCGTGGCGCCGATCACCCAGGCGCCGATGGTCATGCCCTCGAAGACCAGGTCGGCGTATTGCGTGAGGATGACGCGGTCTTTGAAGGTGCCCGGTTCGCCCTCGTCGGCGTTGCAGACGACGTACTTCCGGTCGCCTTCGGAATTGGCGGCGAGTTCCCATTTCAGGCTCGTGGGAAAGCCCGCGCCGCCACGTCCGCGGAGGCCGGAGTTGCGGATTTCGACGAGCAATTCCTGCGGCGTCTTGCGCACCGCTACATCGAGGCCGCTCCGCGGTTCGATGGTGGCGAAGGTCAATTGGTCGCGTTGCGGGGCGGTGTCGGCGGGCGTGCTCATCGGTGGCGATCCTTCTGCGACGCGGTGGCGTGGACCCCGAACTTGCTGCGGCAGCGCTGCAGGATGGGGTGGATGTTCTCCGGCGTCACCTGCGTGAACACCTCGTCGTTGACGAGCATCGCCGGGCCCTGGTCGCACATTCCCAGGCAATTCGCCCAGCGGAGCGAGAACTTGCCGTCGGGCGTGGTCTCGCCGAAGCGGATGCCCAGGTCGTTTTCGAGCTGCCGCGCGACGTGCTCCTTACCGGCCATCTCGCAGGTGATCGTGCGGCATAGCCGGATCACGAACTGCCCCAGCGGCTCCTGGTCCAGGAAACTGTAGAAGGAGATCACGCTCTGCACCTCGACCGGATGGATGTCCAGCAGGTCGGCGATGATCTGCATGCAGTATTGCGAGATGTGGAAGTGCTTGCGCTGCACTTCCTGCAACATGGGCATCAGCGCGCTCCGCGTCCGCCCGAAGCGGTCGGCCAAGCCGACGAGTTCCTCGCGAAGCCGTTCTTGCTCGGTAACGAGCATTTGGCACCCCCTGACACGGGTTGCGTTTGGGCCGTCACTGAATACCGCATACAATACCGTCTTCCGCGAATCGGGCAAGTGGGGGCCGCCGCTACTTGGCGGGTTTCGCCGCGGGCGCGGCTATCCACTTCTCGTACACCCGCCCAATACGTGCGTCGTCGATCTCGCCGTCCCACACGGCCACGGCGTACTTCAGATCCAGCGGCTTGCCGGCCGTGACCTTGAGCGGCTCCTTCCACAGGTTCAACGTGGCCGAAAGATAGGCGAACGGCTGGGACATCGTGAACATGCGGGCCGGATGACGGGGGTTCTGCGGGTGGTCGAAGACGGCGACGGTCACTTTCTTGTCGCCCTGCGGGCCGGCGGCGGCCGTGAAGGCGCACCACTTGGCCGGCGTCAGGCGCTCGTCGCCGCGCACGATCTCGCCTTCCTTCTTCCCAGAGTTGAAGAAGCGGCCCCCCTTGTCCATCGACTCGACGAACCGCACGCCCAGGCCGAAGTAGTGCGAGCCACCCAGCGTGACCGACTCCTTGCCCGCCGCCGGCGAGAGTTCCGACCGCCACGTCAACAGCGTGGCCGCCGGATCGTGGTTCGACTCGACCGTGAGCGTGCGTTTCTCGACCAACAGCGGCGTCTTGTCGGGCTTGAGCCAGTCGAGCTCTTCGGTCCACTCGGCGGTCGAACGACCGTCTTGGCTCGAAGGCTTCACGGGGCCGAACGATCGATGTACTTGCTTCCCATTGACCGGCGTCTCCGCCCAAAAGTCGACGCCATCGACGCCCACGGCGAACATCAACGCGTGGTGGTGCAAGTGGTCGTGCGGCGCGTCGCGGAGCACCTGTACGCCCGAGGGCGAGCAAAGCTGTTTCACATAGGGCTTGAAGGGTACCTCGGCGAAACGGTATTCGGCCACCGGCCGCCCGTCAATCGAGACCGTCACGGCAGCCTTGTCGTGACCCACGCGCACGCCTTCCGCGGCCGGTTCCGCGGTGACTGGGTCGCAGCCGAGGCCCAACGCCAGCGCGGCTGCGATCGTCAGGATAAGCATGCGGAGGTTCGGGCTGATGCGGTAGGTGGACATGGTGGGCTCCTCTGCGGCTACAGGCGGCGTGGATACGTGAACGGTCAGCCCACCAGTATAGGCCCGCCGGAGGCCGTGGACAATCATCACCCGTACTCCTCACGCACCGCGTGAGGCTTCCGCGGCGCATTACCGTTGGGGTGGCAGTTGCACTGCCACCCCTTATGCGTCCGGCGAATCAGGGGCGGCAGTACAACTGCCGCCCCAACGGAACCATGCCCCCTCCCGCGGAGCGTGAGGAGTGCGATTGTGCTGGCAATCTGCCAATCGGTCGGCTAAACTGGTAGAGTTCCAACCAGCTCAACCAGCTTTCCTTCCACAGTCCTTCCCCCCGCACCGTTTCAAGGGAGCACCGCTGATGGCCCGTTTCTCGCGTCGTCGTTTCTTGGAGGATTCGTTGTTGGCCGCGGCCGCCGCGGCGGCCATGCCCGCGACCAGCGTTTTCGCCGGCGAGAAGCAGAGTAGCAGCCCCAACGAGAAGTTGGGCGTGGCCGTGGTCGGTTGCGGCGGGCAGGGAAACAGCCATCTCAGCGCCTATGCCAGCCGCAAGGACACCGAGGTGCTCTACGTCGTCGATCCCGACGAGAAGATCGGCGGCCAGCGGGTCGAGGCGGTCGCCAAGAAACAGGGCCGCAAGCCGCAGTGGGTGGCCGACATGCGAAAGGCCTTTGACGACAAATCGGTCGATCTGGTCTCGACTGCCACGCCCAACCATTGGCACTCGCTGGTCGGCTACTGGGCCGTGAAGGCGGGCAAAGACGCTTACGTCGAGAAGCCCATCAGCCACAATGTCAACGAAGGCCGCCGGCTGTTCGAGGCCGCGCGGAAGTACGGCCGCATCGTGCAGACCGGCACGCAATGCCGCTCGATGGCCGGCTCGATCGAGGCCATCGAGTACGTCCGCTCGGGCAAGATCGGCAAGGTCAATCTCGCCCGCGGGCTGTGCTACAAGCGCCGCGGGTCGATCGGCGCCCGCGGCAAGTACGAAGTGCCGGCCAGCGTGAATTACGATCTATGGTCCGGCCCCGCGTCGATCCTGCCGCTGACGCGGCCGAAGTTCCACTACGACTGGCACTGGCAGTGGGCCTACGGCAACGGCGATTTGGGCAACCAGGGTATCCACCAGATGGACATCGCCCGCTGGGGTTTGGGCGTCAATGAGTTGAGCAGCGCGGTCATGGGCTACGGCGGCCGGTTGGGTTACGAGGACGCCGGCGATACGCCCAACACGGAGGTCATCATCCACGATTTCGGCGGGCAGAAGACGCTGGTCTTCGAGGTCCGCGGCCTCGAGACCGCCGCGCTGAAGGACGCCCACGTGGGCGTGATCTTCTACGGCACCGAGGGCTGCGTCGTGCTGACTAGCTATACCAGCGGCGCGGCCTTCGATCCCAGCGGCAAGCTGGTCAAGAAGTTCAACGGCGGCGGCGACCATTTCGACAACTTCATCCAGGCCGCGCGGAGCCGGAAGCACCAGGATCTGCGCGCCGACGTGCTGGAAGGCCACCTGTCGAGCGCCCTGTGCCACACGGGCAACATCTCGTACCGCCTCGGCCAGCAGGTTTCACTGGCCGAGTTGAAGAAGGGGCTCGGCAGCGTGAAGTGTTGCGACGACGTGATGGACACGCTGGACCGCACCACGGCCCATTTGGCGGCCAACAAGGTGAAGGTCGAGGACGTGAAGTTCACCGTCGGCCCGATGTTGAAGTTCGATCCGAAGACCGAGACCTTCCCCGGCAACGACGCGGCGAACAAGCTGTTGACCCGCGAGTACCGCAAGCCGTACGTGATTCCGGCGGCAGGGGAAGTCTAAGTCGCGGACACTACAGACCGGGTGCCATGGGTAAGCGTAGCTTACCCGTGCGCTGCGAGCCGCGCTTCGTTCTTCACGGGTAAGCTACGCTTACCCATGGCACCCGCCGGACCTGCGAGACGCGGGAGGGGCGGCAGTGCAACTGCCGCCCCAACGTTCGGGCTACTTGTCCAACGGGATCAGCTTCACGTTGCGGAACTGGATCGGGTCGCCTTCGGCGGTCAGGCAAATGCGGCCGGGCGTGGCCGCGCAGCCGGTGGCCTCGTTGACGACCTTGCCGTTGATCTTCAAGGTGACGCTCTCACCCCGCGCGATGATCTCGTATTGGTTCCACTCGCCGTTTGGTCTTTCGGCGGTCTCGGTCTTCCTGAGGTTCGTCAGCTTGCCGAACTGCGGGTTGTCGACGACCTTGAGCCGGTCGGCGGGGCCTTGGAGCGCGTAGCCGTCGAGGCCCCAGAAATCGCCCGCCTGGCCGGCATTGATCTGGGCCTCCAGGCTCTTGGGCCAGATCTTGTCCCTGCCCGCGATGCGCAGCAGGACGCCGCCGTTGCCCGCCTTGCCTTGCGGCGGCCAGCGCCACTCCAGTTTCAGGATGAAATCGGTGTAGCTCTTCGTCGTGTAGAGGTATCCCTTGGGTGTCCCCTTGCAGGTCAGCACGCCGCCGTCGAGTTTCCACACGTCGGCCAGCTTCGCATCGCCTTCATGGAACGCCTTCCAGACGCCGCCGGCGTTGGGCTGCTGGAGCGGCGCAAGCAGGTCGATTTCGCGGCCGGTGGGCTCGGTGGCCGGGGCCGAAGTTCCGAGAGCGATGGCCGCTAGGAGTAGGGAAGTAATGTGGAGCGTGCGAAGCATGATGGACCTCACTTGGAAAAAGGGCGATGAGACTTATGCAACTTATGAGAGTAAGTCACGCTTTCCCACTCTACCCGCCGCACCCCGCCCGTGCAACAACTGGCCGGATGAGTACAATACACTGGATGAACGAGGCTGGTTTTGAGATACTGTACGAGCGAGGTCCGTGTTTGGTGGTCTGCAAGCCCCCCGGGCTTTCAACCCAATCGCCCCCCGGCATCGACAGCCTGGAGGTGCGGATCAAGGCGTTTCTCAAGGAGCGCGACCAGCGGCCGGGCTACGTCTACCTGGGCGTGCCGCATCGGCTCGACCGGCCGGCCTCCGGGGCCATCGTCTTCGGCAAGCACAGCCGGGCGACGCGGCGCCTCGCTCGGCAGTTCGAGCACCGCGAGGTGAAGAAACTCTATTGGGCAATCGTCGAGGGGCAAGTCGCCCCGGCCGAGGGCACGTGGGAGGATTATCTGTGGAAAGTCCACGGCGAGGCGCGGGCCGAAGTGGTCGCGGCCGACCATTGCGAAGGGCGACTGGCCCAGCTAAACTACCGAACCCTCGCCAGCGTGTTCGGCGGCACCTTGCTGGAAATCGAACTGCTGACCGGCCGAACGCATCAGGTCCGCATCCAGGCGGCTTCACGGGGGCATCCCGTCTGGGGCGACGCCCAGTATGGCTCGGCCGTCCCCTTCGGACCGCAACACGACGACGCGCGGCTGCGGGCCATCGCCCTGCACGCACGCAGCATCGAGTTCCGGCATCCGATGACAAAGGAAGTTGTTTCCGTAACGGCGCCA
>Ga0233425_10006584_pt1 | contig 17118 bp, 12 predicted proteins | sample Watercolumn_Towu_2_FD_181712 | JGI IMG/M metagenome (GOLD analysis project Ga0233425, IMG submission 181712) | Freshwater microbial communities from Lake Towuti, South Sulawesi, Indonesia - Watercolumn_Towuti2014_140_MG | ecosystem: Environmental > Aquatic > Freshwater > Lake | place... | reverse complement strand
TCCGTGCAGCAGCAGATGGCCGTTGACGCTGACGCCACCGCTTGTTTCCGGCTGCACATTGCCCGATGAGTGATTGTGCCAACGCACGTTGCCTGTCACGGCATCGAGAGCAAAGACGTGCGTGCCGTCGTAGTTGGCCATGCCCGCGGCGGCGAAGGCCACTCCTTCATTCACCAGCACGCCGCTGGCGACGGGCCACGTTGACCGCAATGAGCCGTAGACGGGAATGAGACGCTCCGCGGGCGCAGCGCGAAATCGCCATTGCAGTCGACCCGAGTCGGCGGCGAGGCAATAGACCCAACCGTCGCCGGATCCAACGTACGCCCGTCCTTGCCAGATCGACGGTGGGTAGGTGACAGCGCCCCCGGTGTAGAACGACCATTTCACCGATCCGGAACGGCCGTCGAGTGCACGCACGGCGCCATCCCGGCCGCTCGAGAACACTAATCCGCCAGCCGCTGTCGGCGCGGTGGCGGCAAGCTTCGCGGGCGGGCTGTACCGCCATTTCAATTCGACAGCCGCCGGAATCACGGCCGCAGTGGTAGCCGTGCGCGCGTTGTTGGCGCGCAGTGTAGGCCAATCAGCAGCCGTAACATCCAGCGATACCTCATCCGACCTTGGGACGCGCGGCTCGGTCCGTTCGAGGACCGGCGACTGACCTGCAAAGTCGAACGAACCTGCGGGAGCCAGGGAGACCACACCGACCAGCGTCAAGTTGCAGTCGCACATCCATGGCCCCCAGAAAAGGTGGCCGTGCGCGACAAGCACGCCGTCCTGGCAGGAAGGACGCATGGGGCACAAATGCTGCTGTCGGCGACTCGCCAGATCATATCGCATTGTTCCGTCGCGGCCACCGCGCACGAAGATGCTGTCGGCGCTTCCCGTTGCCCGCGTGCAATTCACGCGCGGCCCCAACGACTCCAGCACATTCCCGGTCAGGAAGTCGAAACGCGCGCTCTGGCCAGGTCCCATGGCGTACAACCCGTCGTCGCGCAGCACCAATTGGCTGTTGCCGCCATTCTCCTGGCGCCAAAGCAGCTTCCCGTTCTCCGCGGAGACGGCGACGAGGTCACTGCGGATGGGACCCGCAAAGTAGACAGCTCGATCGTTGCATTTGACGTAGTTGGACGTCGAGAATCCTTCCTTTGGATTCTGTGCGAAGAGGTGCGGGCCGATGGCACGCATCAATTCCGCATCGGTGTTGCGCCACAGGACAGATCCCGACGCGGCGTCGACGGCGCCCAGACAGGTGGGATGGCAGTAGAAGAAGATGCGACCGTGAGCCATGGACATGGCGCGCGCATCAATGGGATCCTCCTCCTGGTGACGCCACAGGACCTTCTTCGATTCCACGTCCACGGCCAACAGCGTGCGTCCGAATCCCCACGGGTATTCCTTGTTGTTATATCCACGGCCCAGGGGTGGTCCCCAGGGCCAGCCCCGCGCGCGGCGATCGCCGCGCACCGTGGGATCCGGGGCTTCAGCGTCGCCGACCAGCGCGTACAACGTTTTCCCGACCAGGGCCATCCACTTCCAGACGACGCCGTCATCGGGGGTCGTGACTATTTCCGCGCGCAGTTCGCCGGTCTCCGCATCCAAGAGCTTGCACGACACGTCATCGGCCAGCAACAGCGTGTGCGGCGTGGCGATCAACGTATTGCGGTGGATCATGAAGTTGCCGCTGAGCGGCCGCTGCCAGAGAAGTGTACCATTGAAGGCGTTCTGTGCGACCAGCGTATTCAGTAGAGGCCATTCGCGTTGCTTGATGGCGACGTGACCAAAGGCCTTGAACAGCCGCCCGCCGGATGCCACGGTGACCAAGGGCATGGGGCTGTACCAAGGTTCCGCCAGGAAATGCGTCAGATACGGCGCTTGCGCCACGCGGTCCCGGGATTGAGGATTGTTGTCTGGTCCGTGATAGGGATGGCTCCAGTCGTCCGTGCCCTCCGGAAACGGCTTGGGAAGTTCCTTGGTGCCGGTCAGCGCCTTGCCGCCGGGGCGCAAGATGCGCCACGCTTCATCCGCCGCCGGACCACTCGACTCATCCGCACTCAAAACCACCAGATCGGCCAGATTGTCGGCCAGGTTCCAGCGTGCGGAGGACCCATAGCCGACGAAGACGCGTTTGCCCAGCAGTCCCGTCTCGTCCGCCGCTCTTGCGGCCGCGCCGTACTCTTCGAACGTCGATGCCTGAACGTACAGCACCCATTCCGTCCGGCGCGCCAATTCCAGCGCGAGGTCCGCGGAATTCTCACCGGCCACGACGCAAATGCCGCGCCGCGTGCTCGTCTTGTCTAGCACCTGTTGAGCGCGTTGGCTGAGAGTCTCGCTCAACCCGTCGGCACTGAACAACCACGCGGCCCAGGCGACCAACATCCACAACCGGACGGTGCGCGGCATGGCATTCCCTTTCAAATGGAGTGTGTGACTCGCGCCAGGATACCAGTCCCGCGAACGGATGCAAGGAAATGACGGCGACCGAACGGATACGGGAAGGACAATCTTGTCCCCGCGTCCGGCGAGGAGTCTGGGCGAAAGTTGCAGCCTTGTGTTCGGCGCACGCGGCTTGGAGTATCCTGGTTCAAATGGCTCGGCCTTCAACCAGCCTCTCTTCTTTTGTCTTCACGTCCGGAGGTCACAATCATGAAACGGCGAAAACTGATGTTTGCGGTCGTGCTGACTGCGGTCGTTTGTGCCTGGCCTGCAGCGCAGATGATTCGCGCTCAAATCGGGCGCGTGACAGTCCGTTCGGAGTACTACCGTGTCAAGGTGGTCAACGAGTTGGGAGAGTGGGCACGCATCGGGATGATCGGCTACGACCGCGACGCCAATTATCGCATTGAGCTGCGGAATGGTGCTTCCTCAAGAGACAACTTGTATGCCGGGGAGCGCGTCGTGGTGGCCTGGAATCGCGACCGGAACCTCATCTTTGCCGCTGAGGTGCAGATCAACGGCAGTGGCACCCTGCGACTGCAGAGCATGTTGCCCATGATGGCCGAGCCGGGGCGCAAAGCGGCGCGCGCTGCCGAAGGGAGTTCTCCCTTGCCCAAGATGACGCTGGAGCCGGAAGGGTAGTGCTACGAGATAGCCAGATGCGGGATAAGTCATGAAAGTCCTGTTGATTTATCCGCCAACGCCGGACACGTTCTGGAGCTTCCGGTATGTGTTGCGGTTTGTTTCGAAACGAGCCGCCTTCCCGCCGTTGGGTCTCTTGACCATAGCCGCCACGCTGCCTGCCGATTGGCAGCTCCGAATGGTGGACCGGAACGTGACTCGGCTCACGGACGATGACCTGCGTTGGGCAGATTACGTGATGGTCAGCGCCATGATCGTACACAAGGCAGCGGTCTCGGACATCGTTGACCGTTGCCATAGCTGTGGCAAGCCGGTGATTGCCGGGGGACCGCTTTTCACGACCGGTCAAGTGGCGTTTCCGGACATTGACCATGTCGTGCTTGGCGAAGCCGAAGAACTGATGCCGCAGATCATCGAGGACATGCGGTGCGGGGCTCTCCGCCGCACGTACAGCGCGCCGAGCCGGCCGGATGTCCGGTGCGTGCCGCCGCCGCGTTGGGACCTCGTCGACCTTCAGGACTACGCGACGATGGCGGTGCAGTTCTCGCGGGGTTGCCCGTTCGACTGCGAGTTCTGCGACGTCGTCGCCATGAATGGCCGCGTCCCCCGCTCCAAATCAGCACTCCAATTGGTGGGCGAACTCGAGCAACTTCGCCAGCACGGGTGGCGGGACATCGTCTTCATCGTCGATGACAACTTCATTGGCAACCGAAAGCAAGCCAAGGCATTACTTGAGGAGATTATCACCTGGCGGACTCGAACCCGTACCACGATGAACTTTCTGACGCAGGCCTCGGCCGATCTGGCCGACGACCGCGAACTCTGTGAACTGATGGTAACCGCTGGTTTCAAGAAGGTGTTTGTCGGATTCGAGACGCCTTCGATGGAGAGCTTAAGGGAATGCCGGAAGGTTCAGAATTGCGGTCGCGACCTGCTGAGAACCGTGAAGGATCTGCAGGGGGCAGGCCTCCAGGTCATGGGTGGATTCATCGTGGGGTTCGATCACGATCCCCGGGATGTCTTTCAGCGCCAGTTTGAGTTCATTCAACGCTCGGGCGTGGTGGCAGCGATGGTGGGCCTGTTGACCGCCTTGCCGGAAACGCGGCTTTACCGTCGACTGTTACAGGAGGGACGGCTCGAGGCAGAAAGCACGGGCAACAATACTCAGGCTGCGCTCAATTTCCGCCCGGCACTGGGCCGCGAATTCCTTATCAATGGCTATCGCGAATTGATGCGACAGCTCTATGAACCTCGCAACTACTATCAGCGGATTCGCACTTTTCTCGAGCAAAGCCGGCCGCAAGGACCGCGTCGCCGGCTATCCCCATCGGATTTCCGGGCATTCTTGAAGTCCTTGTGGCTGCTCGGGATCTGGCACCGGGGGCGCCGAGCCTACTGGCAGTTCTTTACAGCCACGTTGCTCCGGTGGCCTCGGCAGTTCCATCAGGCCATGGAACTTGCCATCATTGGTCATCACTTTCGCCGCGTGGCGAGATTGCTGTGATTCGCGAACTAGCGCCGGTGACGCTCGCGGTTTGACTGCTTTCACTGCTGTCTCGATCAATCTGGGCCGGGAGGTTACCTTCGGCGTAGTATGTCGGGCATCGACGCAGTACAATCCACCGGCCGCTCACGTCTCGTGTTCCAACATCCGGGCTGTGACGGCCGCAATGACACGGATGCATCCTGGACGTTTCGGGTCGTGTGATCCGTGATAGTGAGCGGCGAGAGGTCGTGGACCGAGCGGTTCGCCTACCGGTTTGGCAAAGGAGTGTGCCGACTGCTTTTCTGGGGCAACCGATTTCTGCGGTTCGCCTCAGGGGAACGGAGTCGGACTTGATCTGGCATTGACGACTGCATTTCGCCATGTCCTGTGCGTCTTTCCTTATCGGCGTACGAATGCTTCGTTGACGTCCTTCCCGCCGCTGGGGTTGGAGTACGTCGCCGCCGCGCTGCGCCCGTATTCCGCGCGGATCGATCTTGTCAACTTCCGGCATGTGCGCACGCCCAGCACGCAGCCGTTCCTCAGGCCGGAGACCGACCTGGTCTGCTACTCCATCAATTGGCCGGAAGACTTCGAACTGATCCGTGACGACATCAACGCGTTGCCGCCCGAGGTGATGACGATTCTGGGAGGGCGGACGGCGACGGAGAATCCGCGTTATTGGCTGGAGGCGTGTCCGAACGTGGACGCTGTGGTCTGCGGCGACGGCGAGCAGGCGATTGCCGAGATCGCGGAGGGGCGCGCGTGGTCTGAGGTCGCCGGCCTGACGCACCGCGGGGATGACGGTTCCTTGGTGCACAACCCGCCGCGCGCCAACGTGCCGCTGAGCAACGATTTGCTGCCGGCTCGCGAGTTGCGTCGGCAGTCGTATTACTTGACGAGCAAGGGTATCAGCACCGGGATCAGAACCGACATGGTCGCCGGGTCGCGCGGCTGTCCGTTCCACTGCCGATTCTGCAGCTTCGCCGTCAATCCGTGGGGCGTAAGGCGGCCCTGGACGCCGCGATCCGTGGAGTCGATTGTCCGTGAGATCGAACAGATCGACGCCGACCTGATCTTCTTCGTGGACGACGTGTTCACGCATCAGCCGGAGCGGGTCGCCGAGATTTGCGACTTGCTGATCGCCAAGAAGATTCGAAAACACTACATCGCCAACGCCCGCCTGGAGATCGCCCATCACCCCGACATCATCCGCAGAATGGAGCAGGCCGGGTTTCTCACGCTGCTGATCGGCGTCGAGTCGACCCAGGACACGACGCTCAGGTCGATGGGCAAAGGGTTCACCATCGAACAAATCCGCCAACGGTTCCAGGTGCTCCGTCAATCGAAGATGCTCATCAACGCCTATTTCATCGTGGGCAACATCGGCGAAACCAGAGAGCAAATGCTCTCCACGGCGATGTTCGCCCGGTCCCTCGGCGTGGATCTGATCCACGTATCCAGGTTGCGCAGTGAGCCGTACTCAGGACTGAACGAACTCGTGGAACGCACTTCGGGATACCACATTGGCAGCGACGGCTACGTCTATAGTGACGAATGCTCCGCCCAGGACGTGGCCAACCTGCGCAAACAAATCGACAGACGTTTCTACAGCCCGCTGCACGTGCTGGGCGTCGTGGCCAAATTGGCGCGGATCCTGCACTGGCACGTGCTCGCCCGAGGGTTGTTGACAATTCCCCTCTTCCTCACGCTGCTTGTCGCCACGCAGTCGAACCGGAAGCTGCGCAAGTGGTGGGCGAGCCGTTGAGCTCACAGCCGTCAGGCCCGAATACCGGGCCGCGCGAATGACTCCTGATCTTCGGGAGTTCAGTGCGACCCATGGGGCGAATGCTCGGCCGACGCGGAATGGATTGCCGAGTACATCGGAGCCGAAACCTCGATCGACGCGGATGCGGGATGCTTCCTGGCGGCCGGGGCGCGCAGCGCGAACGAAGATCGGCGCAACGCGATGTCGATTCAGTTTCCCGATCGCGACAACGCGAGAGCGCGACAAGGGCGCGGTGACCTGTGATCTGTCCGTTCGCGCTTTCGCGATCGATCCCTTGCCAACTCGATCGCGGCTCGTGCCTGCGTGTGTGCACCGGGAGATCGGTTGGGCCACGAGAGACCATAACGGCCCCGGTCTCACACGCTCTCGAACGGCTGCCAGCGGTCGCCGATGAGCCGTTCATGGGGAAGGTAGCGCGCCTTGTAGGACATGTGAGGCGACTCGGCGATGAAGTACCCCAAGTACAGATACCGCAGCCCCCATTCGCGGCAGAGCCGCATTTGCGTGAGAATCGAGAAGACGCCGGGGCTCCAGCAGGACACAGCCGTATCGTAGTAGGAGTAAACGGCGGACAACGCGCGACATCCCCGATCGCAAATGGCAACGATGACCAGCTGTCCTTCCCGGTAGTAGTCGATTTCCCACGAGTCGCAGCACGATTCTCCTAGAAATGCCTGGTAGGTTTCGATACTTACGGGTTCCGGTGTCTGCGCCAATCCGCGTTTTTCACGGTGCATGTTGAAAAGCCGCACGCGCTGCGCATCGACGATGGGCCTGGTCACCTTCACGGCAAACAACGTCTCCCCGCGGCGCTCGATGCGCCGCTGCGTTCGGTTCGGCCGGAACCGATGTACGTCGACTCGAATTGCTTCGCACGCGGCACAGTCCGGGCAGGACGCGCGATACAAGTAACTGCCGTTCCGGCGATCACCGGCCTCGAGCCGGACATCGAAGGCGTCCGGCGAGAGGGGCTGCAGCGGTAATCGCATGGGCAGGCGCGCGGCGCGAGAGGCCAGATAGGGGCAGGCCTCCAACTGGTCGTAGACGATGATATCGCTGGACGCAACGACCATACGCAGCACCTCGCGACAACGACGCACGCGCCGCATGCCGTGAATGCCACCATTCTACGCAGCATCGTTGCGGAAGCCACTGCCAGCGTTCATGAGCCGGTGGGGGATCGGCACGTCTTTCGGTGTTGATGGTTTGGCGTCGGGAGGGATACACGTTGACCGGGAAACTGCGCGGACGTCTATCGCCGCAACTGCAGTCCACGACGCCCGGGTTCCGGTGACGTGGATGGCTCAATAGCCGCATTCGGCTCCAGCGTTTCCAGCCTGCCGGCGGTCGCATCCGCACCCTCGGCAACGCGGCTGAGACGCGGGTCACCGGCCGCCGCCGTCTGGCCGGCAACCTGCCGGATGAGCGTCACGAACTGCGTGCGCACTTGAGGATCCACGTTCTCCAGACGCCCGGCCAGGCCGCGAAGTTTTTCCGGCTTCGTTTCGGCCGCGATGGATACCTGGCTGAGGAATCGGCTGGATTCGATGAAGTTCTGATCGGCCGTCTTTCCCACCAGCGGCAACAATGTCTTGGCCAGCAGTTCGGCGCCAATGTTCTCCAGTTGCACGAACATGTCGAGCCGGTTGGTGACGTACATGCGCTGGTCCATGGTCCGGCAGTACTCGGACTTGAGCACCAGGACACACCTGCCGCGGATCAGTCGCCGAAACAACGGCCCCTCGTAGGCACCCTCCGAGTAGTAGATATGTGACTCGCGATCACCGTACACGAGTTCAATCTGCCCCGACGTTCCCGCCCCGTCCGCCGCGTCCAGCGTGTAGTCGCCCGTGCGGTTGACTTTCACTTTCGTGACACCCATCAACTGCCACATGTTCACAACCACTTCCGGGTACCGAATCAGGAACAGGTACATGTCCGGATCGGAGTCGACCACCGTCACAGGCAACCGCCGGTAAATCGTCGGCTGATCCACCACAGCGCGCAGCTTGGCTTGTGAGCTAGCGTCGAGGCGGTCGAAAGGAATCGCCGCCACCGCCTCTCGGCGCGCGGTTTCATCAAGTTGCGAGGAACTTGGGAGTTGCCCCCAGGACGCGTCAGCCAAAATCACCGAGAACAGCAGCAGGCATGAGATACTCCGGCACCTGGCGCTCGCCAACGTCCACCGCAAGGAACCAAGGGGGCTCCATCGGCGCGTCGAGCGATGAGACGAGCGCTGCCAGCGCGCGTGAAAGGCCATGATCCCCCCTTAAGCACCAGGCACGCCGAGTGGGCCGCTCGTCGCCGTCCCACCGACGCTCAAAGGAATATTCGGCTGATCATCCGCCGGCCGCCCACTCAAATTCGTCAAACTCCACGCCAGCCGCGCAACCGCCACGGACGGCAAGGAAACACCATGTCAAGATTGGGAATTGAGGTGCCAGCGGCGGAAGTCCTGCGGGCTCGCTGCGTTCCACCCCCGGCCGCATGGCCCCAAGTCAAGCGCCGACAACGCGGTGGAGCAAAGGCGATTGATCTTGTCGTGGTCCCGACGACTGGAGACAATTCGCCCACCATGCTGACTCCCACACGTTCTCACGTTCGAACCGGTTGCATGGCGGCACTGTGTGCCGTGGCGGTCACGCTAGCACTGCTGTCGCTGTCGGGTACACGGACGCGCGGCCTGCTCGTTCAGCAGTATCGGACCCAGTTGTCGCAGGCGGCACCCGAACAGGTTTCCGATCTCTTGGAAGCTGTCGCCGCCTTGGGGACCGAGGGGATGCCGCTGCTGGTGGAGGCAGTTTGCAGTCATTCCGACGAACAGGTGGTGGCCGCAGATCGCCTGCTGCGCGCGCAGCTTGACCGCTGGCAAACGCTCCCCCCCGGCGTCGCGCGCGACAACGTCGCTCACATGGCGAGTCTCCTGGCCCGCCACGCGCGAGGTGGCAGCGCGGAGTCCAAGAGACGTACGGCTGAGTTGTGTACGCTCCTGCTGCTGTGGTCCTGGGAACCGTCCGACGAAACCGCGCTCGACGTGATCGCTGACTGCGAAACGGTGCTCCGTGCGCGCCTGGACGTGTCCGCGGAGGTCCGCCGGCGCGCAAGTGAAGCGGCACTGGCCGACTCAAGAGAGAACCGAAGTGACGCGACTTCGCCGGCTCAACCTGTTCCCGCAGCGGAGTCGGGCGGTGCCAGCCGGCATCAACTCGCGTTGCCCGATGTGGAACCTGATCCAGCGATCGCGGTTGACATGCCCGGGGAAACGCCGGCTACAGACGCGCCTCTGCCATCCGCGTCCGCCGAGGAAAGTGAAACGTACATCTCGCTCAACGCTCCCCGGTCAACGGCGGACTCACGCAGCAGACCGATTTTTCCCAGCCGCAATTCAGAACCTGCGGATGAACCTCTCACGCCGGTTCGCAGCGGACGCTGGTTGGAGCCGGCACCATTGAAGCCGGAGATCCTGAACGGTCCTGCGTCGCGCGCGCCGGCCGCGGCTCCCGCGTGGGAGAGCGCCACCGACTGCGAAATCATGCGGCATTTATTGGACGAAGACCCGCGCGCGGTGGAAGCCGCGGCCAGCGAACTGCGGCAGCGCGGGTACACACCCCTGCGCATTGAGCTGGCGAAGCAACTGGTCAGCCCGGATCCGCGCGTTCGCCTGGCGCTCGTGGAGACATTGCTCCGCACCGGTGCGTTTGACCCCCGACTGTGGCTGATCTGGCTCACGCGCGATGAGGACCCTGCGGTGCGCCGAGCGGCGATTGCTGTCATTGCGACCAGCAATGACCCGGCGTTGCGAGCGCAGCTGGAGGCCTGTGAGCAGGAAGAGTCCGACCCCGAGGTCCTGCGCTTCGTGCGGCGTGTCCGCGCGGGACAGCGAGCGCAGTAGGACTAATCGTCCACCGACGTTGATGGCGCTGCAGTTCCCGGCAGTACGACCAGGAGAATCCCGGCCATCACGAGTTCGGCAGCCAGCCATACCAGGCGCAGGAGCACGGCGGCAACCAGGGCGGCCACCTCGCCGTATCGGGGTATGATCAGCTGCATGACGACGAGTTCGCGCACCCCGATCCCGCCGGGCACCAAAGACAGGAAGCCGGCAATCATCGCCAGGCAGACACAGGCGATCAACAAGGGAAGGTCGTGTACGCCGGCGTGCACACCGGGAACCGCCTGCAAGGTGGCCCAGAGGCTCACGCCAAACAGCAGCCATTCGATGGTGATGATGGTCCACCCAAAGGACACCAAACGCCAGCTCAATCCGTGAATCGCCCGTTCCATGGCCGGGCTGGCTCGGTGCACGCGCAGGATCCGCACGAGCCGCTGGAAGATGGGGGGCAGCGTGGGAAGTCCTGCGCCGGCCATTACCAGCAGCGACGACACCATCAGCGCCTGATGTTGCCGGAAGAGCAAAGCCAGCAGGGCCGCGGCCACCATCGCTGCGACAGCCATCATTGTCAGCGTTTCGACGAAGACACTGGTAGCAGCAACGGTCGTGTCCACGCCGCAACCGCGCACCATCCCAGCGCGGATGATGATCACCATCGCCTTGCCCGGCACGTATTTGCCCAGGTGGCCAACGTAGAATGCGCGCATCGTCGGAGCGAAACGCGGCCGCTGGTCCATCGCCCGCAGCGTGCGATACCAGAAGACACAGGAAGGAAAGGTGCCCAACAAGTACATCGCACCGGAAGCCGCAAGCCACTCGTAGCGGAGACTGGCCAGCGAAAAATCGGATTCGGCGAACTTGTCGCGGCCTTTCTCCACCGTCCGCCAAATGCCCCACGTGACCAGCACCAGGACCACGATGCGGATCAACATCTTGAGCCAGTAGACCAGCTGCGGGCGCGATGTGGATTGCGTGTCGTTCACGCCGCGTATTGTGCACGGACCGGTGGCGCCGAACAAGACGAACCTGATTGCGCTGCGGTGGAAACCGCCCGCGTCAGCATTCACGGGGCGGTGGGGGATTCGCACATTGTTCGGTGTTGACCGTTTGGCGTCAGGACCAGACCTTGCCCGATAACATGGGCCGATCCCCGTCTCTTCACCGACCCGTGAATGCTCACTCTTCCCGCAGACGCGTTGTCCAGGCAGTATAATGGGCCGTCCGCTGCAAGCTCGTATCCGGAGGCGAATCATGTCGCGCGCGTTTTCTCTCAGCGTGCTGCTGGCCATCATCACGGTCATCGGCGTCCTGTTCTACCGGGTGATGATCGTCTTCCTGCTGCCGTTATTCCTGGCGGCAGTGCTGGTCGTCATCTTTCGTCCCCTCCATCACTGGCTGCTGTTGCGTTTGCGCGGCCGGCGGGGATTGACCGCTTCGATTACCACGTTGGTGGTCGTCCTGGTGGTGATGGTCCCAGCCGTGCTGATCGCGACATTGGCGGTGACCGAGACGAGCAGCCTGTTTGCCGACCTGGATGGCCGCGCTTTCGGCCGGCGCGTCTCGCGCCTGCGCAAGTCCCTCCACCTGGAACTGCCGTACGCCGCGCATGTCCGCTACATCGACGCCGCGTTGCCCGGGTTGTCGCAGCGCGAATCGGCAAGTGCGGATGCCGCGCCGCACGCCACCGTGGATGACGTCCTGACCGCAGTGCGGGAATTGGAGGAAGAGGTCCGCCAGGGTGGGGACGCCGACAAGATTCCCCATCTGGAAGACGCCATCCGAGCCCTCATCGTCGCCAAGAACTCCACGCCGGGCAGCCTGCCCTTCGGACGGTCCATGGCCGAAGCTGCCGGCAGCTACCGGCGTTTCACCTGGGCGCTGGCAGGCGGCGGGTGGCGCTTTCGGTTGATGAGCCTTGCCAACCCTTCTGATGAAGAAGTGCTTCAATGGGGAGCGAAACTGATGCCGGCACTGGCCGGCCAGCTGGGCAGCTGGGGCAGCGCCACCGGAACCTTTGTCTTCAGTTTGGGCTTCGGCCTCGTCATCATGATCGTCGCCGTCTATTTCTTTTTCGCGGACGGACCCGCAATGCTGCGCACCGTCATGCGTCTGTCGCCGCTCAACGATGAGTACGAACGGGAGTTGCTCGACGAGTTCAGCCGCGTCAGCCGTGCGGTCGTGATGGCCACGCTGTTGGCGGCCGTTACGCAAGGGCTATTGGCCGGACTCGGGTATTGGATCGCCGGTGCCAAGCTCGTGTTTCTGCTGACCGTGTTGACCGCCGTGCTCGCGCTGGTACCGTTCGTTGGGGCGATGAGCGTGTGGTTGCCGGTGAGCTTGTGGATCATGTTCGTGGAGGAACGGTACCTGGACGGCTCACTTCTGGCAATCTGGGGCATGGTGGCGGTTTCTTCGGCCGACAACCTTGTCAAGCCCATGGTGCTGCACGGCCAGTCGAATTTGCATCCGTTGCTAGCACTACTCAGCGTCTTGGGTGGCGTGCAAGCACTCGGCCCTGTGGGGCTGTTGGTCGGCCCGATGGTTGTGGTTTTTCTGCAGACTTCCCTGGGAATTTTGCATCGGGAGGTGGCCAGCGGAGAGCTACGGCGACCGGCCGTGGAGCCGCGCAGTCCTTTACCGCTCATTTTGTCTTTACGTCTGCGAGGCTTGCGACTAATATACGCCCCGCCAAGGAAGGTTATTGCCAGATCCTTCAAGGAGCGGTGGGAATGAACGGACTCGGCCTGCTAGTCGCGATCGCGGCACTGGGTGTGGATGTAGGTTGGGAGACAGGCCCCGGCGGTCGCCTCCTCTACACGATTCGCATTGAACAAGTCCTCCTGCAGCCGTTGCGGGACGGACAGGCCGTCGTCAGTACCGTCGATCCCAGCGATCGGGGTCTGCGGCGATTCCAGGTCGTCGTGGGTCCCAAGCCGGCCGGCACGGCGGGAGATAGCGCGGGCATCCACGACACGACTCGACCGGAGACGATGGTCCAATACGGTTGGCGCACCGGCGAGGATGGCGGGGTCGATTACCTTGTGCAGATGACGCCCGAGCGGCTGCAGTCGCTGTCCAATGGCGTGCCGCTCATGTGCGAGGTGGACTCGCAGGTCACGGAGATGCGGCGCATCTATGTCTACGCCGGTGTGGGCCAGGTGCCGCGCACGACACTCCCGCCACCCACGACCAGGCAACCTGATCCGCCCACCTTCGTTCCCGGTAGTGATCCCGCGCTGCCGCAGACACCGCCGTTGCCGCGACCGCGCATTGAAGCCCCTCGATCCGACGCTGCGAATCCCTATCCGCCCCTGACAAACTCCAATGCCAACTCCGGGTATTCGCCGCTGCCTGACAACCGGAGCGGCATTTGGCAAAGCGATCCTGCCAACAACCAGTACTCGCCGGGCGGCATGCGTTCCAACGAACCGGCCGGCTGGTCTGCGGGGTTGAATGACCCGCGTAACGCGCAATATGGCAACGATCCGCGGAATAGCGCGGCCTGGTCGCAACCAGCCGACAGCCGGCTGTTCCCGGTGGGCTATGACCCGCGGACCAACTCGGCGCGCAACGAAGCGCCCGTGGCGCCGGACCGGAACTACGCGCAGAGACCGGCGAGCGATCCACCGGCCACGCCGCCGGCGGCCCCGGCCGCCCCCGCACCGGCCGCTCCCACCTGGCAAACCGCTCCGCCCAACGGCTGGGCAACCAATAGTTCACTGGCAAAAGCCGCGGATGAGGCTGTTCGTCCCTGGACACCACTCATCCTCACGACGCTGGCCCTGTTCGCTTCCCTGGGTGCCAACGCCTACCTGGCCTGGCTGGCCTGGAGTTTCTTCTGGCGGTATCGGGACGCGATCACCGACCTGGCCCGCTCGCGCAGCAGTTCCGCGCTGAGTCGTCAGGCCGCCTGAGCCGTGCCTTGCGGAAGCGCGTCAATCGCGGGTCTTCTCAAACTCGGCCGTTGCGCAGCTGGCCCGCGATAATCGACGCATTGTGGCCGCCGAAACCGAAGCTGTTGCTCATCACCACGCGAATGGCGCGCTCTTTGGGTGTGTTCGGCGTGTAATCCAGGTCGCAATCCGGATCCGGGTTCTCCAGGTTGATCGTCGGGGGCGCGATCCCGGTTGTCAGCGCTTTGACGGAGAGCACGAGTTCGATTCCGCCACTGGCTCCCAACGTATGCCCCAACTGGCTCTTGGTGCTGGAAATACTGACCTGCGTGGCATGGCTCCCCAGCACGGATTTGACGGCCAGCGTTTCCGCTTTGTCGCCGAGCGGCGTGCTCGTGCCGTGCGCATTGATGTAATCGACCTGGTCGGGATTCAGCTGCGCGTCCTGCAGCGCATTCTGCATCGCGCGCGCGGCGCCCACTCCGTTCTCGTCGGGCTGGGTAATGTGTCCGGCATCGCCGCTGACCCCGAATCCCAGCACTTCGGCGTAGATCCGTGCGCCGCGGCGCTTGGCGTTGTCGAGTTCCTCGAAGACCAACAGGCCGGCACCTTCGCTGAGCACAAAACCGTCGCGGTCCCGATCAAACGGGCGGCTCGCATGAGGCGGATCGTCGTTGCGCGGCGAGAGCGCACGCATGTTTTGGAAAGCGCTGAGCCCCATGCGCGTCACGGCCGCTTCCGTGCCCCCTGTGATCATCACGTCGGCGGCGCCGTGCTGGATAAGCTTGAAAGCGTCGCCAATGGCATTCGTGGCGCTGGCACAGGCAGTTGCCACGGTGTAGTTGGGTCCCCGCAGACCGTATTCGATGGAGAGATGACCGCCGGCCGCGTTCAGCATCATCTTGGGAACGGTGAGCGCGGAGACGCGATCCGGCCCCTTGGACATCAATTTCACCATCTGCGCTTCGATCTCACCCAATCCGCCGACACCGGAGCCGAGCACGACACCGCAGCGAAACGGGTCATAGGCGGCGAAATCCACGCCGGCGTCGCGGATGGCGTCCGCCCCGGCAACATGCGCGAACTGAGTAAAACGGTCCACCCGCTTCATTTCTTTTGCGTCGATGTATTCACTGGGATCCCAGTCGTAGACGTCCCCGCCGATCTTCACCTTGAAGTCGGAGGTGTCAAACAGGCGGATCGGGTGAATTCCGCTCTCACCGGCCAAAATCCGTTGCCACAAGTCATCGACCTTCAATGACAGGGAAGTGACAACGCCGATGCCCGTGATGACGACGCGTCGATTCATGCTCGTACCGTTTCGTTAGGATTCCTGCGCCTTTTCGATGAAGCTGATGGCCTCGCCGACGGTTTGGATCTTCTCGGCGGCATCGTCGGGGATGTTAATGTCGAACTCTTCCTCGAGTTCCATCACCAGTTCGACGGTGTCGAGCGAGTCGGCGCCAAGATCGTTCACGAACGACGTTTCTGGAGTTATCTTTTCCTTATCGACACCGAGTTGTTCGGCGACGATATCAATCACTCGTTCAGCGACAGATGCCACCATTGTTCTCCTCTTAGGAAGGGTTCTTCAGACCGCCCCAGTTGCCTGGGGGTATCCAGCGGGCAGGGTCAAACCGGGACGCTTGATAGCTGCACCAAACTCCAGAGAATAGAAGATTCCCATCAGGCCGGTCAAGATAGATACCGTGCCGCAGCGGCATTTCGGACCCCGCCTGACGGGCCCGTGCTCCCACGACTCGGACGGGGGCTCGGCCCCCGATTTCGGGCCACGTCAGCCCGTGATTCCTCCGTCCACCACCAGCACCGTGCCCGTGATATACGACGCAGCGGGACCGGCCAGGAAGAGGACGGCCGCAGCGACTTCCTCGGCGGTCCCCAGCCTTTTCGCGGGAATACGTTTTTTCGCTTCCTCGAGCACCGCGGGCCCCAGCACCCGAGTCATTTCACTTTCGATGAACCCGGGCGCCACGGCATTGATCGTGACCTTCCGGCCCGCCAACTCGCGGCTGAGACTTCGAGTCAGGCCGATCAGCCCGGCTTTCGAGGCTGAGTAGTTCGTCTGGCCGGGATTGCCGATCAACCCGCAGACACTCGTGATGTTGATGATTCGCCCGTACCGGGCCCGCATCATGTACCGCGACGCGGCCCGGCAAAACAGGAACGCGCCGCGCAGATTCGTTTCAATCACCTCATCCCACTCTTCGTCCGACATGCGTGGCAGCAACGTATCGCGCGTCACGCCGGCATTGTTGACGACGACATCGAGGCGCCCCCATTGCTCAGCGATGGCGTCCACGACTTTTTCCACGCTCTCGCGGCTCTTGACGTCGCAACTGAATGCCTCCGCGGAGCCCCCCGCCTCCCGAATGGCGGCCACGGTCTCGGCAAGCTTGCTTTCCGTCCGGGCAATACACGCCACTCGGGCGCCGTTGCGCGCCAGTACCTGGGCCATCGTCCGTCCCAGGCCTTGCGAAGCCCCCGTGACGATGGCGGTTTGTCCCGACAAATTCACCTGCAGTGACGGCGCTGGCGTTTCGTTCATCATGTACTCCGCCTGAATTAGACTTCCACCCCGTCGCACGCCGCTTTGCGCTGGATGCGTTTCAGCAATCCGCGCAAGACGCGTCCCGGTCCCACTTCGTAGAACAGATCACAACCCTGTTCGAGCAGATAACGCATCGAGGCTTCCCAGCGTACCGGCGAGACAACCTGCTCGATCAGCAGCCGGCGGATCTCGCTCGGGTCGTGATGAGGCAGCGCGTCCACGTTCGATACAACCGGGATGCGCGGACTGGACAGCGTCGCGCCCTCCAAAGCTGCCGTCAAAGCCGCGACCGCCGGTTGCATGAGCGGCGTGTGAAACGCGCCTGCCACCGCCAGCGGGACCGCTCGTGCCGCGTTGTTGTTGGCCACAATCTGCATCGCTCGCTCGCAGGCCAGCTTGTGTCCCGAGATCGCCAGG
>Ga0233425_10006583_pt1 | contig 17119 bp, 14 predicted proteins | sample Watercolumn_Towu_2_FD_181712 | JGI IMG/M metagenome (GOLD analysis project Ga0233425, IMG submission 181712) | Freshwater microbial communities from Lake Towuti, South Sulawesi, Indonesia - Watercolumn_Towuti2014_140_MG | ecosystem: Environmental > Aquatic > Freshwater > Lake | place... | reverse complement strand
AAGGCGGGCTGGATCGAGGTCTGCGACGATGGCGACGGCATCCCGCCGGATCAGAGGGAGCAAATCTTCGAGCCGTTCCATCGCCTTCGGCAAGGAGGTCGGGGCGCCGGTCTCGGGCTCGATCTCGTTCAGCGGATCATGCGCCTGCATGGGGGGCGGGTGGAGGTCGTGACCGGCCCTTCGGACGGAGCCTGCGTCCGGTTGGTCTTCCCGCAGGATCGGCAGAGCTGAACACGGCGAGCGAAATCGCGAACGGGCTCGGTGCCGGTTCCGTCGACATCTCCATGAACTGAGTGGGTCAGCTCCCCGGCTTCGATCTGGCGCACATTCCTTCGCCTTGCCGGCACTCGTCTGCGGTCACGAACGCCCTGCCGCCGGATCAAAAATCAAGCCGACGGAAACTGGACGGCGACGGCACGGGCGATCGGTCGCTCTTCGTCGGCGGGGATGACGTAGACGGGGACCTGCGCATCATCGGCACTGATGCGCGTCTCGTGCGCCGCGTTCCGATCCTCGTCGAGCTTGAGGCCCGTCCATGCCAAGCCTTCTCCGATCGCCGCGCGGATCTGGGCCGAGCGCTCGCCGATACCGGCGGTGAAGACGAAGGCGTCGAGGCCCCCCAGCGCCGCGATCATCGATCCGCTTTCGCGCACGACACGGTAGGCGAAGAGGTCGAGTGCCTCGGCGGCCCGCGACTCCTTGCTCGCCAGCAGTGTGCGGGCGTCGTTGCTGATGCCGGAGACTCCGAGCAGACCCGAGCGCCGGTTCAGGATCTCGGAGACGTCGGCCGGCGCCATCCCGCGCTGCTCGATCAGGTAGAGAACCAGACCGGCGTCGATGGCGCCGCAGCGCATCCCCATCATCAGGCCGTCGAGCGCGGTGAATCCCATGGTGGTGGCGACGCTGCGTCCGTCGCGCATGGCGCAGAGGCTGGCGCCGTGGCCGAGATGCGCGACGATGACCCGGCCCTTCGCACGCTCCCCGGCGATGCCCGGCAGCACATCGGCGATGTGCTGGTAGGACAATCCGTGGAAGCCGTAGCGGACGAGACCCTCATCGGTGAGCGCGTGCGGGATCGCGAAGAGCTGAGCGAGTCGCGGCATCGTGCGATGAAAGGCCGTGTCGAAACAGGCCAGCTGCGGCAGGCTGGGCCAAGCCTCCGCCACCGCCCGAATCGCCGCAAGGTTGTGGGGCTGGTGCGCCGGTGCAAGCGGGATCAGACCTTCGAGAATCGTCATCACGCTCTCGTCGATCACGACCGGCTTCGATAAGTCCGGACCGCCATGGACCACGCGATGTCCGGCGGCACAGAGCTCGATATCGTCCGCCCGCCGGAGGCGGTCGAGAAGCCACTGCGTCGCCGCTTCGTGGCTGCTCCCTTCAGGCAATTCAGCGCCGTCGAACAGATGCGCCCTGCTACCGGAGGCTCCGCCGAATCGTGCCCGACTGCCGATGCCTTCGATGCCGCCGCGACAGAGCGGTCGAAGCCCATCTGCCTCGAAGAGCGCGAACTTCACGCTCGACGAGCCGGCATTGAGCACCAGAATGGCGGCGTTCGCAGACCGCGTCACCGGCTGCACCATGGGCGTGTCTCCTCTCCCGACGCGCCCCTCGGGCGCTTATCGCAGCGTGACGGCCAAGGCTTCGGCCGCCTCTTTCAGGGTGGGCAGACGCTCGACCGCGTTCGCGCGAGCGACCCGCACGACCGGCGCCTGAAGGGCGAGGGCGGCGATGCACTCGCGCCCGCTGTGATCGAAGATCGGTACCGCCACGCAGAACAGGCCGGACAGGTATTCCTCGTCGTCGAAGGCGTAGCCGTCGCGCTTGATCCGGCCGAGCTCGCTCCGCAACGCATCCGCGTCGGTGAGAGTGTTGGCGGTGTAGCGCTCCAGCGTCAGCGTTCCGATCAGGCGATCGCGCTTGGCCGGCGGCATCATGGCCAGGAAGAGCTTGCCGCTCGCCGAGGCATGTGCCGGCACACGCGATCCCTTCTGAAAGGCGACTCGCAGCGGCGCGGCGGCTTCGACACGGTCGAGGTACATCACCTCGCTCCCCTCCAGCACCGTGAGGTTGCAGGATTCGCCCAGTGTGCGGACCACCCGCTCAAGGATCTGGTGCCGCTGCGTCGAGCCGGCGTTGTTCGACAGGATCGCGAAGGCGAGGGCGGTCGCGCGTGCCGCGAGCTCGTAACGACGCCCATCCGGCATCCGTCTCAGGAGGTCGGCGCTCTCCAGCATGCTCAACCACCGGTGCAGGGTGGGCTTTGGCAGATTGGCAGCCTCCGTCAGCTCCGCCAGCGTCGGCGGGTGATCCATCTCGGCGATGATCTCCAGCAGGCTGAAGGCCTTCAGCGCTGGCGAGGACTCGGGGGCATCATCCATGGCTGAGGCTCTCATATTCCGATTTCCTGAACGTTTAAAGCAAAAAAACGAGATTTCTATTGCGTCGTGACGTCGGCAGGAGCTAGGTTTCCACGGGACGAGGATGGGCAGACGCGGGATTGAACCCGGCCTCTCCTCGCATCGGCGCGGCCCGACCGCCACGGCCCAGCGCCGCCATCCGAACCGACGAACGACCATCGCGACGATCAAAGAAAGCCAGGGTGGGAGAGCGCGCCATGAAGATGACGACGGAAGAGGCCTTCATCAAAGTCCTGCAGATGCACGGGATCGAGCATGCCTTCGGCATCATCGGCTCGGCGATGATGCCGGTCTCCGACCTGTTTCCGAAAGCCGGCATCACCTTCTGGGACTGTGCGCACGAGAGCAACGCGGCGCTGATCGCCGACGGCTATTCGCGCGTGACCGGCAAGATGGCGATGGCCGTGGCGCAGAACGGACCGGGCGTGACCGGCTTCGTCACCGCGATCAAGACGGCCTACTGGAATCACACGCCGATGCTGCTGGTGACGCCTCAGGCGGCCAACAAGACCATCGGGCAGGGCGGCTTCCAGGAAGTCGAACAGATGGCGCTGTTCGAGGACATGGTCTGCTATCAGGAGGAAGTCCGCGATCCGACCCGCGTCGCCGAGGTGCTCAACCGGGTAATCGAGAAGGCGTGGCGCGGCTGCGCACCGGCGCAGATCAATATCCCGCGCGATTTCTGGACGCATCAGGTCGATATCGCTTTGCCGCAGATCGTCCGGCTGGAGCGTCCGACCGGCGGTCGCCAGGCGATTGCCGAAGCCGCCGCGCTCCTGTCGAAGGCGAAATTCCCCGTGATCCTGAACGGTGCGGGTGTCGTCATCGGCGACGCGATCCAGGAATCCGTCGCGCTGGCCGAGCGCCTCGACGCGCCGGTGGCCTGCGGCTACCAGCACAACGATTCCTTCCCCGGTTCGCACCCCCTCGCCGCCGGGCCGCTCGGCTACAACGGCTCGAAGGCGGCGATGGAACTCATCGCCAAGGCCGACGTGGTGCTGGCGCTCGGCACCCGCCTCAATCCCTTCTCCACGCTGCCGGGTTACGGCATCGATTACTGGCCGAAGGACGCCAAGATCATCCAGGTCGACATCAACCCTGATCGGATCGGTCTGACCAAGCCGATCACGGTCGGCATTTGTGGCGATGCCAAGCACGTCGCTCGCGAGATCCTGCAACAGCTGAGCCCCGAGGCGGGCAATACCGGCCGTGAAGAGCGGCAGGCGCTCATCCACCGCACCAAGTCCGCCTGGGCCCAGGCCCTGTCCTCGCTCGATCACGAGGACGACGACGAGGGTACGAACTGGAACGTCGAGGCGCGGGAGCGGGAGAGTGAGAAGATGTCGCCGCGTCAGGCGTGGCGCGCGATCCAGGCCGGCCTGCCGGCAAACGCGATCCTCTCCACCGACATCGGCAACAACTGCGCCATCGGCAACGCCTATCCGACCTTCGACCAGGGTCGGCGATACCTGGCGCCGGGCATGTTCGGTCCATGCGGCTACGGTTTTCCAGCGATCATCGGCGCCAAGATCGGCTGTCCGGATCTACCGGTCTTCGGCTTCGCGGGCGACGGCGCCTTCGGCATCTCGATGAACGAGATGACCTCGATCGGCCGTGACGAGTGGCCGGCGATCACCATGGTGATCTTCCGGAATTTCCAGTGGGGCGCCGAGAAGCGCAACTCCATCCTCTGGTACGACAACAACTTCGTCGGCACCGAACTCGACACCAAGCTGAGCTACGCCAAGATCGCGGAAGGGTGTGGTTTCAGGGGCGTGCGCGTCGAGACGCAGCGGGCGCTCACCGAAGCGATCCAGCAGGCTGGCGAGGCCCAGGCCGACGGTGTGACGACCTTCATCGAAGTGATGCTCAACCAAGAGCTCGGCGAACCCTTCCGCCGCGATGCGATGAAGAAGCCGGTCGTCGTCGCCGGCATCGATCGGGGCGACATGCGGCCTCAGCTTTCGGCCTGATCGTCGGCGACGGACCCGGGACCTCGATGAAAAGGGCTCCCGGGCCGGTTCGCCGCGACAACCGTCAGCGGATGTCGGGGCGCGGGTCGGGCACGAAGCCGTCCCGGTTCGGCATCCTCACCGCCCGCAGCGTCTCGGCATCCATCACCGCGTCGTCCGGAACGAGGCCGTTCAGATTGAGGACGTAACCGACGACCGCGTAGACCTCGTCGGGAGTCAGCGACTGGGGCGCGTTCATCGGCATGGCGCGGTGGATGTAGTCGAACAGGGTCGGCGCATAGGGCCAGAAGCTGCCGACCGTCTTGACCGGTTGAGGCGTGGCCAGCGAGCCCTGGCCGCCCGCAAGCCTGTCGCCGATCCCGCCTTCGCCCCTGGGGCCGTGACAGCTGGCGCACTGGGCTTCGAACAGGGCCCGGCCCTGCACGACGCTGCCGTGGCCCGGCGGCAGTTTCCGGCCGTCGCGGTCGATGTCGATGTTCCACCCCGCGATCTCCTCGGCGGACGGCACGCGACCGAAGCCGAAACGACCCTCGGCCTGAGCCGAGGACGCGAGCACCGCCACGGACAGCGCGAGGATCCGGACGAGCTCAGACGTAACCATTGGACACCTCGCCGTCAGCGGCGATCCGCCAGGGAACGATCGCGTTGTTGTGGTAGAAGGATTTCATGCCGCGGATCGCAGTCAGGTCAGCGAAGCTCGGCTGCACGTAGCCGGTCTCGTCCGTGGCGCGGCTCAGGATGACGGTCGGCCGGCCATCCCACGCCCATGGATAGCGGAAGCGGGTGAAGGCCCGGCTCAGGACCGGCAGCTGCAAGACAGCAGGCTGCCACGTAGTGCCGCCATCGACCGACACCTCGACGCCGTTGATGCGTCCGCGCCCGCTCCAGGCCAGTCCCGTGATTTCGTTGAAGCCGGCGGCAATCCGCTGCGTACCGGACGGCCGCGTGATGATCGACTTGGCCTCCATGGTGAAGGTGAACTGGCGCGCCGTGCCGTCGGGCATCGAATCCGTGTACTTGGCCGTCTCCTCCCGCGAGTAGGCGGGCTCGGCGACGACGTTGAGGCGTCGAAGCCATTTCACGCTCATGTTGCCCTCGAAGCCCGGGAGCAGGAGGCGGACGGGGTAGCCCTGCTGCGGGCGCAGCCGCTCGCCGTTCTGGCTGAAGACGAGAAGGGCGTCGTCGAGACACTTCTCCAACGGCACACTGCGGGTGAGGGCGGCGGCATCGCCCCCCTCGGCGACGACCCATTTCGCCTCCGGCTTGAGGCCGACCTCCTCGAGGATCGTCTTGAGCCGGACGCCCGTCCATTCGCAGCAACTCGCCAGGCCGACGAGGTCCGACGCCGTCTTGCCTTGCTTGACGGCTTCGAAGCCCGGATTGCCGGAGCATTCCAGGAAGTAGATGTGCGACTCGGTCGGAAAACGGCGCAGCTCGTCCATCGTCAGGAGCAGGGGCCGCTCGACCAAGCCGTGGATCATCAGCCGGTGCTGCGCGGGATCGATAGCGGGGATGCCGCCGTGATGGCGCTCGTAGAACAGCCCGTTCGGGGTGATGATGCCGTCGAGTTCCTGAAGCGGCGTGCGGCTCGCCGACGAGGTGTACTGCTTGCCGTTCTTCGGCACGTTGCGGATGACGTCCTTCTCGAATTCCGAGGGCTGACCGTAGAGCTGGCTTCCGACATCCGCGCCGGGCTCCTTCATCCAGCGCGGCACGTGAGGCGGCGTGTTTTCGATGCCCCCCGTCGTTTCGGCCCTGGCCGGGAGAGCGATCACCTCGGCGAGGCCACCGCCGACGAGGGCAGACCCCGCCGCCAAGATCTGCCGCCGTGAACGCGGCGTCCGCCGGACCGCCTCCGGCGCTGCATCGTCGCTCATCGTTTCCTCCTCGGGTGACACGCGCCACCGCACGACCGAGACCGGGCCGCGCGCAGCCCCTGTGCACCGATTGAGGGTTAACGCGCCGGTCAGCGCCGACGATCAGTAGGACGCCGCCAGGTAATCCGCGATCGCCTTCGCGTCGGCCTCTCCGATCGGTGCGCCGTAGACCTTGATCATCTTCGTGACTTCGGCGGTCCAGAAGGCGTGACCCTTCTTGGGCGGCTGCATGGCGATGTAGTCGGGCGAGTGACAGGTCAGGCAATGGCTCTCGGCGATCTCGACGCCGGGGCCGGGACGGAGCTTCGCGGTATCCTCGGGCAGGTCGTAAGTGACCGGTCCGGCCTCGGCAGCGTCATAGCAGGCCGAGACCAGGAGCAGGGTGAGGGCGGCAAGCCCCGTGCGCGCGATCCGCCCGGCCGATCGTGTCGTTGGTGTCGACGATGTCATGGGCCCCTCCCTCAGCGTGCGGTGACGCGCGTCGTCTCGACGACGTTGCGCAGGTAGCCGGCCGGATTCCAAAGCGGCTCGAGCGGCTGCGACTGGCCGATCCGGTTCACCGCCCGCACCCGCAGCCTGTGCTCGCCGGCGGGAAGCCGCAGGCTCGTCTCCCATCCCCGGAAAGCGTACCGGCCCTCGTCCCGGCCGAGCCGGGCTGTGCTCCAGCTGCGTCCGTCATCGCCCGAGACCAGAACCTCGGTCAGGCCGTAGCCGCCGTCGAAGGCGATGCCGCGCAGCGGGGTCTCGGCTCCCGCCGCGACCGTGGCGCCATCGGTCAGGTTGGTGATGAAGGATCGGATGGTGAAGCGGTTGATCGGGACCGTCGCCGTCGGCATCTTGCCGGGCTCGGTGCAGCCGCAGGCATTGTCCGGGATGCGGTAGGCCGGCTTCATCCAGAAGTTCTCGAACGTGGTGTCGAGCACGGTGATCGCATTGAGGTGCTTCAGCCAGTAGGTGCCGTAATAGCCCGGCACGACGAGGCGGAGCGGGAAGCCGTTGAGGAACGGCAGATCCTCTCCGTTCATGGCATAGGCCAGCATCACCTCGCCGTCGCGGGCGTGATCGAGGTCGAGCGCCTTGGCGAAGTCGGGCGTTTTCTCGAGCACGGGTCCGTCGAGGCCCTCGAACATCACCTGCCGCGCCCCTGCCTTCACACCCGCCCGGTCCAGCACCGTCTTGAGCGGCACGCCCTTCCAGCGGGCACAGCCCATGGCGCCATTGGCGAGCTGTCCGCCGGCGACCCGCGGCTCGAAGAAGCCGCGAGAATTGCCGGAGCACTGGTTGACCGCCACGATCTCGACCGGTTCGAGCGCCTTCAGGTCCCCCAGTGAGAGGCTGAGCGGCTTCTCGACCTTGCCCTTGATCTCCAGGCGGAAGGCATCGGGGTCGATCTCGTTCGGCAGACCCGCGAGGTGGTAGCGCACGAAGAAAGCGTCGTTGGCCGTGATCGTGCCCTCGTCGAAAACCGAGAACGGCGTCTCCAGTTGCGGCGGCCGGCTCGTCATCTGGATCAATGGGCGCTTGCCCGGATACGCCACGAGCGGGCGCTCCCCGTTGCCGAAGGGAAGCGTGATCCGCTCCGACGGGGCGGCGCGGGCTTGTCCGACCGCGGCGCCCGCGAGCAGGGCGGAGCCGGCGCCGCGCAATAGGGCGCGTCGATGCAACATGGTTTCCTCCTTTTGCGGGCGAATCTCGTTTTCGGATTCGCCTTTCGTCGCGGCATTGCACCCGGCACCCAATCGATCCCTGGGGGAGGGCGGATGCCGGTTTCTCTCAGCCGAGCCGAAGCAGGTGGATCAGGCCGAGGCTGATCAGCAGAAGCAGCACGAGCGACAGTGTCACCGCCGCCGTGACGCGACCGCCCACGCGCCCGATCACGCGCACATCGACGCCGAGCCCGAGGGCGGCCATCGACACCACGGTCAGAGTGCCGGCGACCCGGGTGATCGGGCCGACCGCGACATCGGGCACGAGCCCGAGCGACCGGAACGCGGCCAGCACGAGGAAGCCGACGATGAACCACGGCACCAGCTTGAACGGATCGAACCGGCGCGCGCTCGCGGCCTCCGCCGCGGTTGCGCTGAAGCGGGGCGCCAACAGCGAGAGGCCGACGACGACGGGACCAAGCATGAGCACACGCACGAGCTTGACCAAGGTGCCGATCTGCGTCGCGACGAGCCCGGCCGGGACCGTGGCAGCGAGAACCTGCGGCACCGCGTAGACCGTAAGTCCCGCGAGAATGCCGTACTGGCCGGCACCGAGGCCGAGCAGCGGAATCAGGAGCGGCAGGCCGAGCACCATCAGCACCCCGAGGATGGCGGTGAAGGAGATCGAGGAGGCGACGTCGTCGCTATCGGCGCCGATCACCGGCGCGACCGCCGCGATGGCCGAGTTTCCGCAGATCGAGTTGCCGCAGGCGATGAGGATCGAGATCCGCACCGCGAGCCCGAGCAGGCGGCTGATCGCGAAGCTCGCGGCGATCGTGACCGCCACCGTGGCGACGATCGCCGCGAGAAGGACCGGACCGGAGGCGACGATCGCCGCGAAGCTGATCGAGGCGCCGAGCAGCATCACCGCCACTTCGAGCAGCTGCTTGGCGCTGAAGGCGATGCCCGAACGCCAGACGGGACTCGGTGCCCAGAAGGTACGGATCGCCATGCCGAGCAGGATCGCGATCACCAGGGCCTCGATATAGGGATGCTCGAACGCAGCCTCTTCGACGTGCTGTAGGCCGATCGAGACGAGCGTGACCGCGAGGCATAGCGCGATGCCGGGCGCCAGCTCTCTCAGACGGGACAGGGAGAAGCGGGGTTCCGGCGGCTTCGAAACGCGGTTCATCTGCAACATCGTCGTCCCCCGACACCGCGTCCCGGCATCGCCTTCCTACCACCTTGATAGCAAAACCCACCTGTCTTGCACGATTTTATTGGAATACTCTGCTATACCTGTTCCGTATTGTGGAACGTTCTTCGCACTATGGGCAGCGAGGCCCCGGAGCCGAGCGGCGCATGCTCTCCGGCAGCCCCCCGCCTTAAGGCGCGGCCGATCCAGATCGCGGAGCCCGCGCTGACGAGGCCGGCGAAGGCACAGTAGGCACAGACCAACCACGGACGGTCCGCGCCGGAATATTGCAGAAGAGCGGTTGCGATGATCGGTGTCAGGCCGCTCGCGAAGATGCCGGAGAACTGGTAGACGAAGGAGATGCCAGTATAGCGCACCCGCGCCGGGAACAATTCGGAGAACAGGGCCGCCTCCGGTCCGTAGACCGAGGCGTAGAGGATTCCGAACGGCACGATCAGCGCGAGCCAGATCGTGGCGGTGCTGCCGCCGCTGTTGAGGAAGATCCAGAAGGCGGGGAAGGCCGAGAAGCCGGTGAGCAGCGAGCCCCAGGCATAGACGCGGGTACGGCCGAGACGATCCGAGAGCCAGCCGGCCATGGGAATCGTGACGCAGAGCAGGAGCGCGGCGGCCGTAACGCCGAGCAACGCCTGCGTGCGCGGCACTCCAACCGTGCCGGTGAGATAGCCGATCGAGAACACTGCGAAGATGTTGAAGAACACGCCGTCGATCGTGCGAGCGCCCATGCCGGCGATGACGTTGCCGGGGAAGTCCCGCATCATCGACACGAATGGGATCGCCGCCTCCCGGTTCGTCTCCTTCACCTGCGCGAATTCGGGTGTCTCCATGACGTTGAGGCGGATATAGGCGCCGACCGCCACGAGAACCGCGCTGAGCAGGAACGCCAGCCGCCAGCCCCAGGCGAGGAACTGCGCGTCGTCCAGTCCGTAGGAGAGGGCTGCCACGACGCCCGAGGCGAGGCACAGCCCGAGCGCGAGGCCGATCTGCGGAATGCTCGCGTAGAGACCGCGCTTCTCCGGCGGGGCATATTCGAACGCCATGAGCACGGCCCCGCCCCATTCGCCTCCGAGGCCGATCCCCTGAACGATGCGGAGGAGAAGCAGCAGCACGGGGGCGGCCACGCCGATCTGCGCGTAGGTCGGCACCAATCCGATCAGGAAGGTCGCCACGCCCATCAGCATCAGGGTGATCACCAGCATGCTCTTGCGGCCGATCCGGTCGCCGAAATGCCCGAAGATCACACCGCCGAGCGGCCGGGTGACGAAGCCGACCGCGAAGGTCGAGTAGGCGAGCAGCGTCGAGACGAGGGGGTCGTCGGCGGGAAAATACAGCTTGTTCAGGACGATGCCGGCGACCACGCCGTAGAGGAAGAAGTCGTACCACTCGATCGTCGCGCCGATCAGGGCCGCCGTCACGACGCGGCCGAGACCGCCTCCGCCGGGTGCCGCTTGCCTCGTCGTCATGCCGGACTCCCTTCTCGTGCCGGCTCTGGGAGCACGCTGGATCGCCCCGCAACCGGATCGACGGCGATAGCCGGGCTCGAGCCGGCCCGTGCATCGGCCAGGATCATGTCGGCGGCCTTCTCGGCGATCATGACAACGGGCGCGCTGGTGTTGCCGGAGATGAGCGTCGGCATGATCGAGCAATCGACGACGCGCAGGCCGCCGACCCCATGGACGCGAAGACGGGCATCGGTCACCGCCTGCGGGTCCGAGCCCATCCTGCAGGTGCCTGAGGGATGGAAGATCGTGGCGCCCGAAGCCCGGGCAAAATCGAGCAGGGCTTCGTCGCCCTCGACCTGAGAGCCCGGCTTCACCTCCTCGGTGAGCAGCCTGCGCAGCGGCGCTGTTGCTGCAAGGCGGCGGGCGAACTTCATGCCCTCCACCACGCAGCGCCGATCGGTCTCGGTCGCGAGATAGTTCGCTCGCATCACCGGCGCCGCGAAGGGATCGGCGCTTCGCAAGGTGACGCTGCCGCGGGATTCCGGGCGCAACTGGCAGACAGAGAAGGTGCAGCCGGACCAGGGATGCGGCGCACCGCCGGCCATGTCCGCCGAGAGCGTGGCGAAGTGGAACTGCACGTCCGGTGTGCCGGGGCCGGGCATCACGCGGGTGAACAAGCCGCCCTGGTTGATCCCCACCGCCAGAGGCCCGCTGCGCGTCAGCAACCATTGAAGGCCGATGCGCGCCTTGCCAGCCAGCGTGCGCAGATCGTCGTTGGTCGTGATCGGCTTTGCGACCCGATACATCAGCCGGATCTGGAGATGGTCCTGTAGGTTCGCGCCGACGCCGGGAAGCGAGTGCGCGACGGCGATCCCGTGGCGCAACAATTTCGCCTCGGGGCCGATGCCGGACAGCATCAGGAGCTGCGGGCTCTGCAAGGCGCCGGCGGCGAGGATCACCTCGGTTCCGGCGCGTGCCTCCTGCATCCGGCCATGCCGGCGGTAGCGGACGCCGACGACGCGCCGCCCCTCGAGGATCAGGCCCGCGGCCTGCGCGTCGGTCTCGACGCGAAGGTTCCGCCGCCCGCGCGCCGGGCGGAGATAGGCGACGGCGGTGCTGCAGCGCCGGCCGTTGCGGGTGAAGAGCTGGTAGTAGCCGACGCCGGTCTGATCACCGGCATTGAAGTCGTTCGTGCGCGGAATGCCGAGTTCGCCCGCCCCCGCGATGATAGCCTCGATCAGTTCGTGCCGGTGCTCGATGTCGGAGCACCAGAGCGGCCCGTCGGCGCCGTGAGCGGGCCCCGCTCCCATCGTGTTGTGCTCGGAGCGGATGAAGTAGGGTAGCACGTCGGTCCAGGACCAGCCGGAATTGCCGAGCGCAGCCCAGTGATCGTAATCCTCGCGCTGCCCGCGAACGAAGATCAGACCGTTGATTGAAGAGGAGCCGCCGAGCGTCCGGCCGCGGGGCCAGTAGATGCGCCGATCCTTCATGGTCGGCTCCGGCTCGGTGTAGAAGCCCCAGTTGAGGGACTCGTGGAACATCGTCTTCCCGTAGCCGATGGGAAGATGGATCCAGGGCGACCGGTCGCGCGGGCCCGCCTCCAGCATCAAGACTCGATGCCGGCCGTCGGCCGAGAGGCGATTGGCAAGGACGCATCCCGCCGTTCCACCGCCGACGATGATGAAGTCGTAGGGGGCGACAGCCATCGCCTGCACCTCGCCGACTGCGTTTCCTCGTATTTCGCCTCGCCTCGAGCGCGTTTGTCTCAGAAAGCGGAACGTTATGTTCGATTAGATGAGGAATCCGACGAGGTGTCAATGCATGCCGACGATCTCGGGCACACGTCCTCGTCGCCACCGGGCGGGTTCACCGCACGAGCAGCGAGTGGGACGGGTCGGTCGAGACGGGCGATGCCTGCGCCTGGAAGCGCTGGGCTTCAGGCGCGTGAAGGCTGGCGCCGACAAGATCGGCGAGCAGATTTTCTCAACGCGCTATCTCTCGACGGGGCCGTCGCAACATCATCGGAACGCGCCCAAGGCGGACCGCCAAGGGGAAAGCTCCCGCGGCTGCGCTCGAACAACCCGGCGCTGTCGGCCACCAGGGTTAGTTACCCGGATAGCCGAACGCCATTTCAGCCTGCTCGTTCTTGGCGATCTCGAGCATGTGCCACTTGAGACCAGACAGGAGCGATGCGACCGAAACACCACCATGCGAGGTCGAGTAGGCCGGCTGGACCGCCTGGAGCTGAGCCACGCTGAAGGCGAGATAGACCGCCGCGGCAAAGGGCAGGATCTGGCGGAGGCGCTCGACGGGCGGCATGATCAAACAGGGATTGCTGCGATGCACGCAACTTAGTTTCCGTGATTGTGCAATGCAACGGCAGGGCCTGTGTCCCCGGAACATGAGAGCCTTGTCGCCCATGCGCATCGCGAAGGCGGCCGCTCGTCATCGACCGATGTTCCCGATACCTGCCACCATATATTCGGCCAGATGCTCCGCAGCCGCCGCGATGCCGCTCGGCTTGCGCTGCAGGACGATTTCGAGGTTCGGCAGTTCAGGCAGGCCGTCCGCGCGGCCGAGGCGGCGGACATGCGGGCCGACGGCACAGAGCGGGAAAGCCGACACGGCGAGGCCGGCATAGACGGCGGCCTGAAGCCCGGCGATGCTGTCGCTGACCGCAGCGACGCACCATGGCCTGCCCACCTGCCCGAGTGCATCGAGGGCATATTGCCGGTAGACGCTTCCGGCCGGCAGGAGGGCGAGCGGCAACGCGCCCTCCGCCGCGAGCGCGTATTCCCGTGCCGCCACCCAGACCAGTGGTTCCTCGCGAACGACAAAGCCTTTGCCGAATTCGGGCTGACGCGTCATCAGGGCGATGTCGATTTCCTCGTGCTGGAGCGCCGCGTGCAGGTTTACGCTCCGCGAGCACCGCAGCTCGATCTCGACCTGGGGATAGGCCCGCGAGAACCCGCTCAGCACCGATGGCAGCAGGAACGCTGCGTAGAGATCGGGCACGCCGAGCCGGACGTGACCGGTGATGTCGGGTGCCTCGAAACGACCGCGGATCTCATCGTTGAGACCGAGAAGCGTCCGGGCGTAGCCGAGCAGCATTTCTCCCTCACGCGTCAGGGTCAGATGGCGGCGATCGCTCTGGAACAAGGGCTTGCCGAGCGATCGTTCCAGACGCTGGATCTGGTGCGTGATGGCCGGCTGAGTGCGGCCGACTTGCTTGCCAGCTAGCGTTATACTGCCGGTTTCGACCACGGCGACGAAGGTCCGAAGCAGGGGAATTTCGAGATCCGGAATCATAATGATAAATATCCTGCATGATCTCGATGCAGAGAATAAATTTCTCCGATGCCGAGGCAATCGGTAGGGTAAAACCGACGGGCGGGACAAGCCATGATTCAGGACGATCAACGATCCTGAACGATCCGCAGCCCTGAAGACGAGGAACGCTCAACGGATGTCGGGGACTTTACCGCCCACTGCGCGATACTGCGCACAGGCGGAAGAAGTCTGACGCAATTCGGCAGGAGGGCAGAATGCTGAGGCTTGTACGCTTCAAAGCCACAGACCGCGTGCTGCTGATTATCTGTCTGATGTATCTGGTCACGTATATCGACCGGGTGAACATCGGCACGGCGGCGCCAGCGATGCAGAAGGAACTCGGGCTCACCAATTTCGAGCTCGGACTCGCATTCTCTGCTTTCGCCTATCCTTACGCATTCTTTCAGATCGCCGGCGGCTGGTTGGGTGACCGTCTCGGCCCGCGGATGACGTTGCTGATCTGCGGCGCGATCTGGTCGGCCGCGACTGTGGCCATCGGTTTCGTCGAGGGAGCCATCTCGCTCGTCATCGCCCGCTTCATCCTGGGGATCGGAGAGGGATCCGCCTTCCCGACCGCCACGCGCGCGCTGGCGAACTGGATGGCGGCCGATCGGCGCGGCTTTGCACAAGGCATCACCCACGCCTTCGCGCGGCTCGGCAACGCGTTGACGCCGCCGCTCATCGCCTTTCTCATCGTCGCCCTCTCCTGGCGCGATTCATTCATCATCGTCGGCCTGATCAGCTTCGCCTGGGTCGCCCTCTGGTTCTGGTACTTCCGGGACGATCCGCGCGACCACAAGCACGTGACGCCGGAAGAGATCGCGGTACTCCCGACCGTGAAAATCGCCGGCGAGCGCAAGGCCGTGCCGTGGCGGCGACTTCTCAAGCGCATGATGCCGGTGACGATGACGGATTTCTGCTACGGCTGGACGCTGTGGCTGTTCCTCAACTGGATCCCGTCCTACTTCCTCCATCAGTATCAACTCGACATCAAGAAGTCGGCGATCTTCGCCTCCGGTGTGTTCTTCGCTGGGGTCGTCGGTGACACGGTCGGCGGAATCGTCAGCGACCGGATCCTCAAGCAGACCGGCAGCGTGTCGAAGGCGCGAGTGAGCGTGATCGTCGTCGGCTTCCTCGGGGCCTTCCTGTTCATGCTGCCGGTGTTGTTCGTCACGGATCTTCTGACGATCACGTTGTGCCTGTCGGGCGCCTTCTTCTTCGCCGAACTCATCGTCGCGCCGATCTGGGCCGTGCCGATGGACATCGCGCCCCAGCATTCCGGGACCGCCTCCGGCTTCATGAATTTCGGCTTCGGCCTCGCCGGGATGATCTCTCCGGTCGTGTTCGGCGCCGTCATCGACGCGACCGGCCGCTGGGACCTCCCGTTCGTGGCCTCGCTCGGCCTGCTCCTCCTCGGTGCGGTGCTTGCCCTGCGCATGCGTCCCGACGAGCCCTTCCTCGACGAGGTCGAGACTCCGCCGCCCGTCGTCACAGCACCCGCGGCGGTCAGGCCGAGCGCCTGACCGCAGGTCCCGCTCTCCCTTCGCCCTCCCTCTCGACAGCCGCATGAGGAATCCGCGCGATGTCCGTCGCTCGTCTCAAGGTCCCGGAGCGCTCCAGCGAACGGCAGGAGCCGACCCCGTCGAATCCCGGTGAACAGGATCCGGTCGATGCCGTGATGGCGCGCGCGCGAGCCGCGCAAAGAACCTTCGCACATGCCGATCAGGAGACCGCGGATGCTGCCGTGCGGGCTCTGGCCTGGTCCCTCTACAACCCGAAACATGCCCGCGAACTCGCCGAGCTGGCGGTCGAGGATACCGGGCTCGGAAACGTCGCCGACAAGATCGTCAAGAAGCAGCGCAAGACCTTCGGCACCTTGCGCGATCTCCTCCGCGCCCCATCGGTCGGCGTGATCGAGCGCGACGAGGCGCGAGGTCTGGTCAAATATGCCAAACCGATGGGCGTGATCGGCGCGGTGACGCCCTCGACCAATCCGGGCGCGACTCCGGTCAACAAGGCGATGATGGCCTTGAAGGGCCGCAATGCCATCGTCATCGCCCCGTCGCCCCTCGGCTACCGCACCACCGCCCGCATCGTCGATCTGATGCGCCAGGAACTCGCGGCGATCGGCTTGGCCGAGGATCTGGTGCAGATCCTTCCCGCTCCGGTGACCAAGGAGGCGACGGAAGCGCTGATGAAGTCCTGCGACCTCATCGTCGTGACCGGCTCGCAGGACAATGTCCGCCGCGCCTATTCGAGCGGGACGCCGGCCATCGGGGTCGGCGCCGGCAACGTTCCCGTGATCATCGACGAGACCGCCGATCTCGACGCGGCGGCCGCGCGGATCCGCGACTCGAAGATCTTCGACAACTCGACTTCCTGCTCATCTGAGAACGCCGTCGTCATCGTCGATGCGGTCTACGACGCGGCCATCGCCGCCCTGGAGCGGGCCGGCGCCTATCGCTGCACGCCGGAGGAGCGCCAGCGCGTGATCGAGCGTCTCTGGGTCAAGGGGAAGCTCAACCGCGACCTCATCGCCCGCAACCCCGACGTGCTGGCCCAGGCCTTCGACCTGCCGGCGCAGGCGCAGGGCAGGAGCTTTTTCCTCGTCGAGGAGACCGGCATCGGCAAGGGATACCCACTCTCGGGGGAGAAGCTCGCCCTCGTCCTCACGGTCTATCGCGCCAGTGATTTCGCGGACGCCAAGGAGCGCGTGCGCGCGATCCTCGAGCATCAGGGCAAGGGGCATTCCTGCGGACTGCACACCACGGACATGGACCGCGCCCGCACGCTCGCGGAGGATCTCGAGGTGGTGCGGGTTCTTGTAAATTTCGCCCACACCTTCGGCAACGGCGGCGGTTTCAATTCCGGCCTCGGCTTCACCCTCAGCATGGGTTGCGGCTCCTGGCAGAAGAATTCGATCTCCGAGAACCTGAGCTACCGGCACATGATCAACATCACCCACCTCGTCACGCCGATCCCGGAGGACAAGCCGACCGAGCAGGAGCTGTTCGGACCGCATTGGAAGCGGATCGGGTACGAGGCCAAATCGGCCGGGCAGACGGAGTCCGCGCGATGAATTTTCTCGAGCACGTTGCCAAGGCGCGGGTGCTGGCGCCCGCCGGCATTCCCGTCCCGCGCGCCGTCCACTGCGGCACACCGGAGGAGGCACAGGCCGCCTTCGCCGAACTCGGTCCCTGCATGGTCAAGGCGCAAGT
>Ga0233425_10006582_pt1 | contig 17123 bp, 14 predicted proteins | sample Watercolumn_Towu_2_FD_181712 | JGI IMG/M metagenome (GOLD analysis project Ga0233425, IMG submission 181712) | Freshwater microbial communities from Lake Towuti, South Sulawesi, Indonesia - Watercolumn_Towuti2014_140_MG | ecosystem: Environmental > Aquatic > Freshwater > Lake | place... | reverse complement strand
TGTTTGATGATCAGATGATCGGGCGGATGGCCACGTTTTCGCCGGTTGTGCCAGATGTGATCTTTGGTGGGTACGTATCCCACCTGGTGAGGCGCATCAATCTCATCAAGGGTCGCCTCAACGGATTCGACCTTGGTGCGCTTCAAAAGAAACCTCAGCCCGCATATGATCCAACCCTTGCATCTCCCGAGTCTTCTCCTGCCGCCCCAGGCAAGAGCCTCTTCGGGCAGCTTTATCTCTACTATCTGATATGGCGCTTTGAACCGGCCCAGTTGAATGTCGAAATGAGTACCCTGCAGAAATGGTTGGAACATCTTTTGGCGCTGAAAAAGGATCTGCACTGGCTCGTCGGCTGGGCTAACGGCCAGCCCTCTCTAGGTTCCGTGGCAGTTGAGGATTTTTGGATCGGCAGCCTGGCGATGAAGAGTGAGATTAAAGTCCCTCCTGCATATACTCGCAAGGGAAAGAGCGAGATTGATGAGTTTGTCACCGAGATTGAAGCTGCTATGACGACGCCGCAGGCAATCGCTGTGGCCAAAAGCGACTTTGCAATTTGGTATCCAATGGAATATTTGAAATCGTGGAACAACTTCCTGACTCTCTTTCCGAGGGGAGTGGAAAGGCTCAAAGGCCGAGACGAATGGCAGCAGACAGCAGCAAAGATAGCCGGTGATGAAGGTCCATACTGGGCGGTGCTGAACAGAGCGGCGTCCGAACTTGACTCCATGGTTTTCGCCAAAGACCTGCCACCTTGGCTGAAGCTGATTCTGCAACTGCAGCTCATCAAGGCACAGATCGCTGCGGAGACAGGGGCACAGGATAAGGGCATCCTGAGCAAGGCTGCTGAAACCGGCAGGAAGCTCATCGGCGACCTCGAAAAGACGCTTAGCAAGATCCCCGGATTGTCCATTGAGTCCCAGGCCAAAGCGGTCCAAACGTATCGGGAATATCAGAAGACGCTTGATAACCTCACACCGCTATCTGCCTCGCGAAAGCTCGCCTTCGAGATGACCTCCCAGGTATACGGTCAGGACGAGGTCACCGGCCAATCCGCATTCTTTGCGGCGAGCCGCGCCGAAAAGGCTTACCAGGGCCTGCTGACCACCGGGAATCAAAGCGAAGAACTCTTCTGGGAGCTGATTAAAGGACCCCTTGGATTTCTGTGGGTCTTTATGCGAAATGAAACGGCCTGCTATCTGCAAAGGCAGTGGGAAGAAGAGGTGCTTTCCGAGATACATGGGGTTACTGACGGCCAGATTGTTCAACAACGAATTCTGGGAGAAAATGGGTTTGCCTGGAAATTTGTCAAGGCAACGGCTGGTCCATTCGTGAGTCGCAGTCCCCAGAAAGGAGGCTACTATGCTAAAGATGTGAGTGGGGATGAGATAGCTTTTGAGAATGGCTTCTTTACTTGTTTGAATAAGGGTGTCACTGTAGCTGCAACTTCTTCTGCCGCCGCCGCTGCTGGAGGAAGTGCGGCAGCTCCCGGAGCAAAACCCAGTTTCTCGGTCTCCCTCCAGAGTCTCCCTACGGATGCGAATCCCGATGCCAGATTGAAACCGAGTGCCACGCATCTGGAATTGCGGTGTGAGGCGGGTGTTCAGAAATTAGACAATTTCAACTATCCCAGTGCTGCAACGTTCAAATGGTCTCCCGAAACGTGTGGAGATGTTTTTTTCACCATTGAAATCGGGGATATAGTCTTGACCAGAATCTATGATGGAAATCTTGCTTTCCCGAAGTTCCTAAGAGACCTGCGCGGAGGAGAGCGCACGTTCACTCTGGAGGATGGAACTCTCCGTGAACGCAAGTCTGAACTGGAGCGGCTCGGGATCAAGTACATCACGGTGAAGTACCGTATGTCCGGGCAAGGTCCGGTCATTGCCGAACTCACTCCGAAACCTCAGGCTCCTTTGGTTCAAATCCCCAATCGCATCGCACGATGCTGGGAGCAGTAGAAGGCGATCATCATGTGGCAATGGGTTGTATGTGGCAAGCATCCGGCATTCAAAGACTACTTTCATCTGGGACAGAGACTGTCCATGGTGACGGCACTTTCGGAATGGGTTGAAAAAGGTTATCGGGGTATAGCCACTGGCAAAACGTCTTTCGCCAGTTTGCGATCGTGGCGGTTTTGGGCCGGAGGATTGGATCGGGACACCCTGCTTTGTGGCGTCTTGAAGGAGAGCACTGATAGTGTCGGCCGCCCATTTCCACTATTGCTCGCAGGCTCCGGCCCACTCGATAAGTGGAAAACCAGGTGGGACCTTGTGCCCAGGGTCTGTGAACAATCGTGGAGCCAGATGGAGTCTCTCTCCACACGGATCTTTCGAAGTCTGAAGCAACTGGAGGATGAGCTTGTGCGCATAAGAGATCCGCAGCTCCACTGGACCGGTTCGTCTCAATCCAACACGAGGGCCGTGATAGAAGGTGGCTATGCCGATCAGCATGGCAACTCGAAGAATTTGGGGAAGATCGAAAGTCGTTTGATCACCATGGGGGCAGCAGGCGAGATCTTTGTTTCTTTGGATGAAGAGCCGTCCCAGGACCCCTTGTCCATGATCTATGTCTGGCATATGAGCCTGAAAAAACACCATCCCGAGCCTCCCAAAACCGTTTTCATGGGCGGCAGTGCCACCGCTAGCTATTTGGCGTTCTTCCACCGAGCCCTGATGACCGAGGACTTCGTCCGTTTGTGGTCTGTTTGATTTCCTTCGGGAGCGCGAAATGAGTCTCGCTAAGCTCCTGACAGAGCTTTGCCACTGCGCCAAGGAGAGCCTCGGGATGTTCTTCGGCACGGGGCTGGATGTGTCCGACCATAGGCCGCGGCGGGTGCCGTCCAAGACCTGGCGGGAGCTCATAAAAAAGGCTTGTGCCCGCGAAGGCGGGTAGCTGGGAAATTGTCCCCGATGCGACCACGAAATGAAGATCATCATCCATGAACCTGACGTCATTGAACGCATCCTCCGCCATCTGGGGTTGTGGAAGGAAGACACACACCCTCACAAGGGAAAAACCAAGGCGCCTGGAGATTGGCCGGTTGACCTCGAAGATTATGACGATGGCTGGCCCGGATATGAAGAGTCTGTCTTCGTGTACCATTAAACTCCGTCGCCGGTGAGATCTCCGTTCGGCTAGGAGCAGTCTGGCCTCAAACCGGGGCAAATACCCTCTTTCAAGCCCTCTGCAAATAAAGCCTGCCCCGGACCCCATGCTATCCTGAGGAATTGCTAGCATCGGACTGAGCGGCGATCATTTGTTTGTAGCCTCCGGCTGCAGTGTGTTTTCGTCGGTCCAGAAACTGCCAAGGTCGAACTCGACCTCGATAAAAGGTTCCGCCCTCACTTTGTCGTTTCCTACGAAGCCTCCAAGCTTGACCCAACTGCCTGACTGGAGCACGAATGCTTCAAGCGTCCTGTCCCTTGGATCGATAAGCCAGTAATAGGTCACACTAAATCGGGCATAGATGTGCATCTTTCTGATTCTGTCGTTACCGGCGGTGCAGGGCGAGACAATCTCGCAGACCCAATCGGGAGATGTCGAAAACCAATTGGTCTCAGGCCACCCTGGAAACCGCTCCTTCTTCCACCCCGACCAGTCGGGAACCAGCAGGTCTTCCCCGAACATGATCTCAACTTCAGTAAGGATGACCCATCCTCCAGGTCCGCCGCCCTCTCCAAAATGGTACCGTGGAGGAATCTTAGTCCCCAGGGCCACCGCAGCGAGGGCATGCCTGGGTGCGGGTTTCGGAGTGACAATGAGCTCTCCGTTGATTATCTCCCCGGTCATGTTTTCCGGGATACTGTAAAGATCCTCGTATATGGCCTTCTTCCTGGCTGGCTCTGCAGTCATATGAAGACTCCATGGCACAGGTGAAAGATTGGTTGATGAGGCTGTCTCTGTCTCTTACGTAGTTTCGCGTCTTTGGCATTTGATTGTCAAGGGCCGCGTTTCCATATTTCCATACAACCGGAGAGGCCTGCAAGAAATATGAAATAAAGAGTGACCGAAAAAGGGATGCGGTTGATCTTGATCCTGCGGCGGCCATTGGCAGTGCCGGCAGACACCCGCTGCATCATGGTCATCGTCGGGTGTCGGCGCAGCGCAGTTGCTTTCGCCTCTCTTCTTGGTTTCGCCGATCACACGGCGCACCCGTCTCGGCCTGTCGGTCATGATGCCGTCGACACCGAAACGAAGAAGCTTCTGGATAGCATGGCAGTTGTCGTCGGTTATATGCTCGTCAAGTGAATGGCCCGGGAACTTGCTCACAAAAAGGCACAGGAGCGTTCGGAGCGGTCCATCAAGGACCTGAGTGCATGCAAACTGCGATACCTGGTGGCGGAAAAGCTCTCTTGGCCACCCCGGCACAGGTGATGGTGATAGGAAATTGCTTTTCGAGGTTTTTTGGTAGCTGGTGTTGTTGATGCTGTCGAGGATATTTTTGCACCGATTTGATGCGCCATAAAGACAAGAACGACCATGGTGCAGCACCATGGTGGTCGCCACGATGGTCAGTTCGCTGTAAGTTGGTCTTCTGGCGCGTGGTCTTGAATGCAGAGCACTTGAAAAAGGGGATTTGCCCTGCTTATGGGCAAACTGCTCCTGTGGTAACCGGTAGGAGATCTCTCCAGCGACGGAGTTTAGAAACGACGGCGGCCCCGAACCGCCCTTAGGAAATCCGATCTATTTTGCTCAAGCTCCGGAGTGCAGGCACTCTTACTCACTCAGGCACTACTTCCCTGAATGTCTCGGACATCTGCAGGGGCTGAAGCTGTGAAGTTCCAGCCCGGGTTGCTGTACTTTTCCTTCTTTGCCAGGCGTTCCACCGAGTTCACCTATAGGCGGAGTAATGGTCACGATGGAGCGAAAGAAAACGCATGAACCGGTCGTCCCTGCAAACCAGGGCGCGGACCTTGTCCGTTATGCGTATGGTGTACAAGCGCATACCGCTTGGCCCTCTTTTTGACTGTACCAACTCCCACCGCAAACCTCTGTCCTTGTGCACTTCGGACCAGGTAAGTCGTCTCAGTTTTCGCAGAGCGGCGAATACCCGGCCGGCCTCTTCTTTCCCCAGGCTAAAGAGATCGTCTTGGAAAACAGGATTGTTGAGGTCGAGGAGCAGTTGATCACTTTTGGGCACTCAGGACCTCCAGGTCGGTCTCCTGCGGGGGATGTTCGGCAGCCCAGGCGATGGCCTGGTCGATTCTGGATTTCGCAGGTTCCGTATGAAGCCACACTTCATTGTCGGGGATCACACGGGCAATTTTCAAAAGCCAAACCCCTTTCTCAACTTCCTCGACTAGGATGGTCTTGCCGGCATATTGCTTGCCAAGTGTGATTTGGCCGCTCGTTCCTATGATTTTAACCGTCTGGCTTCGTGGCATCCTTTAACCTCCATTCGCGGTATTGTGAAGCATGATATCATGATTGCATGAAGGAATCAATCATGTCACCGCCGATAATAAGGACTTATCCATAAACAAATCCATGGTTGTGCTTCGTGTTTCTTAGTGCTTTCCGTGGTTTGATTCAGTGCATTGGGGGCGAAAAAGCGTCATGCCCGGTAATGTCACGGCCTATGATCAGTGTGTGCACATCATGAGTGCCTTCGTAAGTATAGACTGATTCGAGATTCAGCATGTGCCGGATGGCGTGATAATCCAGGGTAATTCCGTTGGCACCCAAAATGTCTCGCGTCGTTCGGGCAATCTTGAGCGCTTCGTATACGTTGTTCATCTTTGCCATGGACACCTGCGTGTGCTTCGCGCTGCCCGCATCCTTCAGACGTCCCAGCTGTATGCACAACAACTGGGCTTTGGTGATCTCGGTGAGCATTTTCACCAATTTGGACTGCACCAGTTGAAAACTCGCAATGGGTGCTTCAAACTGAATTCGGCTTCCGGCATATTCCAATGCTACTTCATAGCAGGCCATAGCGGCCCCGACCGCTCCCCAGGCGATTCCATAGCGGGCTTCGTTGAGACACATGAGTGCTGATTTGATCCCATTGGTGCCCGGCAAGAGGTTTTCGACCGGGACGCGGACGTCATCCAGGACAAGACTGGAGGTAACGGAGGCGCGAAGCGAGTATTTCCAGGGGATCTGGAAAGCCTGAAATCCTGGGACACCCTTCTCCACCAGAAAGGCCCGAATCCCCTTGTCGGTGTTGGCCCAAATCACTGCTACGTCGGCCAGTTCCCCGTTAGTAATCCACATCTTGCTGCCATTGATGACGTAGTCACCGTTACTGCGAACCGCCCTCGTGCGCATGCGCTGCGCATCCGAACCAATGTCGGGTTCGGTGAGACCGAAGCAGCCTATCTTGTCGCCACGGGCCAGAAGAGGCAGCCAGCGTGTCTTTTGTTCTTCGCTTCCGAACGTGTAAATGGGGTACATCACGAGGGAATTAGTAACAGAAACAAAAGATCGTAGAGCACTGTCTCCACGCTCCAGTTCCTGGCACACCAGGCCATAAACAAAGTCACTCATGCCTGGGCAGCCGTATCCCTCAATCTTGATGCCGAGAAGTCCCAATTCTGCCAATTGAGGAACCAGACCAAGATCAAAAGCCCCTGCATCGAAATAGGCCCCGATATTCGGCAGGTATCGCTCTTCCACCCAGCGGCGGACAGTGTCACGTACGTTCCGCTCTTCCACGCTCAAAAGAGCGTTCGTACCGTAATAGTCAACGCCCCGAAATGCTTTCATGGTTTTCGATTCCTTTCTAGCTCAGCAGTGCGACGGCTTGGCGCATGAGCTTCCCAATGGGAAGACCCTGGGGGCACCTTCTTTCTGCTACGGAAAAATCACTCTGAAACAAGTCCTTGTTTGTCTCCAACGACAGGTCTGCAAAAAGTTTTCTGGCACGGTCCTTTTCCCCGTAAAAGTGGAAGTACATAAGACAGCGCATCACGTCTCGAATGGGGGGTGCAGCACCCAAAGATGATTCGCAGATTGTTGCACAGCCTGCACAATAGCCCGAGGATGTGTCGCAAGCGAACTGGTCGAGCAGCTGTAGTTCTTCCGAGCCAAGTTTGGTCTGGTCTAGAGCGGCAGCAATATTGGACATAAGAATGGTCAGATTGGGCATCTGTGAACAGATGCTTGCAATGTTTGGATTCTCCCACACGGCTTTGAGCTTAGCCTGTTTGTCCGTAAATCCTCGCTTCAGAAAACGACCCGCCATCTGCATTTCTGCCTCACTTTCCGCATTGACAGAACCACCCCCCTGGGTCTTCATGGCAGTCAACCCGATTCCCACATTCACGCACGCATCCACTGCGGATTTCATCTTGTCCGTGTGCATGAGCCGGAAATTGTAAGTCATCATAATGCCGTCAATCCATCCCAGCTTTGCTGCGGCAAGCATACAGTCTTCCATATTGCTGTGCGTGCTGAACCCGAAGAACCTGATCTTGCCCTCGGATTTAGCCTTTTCGGCCCAGGACTTGGTTTCAGTGTTGAGCTCACCGATAGCGCTTATGCCATGAACAAAGTAGAGGTCGATGTAGCCCGTCTTCATTCTCTCCAACGATTGGGTCAGGAGTTTTGTCATGCCTGAAGGGTCCCTGGCATCAGATTTGCTCACAATGAACAACTGCTTTCGCACTTCGGGATACTTGCTGAGGAACTGGCCAATTCCCCTCTCGCTGTTGCCGCCTTCGTAGCAGTCGGCGGTGTCCCAGTAGGTGACTCCGTACTTCAGAGCCTGTTTCAGCAGAAGCTGATTTGAGGGAATGTCAAACATGCCGCCAAGGGAGAGGCTTGCAACGCTTGCACCGGTCTTTCCAAAAAGACGCAGCGGGACTGAACCAGTGCCGGTATCTTGCCCTTGGCCTTCCGCATGCGCTGAAACCTGTGTCAATACAGGGGCGGCGCCCAACAATGAAACGCCTCCGACCATACTCGCAGTGCGCAGGAATTCACGACGTGACAGGTGTTTTGCTCTGGGCATGTGACTTAAGCTCCTTTAAAGAAGATTGGGGAGAGTTTACAACAGCAAAGAGCGGCTCCTGCTCCTGGTTTCGTTTTCTGCCGTGACCCGTATCGCCCTCAGGCCGCTCACCGGGCATTCGTGTTCGCAGATGCCGCAACCGATGCAGCACCTAACGTCTACCTGTGGCCGCTGCAGTCGGACCTGAATCTCAAACTTGGCCCCTGGTTTTGGAGGTTTCAGGAAGGGTTGATCCTCTCTAACCGTCACGAGGCTGACTGTGTTCCCCACAATGAGCCTGCGGTCCATTTCTCCAGGTTCGATGCTCTGGAGATAATAGTCTCCTGTCGCTAGCTGGTCGGGTGTCAGACCAGCATTTCGAAATTCCGCGTTGAGCCCATCAGCTTTCTTGATTTCGAGAAGGCCGCCTCGAATAGTGCTGAAGAACTCTCGCACAAAGATTGCCTTGGGGCTGACAGGGCAGTTTTCCTGGCAGACGATGCACGGCTTGTCCATTGCCCACGGAAGACAGCGTCCGGTGTTGATGAAGGCTGTTCCAATCCTGATCGGGCCTCGCGCAGCAAAACCATTCCGCCCCCTTTTTTCGTCCAGGCTCAGAGGCCGGATTGCTGCCGTTGGGCAGATGAAGCTGCACGCCACGCAGTTGAGCTGACACCCACTGGTGCCAATTCGAAAATTCAGGATGGGGGTCCAAAGGCCTTCGGCCCCGGCTTCCATCCCTGACGGCTGTATGATGTTGGTGGGACAAATGCGCATGCACTGCCCGCATTTCAGGCATCGATGAAGGAATTTGGCTTCGGGTAGAGCGCCGGGCGGGCGAATGACCGATGAATTATAGTTCTGCCCGCTGTTGCCGCTGAGGCCCAACATCGGCAGCAACGCCACACCCGAGAGAAGGGTGGTCATAACCTCGCGTCTGGATAGCTCAGGCGAAGCAATCTCCCCCGAGGAAGACTGCAGTGTGCCAAAGGTAATGAGGCCGTGCCTGCATTCTTGCAGACAATTCATACACAGCACACACTCGTGGGTGCGGATTGTCGCAGCAGGCTCGCATCCTCCCTCGCAGTTGACTTCGCAGAGCTTACAGTGGCGGCAGTGGTCGGCCTTCTTCGTGATCTTCCACAAGGAGAAGCGCCCAAGAAGACCTAGTAGGGCACCAAGAGGACAAACGAAGCGGCAATAGAATCTTGGACGTCTCAAATTCAACAGGATTGCCGCAAAGAACATAACGCCGATAACCCAGGCGCCTTCGTAGTGGCGCTGACTGGCGAAGAGTCTCTGAGGATAAGCGTCTGCAAGAGAGAGCAAGGTCAAATTCACGGAACGAGTGACCAGTGGAATGGGGTCCAGTAGACCGGTTTGCAGGGACGCAACAAGCATCTGGCCTGCCCCAAAGAAGAAGGCCAGAACCGTCCAGACTGCAACGAGAACGAGACCGACAGAAGCTGCTCGCTTTCCATCGGAAGAAGATCTGGCGACTGCGAAGACGACCATAGAGACGGTACCTGCCAGTAGAATCCAGCGAAACGGAGAGTAGGTGAAGGCAAAACGGATGGATTCGGCAAGAAGTGTCCCGGCAGCCGCAGCCAGGAGGAACAAAAGAATATCATATTTTATGAAATGCCAGTGATGGTATTGGTTGATCCCCACCTTGTAGGATGCGCTCTTTCCCCATTTCCCAAGAAAACCGGTCAACTGATGCATTGCGCCAAAGGGACAAACCCAGCCGCAAAAGAACCTTCCGAGAAGAATCGTGAGAACAATGGTGACAAGCGCCCACACCAGACCTGAGTAGAGCGATCCGGTGGTCAGGATGGTTCCGAGGGCAACCAGTGGGTCCAGCTGGAGAAACCAGTTGACCGGCCATCCGCGCAATTGCCACCATTCTTGACCAAAGGAACTGACCGCACAGAACCACAGAAAAAGCAAAAGGAAAAAGGCCTGGCTGATCCGTCTTGCCGTTACGATTCTCATGATGAATGTCTCGTTTGCCTCCTATCCCGCCTGCGCCCGAATGGGCTGGAGCGACTTGTAATCGGAGGTCCCCACGCGCGCAGCTTCCGCCTTCTGAATGTATGGAAGATCCAGAGCCGACTTGCCCAAAAGCTCAGCCCCAAAAGCGTCCGCTGCGACCTGGTCGGTGCTGACAATCATGGTATTGGTGGCCTTAAGGTCCGACAACGATCCGCCGGTTGGGCCGTTGGTCATCATAGTCATGGTGCCGTCAAGAACCACAAGGGTTGGCTTCATCATCATGGCCAGCTCTTTGATGAAATCGTTGATGTTTTGGTGGAAGATATTACGCCGGCCACCGATAAGTCCGTACCAGTTCTTCATGCTCATGGAAGCCCCGCTGCGGTGGTGATCCTTTACCGGGGCGATGCCAATGACCTTGGTTACCCCTTCGAAAGGCGTGTAGAGCAAAGGCCAATTCTTGATAAGCGTTCCACCGGGAACGGTGGTAGGTTTGAAAAACGTGTCTCGGGGGAGCAACAGTCCGGCCCCAATGGAGCGGACGGATTCGCCAAGTCCAGATAGAGTGAAGCAGCTTTCCGGGTTGTTGATGGGGTTATCGGTTACGGTCACGGAGGATGCCCCCGCCTTGAAGCACAGCCTGCCCACTTCGGCAAGCAGTTCGGGATTGGTCGTTGCACAAAGGAAGGGAGGGGATGCAAAAGCGGCATTTACCTTGATAAGTACCCGATCTCCCCGTTTGATGAATGTCTCGATACCCCCCAACGCTTTGAGAGCCAGATTGATGGATGCAACCCGGTCCACTCCGTTGACTATGCTCATCCTTTGACCGATGTCAGGCAGAGAAAAACTGGGCAGTCGCACCAAGCCTGCATGGCCATCCTCCGTACCGACCGGTCCCGTTGGATCGTAGAGCCCGTAACCGAGGAGGCTGGTTCCGGCGACTGCAATTCCCGCTTTGAGTGAACGCTTGAGGAATTGTCGCCGGTTGATTGTGTGGTTGTCTTCGGGATAGGTCACCTTTTTGCCTCTATTAATGCATTGTTAAGGTCTGAAGCGAGTTGCTCTGCCAGCCCCCTGTTCTCCGCTTCATGAACACCGGCAAGGAAATCACCCCGCACGAAGATCAGTTCAAAGGTATCGAAAACCTTTACCAAATGTGCCTCTGGGATGGTGAGATTCGCTGCCACATCGACCCCGCCATTCTCCAGCAGGAACTGATGATAGGCCTGGGCCAAATCCTTTGCCTCCTGCGCCGTTTGTCGGCGCGAGAGGAATGCTGTCAGTTCGCTGTCGGAAATGGTGTAATGAGCAATAAAGATGCCGTCGAGGCTGCTGAAGCCGAAAGCGTTTTCTGCAAGCAGAGAAACACTGCCTGGGATCAAGGAAGCGTTGGGGAAGAGTGAGGCTTCGCCAACTTCGTCAGAGTCAGTGCCGGAGGGGTTAACGCGGACGAAATTCTGGCCGATGGTAAGCATCCTCTCAGTCATCTGGTCGGAAGCCGCTATCACCTCAACATAAAACTGGCCCTGCAGAAAGAACAAAGCGTTGGTTGTCCGGTATGCGAACCGTGTAAAATCCGCTTCCTGGGCATCTGCACGCCGCTGATTGGTGAATACTGAAAAAGCGTTTCGCATGCTTCCCATATCGTAGACAAATATCTCCAGCCAGATGTCAGGCCTGCCCTCTTCTGCGAAGCGCTGACAGCTGAGACTCAAGAAACCGGCTGAAAGATAGAGCTCTGCTTTTCCATTGATCTTCTCCGAAAGGCTTTCCGGGCCAAAGGTATTGACTGAAGACAGGGCCACCATACCGGACGGTAGATAATTCTGGAGCTCTCCAATTGAGCTGTCCGTTTCGTTGGTTTTGGAGGTTGAAGAATCTTTGGATAAGGAAACTGCAAACATGCCGGCATCATAGTGGGATTGCTTCAATAGAATCCCTGCAGCGATGACGCAAAGAACGATCAAAATGATAAAAGCTATGTATGATTCAGTCTTTCCAGACTTCACGAAGATTAGATCCTTCAGGGCGCTCTCCCACCATCAAGAAGCCTTGGTGCGATTCCTAAGATCCCGGTGCCTGCAATGTTAACAGGGTATCAGGGCTGGAGACAAGGGGACAGATGCACTAAGCCAGTGAATATCCACCTGGGAACCAAAGTAGTTTATGACCCTTAGGCCACCCGAAAATCATCAAATCCTCTCTTGTTCTGTTTCAAGAAAGGGAAAGTGGGGGGGCTTGTGTCAGATTTTCAAAGGAATTGGCAGTCTTGGTTCTGGATCCCCTAAATCCCTACCCCCAAAATACTGCTTTTCCCTATCGAAAATACGGTGTTCACCTACTTTTCAAGCCGCTTTCTTCCCTGGTATAAAGCTGACCAGAAGGCGCAGTTCTTTCAGCGTACTGATCATCTTTCTCATGAGAGCCAGGCCTTTGGTCCACGGGCCTGGCATTCCTTTTTATTGACACAGCTCGGGTTCCAACCGCTTTTGTTGGGATGGGGATGTCGGTGCGAAGACGCCTTGTTCAAGCAGCGTTTCAATGTGATCCTGCATTTCCAGGATGAGGGGTTCGAGGGTTTTGGAGGAGAGAGCAGAAACAGCGACCCCACCGTAGCGCATCAACTGGATACCGATGAATTCAGGATCTGCCAGGTCGGCCTTGTTGAACACCAGCATCGTCTCTTTGTCATGCAGTCCAATTTCAGCAAGAATCCGATCCACTGCCTCCATTTGTTCCACAAACTGGGGGTTGCTGATGTCCACGACATGCAGGAGCAGATCGGCGTCGTCAAGCTCTTCAAGTGTGGCAGCAAAAGCGTCCAGCAGATCTTTGGGAAGCTCTCGAATGAAGCCGACCGTATCGGTGATGATCACTTCCAGATCGCGCGGAAATCGCAAGCGCCTGCTGGTAGGATCCAGGGTTGCAAAGAGTTTGTTTTCAACGAAGACAAGACTTTTGGTCAGTGTGTTCAGAAGGGTGGATTTCCCGGCATTGGTATACCCAACAATGGAAACGATGGGCATACGTTCCCGCACGCGTTTTGAACGACGTTGTGCGCGTCCCTTTCGGACCTGTTCCAGTTGAGTTTCCAAATGAGCAATCCGATCTTTGATCCGACGTCGATTGATTTCCAGTGTTGTCTCACCGGGACCACGGGTACCGATGCCACCGGTTAGACGAGACAGGGCATCGTCTTTCATACCCAGTCGAGGGAGCAGATACTTGAGCTGAGCCATTTCCACCTGGATTTTCCCCTCCCGGCTCTGAGCGCGCCGGGCAAAAATATCCAGGATCAGCTGGGTCCGATCGATGACTCGGAGCTCAGTCGTGTCGGTGATGGATCGTACCTGGGAAGGGTTAAGCTCCTGATCGAAAATCAGCAGATCCACGCCGCACTGTAGCGCCCTCAACACGATCTCACTCAGTTTTCCTTTTCCGATGAGATACTTGGAACTGACCTGGCGCTGACGCTGAATGATGGTATCTGCTGCCAGGATGCCGCTGGTACCTGCGAGTTCCACGAGTTCATCCATTGATCTGCGAGCACTTTCCTTATCGGTGTTGGCCACGCCGACCAGGATTGCCCTATCTTCCTGTCTTGAGGCGGGTATGGCCAATCGGTTTCGCTCCAGTTCCTCTTCCAGGGCCTGTACCAAGTCCTGGAAGTCCACGTGAGGTTCGTGGCAAGGGATAGGAGTCAGGATTTCCCATCCGTGGCGATCCAGATGGATTTGAGGAGATATGTGAGCGATTTCCAGCTGAGTGGCTCCACCGTGAGGGTCCACCTGGATGGCTGCAACGCAGTCGAGACGCAGGAAGACAAGGTCCATGAGGTCGTCCTGGGAGAGCGGTTCTTCCTGCAGATGTGTGTGGACCAAACGCAGGCCTCTCAGACGCCAACGTCCTCCACGGCTCTTTGGCAGGTCTGGGATGAAAAGTGAGCGGGGACCGCCGACCAGAACAGCCTCGACCGTGCCATCTCGGCCCACCAGAAGTCCAATTTGTCGGCTGCATTCAAAGGAAAGCCGTGCAAGATCGCGAGCCAAGTCGGGCGAAATGACCTGGCGGGGAAAGACTCGGCGTCGGTACAGTCTCTCGATTCGCTGACGGACGCTGCTCTTCAATCCAGCTACATTACCGTAGACTCTTTTGATAGACGACCTTCTTCTTATAGACCGCGCTGATCTATTAGCCGCGTGGCTTTGCCTTCTGCACGCGGCAAAGTGTTGGGTTCAACCAGTTCAACTCGTGGAGTAATCTGGAGCTCTCCCCGCAGGTCTCGGACAATCCTCTGCTGAAGGCTCTGCAAGTGGCGCATATCCTCCACAAAGAGCCTATCGTTTACCTCGACGCGAACGACCATATCATCAACATCTCGCTGACGTTCCAAAACAATGACATAGCAGTTCCCCACCTCGGGGATATTCATCAGCACTCTTTCCACCTGCATGGGGAAAATATTCACCCCTTTGATGATGAACATATCGTCGGAGCGTCCATGTATCCTGTCCAGGCGTTTGTGCACCCTCCCACAGGGGCATTCTCCTGGCATGATTCTGGTAATGTCCCGCGTTCGATACCTGATGATCGGCATCCCTTCTCGCGTCAGAGTGCTCAAGACCAGTTCCCCCAAGACTCCCTCGGAAAGGGGCTCAAGGGTTTCCGGATCGATGATCTCAACCAAATAGGCATCTTCCCAAACATGCATGCCGGATTGATAGGGGCACTCGAATGCTACCCCCGGCCCGTTCATTTCAGAAAGTCCATAGCTGTTGAATACACGAATGCCGTAAAAAGCCTCGACTCGACGCCGTATTTCTTCTGAGTAGGGCTCAGCACCCAGATAGCCCAGTCTGAGCTGTAGCTCTCCCTTTGGATCAACGCCCATCTCCATCATAACATCCATCAAACGCAGTGCATAACTGGGGATGATATGGATGATACTGGTAGAGAAATCCCGCATGAGCTGGATTTGACGCTTGCTGTTGCCCGATCCTGCAGGGATGGACAAAAGACCCAGGCGTTCCGCTCCGTACTGAAACCCAAGACCACCAGTGAAAAGGCCATACCCTGCGAGGTTCTGAAAGGTATCTCCCGGACGTGCTCCGGTCATGTACATGCAGCGAGCGAGTAAGTCTGCCCAGGTTTCCAGATCGGCTCTGGTATAGAGAATCGCGATGGATTGTCCCGTGGTGCCCGAAGAGGCATGGAGTCGCACGAACTGGTCTTTTGGCCTACAGAGCAGCCCGTATGGGTAGTGGTCACGTAAATCCTGCTTTTCAGTGAACGGTATTTTCCGGATATCTTCAAGGCAAGTAATTGTTGTTGGTGAGATCCCGGCTTTCGTGAACTTTTTCTGGTAGAGAGTGGAAGAAGCGACCTGCTGCAAAGTAAGGTTCAGGCGTTGCAGTTGAAGGGCTTCCAATTGAGATCGAGAGAGGGTTTCGACATGTTCATCCCAAAACTGACCAGGCTTGCTCATAGAATGGTCTTTTCTTCTCTAAGCGTACGTGAAACCGGAATTTGTCCGATGAGTCCCGCTGCGGAAAGCGGTGCCAGCATTCTCTACGCTCCGGGAGCCAGGTTTTCAAAACGTGTGTAAGAGTCGATGTATCTCAACTTGACATTACCGGTGGGGCCGTTGCGATGCTTGCTGATGTGAATTTCAGCGATGCCCTTATCCGGACTGTCCTTGTTGTAGACCTCATCCCTGTAGATGAAAACGATCACATCCGCGTCCTGTTCGATGGCCCCGGACTCTCGCAGATCGCTGAGTAAAGGACGCTTATCGTGTCGCTCCTCGACCTTACGATTGAGCTGGGAGAGGGCAATAACCGGTACATTGAGCTCTTTGGCCAGGCCTTTTAGTGAACGAGAAATCTCTGAGATCTCCTGTTCCCGGCGTTCCGCCCCTTCCCGTCCGCGCATGAGCTGCAGGTAGTCCACGATTATCAAACCGAGCCCGCGGTCCGTCATCATCCGCCGCGCTTTGGCCCGCAGTTCCAGTGCTGAAATAGCAGGAGTATCGTCGATGTACATGGGAGCTTCCATGAACGAACCAGCCGCATTGAGCAGCTTTACGCATTCCTGTTGGCTGAGAAAACCTGTGCGGATCTTGTGGGAATCGACTCTAGCTTCCGAACAAAGGAGCCTCATGGCTAGCTGCTCCTTACTCATTTCCAGGGAAAACACTCCAACTGGGACCCCGCCGCGCATGGCCGCGTTCCGGGCAATGCACAGAGCCAGTGCTGTCTTGCCCATGCTTGGGCGGGCTGCCAGGATGATGAGATCAGAGGCCTGAAAGCCTGCGGTGAGCTTGTCCAGGTCCGTATAATAGCTTGCAACTCCGGTGACCATCTCCCGATATTCTTGAAACCGCTCGATGGCTTCAACGCTTTTCTTAACGATATCTTTTATTTGAGAATAGCTGGTCCGGATGCGGTTTTCGGTAACCGCAAAGATGGCAGCCTCGGCGTGATCGAGGATCTCCTCGACGTTCTTCCCTCCCCCATAGCACCAGGACATGATCTCACTGGCCGCCTGGATTAGCCGCCTGAGGACCGCCTTCTCGTTGATGATTTTGGCATAGGTGGCTACATTGGCTGCCGAAGGAACCATTTCAGTCAGGGAAGCAAGATAGATTGCCCCGCCCACTGATTCCAACAGGTTCTTCCCGGTCAGATAGTCGACGGTGGTGACGAGGTCGATCGGTTCATTGCGTTCAAATAGCCCCTGAAAGGCTCTAAAGATGGTCCGATGAGCATCTCGATAGAATTCATCTCCCTTGAGTACTTCAAGGGCTGCAGGAAGCCCCTCACTCTGGATGAGAATCCCACCCAGGAGTGATTGTTCCGCCTCGACTTGTTGGGGAGGCACCTTTTTGAGTTCTTCGGCGAGACTCTCCAAGAGTCTATTCTTCCTTCTCTACGATCACCTTGACTTCGGCCGTGATCTCAGTATCCAACCGGATGGGAACCGAATATTCACCGATGAGTTTTATCGGCTGATCCAGTTGCACACTCTTCCGCGGTAGATCAAAGCCCTGCTCATCCAGGTGCGTCAGGATGTCGGTAGTGGTTACCGAGCCGTACAGCTTGTCCTCTTCAATGACCTTGCGTACAAAGGCAATTCTCACCTGGTTGAGCTTCTCAGCCAACGAAAGCATTGACTGTTGGACGCGCTCCCGCTT
>Ga0233425_10006581_pt1 | contig 17123 bp, 19 predicted proteins | sample Watercolumn_Towu_2_FD_181712 | JGI IMG/M metagenome (GOLD analysis project Ga0233425, IMG submission 181712) | Freshwater microbial communities from Lake Towuti, South Sulawesi, Indonesia - Watercolumn_Towuti2014_140_MG | ecosystem: Environmental > Aquatic > Freshwater > Lake | place... | reverse complement strand
CTTCACACCGGCTCGCTCACCAGCCCCGCCACCCCGTATCCACGGGCGCGGGGCCACCGCTCACAACTCAGCAACCCAACCGGAGATACCCGACAACCTATTTGCAGAACTTGACGCACACAACTCCAGGAAGCAAAGGGGGGTCGTCACTCCGGAGTGGGGGCGCAAGCCCGACCGACCGATAGTTGGGTTCGCCAGGTTCTCGCGGCCGCCCTCTGGCATTCCCGGGGGTTGAGCGTAGCCGGAGGGACAACAGAAAACGCCCAGAAATGGGGCTTTCTGGGCGTTGAGGGATCGACTGGTGCCGACGGCCGGACTTGAACCGGCATGAGGAATCCCTCACTAGGTCCTGAACCTTCAAGTTCAGGGCGGCCCCGAAAACCCCCAAGAATACGCCTTTCTTGGGGGTCGCCGAACCTACCTTCGCTAGGTGTCGGCGACTTGCGTCCCCCTCCGACACCCCTGCAAGCCTCCCCCCTGGGAGGCTGTTATGGGAGCCGTCCTGCGTCTGCCGACCGTCGTCTCGCCGTCGCTCGAAGAGGCCGTTGCCGAGTTCCTCGCCGACCAACAGCTTCGCGGTCTCAGCCCTCGCACCCTCACGTGGTTCCGCGTCACCCTCGGGCCGGTTCTGCGTTACCTCACCTCGGTCGGTTGCGCCGCGACGGAGGCCGTAACCGCGCCGATGGTCAGACAGTTCCTCGTGAGCAAGCAGCCGGAGGTCGGCCCGCGCCGGCTCAACCACTACCGGGACGCCGTGCGCCTGTTCTACGATTGGGCCATCGCTCAGGGGTATGCTGCGACCAACCCCGCCGCGAACATCGCCAAGGTCCGGGAACCGCGCAAGATCATCCCGACCTTCACGGAAGAGGAGGTGGAGGTCCTGCTCTGTCAACCCGACACGGCCACGTTCCTCGGCCTCCGTGACCAGGTGTTCATGCTGTTCCTGCTTGACACCGGCGTGCGCATCTCCGAGGCCCTCGGGCTCCGGCTGCCGGACCTGGACTTGGGCACCCTCACAGCGAAGGTCCTCGGGAAGGGGAACAAGGAGCGGCCGGTCGCCTTCAGCCCCTACCTCGCGCAGCGGCTCAACACCTACCTCGCCCAACGGGCCTCGGCCCTTGGCGCCGTCGGGCTGCCCGATCCCCTCTGGGTGTTCGTGAACCAGCACGGCCTCCGCTGTGACCAGCGGGCCATGCACTACCAGCTCAAGGCCTACGGCAAGCAGGCGGGGATCACGCGCGTCCGCGTGAGCGCCCACACGTTCCGGCACACCTTCGCGGTGTGGTTCGTGCGCCACGGGGGCTCCCCTTTCCACCTGCAGAAGTGCCTTGGTCACAGCGACCTCGCGATGAGTCGGCGGTACTGCGAGCTGGCCGATGTGGACTTCCTCACGAAGCAGCGGGAGCTGTCTCCCCTGGGCTCGCTCAACCTCGGTGCTCCTGGCCGCTCCCGCCTGCCCCGCGCATCCGCCGGCCTGCCGGCGGCGGGAGGTCGAGAGTGTTCAGCGGCGACAGGTCCCGCGTCCGGCTCAGCACGTCGTCTACGCCGAGTGACGCCAGATACCGCTGCGTCGTCTGGACCTGCGTGTGGCGCAGGGCCTTCGAGACGGTGAGCAGGTCGGCGCCGTTCCTCCACAGCGTGACGGCGTAGCAGTGACGGAGCGTGTGGGGCGAGCAGCGCACGTCGTCGATGCCCGCTGCCTCGCCGTAGCGCCGGAAGCCCTGTTCGGCCGCGCGGGAGCCGAGCCGGTTGCCGTCCTGGTTCGGGAAGAGCCACTGAGAGTCGGCCCGCTCGATCCCCTCCAGCGCCGCCTTGCGCACCCGGAGGTATCGGCGTAGCTCACTGCGGAGACGCGCCGAGAGGCCGAGGAACGCTTCGCGATCCCCTTTGCCGATGATGCGCGCGCGCCCCTCGCGGAGGTCCAGGTCGGCAAGGCGCAGGTTGAGCGCCTCGGTCAACCGCGCGCCCGTGTCCAGTAGGAGCAGGCCGAGGGCGCGGTCGCGAAGGCCCCGGAACGAGGTCGGGTCCATCGCGGCGAAGAGCGCCTTGAGCTGAGCCTCGGTGAAGGTGCGCGTGATACGTTGGGGTTCGTGGGCCTTGGGGATGTTCGCGACCGGGTTGCCCTCGACATAGCCCTGTTGTTCCAGCCACTTGTAGAAGCGGAAGAGGCCGTCGCGGAGGTGGTTCTGCCGGCGCGCGCCAACGCCCCGCCTGCCCGTGACGCCGACCTCCGCCACGTGCGCCAGGAACGCCCGCACGTGGCGCTCCGTAACCTGGTCTGGAGGCAGCTCACCCGTGAACCGGCCAAACGGTTCGAGCACGTACCCGTAGTGGAGGAAGTAGCTGGGAGCCCTGCGGGCCATCCGCACGTCTTCGAGGAAGTCGTCAACGGCCTCGACCCAGGATGCAGCCCCTGCGGCTTGGGCGTCCACGAACTGGAGGTTGGGTCTCGTGGCGGCTGTCATCGCGACCCGCCCTCCTCACGTCGGCCCTCCTCGCCGACAAGAACAGCCTCTCCATCGCTTGCTCGCTCGCGTGGGGTGCCGTTGGCGTCTGCGCCGGCCGGCAAGTGCCCCTCGGCCAAGCCGGACAGCGGAACCTCCAACGGCCCCGCAAACGCGCGTCGCAGAGCGCGCTCAGCGACGTGTCGCAGCCGGCTCGCCACAACCCCGTCCTGCATAGTGGGGTCAGCCTCAGGCCCCGGCGCCAGGTAGGCGACAAGGCCTGCTATTGCTTGTTCGTACAGGCAGGCCTTGGCCGCCAAGACCACGCGCGTCCGAAGGCGACGGTGCCGCTCGCCGTTGAGGGCCCGCTGCACATGGGACGGGCTTACGTCCGCGAGGCGCGCGACCTCGGTCACGGGGACGCGCGCAAGGCGCAGGCAGTCAAGGAGGCTGAGGGCACTCTCTGTGGAGGGGGCGGGCGCGGGCGTGTTCATGCCCACGAGTGTACGTGAGGCGCGGCTGTTTGTGCAGGCTACTTGTTCGCGCGTCTTTGGGCCGGTTTGGGTAGCCCCCCTTCAGCGGCCTCGAACGAGCGCCGTAACCCCCGGAGTTCGCGTCGCTCCACGTCGCGACGTGGCCGCTGTTTGCGGTTGTAGGAGGCACAGCAGCTCTTCCTCTGGCAGAAGCGAGGCGCCTCCTTTACTGTGCCCGTGGGGAGGTTCCGCGCGCGGAAGACCATCCCGCACCACGCGCAACGGATGAGGTGCCTGCCGCCTTCCTTCTGAAGCAGGGCCAGGAGCTTCTCCAAGGAACGCTCAACCGTCAGGTCGGCAGGAATGGGGGACCGGAGCACCTGTCGCGGAGGCCTGCGCCGACCAGCGGGGAGGTCGATCCACTCGACGCAGCTCTGGTCGTGGAACCACGTGGCCGCTGCCTCAAGATACGTGGCGGCTTCGGCCCTGCGCGCCTCGCCGCGGTCGCAGCAGAACCACCCCGCGTTCCACACGCCCAACCACCAGCGCCTCACTACAGTGGGATCACGCAGGGACGGAGGAGCGCACCGGGCCTCGGGGCTCGCCGCAACCTGTGCTTCGCGCACGAAAAGCCATTCGTCGGCTGCCCGACGAACCTGCTCTTCGTTCAGGTTCAGGAAGTCGAGACCTGCAGGTGCGGGAACTGGCCCAAGGTCTTCTGCAGACGGCTCCACTTCAGTCTCACGCCCGCGTTGCCTCACCCGATCATCCCTCGGCGCTTCTGTCCGCCACAAGGACCCTCGCAGTGGTCCTAACAAGCGGGACTGGCCGCCCTAACCTCCCTGCTGTGGCCCAGGATGTTCGAAGAGGGACCGCTCCCGCTCCCGCTTCGGGCAGCCCAGGGCGATCCACTCGTCAAGGGACTCCTTGCGGAAGCGTATCCAGCGCCCGAGGCGCACGAACGGAATGGCGTTTTCCCGCACCTTGCGCCGAATGGTCTCCGGGTGCATCTTCAGGTAGCGGGCGGCCTCTTCAACCGTCCACAACTCCACGGGAGGGACCTCCTGGTATTGCATCAGGTTGTATCTTAGTGTATTATGTTGGGAGAGTCAAGGTGAGCGAAGGGCTGGAACCGGCCCCGCCGCCAACCCGTTGACGGAGTGGCGTTGTGGTGATCCCGCAGAGCGACGAGCCACGCGATGCCGACGCTTCCGGCGCCCAGGTGAAGGACACGGCCGCGATCCTGAGCCACTTCGGTCTTGACTATGCGTCCGAGGTGGTCGGCCGCTCACGGATCGTGTTGGCAGACTGCTTCGAGTGGCTGGCGCGCCTACCGGAGAACAGCGTCCACGGCATTGTGACCGACCCCCCATACGGCGTCAAGGAGTACGACCCAGACCAGCTCGTGAAGCGCGCCAACGGCCGGGGAGGGGTTTGGCGCATTCCTCCGTCGTTTGGCGGCTGCGTGCGCGCGCCGCTGCCGCGGTTCACGGCACTGAACGGCAAAGAGCGCAGCAGACTTCAGGAGTTCTTCGTCGAGTGGTCTCGTCACGTGACTCGCGTGCTGCGCCCTGGGGGCCATCTGTTCATAGCGGGCAACGCGTTCCTGTCGCAGCCGACGTTCGCGGCTGTGACCCAAGGCGGCCTTGAGTTCCGAGGCGAAGTGATCCGCCTCATACAGACGCTACGCGGGGGAGACCGGCCGAAGAACGCGGAACGCGAGTTCGCCAGTGCACAGTCGCTGCCCCGGGGATGCTACGAACCGTGGGGGCTCTTTCGTAAGCCCATGCCGGACGGCATGAAGGTGAGTGACTGCCTCCGCGAGTTCCAGACCGGAGGCCTGCGCCGCGACCCGGACGGTAACCCCTTCAAGGACGTGATCCCGAGCGAGAGGACGCCCAAGAGCGAGAAGGCGTTGGCCAACCATCCGAGCCTCAAACCGCAGTCACTCCTGCGTCAGCTTGTCTACGCGGCCCTGCCTCTCGGCGTCGGTTTGCTCGCCGACCCCTTTATGGGCTCAGGCTCAACAGTCGCCGCGTGCGAAGCTGTTGGGGTTGCCTGCGTCGGTGTTGAGGTGAACCCGGAGTACTACGAGTTGAGTCGAACCGCGATCCCCGCGCTGGCTCGTTTGGCCGGTTGGGACGATCATCGGGAGCAGCTCGCCCTAGACCTGTGAGACGTCGGGAGCTTTGTACACCCAGTTGGCCATCATCTTGTCGTGGCCGGATTGCGTGACACTGGCCGTGATCGTTCGGCGACTCGTCTCTGAGCGGCCTGCAAAGAGCCAGTCGTCTCTGGTGAGCTGAGCCCCGACAACCATGAGGAAGCGGAACGGCTGTGGTGGCGTGCCCTCGCGCTCATCCCGTGGCCGGTTGCTGTCAAAGACGAAGACCATCAACCAGCTCTCCTCGGCGTTGTGGCCCTGCCAGTTCCTGAGGTAGCGAGACGCTTTGATCTCGATGCCTTCGTGTGCGTACTGTGCCGCATTGCCCGTGAAGAGACCTGCCGGGAGAAGGTCCGGGTGCCCGTTGTGGTACTGGTTCTTGACAAGCCCTGGGCAGTACCTCGGAATGGCGGCCCCCATGAACTCTCCCACGATGCTGCTGAAGTTGGCCGGCATGAGGAACGACTCCAGCCGGTCCATGCCCCGCGCGTGTAGTGACTGGTCGATGGTCCCGAGGAAGTCCAGGAAGTCTACCATCGCCAGACGGACATGCTCGACCGTGCAGCCGTAGGGCAGAACCACGTCGTAGTTGAAGTCCGCAGGTTCAACGGGGGTTGGTGTGCAGGCAGCCAGTGCAAGGTCGTTCGTCACGGGCGTGCACCTCCAGGGCCACGGCGCGATGTGCCGTGGGCCTTCCCCTCCGCCTCGGCGAGAAGCTCCGCGACGGTCGCACCCAGAACTGAGGCGATGCTGGCCACGGTCTCCAGCGTGGCCCGACGCAACCCGCGCTCAATCAGGCTGACAAAGGTGCGGCCGAGACCGGCGTCAGCGGCGAGTTGCTCTTGGGAGAGACCGAGGGCCTGTCGTCTGGCCTTCACGACCTGGCCGAAGCGCGCGGAGAGGTCAACGGAGGGGCTCATGCCCGATACCATGTGTGCTTCGCGCCACTCTGTCTACGGACTATAGTCCGTGACACTCGCTCGCCGAGCGCACTGAGAGGGATGAGGAGAAGGGCCTCTGCTGTAGCCGAGACGGTCGGAGCGGTCTACCCGACCGCCCCTCGGGATATGGCCGCTGTCGGTCTGGGGGGAGCAGGCGGGACGGGCAAACCCGCCGCATTGGCCTGCGGCCAATGCAGGTCGGTGACCCCCACGGCACGAAGGAAGCGCCGGGTGATCGCCATGCACCGAAGTGCTCCGGTACCGATGCAAGCCTGCCTCAACGGGCACGTGACGTGGTTTGACGGCGCTGAGTGGGCGCAGACGCTGTTCTGTCCCGACTGCGGCGCAGAGACCATAGCCGCGTGCCCTGCGTGTAGTGCACCCTTGCAGGGCTCTGGTGAGGTGGTGATACACGGCCCTCCCGTCATCACGGCGCAGACGGTCTTCTCGGACCCTCCCGCCTTCTGCTATCGGTGCGGCCGACCACTCCCCTGGACGGAAGCAGCCTTGCAGGCTCTGGCGGACACCGTGAACGAGGACGAGCAACTCGACGAGACCGAGAAGCGCCAACTGAACGAGGCGGTGCGCGATGTGGTGGCCGATACCCCCCGCACTCCTCGCGCCGCTCACGTGATCCAGCGCGCCCTCGCCAAGGCCGGTCAGGTCACAACCGAGGTCGCCACTAAGGTCCTGGCCGAGATCGCGGTCGCCTCCGCCAGACACACTCTCGGGCTCTGACTGCCTTCGGCGAATGGGGAGCAGCAGGTCCTCCGGTCACGCGCGCAAGGAAGCGCGACCGCCACCAACGGCGGTCGCCCACTCCATCCCGCGCCAGTGCCCCTCACACTTGCAGCCCGAGGTCGATCCCCAGGGATTGCAGGACGCGGTTCAGAATGCGCCCTTGGGCCGTCTCCTGCCGTGCGGCGAACTCCTCGCGACTCGTGCGGCGGACGGCTTCCTGCACCTTTGCCGCGTAGACCCCATCGCCCAGCACGTCCAAGATTGCCTCAGCGGTCTCGTTCCGCAGGGCCTCGGCCAGCTTCGCCACCTCGGCTCGAATGAGCGCCTGCACTTGTTGCAGCACATTCGGGCTGAGCTGCCCCGCGCCGGTCTGCGCGGCCAGGGCCTTCCGTAGCGCCGCGCGCTCGCCACGGCTTAGTGACGCCACCCTCTGCTTCAGCTCCGGTCTCATCGGTCTGCTCCTTCCGGCTCCCTCTGGAGTGTTGTTCGGGGCAGGGCCCGCCCTTCGCGTAGCCGGCCCTGCCCCCTGTCCGGCGGCGTCGGTGTCGGAGGTTCACCAGCGCCGCCAAGCCTCGCCGCTGTCAGGCCACGCTCTCCGCTACCCACGCAGTCGTCGCGCGGTCACGCCACCACTCCAGGCGCGCGGCAGACGCTGCCTCCGTGGCCCACGCGAGGCTGTACACCGTGTCATCATGTGCGCCGGCCTGCGTCCCGAACTTCGTCAGCCCCGCGCGCTCTGCGTCGTACTCGAAGGCAAGCAGCTCCGCCTTCAGCAATCCGGGCGCGCCGGTCTTCGGGTCCGTGCCGGCGTCCATCGGGAAGCCGATCCGGCCCTCCTCGAACAGCCGGAACAGCCGCCCGAACAGCCCTTGCTGCCTCTGTGTCGTGGGGTGCTCCAACGTCGCCCCGTTGACCCGGCCTGCGAGGTCCGCGCCCTGGTACGCCTCCACCATGACCGCGGCGACACTCCCGAAGACGGCCCGCGTCCGCCGGTCCTCTGCCAACACCTCGGCCTCGCTTCCGGTCGGCAGGACCGCACAGCGCACGACCCGGAACAGCGGACAGTCGCGGTCCACGTCGAACCGCGCCGTCACACCCCACACCGTCCGGTCGCCGGTCCGCGAGACGCCGGCCCGGTCCAGCCCCGCGCCGATCACGCAGGGGGCCTCCTCGAAGCCCCACACCTGCTTCAGGGCTTCCCACTCCTCCCGCGTCTGTGGCTCCGTGTAGGGGAGAGCCGCCGCCTCCACAGCGGGCGCGGCGAACAGCTTCAGCCCCGTGGCGCCCCAGGCGTTGCGGTGCATGTACTCCCACTCGCCGGGCAGCAGGACCTTGCGCTCCCGCTCCGCCAGGGCCACGGCCCAGGGCAGCACGTGCTCCGTGAGGTAGCTGAAGAAGAGGAACGCCTCGTCGCGCGCCTGGTACAACCGGAAGACCGGGTTGGTAGGCACGGGCGGGCCCGCCTGCGAGCTGAGGAGGCACTGGGCGTCGATCCCTTCGAGCTGGTTGGACGCGAACTCGAAGGCCTTGGGGTTCTCTGCCGCGTGCAGCTCGTCGCACGCCAAGACGTCCGTGCGTGGGCGCCCCTGCACCGTCCGCCAGTTACACGGGACGCACTCGCACAGGTTGTCCAGGCCCGGCACCGTGAGCTTCGTCGCGAGGAAGCAGTCCTCGGGCACGTACCCCTGCAGTGCCGGCGAGTCGCGCAGGACCTCGGTGAGCAGGGCGAACACGTTCGACTGCGCCTGCCTCTCGGAGTTCGCGAGGATCAAGAGCCGCTGTCCCGTGAAGCACGTCATGCGCCACGCAAGCAGCAGGGCCACCACGAGGCTCTTGCCCTCGCGGCGCGGCCACGAGGCGACGCAGGTGCGATGGACGAAGCACCTGTCCGGGCCGCGCCGTGTCGCGTCGCGTAAGAAGACCCGTTGGTGGTCGGCCAGGCGCAACGGCCCGACCGTCCCCGTCGCCGGCGACCGCACTTGGACGCACTCCTCCGCCCACGCCGCTACGTCTGCCCGATACCGTTGCAGGTCGTCAGCGTTCACGTGTGCACCGCCCTTCCGGCCCTCGCCGCCGCACGCGCCCGCAAGGCCCCACGGCGGAGGGCCGCAACGTCCCTCAGCCGGACGCGCCGGGCCCGGTCGGCCTCGGTCCGAGTCGTGCGGAAGAGGGCGATCCCCTCAGCGGTTGCGGCTCCCGCTTCGAGGCACGCCTCCCGGCAGGCGAGCATGGTCAGCCCCGTCGTCAGCAGGTCGTCAACAATCACCACGCGCCGGCCCGAGAGGTCCTCCTCGCACCGAACTCGACGCGCGAGCTTCCGCCCCTGGCCCCGTTGGTGCATGGTCTCCTTGGCCGCCTCCTGGCCCTCGGTCTCCCACGCGAGGGAGTCGATCACCGGGATCCCCGTCGCCTCGCTGAGCGCCGCCGTGAGTTCCGCCGCGAAGTAGTACCCGCGCGCCTGTCGCCGGCGAGATCGCGGGGGACAGAGCAGCAGGTCGGCGCCCTCGGGTACCAGGTGAACCACGAGCGGCGCCCAGTGCTCGCGCGCCCAGCGGCGGCCGTGGCCCGGCAGCGTTTTCGACAGCCACAGGCACCGCGAGAGGTTGTCGGCGAAGTGCCCGGCTCCCCGGCGTCTCGGAACGTAGCTGAGAGCCGCGTGGAACACCGTGCCGCCGCGCCTCACGGGCAACGCCGTGGTGCACGGGCCGCCGGCGTCGCCGATCTGCTCCCAATCCGGCGCCGCAGTAGCTGCTCCAACCGCGCGATCACCAGCGGCAGACTGAGAAGTCGTCACCGTCTACCTCCCCGCAGGTGCGCCCGAGGCGCTCACCTGCTCACCGCCAAGTCGGCGTGCGCTTCGGCGCAGGTCCCCGTCACTGACCAGACCCGCGCCCACAGCCGATGGTTGCCGGCGCCCAGGGCGTCGGCGTCCAACGTGAAGGCCACGTCCTCCGCCGTCAGCCCGGCGAACGCCTTCGCCTCGTGGTGCCGCTCGTCGATCACCAGCTCCGCGAAGTCCAAGCCCACGTTGTCCGTCGCCCGGAGGTTGACCGTCACTGCGCCGCAGACCGGAGGCCGGTTCCGGCAGTCCAGGATGGTCACGAACGGGTTGCCACGGCCCCTGTCAGGTAGAGCGTTCGCGAAGGGCGTCTCCAGAGCGAAGCCTCCCACAGAGGCGGGCCCGCTGTCGGGCGCCCACACGCACAGCCCGTGGCTCCCCTGCTGCCCCGTCACCCAGGCCGACACCAGTTCCGTCAGCAGGAAGTGGTGCGCTCCCGGTCCGACGAACGTCGCCAGAGGTTGCCGGTCAACCGGGGGCGACGCGCTCTTCGGCCATTCCCCTGCGACGCGATGCAGGCGGAAGTCACCGTCCTCCGACTCGAAGGTCAGCCGCGCCGCCGTCAGGCGGCGACCGGCAAGCCGGCCCGCGTCGAACAGCACGAACGTCGCCCGCATGACCGGCCCCTTCCTCCCTCCGGACTCCAGCCCGACGCGCGGGTCCCCGCACGCGCGCGTCGGCCAACCGCCGCTCCACAGCGCGGGGGCCGCCGGGTACTTCTCCTGCGTCGCCTCCACAGTGACCGTAGGCTCCAGCTTCAGGATTGGCATTCGTCCTTGTCTCCCTTCTCGTTGTGTGCCTCGAAGTCGGCGTCGATTGGCGGCTCAGCAGACGCCTGTTCCCGTTCGGCCAGGACGCGGAACGCCTGCGCGACCTCGGCCCCAACGCCCCCGTCGCCTCTCGCCTCCAACGCGCGCCGCGTCGCCGGCGTGACTGACAGCTTCTCCAGCAGGCGGCTCCACGTGTTGAAGAGGGTCGCCACGTACTTCTCGCCGGGCTGCGGCTCCAAGTAGTCGGGGAAGCCCGGTAGCAGCTCGCCGCTCGCCGAGAGGTAGCGCGCCCACCTCAACAGGCGCAGTTCCGCCCACACCAGCAGGTTCACACTCACCCCGTCAATCGCGGGGTCGATGTGCGGCAGGGACAACAGGGCCGCGCGCCTGTCCTCCACGTACCGCGCCTCGTGAGGGCAGTCGGCGCCCTCCACGGCGTCCGGGCACCGCTCCCGCAGGGGACAGCGTGTGCAGGTCAGCAGGACCCCGTGAGCGAGCTGCACCCCATGCCGAACGTTGACGGGGGGCCTGCCGGAACTGCCTCTGCTCAGAGCCGTCTCGCGGCTGGCGTCACTCATGCCCAATCCCTGCCGGGAAGCAGAAGAGGGCGCGCTCGCCGTAGCCCACGGCCACGGTCAAGCACGCCCTCGTCGTGCTCCCTCTCGTTGACCGGCGAGGCCAGAGGGTCGGCCTCACTTCACGCGCCCCGTCGAGCGCGAATAGCCCTTGGTCGGTTGTCGATCTGGCCCCACGCTGCCAGCGGCGAGGGGTACAGCGGACACGGAACGCGGAGCGCCGAACTCAGCAGGCCCGGCGCCACAGGCCGCACTAAGGCCGGGGAACGTCTGCCCGATGCTACCTCGCGCCGTGTCGCTTACCGCTTGCTGACTGTTCCGCGCCAGCGATGATCGAGCGCACCTCGTCACCGCTCAGGTTCCCCTTGCGCAGGGCCTTCGCGATTGCCAGCACGGCAGACCAGCGGCGATCAAGGGTCGGCAGGAGGTCTCTCGCGCGCTCGTTGGCGTGGGCGAGCCACTCCTCCGGGTCCAGACCCTCCCGCTGCATGAGCATCTGCACGTCCGCTACGTCCTTCGGCGACCAGCGCATCTGGGAGCCGCGGTATGCCAACGCCTCCGCCAACGAACCTGCAAGCCCCACGTCGATCCTGGCCCGTCGGGCGCGCGAGGCGTCGGTCCGGACCCAGTCGGGGAACCAATCGCACCTCACCTCTCCGTGCCCCGCCGCAGGATCGAAATGCACCGTTCGCACAAGGAAGCCGACCTCTTCCGAAACGACAGCGTGCCCGGCTTCATGTATCCGGGCGCGTCGCAGGTCACTCGGCGAGAGTGGTACGTCGGCCGGCTTCGTTACCAGCTTCATCAGTCACACTCCGAACGGCGCGGGCCCGATGCAATGGCCGTGCGGATCATAGGCGCCACCCAGAGCGCGCTCTGCGGGCTACCGGGACCTCTTGTGGAGGAACCGACTCCGGCACGCCTCGCAGCAGAACAGCGCGTCCGTCTCGCGGTCCCTGCCATCCGTCACCTTCGCTCTCTGCATCGCTCGGAAGGCCTTCGTCAGCTTCCGTTTGCAGCCCAAGTCATCGCTGAGGGGCACTCCTGCTGCGTTGCGGAGGGTGCCGCATACCACTGGCTGCCGCGCGTCGCTCACGTCGATCTCGTCGCCAGACTCCCAGGGGCCGAAGTCTCTTATCTCGACGAGGTCGATGTCCACACCCTCGCGGAGGGCGATCCTGGCCAAGGCTCGGCTCATCTGGTCGCCGTCAACCAGGAAGATGCCCTTCTGCTCCACTGGCATCGTGAGCTCTCTGGCGAGCACGTGCGCGTCTATGCCAACCACAGGCCAGTCGCAGTGTACGTCCCCGTTCTCCTGCATCCGCACCAAGCCAACCCCTCCCACAGGGCTAACGAAGACGGCGTACCGGAACGGCCCTCGGCTCCCCGCCCGGGGCTCCCCCTCTCTACGGCCGGGCCGAACCGTTGCAGTCCGTCGCTTCTGGTCGGGATCAGCAGGGCGCAGCGCCTCCCCCCAGAAGTCGCGACCGTCCTCCACGTCCTTCTGCAGGAGCCCAAGCGCCTTCTCCGCAGCGTCCCGTTGTGTCTCCGCCTCCACCTTGTACGTGATTGGCTGGACCCACGTGTCCAGACTGAACGTCACCTCAAACGACCCGGCTCCGGTGACGCCCTTCACGAAGATGTCGCCACGCCGGGTTGCCTTGACATACGCGTCCTTCTCGACCCAGCCTCCCGACCCCATGAACCACACGTAGTGGGCGCCCGTCTCCATCTCGTCAACGACCTGGAGCAACCACATCATGCGCCTCCTTCCTGGAACCCCATCTGACTCAGCTTGGGCGGTTCATCCCATCCCTGGCCGGCAAGGGTGCCACGCCCGTCTCTGCGATTGTCGGCCCCGCCTACCTCCGTTCCCGCCGCCGGCCCATTCCGCGCAACGAAACGCGCTCACAGCGCGTCTGCGCGGCTTCCCCCCCTCGGAATAGCACCCCCGAGGGAGCGCGCAAGAGCCACATTCGATACTGAGCCATTCTGAGCGCCTTTCTGATTCGGCCTGCACCCCTTACCCACCTCGCCCCGCCGGCGTGTTCTGCGGGCCGCCCTGGGCGCCATCGCGAGGCCCGGTCGCCGGCCCCTCCACGAGACGCAGGTGCGTTGCGTGTGCCCGGCACGGGCAGTCCCGATGCGCCTCCTCCTCTCCGGCGGGCCGGACGGGCTGCTTGCCGGCAAGCACCTGGTTACGGAACTGCATCATGCCCCTCGCCACGGCCAACGCCGCTTGCGCCGGGTCTGCCGGAAGCAGTCCCTCGCGCGCCAACATGAGACGCACGGAGTCTGCCGTCACCGGCGGGCGTTGCGGGATGTACCTCACGGAACCTCCCTCGTTGGGGCACGGTCAGCCCAACAGGGCCTTGAGCGCCTCTCGCTGGTCTGGAGTCAGCGCCGCGATCTTGGCGGCCAAGGCGCGCGCCTCGGTGTCCGGTTCCGGCTGCGGGTCGATCCCCGGTCGGGCGTCGATCTTGTCGGCAAGCGCCTCGTTGTCAACCGCCGTGTACACCTGCGTCGTCTCCAACCGCGAGTGCCCCAACCGCTCCTGCACCTCGCGGATGGTGAAGCCCTCGTTGAGTAGCTGCGTCGCGTGCGTGTGCCGGAACTTGTGGGGCGTCACCTGCGAGCCCCGTTCCTCGCCCAAGGCCAGGACCGCGTACCGTCGCAGCGCCTTCTGCACGGCCCGCGTCGTCAGCGCCTGTCCGCCCGTCTTGATCCCGCAGAAGAGGGGGCCGCCGTTCGTCACCAGACAGGCCCGGTGTTGGAGCCACAGGTCAAGGGCCGCCCTGGTCTCGCCGTCAAGGGAGACCTCGCGCTCCTTGTCGCCCTTCCCGCGAATGACCAGCTTCCGCCCGCTCGCCTGCAAGGCCATCTTCGTCAGCCCCACGACCTCCCCCACGCGCAGGCCCCCCCGGTACATGACCAGCAGCATCGCCCAGTCACGCGCGCCGGTCGCGCACTTCGTGTTGGGCTGTTCCAGCACGGCCTTCGCCTCGTCCCTGGTCATGGTCTTGGGCACTCTCACCTTGCGGGCCATTCTGGGCGCCTCCTGCGTCTACGGTTCGCATTCCGCGTATTGTACGAACCATATCACAGGTGTTTGTGCCGCGTCAAGCCCTTTTCCGCATATCGCGAACGGTAAACGCCAAGACCGTTCGCCTTCCCCTGCCCCGATCACGCGCTGGTTGCGCCTCCCTGGCCTGGCAGCTTCGTTCGGGCAGTACCAGCCCGGTCCGCCGCCGGACGCCCGCGCCTGTCTCCACACGCTGAGGTGACGGGTTGGTGACGGGTTGGCCTCTGGTTTCGCAAACTCCCTCGTGAGAAGGCTCCAAAACGGAAGTTCACGGAACCAGCGTTCCATGCGTCACCGATGCGTCACCCCTCCTGTGCCTCAAGCCCGATACCGATGCGCCACCGCGTCTTCTTGTCGCGGTATGCGTCGAAACCTCGCTCACTGAGCCGGTCGCCGAAGGCACGGTTGCTCAATCGCTCCCTCTCGGGGATGCGGTTTGCTCCAGCCCACCTCTGGTACGCAGCAAACAGGTCGCCGAACCTCGTCTGCAGGGAGTCGCCGATAGCGCAACAGTCGGCCAGGAACTCGGCGAGCGGGTCGGACTCCTCGCGATACGCGGCGGTTGCTGACCGCACTTCCGGCGGGGGACGGAGGCCCTCTCGCTGCCACGCGAGGCAGCCCTCGGCCGCCCAGCGCAGGATGCCGGGCAGTTCCTCGGCGAGCTTCTCCCCGATGTGCCGATCCTGCTCCGCTTCGGGGATGGCCACGGTGAAGGGCACAAGCCGGATGCGCCGCCAGATGGCGAGGTCGGCTCCTCGGACCACCGGCTTGTGGTTCGCCGCCAACCAGAGCTTGAAGGTGGGCTCGTAGGTGAAGTGCTCGCTGTACAGGAAGCGCGCCTTGATCCTGTCGCCGCCGGTCAGTGACTTGACCAGGGACTCCGCAAGCCGCTGCCCCTTCTCTGCCTCTATCGCGCTCACGAACCGCGCGCCGCGCAGGTCGGCCACATCGTTTCTCGGTCCCTCGCGCCGGCGAACCAGGAACGTCTCGAAGGACGCCGCGCCCGCGTAGTCACCGAGAAGGCGCCCGACCGTCCGCACGAACACGCTCTTGCCGTTCGCGCCTGTGCCGTACAACAGGAAGAGGCACTGCTCGGAGGTGTCCCCCGTCAACGAGTAGCCAACCGCGCGCTGCAGGAAGCTCGTCAGCCCCTCGTTCTCGCCCATGATCCTGTCCAGGAACGCCATCCACAATGGGCACTCCGCGTTTGGGTCGAAGTCCACAGGCGCGAGCTTCGTGACCAGGTGCCCTCGGTCGTGGCCAAGTAGCTTGCCCGTCCGCAGGTCAAGGGTCCCGTTGTTCACCGTGAGCAGTATGGGGTCGCGGTCGAACTCCTCCGGCGTCGCCTTCACCTCGTCTTCGGCCCCGGCGAGGTTCACCATCGCCTTCCGCTTCTGCTCCGAGAGGGACGTTCCGGCCCACTTGCAGATGAGGGCCTTCTTCTCGTCAACGGACTCGTACTGTGCCTCATGGATGATCCTGTGTACCGTCGCCTTGGCGCGGCGCTCAACCTCCCGCGTCTCGTCGCGCGCCCAGCGGCGGCCGTCCCACACCAACCAGGAACTCCACAGCTTGCAGTACCGCAGGTCTGCGCCGTGGTGGGCGACGAGGCGCTCGGCGTTCCCGCTATCGCTGAGACTGAACCCGCGCGCCTCGACGGGCAGCGGAGGCAGCTCCTCGCTCATGGTGACGTCGCCCACGGTGAGGTCGCGTCCCTTGGGGCGCGGAGTGTAGCAGTCAGTGCACGCGGCGCACGCCTTCCCGATCTCCTCCCGCAACCACGTGGAGGTTCGGCCCTTGCGCGGGGTATCCCACTTCTCCCGCGCGAGGCCCGAGGACCTGGCGAGCGACTCCATCCGCGCCGGGTCCCGCCCCGTCCAGAAGGCCAACCGCCAGAGCAGACTTGCGTCCGCCTCAGACTGTGACGGGAAGTGCCCCTGCCAGTTCCCCGTGAACAGGTCGGCCAGGATGGCTCCGCCGCTCTTGCCGAAGGCGAAGTCAAGCAGTTCGCGGTCGCCAAGCTCGACGGGCTGCGAGGGGAGAGAGTGCTTCTGTGCTTCGGTCGCCGGCGGGCAGTAGCGGTCGAGCCACTGGTCGAGCTGTTCCTGTCGCGGGTTGATGGTCGCCGGCGTGCCTTCGAGGTGGGCGCCCGTCACCGTGAAGAAGCGGACGCGACAGTAGACTTCGCGGTTCACCTCGCGGAGGTTGTGGCCTGGCCCGTCGAAGGACGCGGCGATCAGCACCCTCAGACCACGGCCCGAGGGCGTCTGCTCCGTGTAGGAGTCGAAGGTCTGCACCTCTGCCCACACCTGGGGGTCGATCTGGCCTGCCTCGTCGATGCAGTCATCGAAGTCGATCCCGGTCACGTCGCCTTCGGTGCAGAAGCCGATGCCGTCGAAGCACGCCTTGCGCGCCTGCGCGAGCTCGAAGGGCGCCCACGTCGTCGGGTCGGTGCAGTCGGCCTTCGTCTGTGTGTCGTGGGCGCGGTACGGCACCTTCGTCGACTTGGGGCTGTTGTCTCGGGTCTCGTATCGCCAACCAACCCAGACGCGCCGGGTCTTCAGGTCGTCGGGGAAGGAGCGCAGGTCTGCCGCCTGAGAGGTCTGCAGGAAGGCCTCGGCCTGCTGTTCGGGACGCGCGGTGCTCACCGCGGTCTCGACGGGCCCGGAAGCCGGGATGGACTCAACGTTCGCTTGGGCTTCGAGGGCGGCGGCCGTCACGCGATCACCCCCTCTCCCCAACGGAAACGCGGGCAGTGCAGAAGGGGACCGGAAGTTCCCGGCGAAGACTTCCGGTAGCCCGAGTTACCTTCGCTAGGTTTCTGAGGTCGTTTTCGGGCACTCGGGTAGGCTTGCAGGGAGAGGGAGGGGCAACAAGAAACGCCCAGAACTCAGCGTTTCTGGGCGTTCGGGGGTCATCCTGGTGCCGACGGCCGGACTTGAACCGGCATGAGGAATCCCTCACTAGGTCCTGAACCTAGCGCGTCTGCCAATTCCGCCACGTCGGCACGCTCCAGAGGTTACCGCAAACCTGGGGCGCTGTCAAGATGGTGCACGAGCGTTCAGCGCCCGCTGAGGGCCACGAGATGGTCGCG
>Ga0233425_10006580_pt1 | contig 17124 bp, 12 predicted proteins | sample Watercolumn_Towu_2_FD_181712 | JGI IMG/M metagenome (GOLD analysis project Ga0233425, IMG submission 181712) | Freshwater microbial communities from Lake Towuti, South Sulawesi, Indonesia - Watercolumn_Towuti2014_140_MG | ecosystem: Environmental > Aquatic > Freshwater > Lake | place... | reverse complement strand
TCCGAGACCGTGTTCCGCGATCTGCGCGACCTGCTTGCCGATCTTGCCAAAGCCGAGAACACCCAGCGTCTTACCGCGAAGCTCGATGCCAGCCGTGCCGCCACGGGGCCGTGCCGCGCAACCCATCAGCCAGATTGCAAGCTCCGCCACGCTCGCATCAAGCGCGCCGGGCGTGTTGGTGACAATAATGTTGTGCTGGCGAGCAAGCGTTTTGTTGATGCTGTCGTGGCCGACGCCGAACCGGGCAATCAGCCCACCAGCGACCGCCTCGTAGAGCGCGCCGCGATACGGCGCGACACCGACAATCACCACGCGCGCACCACGCGCCTTGACCGCGTCGGCCAACGCCTGTTCATCTGCTGGCGCCGGTTCGCAACCGGCGGCAACGAACAACGCCTCGGCTTTCCGAAACTCATGCTCCGTCACCAACACAGGCTCGGTCATCGCAGCCCCTTCAACATAATCCGGCAGCCTTCGCGCACGAACGACGTGTCAATGCCGCACGGCACGAACAGAAAACCTTGCGCGAGCCGTCGCTTCAGGTCATCCGGATCCACCGGCGCGACGTGAATACCGGGCGCAACGTTGTGCCGGCGGCAAGCGTCGAAGACGACTTGCTGCGCGGCGAGCACGTCAGGATGCTGCAACTGGCCGGGGATTCCCATCGAGGCGGAGAGGTCATACGGGCCGATCAAAACTGCATCGAGACCCGGCGTCGCGAGAATGGCGTCCACCTGCTTGACGGCGCTGATGTGTTCGATCATCGCCACGACGAGCACCTCGCGGTTGTGATTGCGGTAATAGCTGTCAAAGTTCCGGCCGAAACCGGTAGCGCGACAGAGCGCGGCGCCGCGAATGCCTTCGGGCGGATACTTCGCAATCGCGACGGTCTGCGCGGCCTCGGCAGGCGAGTTGACCGACGGCACAATAATGCCGGCGGCGCCCATGTCGAGCACTTGCTTGGCGATCACCATGTCGCACGCCGGCAAGCGGGCGAGCAGTTCGCAGCGGGTGCCTTTCACGGCGAGCGCCATCTGGTAGAACGTCTCGACGTTGATCGGCGTGTGTTCCATGTCGGCGACGAGGAAGTCGAATCCTTCTTCCGCCATGATTTCGACGACGGCGGGATTGCCGGTCATGATCCAGCCGCCAATCGCGGGCTGGCCTTTGCGAATCTTGTCTTTGGTTGCGCTCATGCTTGTTCTTGTTTCATTCCACGGCAATAGAGTCAAGCCTGTCTCACTTGGCTCCAAGGAGTTCGTTCACGTCGAGCAGGACCGGTTTGTTCAGGTGAGCTGGTTTGTCGGCGGTCGCGACGCTGATCAGCATCTTGCGCTCCGACGGCGAGAACACCATCGTGCTGAGCGTCTGGCCGACCGCGGCCTTGGAGATGATTTTCCAAGCGTCCTCCATCGTCTTGACCTGATGGGTCGCGTTCAATGCGCTTTCGAGAGCCGCATAGCGCGGACAAATTTTGGTCGGCAGAGAACGCTCGCGGAAGTGGTTGGAGTTCGCGATCCAGTCCTGTCCCGTTGCCGCGACGCGCACCGTCACGCCGTTGTTGAGCTTCGCGTTCCCGTCCATCTCGATCACGATGGCCGGCGATGACGGGGCGGCGACGTGCACGTTGCCGCCCCGGTACACGTTGTGACGGCGGAGAACCTCACCCACATTACCGGACGGCGAGACGGTCTCGATGCACTCGCGCAACGCAAAGCCCCGTGTGTGGGCCGGCAGGTCCGGTTTACCGGTGGCGCCGGAGTCGTGCAACAGGATCACGACAGCGTCTTGGTTGATTCCGCTGCTGCAGTTGATCTCGCCGGCAAACCCGATGCCGACCCACGATTTCCGCGACGGGTCACGTTGTTTTCGGACGAACACGGTCCCCATCCGTTCCGCGAACTTCCGTCCTTGATAGTCGAGGTTGCGACCCGTGAGGAGTTTTCCTCCCGGCGTCATCGTTCCCCAAGCCGAGAAGGATGAGCAGAAAAACTTGTTCCACTCGCCGACCGAGTTGAGGACCCAGAGATCGGCGGCGGTGATCGGTCGCGCCAAGCGCGGGATTCGCAAGCCGGCTTCGCCGAGTTTCGCGCGCATCCCTTCGAGCATTCCATCGAGTTCTTCACGGTACGGTTTCTCGTGCTTGATGTCCCGCTCCACCAACTCCTGAACCTTGGCGTACCCTCCGATCTTCTCGACCGCGGGAAGCGTAAGGATGAAATCGTTGATGAGACACATGATTTCTTCGGCGAGCAGGTAGCCGTGTGCGTAACCGTTCTCCCGCGCCGACCCCGTCAGCGTCAGCACGCGAAGCCCGCCGACCCGCTTCAGCTCGCCGGTGAGCGGCGTCTTGCCATTTTGGGCCGGCGCGACGTGCGCTGCGACGAGCAAGACGACGACAAGAACAAGTCCCCGCTTCATGGGTTTACAAACTGGACGGTGGAACTGACCATCGCGTCGCGTTCATCGGTCACGGTGATGAACCACGTGTTCGCATCGGCAGGTGGACGCTGCGCCATGACGGCGCCGTCGCCAAGACGGGCGGAGACGGTTTGCCATTTGCGTTTGGAGCGCAAACCGGTGTCGGTGGTGTAGTGGAGGCTGGCTTTCGTGATGGTCGTGACCGACTTGAGGCTCGTGTGGATGAGGTCGCCTTCGACGACCGGTTTGCCAAGCACCGGCAACGGCAGGCCGTCTTTGCAATACGAGTCAATGAACAATCCGATTTCCTTCGGTGCCCAGCCGGAAGGATGGCTGTGGGGCATGTTTACTTGGATTCGCATCTGTTTCGTGCCCGGCACGCGGTCGAAACTCTTCTGGTAACTGTCGAGCGGATAGTGGACGTCGCATGTTCCGTTCACAAACAGGATCGGCACACGGCAACGCGGCAGCACACTGGAGGGATCGTACGTCTTAATCCACTGCTGCCGGCGATCACCGAGTTTGTCTATGGAAGGTTTCTGGACCGATTCGCCCTCAAACAAGAAACCGCAGCCGTACACCGGCACCGCCGCCTTGAACCGATCATCGAGCGACGCCACCAAGCAGGTCGTGTAGCCGCCCCAACTGATTCCCGTCACCGCCGTGTGGTCGGCGTCCACTTCGTCCATGCTCCGCAACAGCGAGTGCGCGCGCATTACGGAGGCAGCAGCATGAAATGGCCATTGGTCGTTGGCATTGCCGCCGATGCTATCGAACTTCTCCGGATGTCCCTGATCGGGGCCGCTGTTCGGCAGACGTTTACGCGTCTCCTTCTTTGACGTCTGCCCCACGACTGGCACGCCGGTCTTCGGGTCGTAGATGGGCACGTTCGGCTGGCTGCCTGACAGGTCCATCGCGATGGCGGCGTAACCGCGTTGCGCCCAGAGCCACGTCCATTCGGCAAACGCCGTGCCGCCACCGCCATGAATGAGTACCACGCCGGGGAACTTGCCCTTGCCACACGTCGCCTTCCCCACTGTCATTGGCGATGCATAGAAAGCGAAGACTTCCGTGGCGTGTCCTTTGTAATCCTCGCCGGCGTAGAAGAGCGAATGAACGGGGCCCGACTGGTCCACCCAGCGCATCTTGGGAACCGTCTTCTTGAGGGCAGTGAGATTCCACGGGCCAACCTTTTCGTCGGCTGCGAAGACGGACACGGCAATGAAAAGGGCAAGGAGATGTTTCATAATGTTGCAGAGTAAATACCACACATTGGTTTCCTCCGGCAATTCTGCTATCATGCGGCCATGAAGCACGCTTCACATCTTCTCATCGCCATCGCGAGCGCAGCGCTGCTGAACTGCGAAGGAGCAGACTGCACGTTCAAGGTCGAAATCAATAATGGTATTCCCAGCATCCGCTCCTTCCCGCAATCGCTGGCCGTGAAGGTGGGATGGAGATACCGCTGCTCCCTTGAGGTGACGAACCACGATACCGCATCGCGCACGATTTCCCTGCGCGCGGACGGACGCGACGTGCTGACCGTTGTCCGCGATTCGATTAGTCTTTCGCCCGGCCAGCGCGCGACGAGCGTGTTTCTGTTGCAGACGCTCAATCCCTTCGAGCACGTGTTGAACCTGTCTGTCTCGTGCGGCGCGGAGAACGCGACGGCGCGCATCAACGTCGTGCCGACTCTGGACTGGGACGGCGTGAGCTTCGGCACGCTCGATCACTTCCCATACGAAGGTCCAATCGCCGAGTTGTCAGTACCGCCGCCGGGCTGGAAATTCTCCAAGGCCAAACCGGTCACGCCCCAGGAAATCAAACCGCCATTGGACGGCAAGCCGCCGAAACAGGCCGTTGGCGGCTGGAAAGGTTCACCGGAGCACATGGCGAGCTTGGCCACAGCGCCGGGGCCGGAGTTGGGCGCGCGCATCATGGCCGAGATGCGTCTGCTTCAAGACCTTGGCTGTCAGGTCTATCGCACGGATGTTTCATGGTCAACGGTCGAGGCCGTCCAAGGCACGTTTCGCTGGGACCGGAACGACTGGCTCCTGAATGCGTTGCGGTCCCCGCAAGGCGGCGGTTGCAAAGTGATCGCGCAGATCGGTTACCAGCCGGCATGGCTTCCGCCTCTGTTCCCGCTGAGCGAAACCGGTCTGGCGGCGCACAAACGATGGGTAGAGGCGGTGGTTTCGCGTTATGCCAAGCAGGTGGATTTCTGGGAGATCTGGAACGAACCGATGGTGTTCTGGCTGCTGCCGCCAAAAAACTTCAAGACGATGACTCCATCCGAAGTGGATGAACAGGCGGCGAAATACGCCAGCGCCATCCTCACCGTCGTTCGCACCGCCTCCAAGATTATCCGTGCGCAGGCTCCCAACGCCGTTGTGCTCTCGCCCGGTTTCGAGAATTTCTTCCAGGAGAAACATCCGTTCCGAATGAAGGTCTATAAGAACCTGATGCGCGACGGTCTGGCCAAGGAAGTGGACGCCTTCTGCATTCACAGTTATCCGCAGTGGGGACTGCCATTGAACCTGACCGACCTCAACCCGTGGCGTCTCCTCGACCGGAAGGCCGACCAGAGCAACCTGATCCATTCCCTACGCGAGTTCGGCGCGCAACTGCCGCTTTACTGTACCGAGTTTGGCGGCTTCGGTGTGCCGCGCGACGCCACACCCGAACAGGAAACCTCACACGCGCTTTCCATCCTCCACAACGCCACCATCCTCGCCCACCAGGGTTTCCGCGGCGTCCTCTACTACGAGTTGTACGATTACGACACCACCAAGACCCTGCATCTGGTGCGCCACAGGGACAAATACAAGACCCGCGGTTTCATCGCCTACCGCAAACTCATTGAGGCGCTGTCCGGCGCCACACCGTGCGAACTCCCGCAGGCGCGGATTCTCGACACCGATTACGATGGCCTCGTGATCAAAGCGTTCCGACGCGGCCAAGAAGACATCCTCTGCGTTTGGAACAACGACACTCAGCCGCAAAGCCTGCGCGTGGAACCGCGCTCCGGCATCTGGCAACAAGTGAAATTCAGCCCCACCGGCGAATTCCTGACGAGCAACGTGCGGGCCGACGCGGGACCGCTCGATGTGACCATCTCACCGTTTGAGTTTCACATCCTCAGCCGGCAGTAAAGTACTCCTCACGCTCCGCGTGAGGGTCATCCGCGCGATCATCACGCGGAGCGTGATGACTACTTTGTACCCGGTTGCACGTAAAGCGCACTGAATCGAATTTTCGTATTCTGCTCACCCTCAAACGTCACCCTCAGACGAATGCGGTCCGGTAAACCGGCGATGACAGCTTCCCCCTTCCACGTGATCGGTGTGTGGAAACCGCTTTGGCGAACGACCGTTGAGAATCCCGGCAAGGGACGCTCGCTGTTGTCCAGCAGTTCGATCTTCAAACCGGCCTGCGCACCCAGTCCGTCGGCATTCAGATAGAACCGATGGGCGACACCGGTCTTGATCGGAACCGGCGCTGTGATGAACTCGCTCCGGATGACCGGCAGTTGATAATCGCCCGGACCTTTTCCTGCTTCCTCGACCACCAAGTCGCCGAAACGGTCACGTGGTAGCACGGCGATGCCAACCCCGCCGCGTTCGGGGACCTTGCCATGTTGCCGCGGGTCCCACGCGCCGTAGTAGATGAAGGTCTCATCGCCGATATTCTCGAATCCCTGACCTTGCAAGAGGCCACCTTGATCCCACGCGCCGTCTTCGCCGCGCTTGAGAAACGTCCATTCGTATGCAGGCTCACGAAAGTTCAGGCCGTCGTTGCTGACGACGAATCCGAGGTCAATCGTGATGTCCTTCCATTCCTTCGCGCCATGCCACCGGCCATACAGACCGAGCAGCACGTTGCCGCGATTCCAGACGCTGATGCCTTCATGCACCTGTTCGCCCTCAAGACTCCGGCCCGGGCCAAGTATTGTGTGCTGCGCCGTGCGAACGAAGCCGATGCTGCTCGTGTGCGACCAATGCACGAAGTCAGGCGAGCGATACATTCGCACCACGCGACCGTGGTATGGTCGCGTGGCATTGATGCCATTCTGGCCGCAGACGTAAAACATGCCGTCCCATTTATACAGGCCACCGCACGGCTCGAAGTGAACAGCGGGCAACACAAGGTCTTCCTTTCGGAATTCCGCTTTCACAGGCTTAGCCGGCACCAGCGATTTCCACCGCAAACCATCCGCGCTCGCAAACGGTGCCAACGAACCGAGGCGCGTGTTGTGGCGAAAATAGACGTGCGTGGAAATCTTGTATCGGCGCTCCGGGTTCGGGTCATCCGGATCGGCGATCACCTTCAAGTTGATGAACCCCAACGGCGACGGATCGGTCAGGATGAGGTTGTTACCTTTACTTCCGCGATACTTGACGAGACCGAGATTGGGTTTGACCCAACGCACACCGTCCTTGCTCTCGGCATACGCCGCACGCCAACGCGCCGAAGCCACCTTGTTAGCCGTGTCATCGTCGAAGGCGCCATACCACATCCGGAACTTCCCACCCTCGCGAATCATCGAGCCATAGAACTGCACCCCATAGGCGTCCGGTGTGCCCGGCTTGCCGCGTTTCACCACGGGATTGGCCGGGTGCCGGGTCGGTGATCGCATCTCCAGCCGGAGATTTTGCGAGAACGGAATCGCTACGTTGTCGAACGCAAACAGCGTCATCTCTGCCGCGATGCCTCCAGTCGCCGACAACATCATTCCGATGATCACTATCGTATTCATCTGCATAGTAGAGCGCATTATAGTGACAACGCGAACAAGTTTCAGTATTTGTATTTCACAAACCTATGAGCACACCACGCTATTTGTTTGCTGTCGCGCTTGCACTTCTCTTCGGCGCACCGGGCGCATTCGCGAAACCGAACATCATCGTCATCCTTTGCGACAACCTCGGCAACGGCGATGTCGCCTGTTTCAACCCGGCGACAAAACACCGGACACCGAACCTTGACCGCATGGCAGCAGAGGGACGGCGGTTCACAAGTTTCTACTCGGCCAGCGGCGTCTGCACGCCAAGCCGCGCGGCGTTGATGACGGGTTGTTATCCGCGACGCGTCGGCCTGCACATCAGCGCCACCGGCGAAGCGGTGTTAAAGCCCGTGGATCCGCGCGGGATCAACCCGTCAGAGGAAACGATGGCCGAGCTTATGAAACGCGCGGGCTACGCCACCGCCTGCATCGGCAAATGGCATCTCGGCGACCAGCCGGAATTTCTTCCGACACGCCACGGGTTCGATTCGTATTTTGGCATCCCGTACAGCGAGGACATGGAGCGCGGCAAAGTTCCGGGACGCGACTGGCCTGATCTCCCGCTCTTGCGCAACGAGAAAGTTATCGAAGCCCCCGTTGACGCGCAGCATCTCACAAGGCGGCTGACCGAGGAGGCCGTGAAGTTCATCGCGGCGAATAAGAACCGCCCGTTTTTCCTCTACTTCCCCGAAGCCGCTCCCGGCAGCCGCGCCGTGTGTTATCCCGGCCCCGCGTTTCGCGGCAAATCGGCAAACGGCCTTTACGGCGACTCCATCGAGGAACTCGATTGGTCCGCCGGCGAAATCCTGAAGGCGCTGAAGCAAAACGATCTCGACAGGAATACCATCATTGTCTGGACGACCGACAATGGCGCGGTGAACCGCAATCCGCCGCAAGGCAGCAACGCGCCCTACAAAGGCATGGGCTACAGCACCACCGAGGGCGGCCAACGCATGCCGTGCATCGTCCGCTGGCCCGGCAAAGTCCCAGCGGGAACTGTGTGCGACGAACTTTGCACAATGATGGACATACTGCCGACGCTCACCAAACTCGCCGGCGCCCCACAGCCGAAAGCGAAGGTGGACGGACACGACATCGCGCCGCTCATGTTTGGCACGAAGGGTGCGAAGTCAGCCTACGACGACACCGGGTTCTTCTATTACCAAGTCACCCAACTCCAAGCCGTGCGTGCTGGCCCTTGGAAACTTTATCTTCCCCTCGACGCCAAGAACGCACACGGCCAGACTAAGAAGAAACCGCCACCGCAAACACTCGCGCTCTACGACGTGCGCAATGATGTCTCCGAAGAACGCGAAGTCTCCGCCCAACATCCCGACGTCGTCGCCCGACTCACCACGATGGCCGGGAAAGCCCGCGCCGAGCTTGGCGATGGCGAGCGAAAAGGCTCCGGCCAGCGCGAAGCCGGCCACGTGGAGAACCCCAAACCGTTGTTGCTCACACCATGATTGCCTTCAGTGCAAAGGTAGGGACGAGCCGCCGGCTCGTCCGAGGTTGTGCCCGAAAGCGGGCGACCCGGCGGGTCGCCCCTACCAACGGATTCGTCACCGGATTATTCCTGTTGTGCGCCGCCCCTGCCTTCGCTGACCTGCGAACTGGTGTGGCCAAGGTGGACATCACGCCGACGCAACCGTGCATGATGTCGGGCTACGCAGGCCGCACCAACCTCTCCACCGGCGTGCACGACCCGCTCTCCGCGCGCGCCGTGGCGTTCGAGCACAACGGCAAACGGCTCGTTCTCGTGTCGTCGGACATCATCGGCTACTACAAGACGGTTGACCATATGCGCAGCGCCATTCTCGACGCGTGCAAGCTCAAGCCGGAAGAACTCGTGCTCACCGCCATCCACACACACGCCGCGCCAACGCCATCGCTTGAACCGGAGAAGACCCATCCGAATAATGTCGAATACACGAAGACGTTGTGCGCTCAACTGATCAAGGCGGTCAGCGAAGCACTTGCCGGGCTGAAGCCCGCTCGCGTGGGCGTCGGCATCGGCGCGTCGCCCGTCGGCGTGAACCGCCGCGAGCGAATGCCCGACAACACCATTCGCCTCGGACGCAATCCCGTCGGAAGCACCGACAAAGATGTGCAAGTGCTCCAGATTCGAGAACGAACCGGCGAGAAACCGTTGGCCGTGCTCTTCGCTTACGCAACGCACAGCACGTCGCTGGGATCAAAGAACCTCGTCATCAGCGGCGACGTTCACGGGCTGGCTGAGCAATTCGTCGAGAAACATCTTGGCATCACGGCACCCGGATTTGCCGGCGCATCGGGCGACATTGACCCATGGTTTCGCGTGTTGCCGGAAATCAAGGCCGACAACGGATGGATTCCCGAACCGGTTTTGCTCGGCACGATGCTCGGCGAGGAAGTCGTTCACACCTCGAACAAGATTCGCGACTTCAAGCAGGACGGCCCGGTGAACTCCACTCTCAAGACCATCGAGCTACCCGGAAAGACCAACACTGTTTCAATGACACTGACCGTGGCACGAGTGGGCAACGTGGCCTTTGTCGGCTTGGGCGGCGAAGTGTTTCACGAGATTGGCCGTGCGATCAAGAAAGCGTCACCGTTTTCGCACACCTTTGTCATCACCCACTGCAATGACGGTGCCGGTTATCTCGTCGTCAAGGAAGCCTACGCCGAAGGCGGCTACGAAGTGAAGACCACTCATTTCGCGCCGGAAGCCGCCGACATCGTGATCAAAGAAGTCGTCTCGCTCCTGAACCAGTTGCACGCGAACTAACGAGGGAAGTGTTCCGGTTTTGTTCCGGCGCGTGAGTCCCCTTTCACCCCGCAGCCGTAAAGGCTGCGGCTACGTCCCCGACAACGCCCCCGGGTCCCGTAGCCGCAGGCTTTATGCCTGCGTCCGTGGATCACAGGGTGATCGCGCCGTCAATCACCGCCTCCAACTCGATTCCCATTGCGCCCGTATGCGGCCACTGCCGCCAATCCGAAACGAGTTCTCGCCGCACCGGGTTTCCGGCGATGTAACGCACCTGCGCGCCGAGGTCTTCATCACGCCGGACAATATGATCGTAAAAATCCTTCTGCCACCGGCAATCCGGTTTGTTTTGACGAAGCCACCAACCGGCTCGTTGTTTGAACTCACGCATCGCCCGAAGCGGATCGGCAGTGCCGGTTTGTCCATCCAACAACACGTGTAGATGATCTGGCATAAAGCAGTAAATCAGCACCCGACAACCATTCTGTTCGGCTGCCGTCCGTAACATCGGCAGAAACGCCGCCACGACGCAATCATCACGGAATAACGGTTGCGCTCCCTCGACGCAACAGGTAAAGGCAACCGTCTGTTCGCCGCGGTAGAGTCCTGATGGCAAGCGATGCGGTCTCTCCCGTGGCGGTTTCTTCATGGGAAGACTCTACCCCTTCGCCCCGCAGCCGTAAAGGCTGCGACTACGGCTCAACAACCCGTGCTCTGTCTCCGGGCCGTAGCCGCAGGCTTTATGCCTGCGCGGGAATGCGGCTTGTCTCTTTCACCCCGCAGCCGTAAAGGCTGCGGCTACTGGGCCTCGCGTTGGGAGACGATTTCAAAACCGGGCGGGCGTCTCGCCCCGGTAGACGCTCAGGATTCGTTCGCGATGGGTCATGTTGTGGTTTGTTCGCTCTTGGTTCGGACGAGGAACATCAGCACGGCGCAGACGATCAATCCTCCTGCGGCAAACCGGAAAATGTGGGCAACGTCCACATGGGCATCGCGCAGCATGCCACCGACATAGATCGTCGCGGCGCCGACCAGGCAGGCGAACATGTTCAACACGCCAAAGCCCGTCGCCAGATAGCGTTGATCGGACACCATACAGAGAATGGGCATCATGTTCGCGTCGGTGAACGGGCGTGCCAAGCCGTAGATCATCAGCCCTGCGATGGCGAGAACGAGCACGGGGCTGTTGGCCGCCAGCAGGACACCGGGCGCCGCGATGCACAGGCCGATGACGGGCACGAGGATGCGCGCGCGTTTCCGGGTGCGGCTCCAACGGTCGGCCCAGAATCCGCCGATGAGCAGGCCCAGAGCAATCGCGGTGTTGAGATAAGCGGTTGCCGACAATCCGGCCTTGCCCTGGCTGAGGTGGAATTGTTCGCCCAAATACGTCGGCATCCAGCCGACCACTCCCCACCCTGCCACGGAGAGCAGCCCCCAAAAGACAAACATCAGCAGGAATGAACCACTGCCAAACAAACTTACGATTGCCTCGCCGAATCTCACCTTCGGCGCGGCGCCGGTGGTTTCTGTTTGCGGCGCATCGCGCAGCGTGAACACCAGCACCACGCAATAGACGATACCGACAAGGCCAAAGAGATTGAATGGAAACGTCCACCCGTGCCGTTCCGCCAGCAGGCCGCCGAGTCCGCTCAAGCCGGAGCCGAACGAAACGCCGCTCGCATGGATGCCGCACGCCAGCGAGCGGGTTGTGCCGCGATGATAATCCACGATAAGCGCAAATGCCGCCGGGATGTAACACGCCTCGCTGATGCCCATGAGCGCCCGCGTCACGAGCAGTTGTTCGAAAGTTTTGGCGTGGGCGGTCATCCACGTGACAACCGACCAGACGAGTAGGCTCCAGATGATGACCTTGCTCCGGTTGAACCGGTCCGCCAGAAACCCGGCGAATGGACTCAGCAGCGCATACACAATGAGGAACACCGACGTGAGCAACCCGAACTGCGCCTCCGTCATCGGGATCGCTTCCATCAACGACTGGCGCATCGTTGTGATCATGACCCGGTCGAGGTAGTTCAGGAGCGCGACGACCCAGAGTAACGCAACGACAAGCCAAGCGCGTGGAGGGAGTGAGAGGTTGGCGGTCATCTTGCCGCAGCATTGTAGGCCATCGCCGACGGCGGACAAGCGCGAAGTTCCGGTGGCAGATAGGTTTCCGTTTCGCCTCCGTGTCGTCCATTCCTTGCGAGTTTGCTCCCCACTTTGAGCGAGAGAACTCCGTACTTCGGTGACGCAACTACGCACTTCTTTCAAAGAAGCCCGTACTTCCATCCTTCAACTATGGGCTTTTCTCGAAAAAGCCCATAGTCTTCCCGGAAAAGCCTGTATTTCTTTCGTTCAACCTTGTCTTTCCTTGGCTCGACTACGGGCTTCCGCGGGTCAAACACCTGTTTTGGGAAGCCAAACTGCAAGCAACGAAATTGATTCACCACGAAGCACACGAAGAAGCACGAAGCTGCCGCAATAAAACGCAAGTAGCGCAAAAAGGACAATTGCGCGGCCAAAAAACATGATGGCGCGAACAGGGCGGTTTGTGATATGAATTCGCCGGCTGGAAACACGAAGGAGAAGGCGAGATGAACAAGACTGAAATGGTTTGGGCTTTCGACTTGGGCAAAGGCTCGATTGGCGAGGCTGTCCGCCAAGGACCCAAGTTTCTTCACAAAGCATCCCTGCTGATACCGGCAGACTTTGCCGAAACCAAAACCGCCGCCTCACGCCGTCGCATGTGGCGCACCCGACAAGCGCACAAGGCGCGCGAACATTGGCTTGATGAAGTCATGCGCAAAGCTGGCATTGAACCGTTGAAAGGCCGGCAAATCGGAAAAGTGGACGAGTCCGGCACGCCAATCCCGCAGGCAGAGTGGAACAAGAGAAAGGGCAAGTGGGCTGTCATCGCCAAAGGCGACCCACGGCTTGAGCGCGAATTTGCCGAAACAGGCGACCCCACCTGTTACACCTCGTGTCTGTTGCGCATCAAATTGCTGCGAGGTGAGAAGTTTAAGCCGTGGCAAGTTTACAAAGCCCTACGCTCGGCGATCCAGCGGCGTGGATACGATCCCGATATTCCGTGGAAAACACGCGAACAACGAAGGAAGCAGTCGAGCGATAAAGAAGATGACGAAGCTGGCACACAGGAGCGAATGGTTGAGTTTGAGAAGAAACTGGCCGCGCTTTCCAAAGGCAACCCCGAACTGCACTATCCATGCTATTTCGACGCGTACGAAATGGGGCTATGGGATGGAGATTCGCAATTCAAGGAACGGATTGACTGCCAAGCCAAGAGTACGCGCGATCAAATCGTGCCGCGTAAGCTCGTGGAAAAGGAAGTCAGCGACCTTGTAGCCGCTGCTGCGAAACAGTACCCGAAACTTGCCGGTCAAGCGAAGTGCCTGCTCTATGGCCCAACCGAAACGCCGTATGCCTCCTTCGATGCAAAGCTGCGTAAGAAACATGGATTGCGCGAGGGTGGCGCGAATGATTGGCAGGGCGTCGTCGGCCAGAAGATTCCGCGCTTTGATAACCGTATCATCGGCAAATGCGTGCTTATTCCACGGTTGAATGTCTGTAAGATTCGCAAGGGCGAAGATGGCGAGTTGCACCCGCAATCACGGATAGCCGCCGAGGTTGTGTTCTTGATGAAACTCAAGAACATGCGATTCCAAAAGCTCGGTGGCGTGCACGGATTGTCCGCAAAAGAAATCGGTGAGATCTTCAACGACCCAAAACGAAAGAAACTCGCTCTGACTCCGACGCAATGGCGAAAGTGGTGCAGTCATTTTGGCGGCCATCCCCTTCCCGGCTTGTTCGCGGAAGTCGAAGAACCGAAGTTCTCCGGCCGCAGCCGATTCTGCCGCCCGGCTCTGGAAATCTTGAAGCGGCTTATCCTTTCAGGCGATGCGCCTCCCGTCGCGTACGCAAAGGAACTGGCACGGCTCGATGTGAATACTGATCCATTAAAAGGATTAGTGGAGAGCGACCTGAAGTTCCTGCGACAGATGGGTGATACTTGGGATGGCATCTACATTCCAAACCAGAAGCTCGAAGCATTGGCGCAATCTACCGATGATGCACACGAAGCCATCCGACGGCTGATCGGTTCGCAAAACGACCCAATCGTTAGGCACCGGCTCACGCTCTTTGCCGATCGGCTGGATGAACTGGCCGAGAAGCACGGCACACCGGACTACGTCGTGTTGGAATTTGTGCGCGAAGACTTCATGGGGGACAAAGCCAAGTTTGAATACCTCAAATTTCAACGCGACCGGGCCAAGCAACGCGCGGAAGCCCGTGAAGAAGCAGCCAAAGCGGGCGCTACCGAAGGCGCGGCTGGCTTGAAAATGGAGCTACTCAAAGCTCAGGGCGGAATCTGCCTCTACACCGGTGAAGCCTTGATCCCCACCGCACTCGACGAATACGTGATTGACCATATTGTGCCACGCGCCAAAGGCGGACCGGATGCCGTTGTGAATTATGCACTGACGACACGCAGAGCAAATGACGACAAACTGGATCGCACTCCCTACGAATGGCTCTCCACGACACCCGGTTGGGATGCGTATGTCGCGCGCGTCAGGAAATGCACCGTCACACTGCGTAATAAGAAAGTCTCGCTATTGACGTCGCCCGATGCTGAAACGCTGGTTGATAAGTACACAGCGTTGGCGGAGACGGCATGGATTTCCAAACTGGCGCAAACAATCATCGGGCTTCGCTTTGGCTGGCCCAGTGGAATTGATAAAACCAACAGAGAGCGAAAAGTAATTGTCGTTTCGGGTGGACTGACCGGGCGGATTCGCCGCAAGTATAAACTCAACAGCTTGCTCAATCCCGATGCCAAGTCGGAAGAGGAGGCGGAGACCAAGAACCGTGGCGACGACCGGCATCATGCTCTCGACGCAATGGTCATCAGCTTCCTTCCGAATTGGGCGCGCAACGCGAGGGCGACCGGCTTCTTCCGCTTCCCCGACGGAGTCCACCGCGAGCTATTCGCCAACGAAATCTCCGAGGTTGTTCCAACGAATGTCGCACTGGAAAAGCCATCTTTGGAGGAAACCATTTACGGAGTGCGGAAACTGAATGGAGAGGAATATGCCGTCGGGCGACAAGCGTTCCACGAATTTGCGACCAAACTAGTAGGTGGAAAACGCGTTCTGAAGAAACTTGCGGACATCGAAACGCATCGCATTGTCGATGGAAGAATCCGCTTGGATGTCGAAAACTTCTTGGAAAGGAACTCACATCTTACGCTGGAAGAATGGGACGCATGGTGCGCTACTTACCGCTTGGGAGGTGACGGTCCTCAGGTAAAGCAAGTTCTGACAACGCGATCAAAAGCAGACTCACTTGAGGAATACAAGGACGTTTCCAAAGATGGAACCGGGCAGTTGAAACGCGGCGCAAAACACCGTGGCTACTTCGTCTATGAACGTCCTACAGCCACTTCAAAGCAACCAGACCGGAAGCAAATCGAAGTACGACCCGTTTATGTTCACGAAAGCAAAAACGACGTGCAAGCGAAGCTGTCCCAGATTCATGGCTATTTTGAATCTGGTTGCTTGGTGCGCCTCTTAAAACCGTGGATCTTTCAAGGCAAAGAATACCCAGCCGGAGAGTATATTCTCACAAGTATATGGGCAAATCGGAATGCAAAGCTCCGACATCCGGTCTTTGGTGAGATTGGCCCTGTCGGATTGCGCATTCTCTTGGACGCAGGTTTCCAAAGGGTGGACTGAATCATGAGCCATCACATTCTCCACATCTTTCAACACGGCGCGATGTTGGCGCGCGAACGCGGCTTCATTGTTTGCCGGGCCGAAGACAAGTCGGAGCGGACGTTGCCGCTCGATGATATCCGCGCGGTCATCATTGCGGCGCGCGGTGTTCTGCTGACATCGAGTTTCATGTCGGCCATGTTGGAGCAAGACGCCATCGTCTTGCATTGCGACGAACGCTATCAGCCTTGCGGCATCACGGCGCCATTGGCGCGGGTGGTGGATTTGCAAGCGTTCCAACATCAGACAGAGCGACCACAAAGGCTTAACGCCAAGCTCTGGCACTCGCTGGTGCGCGGCAAGACGCTCAATCAACAGCGCGTCCTCCAGCACCGGCAACTCAGTTCGCAACACTTGGAACTGGCTTTGCGCAACGATGAGTTCGACGAAGGCAACTGCGCTCGCCGGTACTGGCAGCTTTATTTCCCCTCAATCGGATGGGCCACGACCAGCCGCGACCGAAAGGAGAACACTGCGCCAAATCAGATGTTGAACTACGGGTATGCGGTGTTGAGCGCGTTGTGTCACCGGAGCCTCATCATCCACGGGCTGCTGCCGCAACTCGGCATCCATCACAAAGCCCGGTATCGTTCCGATCCGTTGGTGTATGACTTGATGGAACCGTTCCGTCCCGCCGTCGAATTGATGTTGGCAGAGTTCATGACCGAGCCTGACGTTTCGTTGAAGGCTTGGGCGAAAAAGGTCGGGACCGAACTGCGCGACCGCCGTGTGCAACGTGGCAACGTCAACATCAAGCTGATGGATGCGATTGACGCATCCGCGAATTCATTGGCACGTTCCTACGCGGCGATGTCAGCGAAAGACTTTTGGGTGCCGGTACTTCCCGCCGCAGAAGCAGCAGCGTGAACAATAGTCCGTTTAGTATGGGCTGGCTCATGACCATGTTTGACTTACCGGTGATGACGCCCGACGAACGGAAGGTCGCCAGCCAGTTCCGAAAAGACTTGTTGGATCATGGATTTCTCATGATTCAGTTCTCAGTCTATGCGCGGCCGTGTGTAAACTTTGAACAGTTGAAAAAGCATATCGGCGACATTCAACGACTTGTTCCGCCGGCAGGAAACGTGCGAATGCTGTTCGTCACCGATGAACAGTGGGGCAAGAGCGTTACCGTGATCGGGCCAAACTATGATCAGGGCAAGCGGGCAACAGCGCCAAAGGTTCCCGACCAAGTCGAGTTTTGGGAGTGAGAAAAAGAGAGTCTCGCTACCGTGCTAGGCAGTGGGCAGCGAGACTCTTAATCAGTTAAGCCTTCCCCCCGGAAGCGCGTAACCGCACGTATCTACAACATACTCAGCCCCATCCTGCAAGCCGATTCTATCAGACGCGCCTCTGGGGGGAAGGCAAAACTACCTCGTGGC
>Ga0233425_10006579_pt1 | contig 17124 bp, 14 predicted proteins | sample Watercolumn_Towu_2_FD_181712 | JGI IMG/M metagenome (GOLD analysis project Ga0233425, IMG submission 181712) | Freshwater microbial communities from Lake Towuti, South Sulawesi, Indonesia - Watercolumn_Towuti2014_140_MG | ecosystem: Environmental > Aquatic > Freshwater > Lake | place... | reverse complement strand
AAAACTATCCTATTTTGTATAATGTAGAGTAATCGTATTTTTTCTTTCCGTAAACAGCTATTCCGAAATTTTCAGGACACTCTTTTTCTTCCGAGTGCCAACGTTTTTTGAGGGAGGCATAAGAAATAAATCCTCTTCCGAATATTGCAGGGTCTTCGATAATTAATCCTCTTTTATTGTATCCGCTTACAACCACATAATGTCCGTATTGGTTTGTATGTTTGTAGTTTGTTCCTGCGGGCGCCCATGCCTGAATCAGAATAATTACGGGGATTTCGCGGTGAATACATTTTTTAATAGTTTCAACAGAAAAATTTCCCGAAGTAATTTTAAATCCCTGCTCTTTAAAAAATTTTATTATGTTATCACTTTCTGTTCCCCACTTTTTGCTTGTGTGTAAAAGTTTTTCGAGTTTATGTTCAGTGTATTCGATTCCGTAATATGCTAACACCGCCTGTACGCAAACCGCACCGCAGTTATAATTTGTATTCTGAAGTATGTCGGGAAAATATAATGCCTTTGCCATTAATCAGATTTTTTTATGTGTTAATTCATACTGTGTTGTGTCTAATAATAAAGGGCGAACAGCCGTTCGCCCCTAGTTTTATAATAAAAAATACACCTTTTGACTTTTACGCTTTTTACTTTGTGAATGATCCCGATAAAAAGCATCGGGATTTCTGATAAAATAGCTGTCGCTATTTTATCATCAACATCTTTTTAATCTCTGTAAAATCTCCAGCGGTCAGTTTGTAAAAATATGTTCCGCTTGCGAGACTGCTGCCGTTAAATGAGAGTTCATAATTTCCTGCAAGAACATTTCCGTTAAGCAATACAGCGACCTCATTTCCAAGTACGTCAAAAACTTTTAGAGTGGCATTACCTGTTTTTGCAATTCCGCATTTGATAGTTGTAACAGGATTAAACGGATTCGGATAATTTTGTGATAAATAATATTTATCGGGAATTAAATTTTCATTTCCGGAAATTCCGGTTGCAATGTAATGCCCTATTCCGCTGTTCATAACCTCTTTATTATTGTCATTCTGTACAAAGGCAACCGTATAAACCGATGTATCAACCCATGTCGAGAGTCTTTTGTATTTATATATGAATTGATAAGTTCCGGTTGTTGTTGGAGCGTTAACGCCGGTTGTATTAGGATATGCCCACCGGAAAACCTGATGGAAAACAGTTTCTCCGTTGGTTCCCGGAGGAGATGTGTAAACAATTTTCTTTTCAATCGCCATAACGCGAAGTTTGTAATTTCCCGAAGGAAGATTGGATACCAGATTTACAGTTATGATTGAACGTATTGAATCACCGGGGATTCTTGTATCGACGACCGTAATTCCCACGGGAGTAGGCACTGCAAGTCTTGTATTCATTGCGTTTGTAAAAGCAGAAGTTGAAAATGGCCATATATCCTGAATTATTCCATCGCAATTGCAGTAAGGAACTCCCGTTGCACCCATATTGTAATAATTTACAATTCTTTCTGTGTTTTGTGTGGGATTTGCAGAATACATCGGGTCAACTCCGGGCCACGAAGCGTGATATTTTATTGCCGTAACGTTGTTGGAGTTTGATAGAAGGAAAGCATCCAATATCGGATTATTTGTTGCACAAGGAGCGCAGGATGCATTCGTTCCTTCTTCAAAAAGCACAAGTCTTGTAACCTGTGCATTTGAAATTGTGAAAATTAAAAGAAATAAGAAAAGAGAAAAAAATTTCATTTTGTTATAAATTTATTATTTTAAAAAATTATAATTACTAATTACTTGCTACTTTACAAGAGTCATTTTCCTCACATCTGTATAATTTCCAGCGGTCAGTTTATAAAAATATGTTCCGCTTGATAATTCACTACCGTTAAATTCAATTTCATAAGTTCCGGGGTTCATTGTTTCGTTTACCAGAGTTTTTATTTGCTTACCAAGTATGTTATACACGACAATCTTTATGTCTTGTGTCTTGTGTTTTGCCTCTTGTTTAACAGTAAATTTTATTTTCGTTACCGGATTAAAAGGATTCGGATAATTCTGTTCGAGAGAAAATTTCACAGGAATTTTTCCGTTATTATTTTCAACCGGAGTCGGGAAATCAATAATTGCAGTCCAGATGCTTAAAGCACTGCCAACAAGTCTTGTCCATATCGGACGCACTTTGCCGTTATGTGCTGTGATTCCGTTGTAATCCCCGAAAAATGTAGTTGCATTTGGAAGAAACGGAGATGTGGCTATGCTATCGTTAGTCCAGTTTACTCCGCCGTTTGTCGAGCGTGCAAGATATACCTGAGTATAATTCCCTGTATAATTTCTCCTATCGTAAAAAACGCAATATAAATAACCTGTTTTCTGGTCTATTGTCATCCATGTGAAAAACTGTTCTTTTCCTGCCGGATCATTATTTACTCTTACGGGTGCACTCCAGTTGGTTCCGCCGTTTGTTGACCATAAAACTTTTACATCATGGTCATTTGCTCCCGCACTGTCCGTGTAGTTAACATAAATTCTTCCTCTGTATGGACCATTACTTAAATCACACAAGGTTATTGGTAATCCGTTAGCTCTGTAAATTCCCGAAACCCCGTAATCCCATCCGCCGGGTTGATTTCCTATGTACGTCGGTGTGCTTAACCATGTATTTCCTGCATCTGTAGATTTATTAAAGAATAATCCGAATTGTGAATTTCTGACTTTTGGTCCTGACCATGCTACATAAATTTCTCCGTTTGGTCCGACTGCAGGTACAGCACCCTCGACAGTATTATCGGAATCTACACAATCTCCTCCTGTCAAATTAATTCGCTTTGCAGTTTGCCCGTTGCTGAATGTAACCCACGTATTTCCTCCGTCAGTAGATTTTGAAAATAAAATATTTGAGCTGTCTAACTGATTTGATGTTCCGTAATTATCGAACTGTGTCCAGGTAACGTAAATGTAATTATTTCTCGGGTCAACAACCGCCCACTCTTTATCCTGTTCCTTATGCGACAAAAAGAAAGTATATGTCCCGGGATTTATATAATTCGCTCCATAGTTTGTTGATTTCTGGCATACAATTCTGTCAATCCAATACCCCGGAGATGAGGAGTTTGAAAGATGGAAAGCGTAACAAACGTTATTGGTATCCCAAATCATACACATATCACCCCACACACCATATAATGAACTTGACATAGTTCCTTTTGACCAGGTCGTTCCGGAATTGCTTGAATAATAATAAAAATTAATATTTGCACCGGCTATAAGATAATTAGTATTTTTAGGATTAATAGCTATGCAGGTTTCATTCGGACCGCCCGAATTGTCTATCATAACATTTGTCCATTGCGAAAAAGCCATTGAATATGTAAATATTAAAGCAAGAAAAAGAAATTTATTGAACATACTTATTACAATTTATTTAATAATATTCATACAACATTATCAAATTAATTGAAATTTTGAAGTGAAAAATTGAGGAAAACAGGAGTTAAGAAGTTATTAATAAAGTAGTCAGTAGGTATGTAGTAAGCATTAGGAAGAAAATCACATTTCTATTCTTGTTACTACGCTCCAGCCTGCCTGCAGCAGACAGGCATAGTAACAGTTAATTTAATTTAGTCTTCTTCCGTTCCATCCTCAGAAATTTCCGTCAGTAATGCATTTGCTTCAGATTTGTCAACTGTTTCTACGTCACGAAGTTTTCTCTGAATTGCTTTTGTTCTTTTTGTCATTACATCATCGAGTTGATTCAGACCAGTCTGTATATTTTTCTGTGCTTTTTCTATTAAGCCACCGAAAGTTTCGAATTCTTTTTTAACGTCACCCAGAACTTTCCATACTTCGCTGCTTCGTTTTTGAATTGCAAGAGTCTTGAACCCCATTTGCAGACTGTTCAGTATTGCCGCAAGAGTTGCGGGACCCGTAACAACAATTTTTGAGTTCCTTTGCAGGTCTTCGAGTAAACTTGCCTTCCTCACGACCTCCGCATAGATGCCTTCAAAAGGCAAAAACATAATTCCGAAATCGGTAGTGTTTGGCGGGTCAAGGTATTTATCATTAATATCCTTTGCCATTTTCTTTATTGCACTTTCAAGATTCTTCTGAGATATTTCAATCTGATTTATATCTCCCGTATCATAAGCAGTCTGAAGTTGTTCATAGACATCTTTTGGAAATTTGGCGTCTATTGGAAGCCAGACGGGAACGTTGCTGTCATCACGTCCCGGAAGTTTTATTGCAAATTCTACTATTTCATTACTGTTTGCTTTTGTTTTAACATTTGCCTGATACTGTTCGGGGGCAAGGATTTGTTCCAGAAGCATTTCAAGCTGAACTTCCCCGATTCCCCCGCGCATTTTTACATTACTCAGAACTTTTTTCAATCCCCCCACATCCTGCGCCAGAGTCTGCATTTCGCCGAGACCTTTCTGAACTTCTATAAGTTGTTTTCCTACGGTTTCAAAACTCTGTCCAAGTCGCTCACTCAGTGTCTTTTCAAGTTTTTCTTCGACGGTAATCCGTATAGATTCAAGTTTTTGCTCCGTTCCTGTTACAAGTTCGTTTTGTTTCTTTTCAAGTTGAGAAAATTTTTCCTTTTGAAGTTCATTGAACGAAAGTACATTTTTATCGAAAGTTTCCCCGAAACCGTTAATAGATTTTTCCATTACATCCCGGACCTCTTTGCTGTCTTTCTGTGCCTGCTCGAATAATATATTAAGTTTTTCCTGAATTTTTTCTGTAATTTTTTCAAGTTGCTTAACGGTTTCAACAACAAGATTTTTTTGTTCATCACGCAGTTCATCGAATTTTGTTCTTTGTTCATCTGTGAATTGTTTCATAGAGCTGCTCATTTCATCGCGGTTGCTGCGGGAATTATTCGAAATTTCTTCCCGGTTGAGTTTGAAATCTTCCTTGAGGTTTGTTTCGATTTTGTTTAAATACATCTGAAGTGCCTGAATCTCACCTTGAAAGTTCGAAGTTGTTTCTTTCGGACGAAATGTAAAAACCAACACAGATACTATTACAAGAAGTATCAGAATGATAATTAATAATGTAATTTCCATCGTTTAAAAAATTTAATTTGGTTTCCAGTTAACAAATATAAATCATAATCGGACAAAACAAAACAGAATTTATTTTATAATTTAAACGCCCGGTCTGCCATCATTGCTTTTTTTAAAAGTGAAAGATAATAATTTTTTGTTACATCAATTGCTCTGAAAATTTCAAAGACGGGTGTTTTCATCTGTATGTCAAACAGAAGAAAATCATTTTTGGAAAGTATTTCATAAAGATTAACAACTGCAACTTTTGAAGCATTTGACTCGATATGAAACATTGATTCCCCGAAGAATGCACCTTTTAAAGCGACACCGTAAAGACCTCCAACAAGTTCATTATCTTTATACGCTTCAACGCTGTGTGCATAGCCCATTTTGTGAAGTTTTACATAAGTATCGATTATGAGTTTATTAATCCAGGTAGGTTTCCTCTCCGCACAGCAAGTGATTACTTTTTTAAAAGATTTGTCTATTTTAATTTCATAAATATTTTTTTTGATTACCTGCTGAAGCGAACGAGGGATGTGAAATTTATGTTTATCATCTTTAAGCGGAATAATTGTTCTCGGATTTGCTCCGAACCAGTTAAATGTATCGTCTTCGTTGCCCATCGGAAAAACACCTTTAGTATAACCATCTAAAACTTCTTCCGGGGAAAGAGAATCAAAAGCGTATGATACAGGGTAAAGCAATTTTATGAATTTACTTCTATAGAAGTTCCCAGCCCGATTTCTTCGAGCACCCCCTGTGCTTTTATGCACTTATTAAGGTCTCCCGTGACCACAGATGCTTTACCGCTGTTATGGGCTTCGAATGTTATCGCGGTTGCTTTTTCGGGAGTGAACCCGGTTGCTTTCATCACCTGCAGAATCACTTCTTCGAATGAATGTTCATCATCATTAAACATAACCAGAGTAAATCCGCCTGTAAGAAGGTCGGTATCATCCGGTTCTTTATGAATTTTTTCCGCCCCGTCCGCAGAACCAAAAATATTGTTATTAAAATAATCCATCACAACAAATATATCAGAAAAAATTTTAAATTCAAAATGCAAAAATCAAAAATAAAAATTTGCACGCAGATAAACGCAGAAGTTACAGATAGACGCAGAAAAACTTAAAACAAATTAAATATTAAAAAAGATATAATTTATAAAAATAATTAATATTTATTTTGTAAAATATACTTAATAAGAGGCAGCCGAATTTAAAGTACACTTTATTAAAAGCTGTAAAATTTGAATGGATTCCAGTGTTCCCAGCTTCCGCTGGGACTGGAATGACAAGTTTTGTTTTTAATGTTTTTCAGATGTCTCTAATTATTAATTCTTTGCAGTACTTCATCAACCGCTTTCAACAGAGGTTTCGGAGAGATTTCCGAACCCACGGCATTTTTCATCCACTGCTGAGGAATTATATTTCCCGAGGCGCACATTCTCATCATTTCGGGACCGAGCGGTTTATCCTTGAGGTATTCCTCAACCTGAAATTCAATCAGATGCCCTATAGCATAGTTCGGAAGATAAAGCCCGTTATCAATCATATGGGAATAAATGGCGAGAATTATTTCATCTTTTTTCCCGAAGGCATCCGCGTAATATTTATTCCAGATTTCTTTTGTAATCTGAATAACAGCGGTCTTCAGTTCCGCAGGAGTTGCTTCGGGATTTTTATAAAGCCAGTTCCACACCTTCATATCGACAAGAGACACACCCATTATTTCATAAGCACTCAGGAAATTATCGAGTACTGCAAAATCTTTCGCCTGAGGATTGTCATTCTTGATTCCAAGCAGTGAAAGGTCGCGGCTTTGAAACAGGAACGCAAACGCTTCTGTGAAACTTGTATTAGGCACTCCGTAAAGCGAATAGTAATCTATTTTATAAAGTGTTAAAGTCTGCTCAACGTTATGTCCAAGTTCGTGAACCGCAATATTATATCCTTTATAATTCATTCCTCCGTTTGCAATACGGGTTCTAAGATGAGATTTAAATCTGTGCATAGCAGTTCCAAAAGCATGACCCGAACCTCTTGCGGGGTCAACGGTTATTTTATCTGCAATATATTCTGCATCGGTTTGTGAAAATCCAAGTTTCTGCAAAATATTGGTAATATCTTTTTCAAATGCTTCGGCAGTCGGATATTTTTCTTTTGTGATTTTGTCGAGTTCATCTTCATTTATGTTCAACCTGCTTTTAAAACCCGTGTACCATATATCAAACGGTTCAAGTTCTCTGCCAAGACGTTTTTTAATCAGAGCAACAACTTTCTTTGCCTGTGAAGATGAAAGAAGTTCATCAAACATTTTTTCAACTTCTTTTTCAGGAACTTCACGTTCAAGCTCGAAGCTTCTTAATATGTGCGAGTTAAGTCCGGGATAATACGGGTCAAGCATCTTTAATGCTTTAAATACACTAAGCCATTTCTGATAACGTATGTCGGGTTCGGTTTTATACGTAATATCTTCGCCGTCTTTTGATACGTTATTTGTATATGGATTCCAGATGAATTTATCCGAATTAATGACAACATTTGGAATTTCCTGAGTGATGATTTTTTTCATCACTTCGTAAATCATTTTCTGTTTCGGAAGTTCCGAAATATTTCCGAAGTGTGCTTTTAGTTCATCCCTTAGTCCCCAGTGAGTTATAAGTTTCATATCTTTCGGGAAAAAAGTCCGGCTTTTTTCATCTATAAGGTTTCCCATAAAAATATTGTATTCGGAAATATAATGGTCAGCGTCAGTAAATGTTTCCGCGATTTTCTGATTTATTTCTGCAGGTACGCGGGAAACAAAACGATTACCAAGTCTTGCATAAGCCCATTGAAGCCTGTTCCACTGCCCTGCATTCTGAATTTTTTCTTCAAGTGAAAAACGGGGAAAATTCAGAGTAAGAATAAATGCAACTTTATTTCTGAATAAATCTTCGGTTAAATGTGCCGAAGGGTCAAACCCGCCCATAATTAAATCAAGAGGATGAATTGTTCCGATTTCAATATCAAGATACCACTTTAAACCCAATCCCATTTCCGTAAAGAAACCGTTCAGCGTTTCATTATAATATTCGATGCGTTTAAATAATGCGAAAAGCGTTGAATCATCACCTGCAAAATTTTCAGTGCAGAAAGAAACAAACTCATCTTTTGTGCCATCCGATTCAACCCAGAGATTTGCCGTCTGCTCAACTCCGCGGTCGATTCTGAATGCATACATTTCATTATATTTTGCAAGAAGTGCTTGTTTTGTTTTTGCAATTGTTGCCGGGTCAATGAATCCGGTTTGAATTTCACTATTTGAAATTTTTATAAAACAAAAAGCGAATATTAAAGCAAATAATATTTTTTTCATATTTTAATTTGATTTTTTATTTATTCAAAATAGTAAAAAAAAACGGCTCAAAAGAGCCGTTTTAAAATATCATTTTTAAATTAACCTGGATTATTTTACAAGCATCATCTTTTTCACAGAGGTAAATCCGGTTGATTCGAGTTTGGCAAAATAAATTCCGCTTGAAAGAGTGCCGGCATTATAATTACAGATGTAACTTCCAGCAGATTTAACTTCGTTAAGAAGTACTGCAACTTCATTTCCGAGAATGTCATAAATTTTTAACGTTACAAGCCCGGCTTTTGGCAGGTCAAATTTAATCGTTGTTGCAGGATTAAACGGGTTTGGATAGTTTTGATACAACTCATATACTTTAGGTACTAATCCTCCAATCGGTTCAATGCCAACCGCAGGCAGATTTTCCTGATTGAAGAATACAGATAAAGGTCCAAATCCGGCATATGCAAATGCAGAATACTTTGTTGTACCAACTCTGTAAACCGCAACAACAGGTGGTAAAATTCCGGAAGCGGCGCGTGCATTACGTTTAAATAAAACCGTGCCCATATTTCCGATTATACCCCTTCTTACTGATACCGAATCTCCGTCCAAATCAACATATGTTGCAATAAAATATCCACCTCCTGCATTATTTGAATCGGAATTACACCATGTGAAATCCGAAAGCTGAGTTGAATATCCAAGAGCCCAGTCAATACTCCAGGTACTCCCGCTATTTGTCGAAGTATGATATTTTGCAACCTTCCCGACAACAGCAGTGTCTTTTGTTGATGTAACCAAAATTTTCCTTGGAGTTGAGGAATATTCCTGCTGAATTGTTATACATGGTTTTTCATATTTGACATTAGAAAATGCCGCTAAATAATATGTTGATACAATATTGCTCGGTATTTCAGGCATCACCAGAAGTCTTAGCCCATACTGTGATGTCGATAATCTTCTTTCGACAGCAGCATAAACCGAATCTGAAGAAGTTACAATTTCCCTGCTGAAAGCGGCACTTGGATAGAAATCATCATATCCAGTCGAAATTGTTCCGCTTGTATGAGACAGACCCCAGTCAACACTACGCAGGTGCCTCAGGGCTACGTGAGCATTTGCGTTTGTAACCTCCTGGACAACGACGTGCATATATGTTGCAGTGCTGTAATACATTCCGTCACTGCACGCAGAGGGATACTGGAATTTATTTCCAGAAGCAGGGGTTGCAGCAGTAAGCGCATACCATGCAGAACCATCCCTTCTAAAAGAAACCAGAGCTAATGAAGCATCATTCATAGATAAGGCAGAACTTGATGTAAAATAAACGAGAATTCTGGTAGAATCATCATTGGTTGCATGCCTTTTCTCGACAAGCATTGTAACCTGCCCCCAGTAATTGCCTGTACTTGTTGCTCCATTCACACCACTCCAGTGTGCACCTCCATCGCTTGACCTATATACCATAAGGTATCCATTGTAACCTGATGTAACCCGGTTAACACAAATATAAAGATTACCGTCTTCACCCATCTTCATATCGAGCTGACGCCAGCCCCCGGATGATGCAACATTGCCGACGTAAACCGGAACATCTCCAATCCCCCAGTCATTTTCAAATGGAAGATTTGTTTTAACTATCGGTTGCTGTATCGATAAATTTGGAATTCCCGGTATTACATTTAGATATTTATCAATCTCTTTACCAAGTCGTAATTTTTCATCGTTGTTTCCTGTCTTTTTTGCATTTAAATACTGGTTAATCAGTTCCTGCGGAACGGGATTAGGTTTCTGGATTTCCCGAATCTGAGATTTTTCCATTGGTGTAATACCATAATCTCCCGGTACATTTAATTTTGTATCAGGTGCACGGTCGGTCTGACCAATAACAAAACCGATTGATACTAATAAAATTACAGCGGTTAAAAAAAGTTTAAAAGTACTCATTAGATTTCCTCCCTAATATTTTTTAAAAAAGTTTAATAAATAAAAGTTGTTTATTTAAATCTTTATTAAAGAACTAAGTTATATGTTAATATTTATTAATAAATAAATGAAATATGTTTAATACTTAAATACTTACAAAAAGTAAACAACATAAATCAAATAATCAAGTTCCTTATTAACGTATTTAAAAAATACTAACTATAAACAGCAATTTTAATACCTCTTACAATAACAAGTCGCTGATTTATTAAAAAATTATTTTCTGACTTTTTGTCTTATTATTAACATAACTATTCCGACCAGTATCAGAATAATAGTGCTAATCGGAGTAAAAGCACAAAGGGCTTTATATCCAAGAAAACTTACATCATCAATATTTTTGTATGGGATTAATGTTGATATTGCAAGCAAAAAGAAAAATATTGCAAGTATTAGTGCGAAAGTCCCGCCTTTTTTTGTTTCGTCTGACATTTTTTATCTCCTTTTATGTTTAATATACCTAAAATTAGGATTTTTAGATTAAATTTCAATTAATAATATTTTAAAAATTCAGAATTCTGAATTATTTTAGTTCATACCCGCTTTTAATTCCTTTATCTATTGCACGTATTCCGTCGCTCATCCAGAGGGGCATTGGTTCCCCTTTCAGGTAATAATCAAAAAATTGTTTCATTCTGATTGATAAATCAACCCTGTTCGGCCATTTTGTGAGATTATGCTCGTCTCCGTTATAAGTTAGCATCCAGGAAGGTTTATTGAGTCTCCGTAATGCAGTAAAAAATTCAATTCCCTGCTGCCACGGAACAGCACCATCATTATCGTTCGCCATCAGAAGTAATGGCGTTTCGATTTTATCTGCAAAAAATAATGGTGAGTTCTCTATGTATAAATCAAATCCATCCCAGAGTGTTTTTCCTATTCTGCTTTGTGCCTGTTCATATTGAAATTCACGAACCAGTCCCGATTCCCATCTTATTCCTCCGTATGCACTCGTCATATTTACAACGGGAGCCCCCGCCATTGCGGCACGGAACATATTAGTCTGTGTAACAATATATGCTGTCTGATATCCTCCCCAGCTTTGTCCCTGCAACCCAACTCTGTCTTTATCAATTATTCCTTTATCAATCAGTGCATTAGTTCCGCTGATTACAGTGTTTAGTGCACTTTTTCCGGGATACCCGATTTCATAAGTTATGTCAGGTGAAAAAATTATATAACCATTGCTGTTATAAAGCGGGAAATTTACAACTGACCGGCTTGGATTTGGAATATAGTGATTATGAATTCTGTCAGTATGCTTTTCATAGTAATAAACAATTGCGGGATATTTGATTGTTGAATCATAATTTTCGGGTTTATAAATCAAACCTTTCATTTTTTTTCCATCAAATGACCAGTTGAATACTTCAACCTTTCCCCAGATATATTTTTCCTGCTGTGGATTTGTATTTGATATTTTTACAGGTGAACTGAAATTTACATCGCTGACCCACAAATCCGGATACTCGGTGTAAGAATATTTCTGCCAGATAATTTTACCGGATTTTTTTGATTTTTCAATAAAAGTGTAACCGTAATCATTCATTATTTTTTCTGTTAATTTACCCGAGTTCAAATCGAGTTCAAAAAATCCCTCAAGATAAGTTTCTTCGTTAAATGCTTTCAGTAGTATTTTATCTTCTACGGTTACAGAATCCGTTTCGGTTTTTACGTAACGAAAAATAGTTTTTGTATCCCGTCCGGTTTTTGTAAGATTGAGGGGTTCAAATTTTCCCGCAGGACTGAATTTCCAGATATCGTATTTATCATATATCAACACAAAGTCATCATTTCTCCCTAATCCTGCGATCCCGTAAGGAGTTGGGTCATTCGGGATGTCAAATTCTTCGTCGTAAAATTTTACGGGAATGTTTTCTGTTAGAATGATAGTTTTTGTATCAGTTATATTATAAGATTTCCACGAACTATCTGCAGGTTCATACCAAACAAGAAAATTACCCGAAGAAGTTAATGATGTCCCGAATTTTTTCTTTTCCTGAATGATTTGTTTTTCCCCGGTATTGAGATTTATCAAATAATAATCTCTGTATCTTGCATCTTCCCAGGACACAAGTTTTTCGTAGGGTTTATATGAAGACCCAAGAGCATAATTGTAATTTCCTTTCTGAATCAAATTAATTTCTGTAATATTCGAATCAGCAATCTGAACAAAAGTATTTAAATCCAGATTGTAAACCGCAAGATATGTTCTTCTTTTTTCTTTATCGAGGTCGTGTAATTGCTGAGTGATTAATTGTCCGTCCTGCCAGTTCCATAAATCAAGTTTGTATTTTTCTTCATCAAGCAGTGTATCTTTAGGTGCGGACAATATTTTTGGAGCAGTAAAAAAATATAATCTTTTTCCGTCTTCCGAAAAGAATAAAGAATCATTCAGGCTTATTTCATAATTTTGAAACATACCGGCTGTAGTAGAATCAACAAGAAGTTTTGCATCTGTCTTTTCAGAAGAACCGTATAATCTGTATCTTTTAATTGAAGAAGTGTCTGTGGAATGCAAAAATGCAAGTTGATTTCCTTTTGTATCAAGTGCCGGTTTTTTGATATAACCTTTATATTTAAAGGCAACAGCAAGAAAATCTTTCCTGAAATCATAAACATTTACTATTGACGTATCCGTTTTTCCCTTTATCATTGAGACAAAAACAACCGCATCGCCATTCTTTGAAAAACTAAATTCTGTTACATTTTTATAAAATAGCTTTTTTGAAGTTACAGGATTGAAAAAAGTAAGTTCATAAAGTTTAGTAGTGTCCTTACTAATATTCGTAGTATCCTTTACTGTTTTTGTTGTATCTTTTTTATCCTTGTTTTCTTTCATCTCGTTCAGAAACCCGAGAAAGGAACCACCTTTTTGAGGAACGGAAACCGAACTAACATTGTAAAATTTAATTAAAGTATCTTTTGCAAATGCATAAATGCCGAGTGTGTCTTTCGGGAGATTTTCCTTTTTTGTTTTTTTCAGTTTTAATTGTCTGACTGTATCAAAAGGGGCTTTAATTTTAAAAATTGCAAATTCAGAATTATAAGAGAAAATATTTTCATATCCCCGCGAGATAGTATCATATTTGTTTTTTCCCGTATTATATAAAATCAGTTTTCCGTCACCCTTTTGAGAATTAATTTCATAACTAATCCATTTCCCGTCGGTTGATATCATCGGTTTTTCCAAACGTTTCCAATAGTCATAAACGGAATGGTCAAGTGGAATTTTAAATGTATCCTGTGCAGAAAGTGAAGCGAAAAATATCAGAAATAAAAAAATTGAAAAAACAGTTTTCATAATTGATTTAATTAATTTGCATTGAACAATTTTACCGATTTTAAATCTAAGTAAATATGTATAATTTTGTGAAACAAAAATAATGTTACTGTTGTAAAAATAATAAAGAAATAATATGAACAGAAAAATAATAATATTTTTAGTTGTTATATTTTTAAGAGTTTCATTATATGCTCAAACCACAGAATTCACGGGTATCAGTTGTGTCTTCAGCGGAAGTGATGCGTGGAAAGACTGGTATATTTATGCAAAGGACGGAAACGGGAGACTAAGTACAATTTTTTCCGGTAACGATGCATGGAAAAGCTGGCGTATATCTTTGCCAGGCAACAAAGAAGGAAGAATAGAAACAATATTTTCAGGAAGTGATGCGTGGAAAAGCTGGAGATTTTCTATTGAAAAAACAGACGGAAGAATGGAAACAATATTTTCGGGCGATGAAGCATGGAAAGACTGGAACATTTCATCAGGAAATTTACAGCTAAGAGTTAATACTGTGTTTAGCGGGAAGGACGGATGGAAGGACTGGAATATATCCGGCGAAAAAGGAAGTATACATGTTTCAACAAAGTTTTCGGGAGACGACGCCTGGAAAGACTGGTATATAAATGATAATATGAAAAACGAAAATCCCGAATTAAAGTTTGCGGCAATATTTGCCTGCATTATTTCGTCAGTAATTCAGCATTTAAATTCAACAAATTAATAACAAATTATTTAACAGGGAAACTTACTTTCTATCCTATACTTAGTATAAATTTTTACGGGCCAAAGCTACAAACCTGTAAATTTTAATTTAACATTTATAATTTTACATTTTTTATAATTAACTTTCTTTGTGCAGAGGTAATCTGTATTTTGCTTAAATCAAATTTTTTTAATGGAGACAAAGAACAAACAATTTGAAGCAATATGCTTCGAATGTAAAACCGCAGCCATTCTGGAAACAGAAGAAATGGAAGCAGGAGAATACACCTGTCCGGAGTGCAGTCATATAAATAAATTTACTATCCTTGATGTCAAAGAAATAGTTCCGGAGGATGAGTCCGAACAGAGTGAAGTACAGCCGGAGGAAACAAAGAAAAACAAAAAGAAATTATATATCATTGGAGGAGTTTGCCTGATAATACTCGGCATAATTTATTTTGCATACACTTCTGATACAATTAAGTTCATTAACGCAAAAGAAAAAGCGGACAAACATCTGAAAGCAGGAAACGAATTAATCACAAACCTGATGACCAATCAATCTCCCGATACTACAAAGATGAAAGAAGCACTGGATGAATACACAAAAGCACTTGAACTGAATAATACACTGAGCGAAGCTTCGGTGAGAAAGGCAGAAATCCTAATAAGTTCGGGCAGAGTTCCCGAAGCATTGTCAGAACTTAATAAAGCTTTAGGAAATAATCCGAACTCTGCAGAAATATATTTTTACAGAGCATTTTGCAATGCCCAGATGAGGCAGATGCAGAATGCATTGTCCGATTTCGATAAAGCTTTAGAATTAAATCCGACATTTGCCGAAGCGTATTTTTTCAGAGCGCAGTGTAGATATTTTCTTCAGGATAAACAGGGGGCAATAAAGGATTTTGATAAAACTCTGGAAATCAATCCATCAAATCCTGAAGCAGTTTATTTAAGAAGCAAAACTAAATTTGACATTAAAGATTACAAAGGTTCAATGGAAGATATGAATGTATTAATTAAAAGCGATTCGGCTTTTGCAGAAGGAATTGCAATCATAGGACAATGCAGAATTTTTCTCGGAGAAAAAACAAAAGGATGCGATGACCTGAAGAAAGCAAAAACTCTGGGATTTCCCGGTTCTGATTCTCTGATAAATTTATATTGTAAATAAAAAGCAAAAGGAAAAACAACCCGGTGCAAATGGCGAATTTAGTTTTTGTTTTTACAACAAATAAACAGTGATTGTTTTTTTTTATTTTTAAATCTATTAATATTGTTTATATTTAGAATATAATAAATAGTTAAAGGTGAATATAGAAAGAGTTTTTAAAGATTATGATTGGCATCCATCAATGGGTGATTATCACACACCGCATTCCGAATCGCATAAGAAAAAATCAAAAAAATTTCATTCAAAAGAATCAGAATCTGTTCCTTTTAAAAAGTACGTAATATTGTTCTCGATATTAATTATTTTTATAGTCGTATTAATTTTTATTTAGATAGTATTTTTAAATTTAAAACAATTTAGTTATGAAAAAGGTTACTTTTTTATTAATAGTTATTATAATGATTTTTTCTTTCAGCACTACCGAAGCCCAGATTAAAAATAGACCTCTTGTTACCATTGATGTTCTCGGCGGGTATGATTTACCATTATTGGGTATGGGAGGTTCCGAAATAAAGAACTTTTGGTTTTTTGACAATTATGGAATATCCAATGCATTTGGAGGAGGGGTTAATGTTAAATTGACCGTTGCATCAAAAGAAAAGTATCAGTTAGGAATATATTCAACTATGAATTATACACAAGGATGGAATAGTAATGATGTTGCATACAACATAGGCGGAATTAATAATTCAAATGAAATTGGACCCGGATGGCCCGGGGGGTCTCAGTACTTATATCCCGTCGCAACACAAGGAACCAGTTCTGCAAGAATGAATATTTTCTCTTTTGGACTGGGATGCGAAGCAGGTGTATATCTTGGAAAAGAGCAAAAATCTTCATTTAACTTTGGACTCGATATTGATGCAAGCATTATTACAGGAAGAGTTTATAATACATATCCGGACAAAGAAATATTTTATACTATTCCGGGCACTTTAAGGTTTGGATTCGGAGCAAATATTATTTATAATCTTAAAGTTACCCCTGTGCTTGGATTAAATTTTGGAACAAGATTTCAATTTCATAACCTGCTGGGTTCAAATTTTGAAAACACTACCCGTACAGATGGCTGGTGGGTTCCTTTAAATGATGGAGCTTCAAATATTCCAGGTACAACTTCGGGTACCCGATATATTGCTTCAATAAATCTCTTCACAGGAGTTTCGTTTTATATAGGCACGAGGTAATAATTTTTATTAGATGGTATTTTTAAATTTAAAATAATTTAGTTATGAAAAAAGTTACTTTTTTATTAATAGTCATAATATTGATTTTTTCTTTTAGTTTTGCAGACGCACAGATAAAGAAAAAACCGTTTGTGACTATCGACGTTCTTACGGGTTACGATTTACCTCTGCTTGATATGAGAGGTTCATCTATAAAAGATTTCTGGTCTTTTAATAATTATGCTGTTTCGAATGCAATAGCTACAGGTGTTTCTGCTAAAATAAGCGTTCTTACAAGAGATATGTTTCAGTTGCGATTATATGGAATGGGTAATTATACACAAGGCTGGACAAGCAATGATATTGCTTATGCAGTAGGAGGAATTAACGGAAATAATGAAATTGGTCCGGGTTGGCCCACAACAAC
>Ga0233425_10006577_pt1 | contig 17130 bp, 25 predicted proteins | sample Watercolumn_Towu_2_FD_181712 | JGI IMG/M metagenome (GOLD analysis project Ga0233425, IMG submission 181712) | Freshwater microbial communities from Lake Towuti, South Sulawesi, Indonesia - Watercolumn_Towuti2014_140_MG | ecosystem: Environmental > Aquatic > Freshwater > Lake | place... | reverse complement strand
CATATATTGCGCCAAGACAGACGAAGAAGGGAATGAAATAAGAAAAAAAGTAAAAGAACTTGTAAAAAAGGAAGGATATCTTGAAGCAGCAAAAATTGCAAAACCAATAACTGCAGATCCGAATTATGAACCCTTTCTAGACATAGATTCAGCAAAGCACAAAAAATCAGCATTTGATGGAACTGGATTAAAAAATCCAATTGAAAAACACGAGCTTGTTTATGAAGTTCAGCAGGGAAGTCTAGAACCAATATATTTCTGGATATTAGATTATCTTAATAATAATTATGATGAAAGTGTAAAATTGGCAGACACATTTATTTCTTCTCCTGGTTCAAGCCATTTCGCAGAGATGGGGGGAAGGGCAACGAGAATGCAGGAAGAAGGAATGAAATTGTTAGGGCAGGCAAATACTGTTCTCAAATCTATCCTTAATATTGTTTATGACTTAAAGGAATTCAAAACAAGACTCGAAGTATATAAGGATTATAAATCAGAAGACAAAAATAAAAAAATGTCTGCGTTAATGTCACTAAAACAAATATGGATGGACGCGGTAGACATAAAGAGAGGAAATTCAGCGATAAAAGCAATGGCTCAGCAGTTTGATTATGTTACTTTAATCGACGCATTTATGGCTGCGAACTCATTGGAAGACGTTACAAAACCAGCAGATAAGGGTGGTTTAGACTTAAATGAGAGAGTAAGAAGAATTTTACAACAAAGAGTAGGAGAATTCCAAAGATGGATTGGGGAATCTGAAAAAGAATTATCTAAAAGATTTGAAATAGAAAAAACATATTTGAAATCACAGGTAAACTCTCTAAAGCTATACGCAAGATGGGCAAAACCATATTTAATGGCTGCAAAAAAACTTGAACAGCAGGCAAATTCAGACACTCCCTACCTTGTAAATGCATTCAACACTTCAATTTTAGAATTAGTTCTTATGGGTTTGAAAGATGATAAAGCTCTTCAGCACGTTTATGAAAAAGACCTTCCAGAGAGTATGAGAAATCTTATCGTAGATAAGAAAGTCAGAACATGTAAATACATTATTCTAGTATCATTTAGATTTATAGCAATTCCAGACAGAGCAAATCAGCAGGGAGGATACGGATTCAAGGGAAGAGTCGAGCTAAAGATGACGAGTTACGCTTTGAATGATGAAGAAATAAAAGTTCTTAAAGAAACAATAGAAAAAGACGACTTCGGAGAGATATACAAATCGATAACTGGTGCAACAGATGAAAGCCTTAAGCAAATAGAAGCAGATATAGAAGAATTTTTAGGAGAAAAACCATTCACTGCTTCAGATTTAAATAAAGGAAAAGAAGAAAAGAAGAAAGAAGACAACAATCCATTCTCATCTTTGTTTTCATTATTTAAAACAGAGGAAAAACAAACAGGAAAAGACAAAATAATAAAATCAGACAGCGATTATGAAAAGGCAGTAAGAGATTTTGCAGTAATAAAAGGAAGAGAAGAATGTAGGAAGTTCTATGATGCCTTTAAAGCACTTTATAATATGCCAAGGCAAAAGGTTTCGGGCCCTGGTGCTTAATTAGACCTGTCTCTTTATTTCTGATGCAAGAACGGGATACTTTCTAATCATCTCACGCGCGCCTCGTCTTTCTTCTAAGACTTTGTTTGCAATATCATATCTCAACTCTCGTCCCGCTCTTTCTCCAGTTAGATTATGTGCTACAACCGCGAGCAAAGGAACCGCCGCAATTCCGAGCATATACACAGAATGAAAACTGAAATTATCAATTGCCTGCGCAGTTTCATTTTGCCCAAAAAATCTGAATCCTGCAGAGGTAGCTGCAACCAAAAGATAAGAACCAAATACCCATGCTACAGACAACGCAAATCTTCTTTTCATCGGCTTAACAGAAGGAGCCAACCTATCAACTTCAGCTTCTAATTGATTATCTCTTAATGGTTTATACTCATCCCATATTTGATTACAACTTGCAGCCATTATAAATCAATTATTAATGATTATTTAAACTTTATTCTGTTACAAGATATAATTATAAGTTCAGTTCAAGACTAATCTTTCCAATATTTTTCCATCCAATCTTTTAGGAGCAGAAGTATCCAAATGAATATTAAAAATGCAAGTCGTTATTCTATCATCATACACTTTAATTTTATCATTAAGATTTCTTTTAAGCATAGGGCCTAGCTCTCTTGAAATCTCATCTAAGTGAGTATAGTCTACACTATTATCAGCATGTACTTCAAATGTTTGAGTTAGTCCATCAGGAACAGTAATTTGAATAGAATATCCCTTCATAACAGGCAATATCATTCTTCTTTGATGTACGTAATCCTTTTCACATTGAGCCTCATTGATTCTTATACCATACTTAGTGCATATATCTTGCACAAGCCTATGATAATTTTCTCTTAAATCATCAGGGGTTGTTTTGGCAGTTATCAAGTTTCCCTGCTGTTCCATACTTATATCAAATTTAGGAGGCATAACCTTTCTTGTTTGAGTTAAATCAAACAAAGCACCCATTTTAAGAGCGGCAAGAGTTTCATTGTATAAATCTCTAATAAGGACTAATTGTGGGACAAACAATCCATTAACCTTCTCACATGTCCAGCAAGTGTGAATATCTATCTGCCCTTCCATATGAATTAGACTTAAATCTATTTCATTAGTTCCAGATTCATTAGATAACCTAAGAACTCTATGAGTTTCATGTCCTCTTAAACCTTTTATTGGAAACTTTCCCAAAAATTTCTCTTCAATCTTTAACTTAGTCCTTTCAAGCATAAAAATACGTTCAATCTTCTCTTTAAAAACATTTAGTTTCATTTTCCCAACATTTAAAACTTCAAATCCCCTCTATAAAATATGGTAAAAAAGGGAGAAAAAGGAAAGAGCAAGATAAAAATAAAAGAGCTTAAGCCAAAGATAAAAGAGATAAAAAATGAAGAGGAAACTCTTGATGAAGAAATTATAGAGGCAGATGAAGAAATATTTAACGACTTGGATTCAATGCAAACTGGTCCATCAGAAGCAGACTCTCTTGGAGCATCAAGAGCAAGAGTTCCTCTTTCAGATATTGCTTCTTCCGGCCCATCAAATACATTTCAATCAAACCCAAATGAAGAAATGTCTTTCGCGCATCTTTATAGTGCTGGATTTGGAATGGGAGATGCAAGAAAAACTCCTTACAATCCAAATGCTGTTTCTTCATCTCCAACCACATTAGCAAGAAGAGATATCGGGGACTTTGGGATGCAGCAAGGGCATTCTTTTGCTGAAGAATCAGCTCTTGACCAAACAAGCGCAAGATTAAGGCATCAGGACGTTGGAGGAGAAAACGATAAATACAGCTCATCAGACTTAGACAAACAAGAAGGAAAGAAAGGAAGATACTGGGTATAATTTTAATAATACTGTCTATGAAGCAGGAGCAGGTTTTTCTCTTCTGTATATAACTGAATAACCGCCAATATTTGCAGGGGTAACAGGACTCCTGGGGACATGCGGGTCCATTAATTCGCTTTCAGGAACTTCTCTTGCCGGAACAATAATATAATCATCAAGGGGTTTTTCAGAAAGATGTTGCCTTAGCACCTCTCCAACATTATCGGTTCCGGTTATCTGCTGAATTTTATATCCTAAACTTTCTACAAGAAGATTATGCAATCTTACATCTGTTTGGGCCATAAAATTCTACTCTGTTCTCTCTTTTTAAATATTTATATGCTAAAAACAAATATAATTTAATACTCGAGGATAGCTTTAAATATAATCTTTACCTCCTAATAATAACAAAAGAGGAAAATGGCAGAATACTTAAATAAAAACAATTTCTACGCTGGAGCAGACTATGGCTTAGACCCTGATTTCGGAAAAGGAGAATCATTTCTTGGCTTTGAGACATCATACAGAACTCCTGCAAGTCAAATTGGAATTACAACAGACGCAAGATCTGCAAATCAATTAGGGGAAGTTTCTAAAAAGCTCTCAACAGGAGTAAAAACAATAGAATTAGGAAGTATAAGCAACGAAGTTTGGGAATCAGTTCCTAAACATCAATTAAAAGAGATAAATAGATTGAAGAAACTCACTGGAGTTGACCTTACATTGCACGGCCCATTGGTAGAGCCAACTGGAGTATCAAGGCAAGGATGGGATGAAAGTCAGAGAGAGCAATCAGAAAGGCAAATGTGGTCAGCAGTTCAGAGAGCACAAAATCTCGACCCAGACGGAAATGTAGTTGTAACATTCCACTCATCAAATGGATTGCCAACTCCTGAAACATCAGTTTTCAATGAAAAAACAAAAAAAGAAGAGATAAAAGAATTTTGGGTTGTTGATGAAAGAACTGGAAACTTCCAAAATGTTCAAATAGAAAAAAATTATTTTGAAGGACAAACCCAACCATACACAAAAGATGGAATTATTGTAGAATTAAAAAAGAAAAACGAAGACGCCTGGAATAAAGCTCTTCAATCAGTAAGCTTCCACGCACACAATGGCTCGAGCATAGTCAGACAAGTTATTGGTAAAGAAGCAGAAGAGGAAGGAAAAGAAGGAGATGAAACAAAAGATGATTCCAAAAAAAGACAAGAATACATTTTAGAGTATTACAAGAAATATGGAACTCCTGAAGGAGAGAAGGTAATAAAAAATGCTGGACCTTACGGAGATGTTACAAGAAAGAGTATGCAGGAGCTAGTTCACGGAGAATTATATTTAAGAGATGCATATGGAGACTTAAGGAATCTTTTCAATCAGGCATATGAAGCAGCAAAAATAAACAAAGATGAAAAAACTCTTGAAAAATTAGACAGTTACATAAAAGAAATTTCTCCCAAAGTAAAAGATATAAGAAATCCTGAAAAAATACATGAACTGGCAACTGAAATAATAAATGGAATAAATGTCTTAAAATCAATAGATGCTCCAAAAACATTCACTCCTCTAAGAGATTTTGCGATAAAAAATGCATCAGAAACAATTTCTAATGTTGCAATGAATGCTTATAATGAATTCAAAGACAAAGCCCCATTGATAAGCATTGAAAATCCTCCCGCCGGAATGGGGCTTTCAAGAGCAGAAGACTTAAAGGATTTGATTGTTGCTTCAAGAAAGAAATTTGTTGAAAAAGCAAAAGAGAATGGAATGTCTGAATCTCAGGCAAAAGACCACGCAGATAAATTAATTGGGGCAACTTGGGACGTCGGGCACATCAACATGCTCAGAAAATTTGGTTATGGAGAGAAAGAACTACTAGAAGAAACGGGAAAAATTGCCAAATATGTAAAGCACGTTCATTTATCAGATAATTTCGGACTAGAACATACTGAACTTCCAATGGGGATGGGAAACGTCCCTATTAAGAAAGAAATGGAAATTCTTAATGAATATAACAAGAAAGCAAAAAAGATTATTGAAACAGGAGGAAATTGGTATCAGTTTTTCCAAAAATCTCCATTAAGAGAGACATTGGAAGCATTCGGTTCTCCAATTTATGGAATGAAGATGCAGAGTTATTGGAATCAAGTACCAGTAATGTCTGGAGGATATTTTGCAGGACAAGGTGCTACTCTTCCAGATATACATTTCCAAACATATGGAACTGGATTCTCTGGACTTCCAACAGAACTCGGCGGTCAAATAGGCGGACGTTCAAGAGTTTCAGGAAATCCTATGGAATAAATATGAATATTATATTCACAAAGCATGCAAAAGAACAAATGGAAGAGAGGGGAATCAGCGAAGATGAAGTGGTAAACACTTTAAAATATCCCGAAAATGTTCAAAAGGCAGATAATCTTTATTATGCACGAAAGAGAACCGGACAAGGAATTATAGAAGTTGTTTATGAAAAGCAAAACTATATAAAAGTTATTACACTCTATCCATTATGAAAGTAACATATGATAAAGAAGCAGATGCAATGTACATAAAACTAACAGAAGAAAAATTTAGCAAGGTAAAGATTATTGACAAGCACACTATCTTAAATCTTGATAAAAATGGAAATGTTATAGGTATTGAGTTGCTGTTAGTGAGCAAGCATATTCCAAGGGATTTCCTTTCGCGTGTTGTGGTGGAAACCCAATAAATTTTCAAGATTTTCAAAGAGGAATATTTATTTTTAACAGACAGATTAGAGGAGATGGGGCTAGGAGGATGTCACATCAAGATTAAGATAACTTATAGAAGAATATTTACGATTGAAATCACTTCTAAGTAACATTTAAAAATAACCTCCTCGTATAAAAAGTGTAAAATGCCAAAAAAAGAGATAAAAGTCAGAAAGCTCCCTCTCGAGAAAGCAGAGCCAAAGACTGAAAAGGATATAGCAATGGATTTTGCTGTGCAAGTGCATAAAAAATTTGAATCTGTGATTAAAGCATCAATTTTATTTGGTTCCCAGGCAAAAAATACTTCTGTTCCTGGCTCAGATATAGATATAATTCTCATTGTTGATGACGCCTCAATAAACTGGGACTTAGAATTAATAGCTTGGTATAGAGAAGAATTAGGAAAGTTAATTTCTTCAAATAAATATTCAAGAGAATTGCATATAAATACTGTTAAACTAACAAGCTGGTGGCAGGATTTGCTTTATGGAGACCCAGTTGTTCTAAATATTCTGCGCTCTGGAGAAGCTTTGATAGATTCTGGAGGATTTTTCAATCCAATTAAAGCTCTTCTTATTCAAGGAAAAATAAAATCAACTCCTGAAGCAGTTTATGCTGCTCTTCAAAGAGCACCAGGACATTTGGGAAGATCAAGGTCGGCAGAAATGGGTGCAATTGAGGGAGTTTATTGGTGTATGGTTGATGCAGCACAAGCTGCTCTAATCACAGCAGGAAAATTACCTCCTTCTCCAGAACATATTCCTGAAATGTTAAATGAATCTTTTGTCTCTCCAGGAATGCTTAAAATAGATTATGTAAGAGCATTAAGAGATATATACAATCTTCATAAAGGAATAGCTCACGGAGAGATATCAAACATAAAAGGACAAGACATCGATAAATGGCAGGAAATCGCACAGCGATTTCTAAGCGAAATGACCAAGATAATTGATAATATTATTGAAAAAAAGAAATAAAATTAATTTATTTTTCAACTTTTTTGTGCTCTTACAGGTCTATAAGAAGAGTTTATCCCAACATATACTCTAAACATCTCAGCGCCAGATAATCTCTCAAAATTCTCTCTAATTCTTTTCTGAACAATTTCAGAATTAGGCATAACTCCAAAATATCTTGCAAGATTTGAAAGAGTTTGGTTTGTCATTTCTTCTCCTTATTATTTTATCTAGGTATTCCCTGCCCCTTTCTAATAGCTTTACCTTCTTCCTTCATTCTAGTATCTCTGCTCGCTCTCATTTTCTCTGCTTTATTCGATTTATCATCTATCTTGAATCCAGCCTGAGCAATTATCTCATTCTGTGGAGCAAGCAAGTCTCTCATATTATCTTCTATTCTATCAGGAGTAATACCATCAAGCTTAAGATCTTCTCTAATCAAGTCATTATTTGTCTTGATTACTTCAACACAAGTTCTGTAATTGCATGTCTTATAGAATGCACCTAACTCTCTGCCATATATTCTATTGAAATGTCTTTCAATTATTTCAGGTCTACTTGAAAAGAAAGCAATAACTTCTTTTTCATGGTCGCTGACTTTTAACTTTCCAGAATTAATTTCATTATAAATTTCCTGCCTCATTGCTTCCAGTCTTTTTTGAGGGTCTTTTTCATTAACAATCTGAGTCAAATACTGCACCCTTTGTATTAAACTTACTCTCGCATCATGTTCTGGGTTTGCTCTCCCATCTTTTCCTTCTGGGTCTTTTCTATTCAAAGGTCTTGAACGAATGTGTCTCATACCCAATACAATCTTAGGAAGTTCTCTATTCTTCATTTCCTTATTCTTATCGCTCTTTCCAATTATCTGAAGAATTTCTTCCAAATTATTTCCATAATTAACATATTCAGAAACAGCTCTCATTGAACTTTCAAGTGCAGCAGTTGCGTCCTTGGCTATAGCAGTAGTATCTCCCTTATACATATCAAACATCGCTTTTGGATCTCCATACATATGTCTTCCATAATCTTGAAGGGCATGAGTATCATTTGGATTTTCCTTAACTTTTAAAGCATAATCCTTTGTATCTCCATATGCATCAAGATGCTTACAAAAACTTTTTCTTTCATAAGCTATTTTAGGAACGGGACTATAAGTCTTGCTAAAATCAGAGGCAGCTCTCGCTTTCTTAATATCTTCAGGTGTCGCTACATGCTCATCGTTTATGTTAACCATAATTTTCCCAGATATATGTCCTTTATAAACCTTTCGGTTTGTGTTACCTTTACAGTAGTAACAAATTAGATAGATTTTGGCAAAGGTTTTCTTTCCAATCTGAAGCAAGGAAATTTAAAACTAATAATTAATCAAAAATAAACTTATAACTATGGTCCATCATAAGGAAAGGACTGCCTATTTCTGTCTGCTTCATCTTTACCTCTTTGTATCTCATCTTTCTCATCTTGAGTCAATCTTCCAGCATAATGCCTGTCAAAAATACGTCTCAAAGCATCTCTCAAAGACTCACCCATTCTTGCACCATCACCCTTATCATACCCATGAACATGTCCATCAACCATACAATTCATTAAAGATTTTAATACTTAAATATTATCCCTATTGATTTTCAACCATATCAGAATCAACAGGAATAGAATCATTCAAAAGAGGAATGTCCTTTTTCGCTTCATTTACAGAACTATTATAGTCCCCAGGCTTATAATCTTCCTTTTTTTCCAATTCCTCCAAAACAATATCTTCCATATCTTTATTCTCTTTATCTTCCCTCGCAACTTCTTGTATTGCCTGCATTATAGGAATAGGCTGGTTCATTACACTATCAAGAGCATCCATCATCATCCCTGCATTCTCAGCAACAACATAATCAACCAAGATTTCTTCCCTCTGCTTTTTCTTTCCAGAACTCATTGTAATAGTCATTGAATCATTTGAAGGAGAAACCTCAACGTATTTTATCACATTCTTCTCTAATTCCTGAACTAACTGGCTTACTTTATATGCTGCATCAGCATTAACGGATATAGAATCAATCCCCTCTTGTATAAGGAACTTAACCATTTCTTCTTTACTTCCTGCCTGCCCGCATATAGAAGTTTCAACACCATATTTTTTGCATCTTCTTATCACATAACTTATTGCAGAAAGCACCGCAGGATTCATCTCATCATATAATTTTTGTATATTCTCATTATTTCTATCAATTGCAAGAATATACTGAGTTAAATCATTTGTCCCAAAGCTCACGAATTTTATTCCCGCTTCGCATAATTGGTTTATAATTTGCACAGCCGCAGGAGTCTCAACCATTATTCCAAGAATTATATTTTCAGGAACTCCAATCTTTTCAACAATCTTCTTAGTCTGCTCAACCTCTTCTAATGAAATAACTTGAGGCATCATTATTCCAAATTTCTTATCTGGATATTCCAATGCTAATTTCTTCACAGCTTCAATCTCTGCTTTAAACAACTGGGAATATTTCAAAGAAAATCTTATTCCATGATTCCCAAGCATCGGATTTCCTTCAATTTCTTTTGAAGCTCCTTCCAAATGCATATACTCATCACTCCTTATATCAGAACTTCTTATCCACATTTCATTGAAATGCACAGCTATTTTCTTCAACCCTTTAAACAGCAATGAAGTATAATCTTCATATTTTTTCTCTTTAGAATAATACAAGGGATGTTTCCCTCCCTCAGCAATTATTCCTTCTAATCTAGTCAATCCAACAGCCTTGCATCCTGATTTTGCAGCTCTTTCAGCATAATCAGGCAAATCAACAATAACTTTTATTTTTGTTTTACTCTCAACAACTCTTTGAACTTCAGCCAAATGACTCTCAACCTTTCCATCAAATACTCTTCCTTTACTTCCATCAACTGTAACAACTTGCCCTTCCTGCAATTTTTCAGTAGCACTATCAGTTCCAACAACTGCAGGAATTCCCATTTCCCTTGAAACAATCGCCGCATGACTTGTTATCCCCCCTTCATTTGTAACTATCGCCGCTGCTTTCTGCATTGTAACAACCATATCAGGGTTAGTCATAACTGTAACAAGAACATCTCCCTTCTTCACCTTTCCAAGATCAGCCATACTCTTCACTATTTTAACAACTCCGGAAGCACTTCCAGGACTCGCCCCTAAACCAGAAAGAAGAACCTTCCCATTCAAATCTTTCTTTTTATCTATTGCTTTAGTAGTAATAGGTCTTGTCTGCACAATAAATAAATCGTTATCAAGAATAGCAAACTCTATATCTTGCGGTTTTTCGTAATGCTCCTCTAATTTCCTCGCATAATTCGCGAGCATTTTCAATTCATGTCCTGTTAGAACTTGCTGTTTGCTCCTTGTTTCAGTAAGATTAACAATTTTATTTCTCCCTGACGCTTCTCTTACAATTGCAATCTTCTTCTCTGCTATATTATGTTCAACAACTTCAAAATCTTCCAAGTTTCCTGAAATCACATATGTATCAGGTTTTATTCTTCCAGAAACAATTCCCTCTCCCAATCCCCATACTGCTTCAATCATAATACTATTATCATTCTTAACAGGGTTTTGAGAGAACATCACTCCAGATTTGTCAGAATTAATCATTTTCTGAATTACTACTGCTAAACTCGCTCCTTCTTTGAAATTCTTTTTATCTCTGTAATATACTGCTCTTGCAGTAAACAATGATGAAAAACATTTCTTTACATAATGAATTAATTCTTTCTCTCCTTTTACATTTAGAAAAGTCTCTTGCTGTCCCGCAAAACTTGCCGTAGCTAAATCTTCTGTTGTTGCAGAACTTCTAACAGCAACAAATGGAGGCTCATAACTATGCCTCAATATATTCATTGCACCTGCGCTCATTCCAGATGCTCCTTTCTTATCAACATCTAAAATTTCATACGCCTCTAATATTGCCTCTTGCATTTCTTTAGGCATCTCAGCCTTCTCAATCAATTCTCTTATATGTCTTGAAACCTTATTCAATTCATCAGTATCTTCCTTATCCACTTTTTTAATCAAATTAATTATTTCATCTTTTATCCCAGCCTTATCAATAAAATAATCATATGCCTGCGCAGTTATTACAAATCCAGGAGGCACAGGAAACTTACTATTATACATCTCTCCTAAATTGGCTCCCTTTCCACCAGCAATAGGAATGTCTTTCTTTCCTATTTCAGAAAACCACTTGATAAAATCAAAGCTCTTTTGGACCCCTTTTTCCATAAACAAGAAAAACAACGGGGATTAATAAATATTTAGTTTTCACTTTAAATATTTATTAATTAATCAAGATAATTTGTAAAATCTTTCATTTTTGTATTCCTTATCAGTGGCAAATACAAAGCTTTAAAAAGCATCTTTTTCAAGGATGAAAATGCAAACAGGAATAAGAGATGAAGATGTCTTAAGAATAAGATATAGACTAGATGAATGTACATTAACTAGTCAAACATACTCGGAAGTCCCTCAGAGAAGTCTTAGTTTAGCTACGGAACTTGGAGGATTTGCAAGCCATATTATAACTCATCCTCACACTTCAAAAAGACAATCCTCAAAAAGAACTTACAAAGGGAAAGCCAAATAAAATGATAGAACCAACAAGAACAATAGAAGTAGAAGGATATGCTATAAACGTTCCAACCTCGGTAAAACCAGAAAATGAGAGAGCACATATGCTGCCTACTTTTTGCATTCTTTTCTTGGAAAACCATTAATGGTTGAACAAACTCCTAACTTATATAATGAATTCTACGGAGAAAACAGAAATCCAGTTCAAACACAACGAATATGGAAAACAGTAGGATATCAAGCACACGAAGATGCACAAAGATTACTTCAAGAAAGAACAGATAACACGCCAAATCCTTTAGATTTGTTAAGTCTAATGTCTGCAACCGGAGAAAATCCAGTTTTCGTTGCTCGCCTTGCAAAAAGATTTGCTTAATTATTCTCCCAAATATCCGCCTTTCTGCAAATTCCACTATATTTATATATTTCCTTTACCTTCGATTATCATGTCTCCAGAGAGGTATCCTTCTGCAAGTCCTAAGCTAGAGGATGATATCTTAGAGGAAGATGAAGAGGATATTGATGAATACGATGAAGGGGAAAATTCTGCAAGAGACAAAGATTATGATTAGTTTTCCCTGCTTTAAAATAACCCCTCATACACTAACAAAATAAATACTCTTTTTAATTCTTTCCGTCGGTAAAAACATCAGTAGAAACATTTATATTCTCCCCCCCATTAGTTATTGTAGTTCTAATGGGCTAATCAGTTTCATCAGTTGTCGTTAAGAATCTCTTTAATCTTTGGTATGGAAGATTGCCTTCGTATATTGTCTTTTCCTGCTGCTTTAGGAGTGCATCCAAAACTCTATCTCCAGTTTTTAGAGCATCATATCTTAATACTGCATTCGGAGTAAAATCTTCCCATTCTCCAGATTCAAGTTTTACGCTAGAATCCAATCCAATCCTAACTGTAACCTTTTTCTCGTTATCAAATGAATCCTGATATATCTCAAAACCATTTCTTTGTGGAAGAGGCATAACATTAAATGTATTTGTTCCAACCAGAACATTATAGGTGGAGAAATGCCCTCTATTTATTCGTTCATCTCTTCTAAGCATTTCTTCAATCATCTCTCTTCTTTTTACAACAGAACTATCCGCAGTTTGAACCAACGCAGGAGAAGAGGGAACTTGAGAAACAGAAGTTCTACCTGAAATAAACGCAAATAAAGAAGCACAACATACCGTACTTATAACCGCCAAATCAGTCTTATTTATCATATTTTAACCATCTAAAATGCCTATTTAAACATTTATTCTCTTTAGAACAATATAAAAAAGAGTTATTGCCCAACCTGCTTGAAAACAACTCGTGTTCTGCACGCAAACTTTGATTTCACAGTTGCCAACGCATCTCTTGCAATTCTTGCAGCCTTATCATCTGTGCATGATACAAAAAGAATCGTCTTTCCGGGAGAAGTGAAACACCCCCTTCCAACAACAACTCCAAATGACTGAGTCATTCCAGTAGCCATTCTGTCCGCTCCTGCTCCTGCAGCCAGCTTATTTTCTCTTAGAAAATGATGTGGGAACATCTTAACAATTATATAATATTGCCCAGGAGCCTTTTCTTCCAAAATCTTATGCACTAACATTCTTGCAGCTTCCAAAGCATTATCCCTCACTTGAACTCCATTCTCCGCAACCAAACTAACTTCATACTTATGCTTCCCAGCATTATATCCAGCAACATCTCCCATATTGAACTTAACTATCTTAGAATACGGAACCTGCTTGATATATGCCTTATTCTTCTTCGCACTCTTTCTTGTGAATGGTCTTGCTTTCTTCTTTGAATATGCTGTTGCTTTTCTTAATGTCATTTTATTATCCTAATGCCTCCGAATATCTAGTTAAACTATCAACCATCTTCCTCTGATGAACCAACCTTCTTTCATCAATTCTAACTTCTGCATCATAAACTAATTCTCTTCTTCTAGGAATAAAATCTCCAAAATAATTTACAGACCGAACCAATTTATCCTGCAAAATAATTAATCTGTCTTTTAGTCTTGGTAATATGTTCATCATTTTACCTCAATATCTCCATTTATAGCCTGCCCAGGAAGTCCTTTCTCAAAAATCGCTCTTACAAGTCCCTTGTTCCCATGAGCATCAGATATCTTTCCTTTTATTACCTTCCCAGATAATGATTTCCATTCAACAACTTTTCCAGCCATTTTCTTAGCCTCCGCTCTATCTTTACATCCTAAATCCAAGAGATAATGCTTCTCTTCTATAGTATGCCTTCCCCTTCTAAATTGAACTATAATACCTTTCATTATCCACATAGAAAAAAGGGCTTTTTAAAGATTTGTAATGTAAATCTTTAACCCATTCAACTTTGAAAAAGTTGAAGTTTTAAACCTTATCAGATGTTCTCTTTACTGTCTATTTAGCCACTCATACATCGTATGAAGAAACTCCATTCTATTTTCAGGAAGTGCACCTTTATAATTCCTTACAAAATATCTCTCTAAATGTCCAGAAAGCGTCGGTCTTTTTCCTTGAGAAAGAGCAACTTTCAAAATCTGCGCCCTTGTCTTTCCCTCTCTAAATGCTCTCCCATTATCATATGCCTTTCGAATATTCATAAAAAATCTTCAATAATTCAATATATAAACCTTATTCATTCTTTTCCAAACCATCCAAAGGATTGGCAACTTTCCTTATCATATCTGAAGAGATATGAGTATACACTTGACTCGTGGAAAGTGATGATTATAACTTCATTTTTGTAACCACCCTACAGTAACATTTAAATACCCTTTTCGAATTTGAATTTTATGGTTGTTCATTACGAAACAGGTATAAATTATGAAGAGGCAAAACCATTTTTAGCAAGAGCATTAGAAGGAAGAACTGACAGAGAAGAATTGACCTCTCTTGTCGAATCTGACGAATTTAAAGGTCTTTTTGGTCACAGAGTCGATAATGCTCCGGGATATGCTGACGGTGGATCTTTTGCAGAAATAGAAAAAATGGTCTCAGCGTACAAAGCATTCCCAGAAAATAAGAGGGAGACGTTATTTACTCTAGCAGGTTCTCTGCTTAAGTTAAGTAAGAACTCGAACGGAGAATTATCTCCAGAAGATAGAGCAAAAGTTTTACTTGCGGCAAGTCAGCTTACAGAACACAACAAGAGAACTCAATCAGATTTCTGGAAAGGTCAAAGAATTTTAAGAAATATAACTGAAGAATATTTACGTGGAAAATCGGAAAAAATTCCTCAATGGGACGCACAACTCGCAGAAAACAGAGGATACATGCATATAGGTGAGGCAAATGTCAACCTTTATTTCGCACCGTTTGTGAGCTTATTTGGGCTTGGACTAACTACAGCGGGAGCACATTTGGCCTTCGGTCAAGAAGTATCTAATGCCGTATTTGAAACCGGTTCATCTTTAATAATTGGAGGTCTTGCATTTGGGCATGGAATCTTGAGACATTCATTGGTTGCACTACAAAACATTGGAAAGTCTCCAGTATCTAAAGAGGGTTTGAGAAAAGATAGACATTATAGAATATCGAGACATCCTCTTTACGCAGCATGCATAGCCTCCGATGCAGCAATTGGTTTTGGTTCATTTAATCCATTAGGGTGGTATCTTGCAGCAAGATCAATCTATCACACTGACAAGGCGTGCGAGTTTCAGGACAAAAAGATGGAAATTCTATTTGGAGACGAAGCGAGAGAATATCAAGCCAGAGTCCCTTCAGCAATTCCTGGAACAAACTTCTTAATGAGACAATTAAGAAAAGTCGTTTCTCCAAAAGTCGCAAAAGCGTTAGAAACCCCTATAAGCCACTATCTCGGAAAAATTCCAGGTATCAAATCAATGATTACGCCAGAGCAAGAATTAATTGGTGGCTCTCCAAACAGATATTTTTGCACAGAAGCAAGCAACTAAACCTTATTCCTTCTTTTCCAAACTATCTAAAGGGTTGCTTATTTTTTTTATTTCTTCAGCAGAAACATGAGCATACACTTGGGTGGTATTAAGTGAGGAGTGACCTAAAAGCACCTGAATTTTTCTTATATCAGTCCCTTGCTCCAACAAATGAGTCGCAAATGAATGTCTTAGGGTGTGAGGAGTGACTTTCTTGTTTATATTAGCTCTTGTTTTAGTTCCAAGTATAATTTTTTGTATATTTCTAGTAGTTAAAGGCTCTTCTTTTGAAAATATAAATTTATTTTCCCTTCCAGATAAATACGCTTGAATATCTTTAGCCAAATTCTCAGAAATAGCAAATAATCTATCCTTGCTTCCCTTTCCTTTTCTAACCCATCCAGTATTATCATTAAAATTAACATCTTCAACTTTCAAATTAACTAATTCAGAAACTCTCAACCCTGCTGAATAAAGCATTGAAATAATCAATCTAGATTTTTCATTATCTGCAGAGTCAATCAAAGCCTTTACCTCTTCCTTAGTCAAAACAGCAGGAAGAACCTTATCCTTTTTAGGCATCCTTACATTTGAAAATTCTTTTTTTAATATTTCAGTATAAAAGAATTTCAATGATGCAGCCGCGAGCATTATTGTATTCTTAGATTTGCTCTCAAAAAGCTCAGCTAAATATGCTTTCGCGTCGTCTTCTTTCAAATCATCAATATTTTTCTCATTTTTATTAAGAAACTTACTAATAAAAAAAGTATAATTTCTAACAGTCAAAGGAGAGAAACCCCTAAGTTTCAACTCCGTTCCAAGCTTAATCAATGATTCTTGTTTTTCCATCTTCCTCTTTTCCACAACTTAAACCGAACTTTTCTTTAAATACTTTATCCTTATGCAGAATAATAATCATCTTTATATAACCCTTCAAATTATATCTCAAATGAACAAAAAAGGGATAATAATGTGGTTTATATTGGCAGGATTTTTCATTCTCATATTAACTTCTTTAGGAATTTACATAGGAGTTACAGATAATGGATTAAATATTGGCTTAGAAGGAGAGAACAATAAAACAATCAAGAATATCACTCTAGAATCAATTTCAAACCGCGAAAATCCATCTAATTTATCATCATTTAACGAAAATAATTCTATCAGCATAACAAAAAAGCAACAAAATAATTCATAGTCTAAATTATAACAAACCTTTTAAACTCAACTTTCTAAAAAGCAACATGTCAGATACAAAAAAGAGAATGAAATTAGCTTTAATTGCAGGCGCTTCTGCAGCAGCTAAGTTCATGAAAGACAACAGAATGGCTACTCCTGATGAAGCAGTAAGGCATGTCTCAACAGAAGCAGACAGAATCGTTGATAACATCGACGAGTAATCAATTAGGCTTTCTAGCGCTTATAATTTGAAAAGTGGTTGGTCCGTTAGGAGTTATAAAATTACGATAAACTTCATTTCCACGATTATAAAGAACAATTCTTCCAACTCCTGCTTGATATTCAGAAACCCACAATTTCTTATCTGGTTCTGGAAACAATC
>Ga0233425_10006576_pt1 | contig 17133 bp, 12 predicted proteins | sample Watercolumn_Towu_2_FD_181712 | JGI IMG/M metagenome (GOLD analysis project Ga0233425, IMG submission 181712) | Freshwater microbial communities from Lake Towuti, South Sulawesi, Indonesia - Watercolumn_Towuti2014_140_MG | ecosystem: Environmental > Aquatic > Freshwater > Lake | place... | reverse complement strand
GAGGAAATCGCCTTGGTGAAATTCTTGGCCTCTATCGCCTCGCTGCCGGTCTTCTCCAGACCCTCGCCGCGGCGCAGCAGGTCTTGAAGGTATGGCGCGCCGGAAGACTTGACCTGGCTGCGGATGGCCCGCATCTGTTCGCGCGCGCCGGAGGCGTTCTCCGGGGTGGCGGGGATTTTGCTTTCCGGCTGGCCTCCGCAGCCGGCGGCCAGCAGCCACACGGCGACCAGAAGAAGGGCGGCGGATTGGGCAAGGATTTTCATGGTGGTTGAACTCTGGAATGTCTCTCGCAAGACGCGGAGCGCGGCGCAGACCCCGGCGGTCTAGTCGCTGATCCAGCGCACTTGGCGGATGCTGAACTTGTTCCTGTCTATGACCTGGCTCGCCAGCGGGTCGCGGCTGCGCTCGACGACGGCCATGAGCCGGGCCTCGCCACCGTCAGCATTGCCGATGGCATGGACTGCGAAAGCATCGCCGCGAGTGGTGAGGACGTTGATGATGCGGCGGAGAGTGTCTTCCTTATCCGCATCGGTGTAGGCGACTTGAGTTCCGTCGCCGGTGAAGAGGTAGTTCATGCAAGGCAGCTCGCAAATCTGGCCGACGGTGTAGTAGGGGTTCCAGATGTCGGAGGTGGGATTGAAGGACGCATCGCCAGGATCGCCCTGCGGGGCGTAGGTGGTGCGAGTCGTATTGATCGGGTGGTAATTGTAACAGATATAGTTGGCGAGCTTGTTCCGGTAGCGATAGTCGGGGATGACATTCAAGGCCGCAGCCAGCGGCACGCTCACTGTATCGGTCACGTTCTTGTTGCTGGGCACAACCACCGGATTGATGGCGTATCCACTATAAGCCGAGGTGCGTGTCGTGTAGTAGCTCCAGTAATAGTTTTGCGAAGTCAGGAATGACACCGCAGCACCGGACCATACCGCCAGCAGATTGGGGTGGTTCGGAAAGTTCTGGCGATCCTCAAAAGTAGCCGCTCTCGGATAGTCTCTCTGGTAAGGCCCCCAACCCGTGTTGCCCAGATGCCAGCCGCTGTTGTTGATGTTCACGCGGCCGTAGATCGGCGTGCTGTTGACGGAGAAGAGGTCCAAGATAGCCCAGTCGGGCATCGAACGGGTGCTCTTGCCCATGACATCATGCCCGCTCACCCGCTCATCGGCTTGGGCACCGTAGTATTGCAGGGACAGCGAGCGCCACGGTCGGCCGGTGTGAATGAAACCCAATTCACCCAAAGACCTCATGCCACCCTCCGCAATGGCGAAATTGGAGCGATACTCGGCTTGGTTGGCTCTGGGGGCGTAGGTGCCGTTATAGGTCTCGGTGTCGCCGCCCCTGAAATCCACCGCAGGTCCCGAAACCACACCGGAGGGAAGGGGCGTGATTCCAGTCGTCGGGTTTTGTCCGGTAGCGCCGCCGGGATAGTTCTTCAGGGTTATCAAATTCCCGGTGAACGGAGGCCCATACCAAATATGCACGCGCGGATCGTTCTTGGCCATGGACCAGCGAGCGGGGTTGTGGGCGCCCCAGAAGTCAGCCGGGTTCGGCGGTGGGTTGCCCGTAAGCTGGCCCACCACGGCGCTCTGCGCGGGAACTGCGTTGACGGTGAAGTTGGTCGCCCGGAACCAATCAATGATGCCCCTGTTAGCCGCACAATCCATCGCCTGGCGAATCACCGGCAGAGTGATGTTAATGGATGTGATCGGCGGCGCGTTGTTCGTTATCACTTGCGCCCCGACGGTCCATTGGAAGTAGTTCACGCCGCTGCCGGGAGAATCCGGCGAGCTGTAGGAATGCGGAGGGATGGATGAGGCGGAGGTGACCGCGATACCGTTGGTGGCCCAGTTATGAGTGAGGCTGCTCGGCGTGGAGGGAGGCGCGAGGGTGCAGGTCACGCCGACCGGGCCGTCGAAGTAGAAATCATATCGCTGGTTCAGGCTGGCACTAGGCAGGGCCACGTCGTAGGGATTGATCAGTTCAAAGCAAATCGCCGCCCACAGTTGCCACCGTTTCGCCGCGGGCGCCGGTGGCTGGATGGGCTGCCAGCAGAGGGACACCGCAATCTCGTTCATGTAGGCCGCCTTCCACAAACCACAGGCGCCGCTGGGCAACCCTGTTTGCGTGGCCGGATCATAAGTGCTTTGAGGCTGGCCGGGAGTCTCCAGTTTGCTGCCAATCGGGGCGACTAGCATGGGGTCGCTGATGTAGGAAACGATGTTGGCGGCGATTTGCTCGACGCTGCCGTTGGTGCCGCCGGTATACTTGTTGGCAAACGTCGCGTTGTTGAAGAACCTCTTCGCACTGGCCGAGTTCTTCAGGTCGCATTTCGCCGTATCAACCATGAAGTTATACAGATCCCGTGCCTGTTGTGACGTGTTAATCGTCCTGCCGATGTTGAAGCGCGCGCTCGCCAACTTGTTGCTCATGTATATTTGCATCCGGTCGTCGTTCTCGACGCTCCATGCCGTCAGGCAGGATTTCACGGCCTGGTAGTCGTTCATGGTCAGCGCGCTGTCCAGGCTTAATACTTCGTCAGGTGTCTGGAACGGCTGCCAGGTGCCGGAGTTGCGGGCGGATTCGATGCTGCCCAGCGTGGCCGGGCTATACCAGTTCCGGCCGTCGGGGGCGTAACCGCCACTGCCCGTGATCACCTGGGTGTCCAGCGCCTTGATGTCAACAGAGCTGAACTGTTTGTTCGGCGATTGAACGACCGTGGCGTAAGGGAGCGGAGTGGTCACGGCACCCACTGTGGAAAAAACGCAGGTGTTGTTGGTGCCCAGGACTGTCAAGTCCCGCGTGCCGGCGTTGGAGATGTTGATCTTGGAGGACTCGTCATCCACCCAGAAGGCGAACTTGCCGACGCTCAGGCTCATGTAGCCGGCCCAGATGGCGGGTTTGTCCGGTCCCCAGGAGGTGCCGCTGGCGCCAGCCCGCGAGGGATTCACAGAGGGATTGGCGAGGGGCAGGAAGATGCCCGACTGGGTCGAGTTGGGCGGCCACTTGTAGTTGCCGCCATTTATGTTCACCTTGTCCGCCCAGTTGGTCGCGCCGGGCGTGAAGAGCTTCCCCTTGATCCAGGAGAACATAAGCATGTTGTTCGTGGTGTAAGCCGTGCGCGAACCAGCGCCGGGAACGTTCACATTCGCGCTGGAGTTCCCATTTGTGTAGTAGAACCGGCCGGCCATGGTCGCGATGCTGCCGTTCACGGCCTCGGCGTCCATGTAGAACTTGCTCATCTTGGCGATGGCCGTGTCCAAACCGGCCAGCGCGGCCTGGCGGGCCAGCACCTGGCGACGGTAGTTGTGGGAGATCTGGCGCTCGCTGCGCATGTTGGTCATGAACGCCACCGCCATGATGAGCAGCAGCGCCATGACTGTCAGCGTGATGATCAGGGCGACGCCCGAGCGCGACCCGCCGGTTCCCAGTCTAAGATTTCCAGTTTCCAATTTCACACGACACCTTTGGTTCTCCGCCCTCGGCGGGTTCTTACGGCCTGAAGGTCTCAAAGCGGACCAGCGTCCAGTTCGTGGCGGCGCTGAACAACGGCGTCTTGGCCACCTCGGACAGGCCGATCTCGTTGATGCGGCCCGCCATCCGGCTGTCCGCCACGCACAAGCCGACGTAGATGCCCGGATAACACAGGCTCTGGCCGCTGAAGTTGTTGTGGTTGATCGTTATGTCCTGATCCGACCCCATGCTCTTGAACATCTGCGAGTTCTTCGGTTTCAACCCCTGCGCGGAGTCCAGTTGCGCGGGCTGCACGCGGAAGCAAAGCACATTCTCGGCGATCACGGCGGAGTTGGTCTTGAGGCCGCCGCCGCAGATCCACGGATTGTTGTAGAAGCTGTTCGGCGAACCACGGTTGGCCGGCTGGTAGATCACTCGCACCAGGTTGCCCAGCACGGATTGCCGGCCGTTGACCTCGGGCGCCTTGGCCACGTAGTAGCGGACGCCGCACAGCGACCGGTAGGCGTATGGGTTCGACACGTTGTTGGTGGCTTCGTTGCCAAGATCCACCGGCGCGACGAAACAGAGGTCCTCGTAGACACCATAGGGCGCCGGCTCGGTGGCCGGCTCGTCTCCCTGGGAGCTTTTCTGGATGACCACCGACAAGCCCTGCCGGTTCTGGGGCGGCCTATTGGTGTCAATGACGGCCAGTGAGGCCTCTTGGACGATCAACCCCATCGCCGTGCGGACGCCCTGGTTGATCTCGGCCGTCTTCTCGCCCATCCGCCACGCGTTCGAACCCTCGGCGAACAACGCAAAGAGGATCGAAACCATCAACGCCAGCACACCGCTGGCCACCAAGATCTCGAGCAGGGTGAAGCCGCCCCGGGGATGCCGAATGCGCAGGGTGTCATGCATCATGCTCCCCTCCGCTTTCGGGCAGCCGGCGCTTTGGAATGGAGCGGGTGTTCTCATGGTCAGTAAAGGTCGCAGATGTGCGTTTCAAAAACGCGCTTGAACTTCCGGTTGTTGTAGGGCGTCCGGGCCGGCCACGACACCTCGACCCGGGCGTTGGCCAAACCGTAGAGCCTGATGACGGACTCGTCATCCCTCGTGCCGGCGAGAGGATTATACGGGTCGTTGTTGATGTAGATGCGCACTCCGAAGTAGCCCTCGTCGCCTTTGTAGGCCGCGATGGGCGCCTTGCCGTCCGGCGTGGAGTCTGCGTTGGCCGGCCGGCCGTCGCGCGTGTAGTGGAACATGCTGGTGAGGCCGGTGTAACCGTAGTCCTGCCTCAAGCCGCTGGGCCGGGTCCTCCACGGCGATTCCACCAGCACAAGGCTCCTGCCAAACGCCTGGGAACGTATCCGGGTGAAGACATCATCGGCGATGAGCGCGGCGGTGTTCTCGTCGCGCGAGTCGCGGGCGGCCTCGATGCCCACCGGGAAGGCCGTCAGCACGCCCACCACCGCGAACGCCACGATGCCGATGGCCAGCATGACCTCCACGAGGCTGAAGCCGGACGAGGATGGAAAGAGGGAAGAGGAAAGGGGCAAGAGTTTGAAACGGAAACGCGTGACACTGGGACGAACGACGGTCGGAACCAACTCGTCACTCTCCACTCTTGGATTTTCACTCGCCTTCATGTTCATCTTCCGGGTTGCGTCCACTTGATCCTGCCGACGATGCCGTCCCAACTCAGCACGATGCTGTTGGCCGACGCCGGATCGCTGTTTCCCGACGTGGTCCGGGGCGACGTGCGTCCGGGCACGACGATGGTCGCGTTCATGTCGCCGCTGCGGCTGACCATGACAGTGCCGTTGACCAACCGCACCGAGCCGGGCACGGTGGGCATGCCGTTGGGCTTGAACTCGATGAGAGCCATCTCCGATCCCTTCGAAGGATCCGTGTCGGACCGCCGAGCGGGAAACGGCAGTTTGTCCAGAGTGATTCCGTCCCACTGGTTCTGGCTTGCCATGTCGCCGAAGAAAATCGTCGTCCGGGGCAGCAACAAGCTCTTGCCGTCCGAGGATCTCACGTCAGAATCCGCAGGGTCGAAAATGACGCCTTTGGGCAAGGTCTTCCACCCTTGGATGTAAAACCATCGGTCACGGCCTTGGGGCAGGTTTGGCTGGTTTGCGATGTTCCCAACCCACCATGTCAGGATCCTCTGCTGATACATGATGGCGTAGGCGCTGTATTGATACCCGACCAGCTCGAGGATCTCCGTGCCGGAGTCCTTGATGGTCTGCTCGGTGGCGATCACCACGCGCGTGCGCCAGTTGCGCGCGATGGCCGTCTGGCGGGCCAGATTCAGGTCGTTGGAGAACTGCCGTGCCGCGCTGATCAAAGAGCTGCCTTTGCTCGATTGCAGCGACGGCATCACCACCAGCATCATCAACCCGATCAAAGCCACCACAGCCATCAACTCAACGAGCGTGAAGCCAGCGGAACGGACAGGGGACGGAGAACAGAGGACAGAGGACAGAGGACAGAAGACGGAGGTCGGAGGACGGATTTCTCCGGCGACCTTCCTGCCATCTGCCTCTTGCCACTTGCCTCTTGCCGTTCTCATCATCGCCAGCTCCTGACGTCGTCTTCGTAGGCCTTGGTCTGGTTCTTGCTGCCGGGTTCCGATTGATCGGTGCCCGAGCGCGTGTCGGGACCGTCTGAGAAGAAGGCGAAGCCACCGGGAATGATCGAAGAATTGGAAGAGTCGTCCTTGAACGGCACAGGAATCTGGTTGTCGTAGGCCGTGGCGTCCGTCCATGACTGCATGTTGGAGGGCGTGCCGTTCTGGAACGGCCCCACGTAGTAGCTGCCCTTCTTGCCGTTATCGAAGCAGTAGGCGTAAGGCATGCTCCACGGGTCGTAGAACGCCAGCGGCGACTGGTTGCCCGCGCCGGGAATGACCACGTCCTTGACCTTGAACTCCATGAACTGGATGGCGCGCGGGTTGTCGTTCGCCGCCTGGCCGTTGGTAATCTTCTGGCCTGTCTGCGGATTCATCAGCCCGTTGAAAACCAGGATGAAATCCTGGTCGTTCGCCGGCTCCGGCCACTTGCCGTATTCGTTGTTGTAGGACTTGGCGGCCCCGCAGAGGCTCTGGACGGCCGCGCTGGCTTTGGCCTTGTTGGCGGAGTTCTTGACGATGGTGATCGTGGGGAAAAGCAACCCCATCAGCACCACGATGATGCTGATGACCACCAACAACTCCACCAAGGTAAAACCATCCATCCGCTTCTGTCGTTCCATCATCTTCATAAACTCATCCCTTCAAAAACCAATCGCTGACTCCTGACCTCTGACCTCTGTTCTCTGATCTCTGTCCTCTGGTCCTCTATCGCTGTTGCCAGTTGTTGATGTCGTCGTTGTCTTCGCCACCGTAACAATGCTTCGTCCCGCCGCCGCCTGAAACCTGGTTCTCGAACGGCTTAACAAAATAAACAGGAATCTGTGCGCTGTCCTCGCCGTTCCAATGCTCCACGGTCGCCATCTGGTCGAGCTTCAAGTCCTGCTGGCGGTCGAAGGGTTTGTCACGCTCCTGCCAGGTGGTGCCGTCGGCACCGTAAGAACAGAGGTCGTAGGCGGGCTGGCCCCAGATCGTATCGGTGGTCTTGTTGTTGTGGCGTGGCATCATCGTGCCGTCGGTGAACTTGTAGCTGTTGCCATTGTAGCTCTTGTAGTTCAGCGGATTGCCCCAGGCGTCCACGATCCGCATGTAGTTGCCGGGCGATTCGTCGTGCGCGGCGTTGATCTTGGTGTTGCCCGTGGTCAGTTGCTCGCGCTTGAAGACGATGTAGGGCGCCCGCTCGTATTGCTTCTGCATGTGGGGGTTGTTGTATTCCAGCCAGAACCAGAGCGATTCGCACGGCCAGACAAACTGCCGGCTCCTGAGCGAGGACTGCGTGCCGGAGTCCACGTAGCAGGTGATGTCCGGCGGATACTGGCTCTTGTCCGAGAAGAACATCTCGCACGCCGTGCAGACCTGCTGAACGGTGGCGACGGAACGGTTCTTCATCGCAAGCCGGTTGGCATAGCTCGCCCCGGCGACTACGATCCCGGAAACAACGCCGATGATGACAATCACCGCCATCAACTCCACCAGCGTGAAGCCGGAGGAAGCGGGGCGGGGACCGCGTATTGCGTATTGCGTATTCAGTTTCATGGCCGGTTTCCTGTCACTCTTACGTGTTTACGTATTACGCATTACAACTACGCCGCGCCGCCCAGCGATTGGAGGATGGTCACCAGCGGCAGGAAGAGCGCCACCACAATGACGCCGACCACCACCGCCAGGAACACGATCAAGATCGGCTCCAGCAGCGAGGTGATGCCCGCGACGGCGTTGTCCACTTCCTCGTCGTAGTTGTCGGCAATCTTCATCAGCATCTCCGGCAACGCGCCGGTTTCCTCGCCAACGTCAATCATCGAGACCACCATCGGCGGGAAGACCCGGCTGGCCTCCAACGGCCGCACCACGGACTCGCCTTCCTTCACCGAATCATGCACCCGCTGCACGGCGTCGGCGATGACACGGTTGCCGGAGGTTTCCTTCACGATCTGCAAGCCTTGCAGAATCGGCACGCCGCTGGAGATGAGCGTGCCCAGCGTCCGCGTGAACCGCGAGATGCCGACCTTGCGGATCATCGGGCCGAACGCGGGCATGTTGAGCTTGAAGCTGTCCCAGAGCCGGGTGAGCATGGGCACCTTCTTGATCAGGATGTTGAAGATGACCACGAAAACCACCACGCCGCCGCCGACCACCAGCACGTTCTCACGGATGAGTTTACTGATGTCCATGACGGCCTGGGTCAACGCGGGCAGCGGCTTGCCTTCGAGCAAGTCCCTGAAGATATCCTGGAACTTCGGCACGATGTAGGTCATCAGGAAGAACAGGATCGTGATGGCGATGGTGAGCACGACAATCGGATAGACCGACGCCGAGAGGACTTTGCCGCGGATCTTCTGGGCCTTCTCTGCGAATTCCGCCAGGCGCGTCAACACAACCTCCAGCACGCCGCCCGCCTCACCAGCACGGATCATATTGATATAGAGCCGGTCGAACACCCGCGGGTGGTGCTGCATCGCCTCGGAGAGGGTCGAACCGCCTTCGACCGCCTCGGCCAGCGAGGTGATGGTCTTCTTGAGGGCGGCGTTGCGTTCCTGGCGCTCCAGCGTCCGCAACGCGCGCAGCAACGGCAGGCCTGCGTCAATCAGCGTCGCCAGTTGGCGCGTGAAAATGGTCAGAAGCTTCTTGTTCACCCGGTCGGTGACGCCGGGGATGTTGATTTCCATCTGCTGCCAGCCGCCCTTCTTGCCGCCCTTGGCGCCCACCGCGCTGGCGGCCTTGGACTTGCGGCCCTTGCCGGCGCCGGCCTCGGTGATCTTGGTGGGGAAATACCCCATCTCCTTGAGCTTATTGATCGCCGCGGCGGGACTCTCTGTCTCCATCTCGCCAGAGGTTTCTTTGCCGTGGGCGTCTACTGCGGTGTATTCATACTTGGGCATGGCAGCTCTCCTGGTTGTCTGTTACGGCTCTACACGAATTAGGTCACTTCATCTCGCGAAATTCACCATCATTCTTTGAAAAACTCATCCTGAAAGCGGCGGCATCACGCCGCCTTCGCCGGCTCCCTCCCGTCCAGCGGCGTCACGGGGTCAATGAACAGCCAGCAGACCGCCCCGACGGCATAAACCGCCGCCGCCATCCAGAACGTCAGCGCCCAGTTGTTGTCGCTGAACTTCAGCACCTGCGCCACCGCCACCGGGCCGAGCGCCGAACCGATCTGGCCGACCATGTTCATGCTGCCCGACAGCGAGCCGGCGTAACGGCCGCCGATGTCCATGCACGCCGCCCACGAACCGGGCATGCTCAGGTCGTTGGCAAACGCTGCCAAGCCGACCAGCACCATCGCCATCAACGGGCTGGTGGCCAGCGTCGAGACGCCCAACATGGCCGCCGCGCCCGCGAAGCCGACGCAACCCAGCACGCGCCGCGTCCGCGCCGTGCTGCCGAGCCACGCCGCCACCCGCGCCGACACGACGCCAGTGAAAAGCGAGCCGAGTCCGCCGAAGAAGAGTGGCAGCCCCGCCAGCAACGCCCGCCATTCCTCCGTCAGCGCCACGCCGCTCGTTTCGCGCAGATACGTCGGCAGCCAACTGATGTAGGAATACCACGCGTAGTTGATGCAGAAATATTGCAGCCAGAGCAGCCACACCGCGCCACTGCCCAGGAACCGCCCCCAAGGCACGTCACCGTGGCCGACGGCATTGTGCGTCGCGCTCTCCAGCAGCGCCAGCTCGGCGGGATTCACCGACGGATGGCTCCGCGGGTCGTCCCGGAACCAGCGGTAAAAGAAGAAAGCCCAAACGATGCCGAGCGCGCCGAAAATCATGAACGCCGCCCGCCAGCTCGCGAAGCTCAGCACCCAGACCACCAGCAACGGCGTGAACGCCCCGCCCCAGCGCGCGCTCAACCACATGATCCCCTGCGCCCGCACCCGTTCGGAATGCGGCAGCCAGATCGAGAAGACCTTCGTCAGGTTCGGAAAACAGCCCGCCTCGCCCGCGCCGAAGCAGAAACGGCAGACCGCCATGGACATCCAGTTCCACGCCCAGCCTGTCGCCGCCGTGAAGAGCGACCACATCAACACCACCCGCATCAACGTCGCCCGCGGTCCGAACTTATCGCCCATCCAGCCGCCGGGAATCTCGAAAATTCCATAAGCCAGCGAGAACGCGGCGAAAATCCAGCCCATGTCCTCCTTGGTGAAACCGAGATCATGCTGGATGTCGCCCGCCGCCTGCCAGATGCACGCGCGGTCCACATAAGTCACCACCGCCAGTGTCACCGCGAAGAAAATGACCCACTGCCGGGCGCGGGTCGGGGCGGGATTGGGAGCAGGGGCGGTCACTCGGTTTTCTCCGCCGATGCCTGATGGAGATGCGCCATGCAATACTCGCGATCATCCTCGGCGACGCGGAACTCCAACTCCGAATCGTCCACCTCTGTCTTGCCGCAGACGACGCAGCGATGCATCGTCTCCAGCGGGCCGGCGTGGCTGGCCGCCTCAAACCGTTCGCGCCGGCGCATCAACTCGCGCCGAGCCGCCGCCGTCTGGAAGAACTGCGGCCCGAAGAAGAGGAGGTAATTGGCCAGCGACACGATCGGCACGAGGTTCGCCGGATAAGACGCGAACATCACCACGACGCCGAGGAACGCTCCCGAGAGCAAACCGAGCCATTTCACCTTCACGGGCAGGATGAAGAACAGCAGCAGCTCGAAGTCCGGTAACACTGTGGCGAACGCGAGGAAAACCGAGAGGTTCAGGAAGGCGTTGGTGACGGAGCTGCGCGTGATGAAGAAGGCTACGACGGTCGTGGCGATCATGCCGCAGAGGTAGAAGACGTTCAGCCGGAACGCGCCCCATTCCTGCTCCAGTCCGTCGCCCATGATCCAGAGCAGGTAGAGCGCGAACGCCAGACAGATCGCGCTGTCCGTTGTCGGAAGGAACAGGTAGGTGACGAGGCGCCAGACCTCGCCATGCAGGACGCGACCAGGATCGAGCACGAGCGCGCGGTTCCATCCGCTGTTGAAGTGAAGCAAGGCGAACACGATCACGTTGAGCACGACGACGATCCGGATCAATCCCGGCACGGCGATGTGGCCAAAGCGGCGTTCAAGTTTGTCAAGCCAGTTCATGACGCGCGCGCAGCCTACCGTCCAGCCCTTGGGAAATCCAAACCCAAAATCACCGCCACGCGGGTTTGGCAGTTCGCATCACTGAATTATTCCGTCCCGCCGGGAGCTTTTTTTTGCTGCCGCCGTCCAATGCGGTGTATGAAAACATGGATTCAGCTCCTCACCTTGTTCGGAATCACCAGCGCCGCGCTCGCCGACGGCCTCATCGTCATCCACACGCCGACGCATGTGCCGCACGGCCACTACGCGTTCGCGCCGCTGGAGGTTGCCTACCATCACGTCAACGTCAAGATTGACGGGCAGGTCGCCACCACCGCCATTGACCAGGAGTTCTACAACCCCAACCCGCAACGCCTCGAAGGCACCTACATCTTCCCCGTGCCGAAAGGCGGGCAGATTAACAAGTTCACGATGGAAATTGGCGGCCGGCAGGTCGAGGCTGAGTTACTCCCCGCCAACAAGGCCCGCCGCATCTACGAGGACATCGTCCGCAAGATGCGGGACCCGGCGCTGCTGGAATATGCCGGCCGCGACCTGTTCAAGGTCCGCATCTTCCCCATCGAGCCGCATAGCCGCAAGCGCGTCACGCTCTCCTATACGCAGGTTCTTCGCGCCGACAGCGGACTGGTCAGCTACGTCTATCCTCTCAACACAGAGAAGTTCTCCGCCGCGCCGGTCAAGACCGTCAGCGTGAAGGTGGAGTTGGCGACCCAGCGCCCGCTCAAGACGATCTACTCGCCCAGCCACAACGTCGAAGTCCGCCGCCACGGCGCAACGCGCGCCACCGTCGGCTATGAGTCCAGGAACGTGCGGCCCGACACGGATTTCCAAGTCGTCTTCTCGACCGAGGACGCTGACGTGGGCGTCAACCTGATGACCTGCAGGAACGGCGACGGCGATGGCTACTTCCTGCTGCTCGCGTCGCCCGGCGCAGACATCAAGAGCAACCGGGTCGTGCCAAAGGACGTCGCGTTCGTGCTTGATACCTCCGGCTCGATGGCCGGCAACAAACTTGCTCAGGCCAAGAAGGCGCTCCAATTCTGCATCGAGAACCTCAACGACAACGACCGCTTCGAGATCATCCGCTTTTCAACCGAAGCCGAGCCGCTCTTCGACAAACTCGTCAAGGCGAGCGATGAAAACCGCCAGCGTGCCGCTGATTTCATCAAGGGTTTGAAGCCCATCGGCGGCACGGCCATCGAGGAGGCATTGCGAAAAGCGCTGGAGTTACGCTCCGACCGCCCTTATGTCGTCATCTTCCTCACCGACGGCCAGCCCACCGTCGGCGTCACCGACGAGAAGCAAATCCTCTCCAGCGTCAAGCGCGCCGGCGGCAACACGCGCGTCTTCTGCTTCGGCATCGGCACCGACGTGAACACGCGCCTGCTCGACAGCATCACCGACGCGACGCGCGCGTTCAGCCAATACGTCCTGCCCGACGAAGACATCGAACTCAAGGTCTCCAGCTTCTTCACCAAGATCAAGGAACCCGTGCTCGCCAACCCGACACTGCGATTCAACGGCGACATCAGGGCGAGCCGCGTCTATCCGTCGCCGCTGCCCGACCTGTTCAAGGGCGAGCAACTCATCGTCGTCGGCCGCTACAACGGCGATGGCCATGCCGCCGTCACCATCGAAGGCACCGTTAACGGCGTCGTAAAGAAGTTCACCGACGAGGTGAAGTTCCCTGCGCGCGACACCGAGCACGACTTCATCCCGCGCCTCTGGGCCACGCGGCGCATTGGCTTCCTGCTCGACGAAATCCGACTCCACGGCGAGAACCGCGAGCTGCGCGACGAAGTGACCGACCTCGCGCGCCAATATGGCATCGTCACGCCTTACACCGCCTACCTCATCGTCGAGGACGAGTCGCGCCGCAACGTGCCGATTTCGAACCGGTCGTTACAGACCTTCGACGCCGACCGTGAGGCGCGCGGAGCCATGGGCAAAGCGTGGAGTGGACTCAATGCGGACGTGTCCGGTGGCCAGGCGGTCTTCGGCGCGCGCAGTTCCTCCGCGTTCAAGCTGGCGCCCAACGCCGCCGAGGCGATTGCGGTCGGAAAAGACGAGGCACAGCAGAGCGTCATTACGGCCAGTCCGATGCCGGCCAAGGCAGCCACGCGCGTCGCCCAATATGCGCAGCAGCAACGCTTCATCCACGGTCGCGCCTTTTTCCAGAACGGCAGCCAGTGGATTGACTCCAACGTCCAAGCCATGCCGAACGCACGACGCGTCCAGGTGAAGTTCAACTCGCAGGACTACTTCGATCTGATCGCGAAGCATCCGCGCGCGCTGCCGTGGTTCGCCGTCGGCCGTAACGTGCAGGTCGCGTTGGACAACACGATTTACGAAGTCACCGAGTAACCAAAAAGGAAACGCCATGAAGACAACGACACTCATCCTCACCCTTACACTTACCGCGAGCCTTGCGTGCGGCGCGCCCGCCAAGAGCACGCCGGAGAAGGAACGGCCCATTGACCTCGTTATCTGCCTCGACACGAGCGGCTCGATGAGCGGCTTGATCAACGCGGCCAAACAAAAGCTCTGGGATATCGTCAACGAACTCGCCACGGCAAAGCCCAAGCCGCACTTGCGCGTGGCGCTCTACGCCTACGGCACTCCAAGCTTCGGCGCGGAGACCGGCTACGTTCGCAAGCAGATTGATCTTACCGACGACCTCGACGCGGTCTATGGGAAGCTCACCGCGCTCGTCACCAACGGCGGCGATGAATACGTCGCTCGCGTCGTGCGCGCCAGCGTGGTGGAACAACCGTGGAGCGTCGAGAAGGACGCGCTCAAGATCATCGTCGTCGCGGGCAATGAGCCGGCGACGCAGGATCCGCAGTTCAAGACGCCCGATGTCTGCAAGGACGCCGTCACGCGTGGCATCATCGTCAACGCCATCTATTGCGGTTCGCCGACAAATGGCGAAGCCGGCGGCTGGCGCGACGTGGCGCGCGCGGCGGACGGCCAGTTCGCCAGCATAGACCAGGATCGCGGCACGATTGTTGTGAGCACACCGTTCGACCAAAAGCTCGCGGCGCTTGGCGGCGAGATCAACCGCACCTATCTCGCCTACGGCGCGCGCGCCGCTGAAGGTTCAGCGATGCAAGCCGCCGCCGACACGAGCGCCGCGGCAGCCAGCCCGGCTGTCTTCGCCAGCCGCGCCGTCGCCAAGGCAGGCGGCCAGTATCGCAATGCCTCCTGGGACCTCGTGGATGCGATGGGTCAGAAGGACTTCGACCTGGCGAAGATGAAAGAAGACGAATTGCCCGCCGAAATGAAACCGATGACGCTCGACCAACGCCGCGCCCACCTCGACACGATGGCCAAGAAGCGCGCTGACGTGCAGCAGGAGATCAACCAACTCAACGTGCAGCGCCAGAAGTTCATCGCCGAGGAGATGAAGAAGGGCGGCAAGTCCGCCGACAAAGCCTTCGACGCCGCCATGCTCCGCGCCATCCGCGAGCAAGCTGTGCGCAAAAGCTTTGCGTTCGAAAAATAGAGAGACGGAAAGGAGCGGGGCTGGAGAAGCGGCTACTCCCTCCAGCCCCGCTCGATTTCTTCCAGCGACTGGCCCTTGGTCTCCGGCACGGCACGCCAGACCAGCAGCACAAGCACAAGACAGAAGCCGGCATAGACGTAGAACGGGAAGGCGTGGTTGAACTGACGCACAAACCACGACTCCTTCGCATCGAGCAGCGGGAAGGTCTGCGTGACGATGTAGTCGGCCAGCCAGAGGAAAAACGTCGCCAAACCCAGCGCGCGGCCGCGGACCGCCGTCGGGTAAATCTCCGCCAGAATCACCCACGTCACCGGCCCGACCGACAGGCCGAAGCAGGCGATGTAGAGGACGATGAACAGCAACATCCATCCGCCCGATGCCGCCGGGTCGCTCATCATTTGCGCCAGCGCGCCCATCGCCAGCAAGCTCACGCCCATGCCCGCCGCGCCGATGAGCATGAGCGGCTTGCGACCCCACGGATCCACCGTCGCGATGGCGATGAGCGTGAAGACGACGCCGGAGCCGTTGATGATGAATTGCTGGAGCAGGCCCGCGTCCACGCCAGTGGACTGGCTCATCGTCTTGAAGATCGTCGCGCCGAAATACATGAAGACGTTGATGCCGGTGACCTGCTGGAGGACAGCCAGTGCGATGCCGATAACCAGTGGCCGGCGCAACTGGGGCGAGAACACCTCGTCCCACGTGCCACGCTCCTGTGCCAGCGCCGCGCGGATGCTCGCGCTCTCCACCTCGGCAAACTCGCTGCCGCCGACGCGCCGCAGGACGGCCAGCGCGGTTTCGTCGCGATGTTGCTCGATAAGCCAGCGTGGGCTTTCCGGAATCGCCAGCAATAGCGCGGCAAAGATCACCGCCGGCGCGACTCCCGTTCCGAACATCCAACGCCAGCCGCTCTCGATGAGCCACGCCTGGTCGCCGCAGCCGGCGATGTAGTAATTGACGAGCGAAGTCCCGGCAATGCCGCAAACGATGGCGATCTGGTTCGCCGCCACCATCCGCCCGCGGATCCGCGCCGGCGTAATCTCAGCGATATACATCGGCGTCGAGATGGAGGCAATACCGATGCCGACACCGCCAAGCACGCGGAAAACGATGAACGTCCAGATGTCCGGCGGCAACGCAGTGCCGACAGCCGACGCGAGGAACATCGCCGCCGACAGGAACAAGGCCACCTTGCGCCCGAACCGGTCCGAGAGCGGCCCAACGAGCAACACGCCCGCCGCGCAACCGATGAGCACGCAGCCGGAGGCCCATCCTTTCATGAAGTCATTGAGGCCGAACCGCGCCGTCAGCGGTTCGATGGCACCAGAGATGACGCCCGTGTCATAACCGAAGAGCAGGCCGCCGAGCGTGGCGACGAAGCAAACAAGCACGACGTAGGCGGCCGAGTAGTCCTCTCGCTTCGCGGAAATCATGGTGTGTTGTCTCATGTTCAGACGTTCCTGATCTTTCCCGTCACGCGCTTGTGCCATGCCACATCAGCCCAGAGGCGCGGGAACTGTGGGTGGGTGAAGTTGGAGGCGCAGTTGAAACGGTAGCCGTGCTTGCGGCCGAGGCCGGCGCAGATTTCGGCGGCCTCCTTGATGATGTCCCAATTCAACGACGAATGGTCGAGCCAGTTGATGATACCCCATCCTTCGGTGTTGCCGATGGGTTTGTCGTGCTGGCGGCCCAGTGCGGCGACCTCGGCCATCTGCTGGTCCATCCATTCGACCAACTTCGGCTTGTGCGTCGTCCAGTTCTTCAGGAGCGCCTCCTGCACCTTGGGAAACGCGTCGTCCGTCTCGGCCAGCGTGTGGATGTTCTGCCAATAACCCGTCGAGCGGTCGCCCAGCAACGGATTCATGACGAACCAGTAGTGGACGTCGAGCGCCGCAATCCGCGTCGGCGCCATTACGCGCCAGTCGGCGGAGCCGTTGTGGGTCAGTGAGAACAGGAAATCCAAGTCGGGCCAGTTCTGTTGAAGCCGGCTGATGGCGTCATTGGCAAAGCCGGTGTAAAAGCGGCGCGAAGCGGTGTTGTTGTAGTTGCCGGCCTTCTCCTTCCACTCATGCACGCCCTCGGCCTTCACTTTCTCGCCGCGCGCCGTGATGTCGCCGTCCATCTGGTCGCGCAGCCATTTGAACCCGCTGAAGAGCGGATACTCGTTCAACAGGTCCACGTAATAGACGTTGAGGAGCAGGTCGTTTTCCTTGAGGAACCGCAGCGTCTCATCCCAGACGCGCACGAAGCCGTCGAGTCCCGTGACTTTTTCCACGCCGGGCCCGAAGAACCACGTCGAGAGGCCCAGCAAGATGCCGCGGTCGAGGCAGCGCGGAATGAACTCTTTGAGCGCGCGGCGCGGCTGGATCGTGGTCGAGTGCTGGTTGCCCCACATCTGCGGGCGTTTGCTGTTGCGCGGGAAATGAAAACTCTCCGTCAACTTGCCGTCGGGTCCCGCGGCGACGAGCGCCGGGAA
>Ga0233425_10006575_pt1 | contig 17133 bp, 17 predicted proteins | sample Watercolumn_Towu_2_FD_181712 | JGI IMG/M metagenome (GOLD analysis project Ga0233425, IMG submission 181712) | Freshwater microbial communities from Lake Towuti, South Sulawesi, Indonesia - Watercolumn_Towuti2014_140_MG | ecosystem: Environmental > Aquatic > Freshwater > Lake | place... | reverse complement strand
TAATAAGAGGATTGGGGAAGTATTTGGTGTAAGTTTAAGTGCGGTAACAAAAGCCGCCCTGAGGATAAGCGAGCAAACGAAAACGCAAAGAAGATTTAAACAAGAAACCGATCAGATTGCATATTCTATTTTCAAGGTCTGACCCTCTTGTCCTGACCCTCTTGTCCTTTTAAAAGAGTCGAAGCAGATTTGTCAATGGTAAAGATTTGACCCCTCTGCCCTTTGACCCCTCTGCCCCCTCCGGCTAATTCATGTTATACGTCAAATAAATAATAAAGATCAATATGGATAATTTAAACACATCAGACGGATTGACAGATAATTGGTGGCTTCTTAAGAAGTTCATAGATATTATCAAATATGAATCTCGCTTTATCATGCAAGAGCCATACAAATCTTTCGTGGATTCAGTTGTTAAAATGGTTCAAGAACAATTCAATTCAATTATTCCAGCCGAGTCAAAGCTGTATCGTGCAAGAATTAACAAAATCAATTTTAGTAAAAGAGAAGATGAAAGAATACCATTTCCTCCGCATGAAATGGGTACTCCACCTCACCCACTTGCTATATCGGGAAGAATTAATCCCGAAGGAATTCCATATCTTTATTGTGCTGACAAATTAGATACCGCAGGGGCGGAACTCAGGCCGTGGAAAGGCGCATATCTGACCATAGGCGAAGTCGAAATAAAGCGTAATATTACTATTGTTGATCTAACCTTAAATTGTCAAAACGATTACTGGAAATCATTTTTTTACGATTTTGCTGACCTGTTTTCAATGCAGTGGCCTCCTGAACTAAAATTGAACTACTTGGTGACGCAATATTTTTCGGAGCACTTCAAGTCAGAAGGGTTCCGGGGAATAAAATACAAAAGTGATTTTAATATTGGTGGGAACAACTATTCATTATTCTATAAAGAGGACTATGCCATTATTAAAACTTACAGCGTGGAGGCGGCGGACATATTGTATTTCTTTTCTGAAAATAAGACCGTATAACACGGCCTTCAACCAGACGGGGCATAAACGCTGTTCGTTTTTCATTGAAGCCCTGTACGCCCCGCCGGTTAAGGCTATCGTTAGGTAATGTTTTGGCTCTTGTGATGAGAGGTTGGAAAGCGAAGCAAAGATGTCCTATTTGTCGATTCTCTCCAATGCAAGCAGAAAACCGTATATGATAGCCTGAGGTCTTGGTGGACAGCCCGGAATATAAACATCTACGGGAACAACGTTGTCAATTCCATTTTTCGTAGCATAGCAGTTACTAAAGACACCTCCGCTGCATGCGCATGCGCCTAATGCAATTACCATTCTTGGTTCTGGAGTAGCATGATAGGTCTTTATCAGTGCTGTTTCCAGATTCCTTGTTGGTGGACCTGTAACAAGCAGACAATCTGCGTGACGCGGTGAAGCAACAACGTCAATACCAAATCTCTGTAAGTCATGCACCGGGCTGTTGTATAAAGCGACAAATTCCCATTCACACCCATTACAGGAACCAGCATCTACTTCACGAACATGAAGCGAGCGTCTGAATACCTTGAAAATCTTTTCTCTGAGTTTCTCTCCGAGTTCTTCAACCGATGCCTTTGTGTCTAACCCAGCCTTAACTAAAAGGTCTTCCTTATTTGTTTTTGTTGCCGCAAGCTCAAAATCATTCGTAATCCTGATCGCTTTGTAAGGACATGCCTCCTCACACATGCCGCAGAATACGCATTTAGCATGATCCAACTGCAAGTATCGCTTCCCTTTGTCCTCTATCCATGTGTAAGCATTTGTTGGACAGACCTCGACGCACACGTTGCACTGTTTGCATCGCTCGTTATTTATCTCGATCCTGCCGCGAAAACGCAAAGGAGCGGGTTCTTTTTCTTTTGGATATTTTGAGGTGACTACGCCGGTTTGGAAACTTTTTTGAAATTTTGTAAACATGTTCTATTTTTACCCACGAAACACACGAAACAACGCTAAAATAAACTATAATAAACCCCGAATCAAATCATGTTACTGCCTTTGCAAGGACTTGCAATAATAATGTAAGCCTTTATTCATGCATTACCTTGTTGATCTTTCTCTGTTAACACAAATCGTTTATATTCTAATTTAGGGTAATGACCAAAATTTACGAGAATACCTAACTTAAAACCAGTCGCATTTAAGTAGTTAATGATTTGTGCTTCATGCTCATCCACAAGGTTTGAAACTGCTTTTATTTCAATAATAATTTTATCATAACATACAAAATCTGGTTTATACGTTTGCTTTAATTGTTTATTTCTGTATGTGAGCTTTAATTCTTTGTAAGATTTAAATGGAATTCCTTGATCCTCAAATTCAATTTCCAAACATTCCTGATATACATTTTCCAAAAAACCGCATCCCATTGTTTTGTAAACATTAAAGCAAGCCCCAATAATCTTATAACTTTCACCAGGATATAAGATTCCAGACATAGTACAACTTACCCAAAATTTTTCTTTTTCGCGTAATTTCGCGTATTTCGTGGGCTAAATTTTTTACAGGTCAGTACACGAATAACATAATTCGAAACTTTTATTTATCAAAGGGAAATCCGGAACGATGTTACCGGGGGTCGTATAGGGAATAGACGGCCAGTTACAGAAAGAAGGGGAACGCACCTTATATCGGTATAACATATTGTTCGGAGCGGTCATAATCCAGTAAATATCTTCACCCCGGGGCGATTCAACATAGCTCAATGCCTGTTTATAAGGTGGAAGTTCCTTCATTGAAGTTTTGATGGAACCTTCCGGCATTTTATCACAACACTGTTCTATGATAGAAATGGACTGATAAACCTCATCGATCCTGACTTTTACCCTTGCGCACACATCACCTTCATCATAATAAACAGGGATATTGAAATCAACTTCATCATAAGCAGCATAGGGGTGGTTAACCCTCGTATCCCGACAAATTCCTGATGCCCTTGCAGGCACACCAACGACACCAAGCCCTTTTGCATGCTCTAAAGAAAGTATACCGGTAGTCTCAATTCGGTCCATGAAAGAAGACGATGTAAACATAATTTCCGTAAGTTCTTTAAAGTCTGCTTTTACACGATTCAGCAGCTCTAAGATATACCTTTTCAAGTCGTCATTGATATCGAAACGCACGCCTCCAATAGTGAGCATGCCTCTCAGATAACGATTACCGCAAATAGTTTCATTTAGTTGTTGCATATATTCGCGAATCCTGAAACCATGTGAGCCACACATCAAAAAGGAAGCGCCGGTGCAGACATTGCCAACATCGCCTATATGATTGTAAAGTCTTTCTAGTTCCAGAATGATAGTTCTTATAAATTTTGCGCGCGGCGGTATTTCAACACCCCCCACCTTCTCGATAGCCTGGCAATAGCCGGTCGCGTGTGAAGCAGCGCAAACACCACAGATACGCTCGGCAAGAAATAACGCCTTTGTATACGGCATAGCTTCAAAGATTTTCTCCGTGCCCTTATGGGTATAAAATAATTTTGCGTCTAAATAGAGGATGGTATCCCCCATTGCGCTAAACCTGAAATGTCCGGGTTCTATAATACCCGCATGGATTGGCCCAACGGGTATTTCAAATACCCCTTCGCCCTCTACCCGCGCAAACGGCAGTTTCGATTCAAGATGGGGCAACCTCGTATTCGTATCAAAATCTTTCCTGAGTGGATATGTATTCTCTGGCATATTGCCGTGTAATACAAGCGTATATGGATCCGGATGTCCTACAGGCTCAAGTCCAAACATATCCTTTATTTCACGCTCATACCAATGAGCGGCAGGAATATACGGGGTAATCGATGGGAAGTCAGGGGACTGTTCACTTATGGGAACATAGACGATAAAAAATAAATCTTTATCCGGTAAAGAAAAGACATAATAAATGGTAAAATTTTTATTGAGACTTCTTTCATCATTACAGATGATAGATGAAAGAGGTGTCTGGAATGTTTTATAGACATACGTACAAACATCCACAAGATTATCCTTATTTGTGGAGATGTAGATCTCATTTTCCAAAGAGCCTTTGGCGACCGTGACATTCCCCTTGAATCGATTCAATATGTTGTCGAGATAAGGCTGTCTATTGACAATCATTACACATTCCTTACAATATTATAGATGTCCTGAAGTATTTTGTTTAAGAAAGGCGGCACATAGATACTTACTACCAGCACGAAAAATAAAAGGAATCCCATTGCCACTATGGTAAACGTGCTTACTTCGCCCTTCTGCGGGATAGGTTCTGAAGATCCAAAAATCATCTTGAACATATTGTAGACAAAGCCCACAAAAATAAGAACCAGGGCTATCGTTACCAAGGAGCAGAAAATAATCGCAAGAGGTCTTCCGCCGGAAAAACCATCTGCCAAAATCAAAAATTCGCTTAAAAATATATTGAAAGGAGGAGTCCCGATAATTGCAAAAATACCAATGAGAAACATCACTCCGGTCACCGGGATGATTTTGATTGCGCCCTTAATATTATCCATGTCCCTTGTCTTGTATTTCAGGAAGAAGTTGCCGGCACAGAAGAACAACAGGGATTTCACTGCTGCATGGCTAAAGGCATGCAGCTCGGCGCCGTAAACTCCGTACATACCGCCAAAGCCAAACCCAAGGGCAATGATACCGATGTGTTCTATACTGCTGAAAGCCAACAAACGTTTAAAATCCTTCTGCACAATGATAAAAGGAACGGAAACAAGAATGGATATGAATCCGAAAATCATCAACAGCGTGCCGGAATAATCTGCGCCAACACACTTAGACGCCAGAATATGATAACGGATAATTCCATACATGGAACAATTCAACAATACACCGGAAAATAAAGCGCTAATAGGCGACGGTGCCTGGCTATGAGCGTCTGGCAGCCACGTATGCATTGGGGCAAGCCCGGCCTTTGTACCGTATCCGACCAGGATGAATAAAAACGCCAGCCGGATGAGATGGGGTTCGAATCTATCCGCTTCTTTCAGCAATTCCGACCAGTTCAAGGCATAGCCGATATCACCCAGCGCACCCTTGGCTGAATGGTACGTCAGAATAACTCCAAACAAAGCCAAAGTAATGCCAACGGTACAGATAATGATATATTTCCACGCGGCTTCGTGATGAGGTTTTTTATTGTAAAAACCCACCAAAAACGTAGTCGCCAGCGTGGTTGCTTCTATTGCCACCCACATGATACCCAGGTTATTGGTCACACAAACTGAAAGCATGGTAAATATGAACATATGGAAAAGGAAATAATACCATCGCAATCTTTTTTCAGAGAACTCACCGTCATGCAATTCCTCTTCCATGTAACCCGCTGAATAGAGCGCCGCTGCAAAACCAACAAGTGAAACAATCTGTGTGCTTAAAATACTGAGTGAATCTAAATAAAAGAAGCCGTCAAAACCTTGTAATGTGTGGTATTTATAAGCAATACAATTCAGCGCTATATTGTATACAAACGTAATAAAGCTGCCTGCAATACTTACATACTTTGATATGCTGTGTCTCGGAATGAACACGCATATGCCGGCGGTTACCATGGGTATAATTAAAAGCCAGAGTATTATCATTTCTTTTCAGGTGTTTCCAGTTTAGAGTTTTGAGTTTCGGGTTTTGAACAGGATTGTTTTTTGTATTTTTGACCTCTAAACTTCAATCATTCTTTAAGCTCCCTCAAGATGTCTGTATCAATGGTATCAAAGGTTTCCTTGATTCTATATACATAAATTCCCATGATGATCACACTCACCAGGATATCAAAAAACACACCCAATTCTACCACCAAAGGCATGCCGTACGAGGTTGATAACGCTGCAAAGAAAAGCCCGTCCTCCATCGCAAGAAGTCCAAGTATTTGGGTAATAGCCTTCTTTCTGCTTATCATGACAAAGAAACCCAGGAGCGTTATTGCAAGCGAAACAGGCAAACAATGCCTCATAAATACATTTTCAAACTTAAGGATCGATTCTGTAGAGTAATAGGCAATAAGAATAAGCCCGCATGCTATTAAAAGTGATAGGGTATAATTAATAAAGGATTCTATATCTTCTTTAATCTTTATTTTATTTATTATGTAAAAAAGGAAACCCGGAATAACAAGTACCTTAAGCGCTAGAGAAACCCCGGTTGCAACATAGATATGATGGATGCCAGAAAAATAAGCTATAAGACCACTCACTAAAGCCAAGACAAATGAACGAAGCGCATACGCCCAAATACATACTCTTAATCGGCTCGAACCAATAAGTACAATAGTCGACATAAGCATCAAAACTGCGAGGATATCAACCGTCCTGGAATTTACTATAATTTGATGTGTCATATCAAAATTAACCAACTACATAAAGCGAGATAATAGCCAAAATCGACAAGATTAACGCCGTGCCCAATAAATTCGGCACACGGAATATACGAAGCTTAGCAAACGACATCTCTAAAATAACGATCAAAAATGCAAAGAAACCAATCTTTACGACATAGAGCGCAAATGAAATAAGCATTGCAGGGAATGTCATCTCACCGGCAATTCCCCATGGCAAGAAAGTATTTACCAGAATGGTCAGCAATATTAATATCTTCATACTTGAAGCCCAGTCTATGAGCGCTAAATACCTTCCCGAAAATTCCAGAATCATTCCTTCGTGGATCATCGTCAATTCAAGGTGAGTAAACGGATTGTCAACGGGTATCCTGCCAGCTTCGGCAATGATAACAATTGCCAGAGCGGCAAAAGCCAGAAATAAAGAAGGATTTAGTAAGATGGTGCTCTGGTCGACCATGGTACTGGTAATATTACCAAGATTCGTAGAACCGGTAGCTAAAGAGACGGTAAAGACTGATAACATCAGGGCAGGTTCAGCCATGGTGGATACCATCATCTCCCTCATGCCACCCATGCCGCCAAAGGCGCTTGCTGTATCAAGAGAAGATAAGGCCAGGAAAAATCTGCCCAACGCAAATAGATATATGATAAGGATTATATCTCCTGTAAAATTTGCAGGAACTGCCGAAGATAAGACAGGGACAAGCAATGCAATAATCAGGATTGATATAAAGGTTACATAAGGAGTAGCCCTGAATATCCACGATGCCGTCTCAGAAACAACGGCATCTTTCCGGAGTAATTTGATGAGGTTGTAGTACGGCTGAAAGATACTGGCGCCTCTTCTGTTCTGAAAACGCGCCTCTATCTTATTGATGAACCCCTTCACAAGCGGCGCTAAACCAACAATGACAATAAGTTGTAATACAGGAAGCGCTATTTTAGAAGCCAAGTCCATAGACAAATTGCATTATCTAAAAAACATGATCAATATAATTAAAGTTACAAATATGTAGGCAAGATACACATGAATATTTCCAGTATGTATCCACCTTACCCTATCGGACGCTTTTAAGACAAAATTCGAAACCGGTGTATATAAATGACTCTCAAATATCGAGGAAATCTCTCCAACATAAGTCATGGATTTGACAAAGAAATTTGGAACTGAATATACCTTGGCTACGTCAAGCTTTGGCCTGAGAATACCCTTGAAAATGACGGCGAATGGACGAGAAAACGCAGTTCCTGTATATTCCAATCGCGGATCGGGCGATATACCGCACGTCCAGGTTTCATAAAACTTCCTGACAAAACCAGGTCTTATTGCCGTCAGAGCGCCAAACGTAATCGCCAGAAGCATTAAACCAAAAACCGTAGTGCTTTTCGGTGACAATCCTGTAAAGTTGGTCTGGACCATTTTGGTTTGCATCCAATCATACGCCGTGATGGATTTTATAATACTTATACCTAATAAATGCGAACTGACATGATTCGCACTCATCATAATCCTTGTGGGGAAAAAGCCCATAAACACGCAGAGCCCGGCCAAAAGTCCCATACTCACATACATAACAACGGGAACTTCCTTGGCATGCTTAGCACGTTCTGTGCGGGGCAAGGCAAGGAATGAGATTCCAAATGCCCTTATAAAGCATGTGGCAACCAGAGCCCCTGTTAAGGCAACAACCGCGCCACAAATGATAGTTTCTATTTTAATAAGCACCGATGGTATGTTGAACCCATTCAGCAAGGATTGAAAAATAAGCCACTCACTCATGAATCCGTTTAATGGAGGGATTGCAGAAACTGACAGAGCGGCTACCAGGAATAAAGGTGCAGTTATCTGTAATCGTTTGATAAGACCGCCTAATTCCTCTATGTTTTTCGTATGGGTAGAATAATAGATATTTCCTGCACAGCCAAAAAGCAGGCACTTGAATACCGCATGATTAATTACATGATAAAGACCGGCAATCATAGCAAGCGAGGACAATGCCATCAAATTGTAAGACCTAAATATCATCGACAAGCCGATACCGACAAGGATGATACCAATATTTTCGACGCTGCTGTATGCAAGCATCGTCTTGATATCACGCTCTTGCAATGCATACAAAATTCCCAGGAGCGCAGAACCGGCCCCAAAGATGAGGATAATAACACCCCACCAGGGAGGGCAGGGCGTGACAAACTCAAAATAAAATCGTATAAATCCATAAATTGCCGTTTTAATCATCACGCCGGACATGATCATGGAAACATTACTCGGAGCGGCCGGATGTGCCATAGGCAACCATAAATGTAATGGGAAAATGCCCGCCTTGATACCAAAACCGACGAGTACCAAAAAGAAGATAATGTTCTTGTAAACAGCAGGTACTTGAGAAGCAACTTGCCTGAAATCATCAAAGCTAAACGATCCGGCATAGGTAAACATGATATAGAAGGCAATACAAAGCAAACCACCGCCAATATGTGCCATGATGAGATACATTAAACCCGCTTTTCTATTAGCCTGGTTCTCGTGTTCAAAGATAACAAGGAAGTATGAAAGAAATGTCATAAGCTCCCAGACAATCATGAATACAAATGCATTGTTGGCGCTCACGACCAGGAGCATTGACAGGAGGAAAAGATTATAAATAAAGCCCAGGAAGCGTAAATCCCGTTTACCAACATATAAATTTATATACCCAAGAGAATATATGCAGGCTACAAAACTGATAACAGAAATAGTAAGGATAAAATATGCAGAAAGCGGATCTAACAAAAAGTTGTATTTAATAATGGGGAGAAGGAGGTGAAAATCAATATGAACAGGAGAACCACGGGAAAGCACAACTATTGCTGTTGCAATACCAAAACATGACGCAATTGCTGCAAAAATGAGAGAAATGTAATTGCCAACCCGCTGCCATCCATAAAAACACAAGGCAAACAGCGAACCTGCCAGATACAGGATTATCGAAATAATAAATAAATGTGATATATGTTCGGCCATAGTTTATGGATTGTCCAGGCGTGCAAAAAATAAAATTTACATGTTAAGAAAAGCCTCGTTTCGCAAAATAAAGCAATGCTGTTTTCTTTGAGAAGATTGAAACCAAAAGTATATAAGCAGGGTACGATACCAAAAAAAAGGCAAAATGCAAGTATTTTATTTTAGGTGAAGTCTCTGGAAATGAGAAAATTTGTACTGCATTTTATGGGGATTATAATTGTGAGAAGTCTTTGGTCATAACCTGGGCATTACTGCCGTCACGATAATAATTGTGCAAAATGGCAGGGGACTTCAAGTATCCGCAGTGTTTGTAAAAGCGTTGGGCATCGGTGTTATTGGTATTAACTTCTAATTTGACCGTCTTGATACCGCGTGAAGAAAATTCTTCCTCCAGTATTTTTACAAGCTGGGAGGCAATTCCGGTTTTCCTGTATTGTCCGAGAACACACAGAGAAAATATCCTGCCCACGGATGTGCTATTTTCCTTTTTGGTGGTACCGATGATATTGCCAATAATTTTTCCCGTTGGCTCTGCCGCCTTAAAAACAGCGGATTTGGCGTTGATTAATAAATTTTTTATAAGGCGACGACTGAATGCCTCTGCCTGGAAACAATCCTTTTCCAGTTGCTCAAGGGCAAACAGATCCAGGAGGGTTGCCTTGCAATAATTCACCAAAAGATTATTTTCCGTAAATAGTAAATTTTTTTGCAAGAGAACAAGGATGATAAGACATTTTTGCCCTTCTCAGACCTTCTATCCCCCAGTCTTCGCCTGCGTTGATATATTCCATATCCGAAAAGGTGCTTGCACAGAATTGCTGGTAGATGAACTGTGGCATGCCGCTAAATTTGTTGTCGGTCTTTTCTATAAGAACGGACGCAGTGCTGCAGTTAATATGTTCTCCTAACGTGATGCCCTCGATCTGACCATTAATCGCAATAATTGCCCCGTGCAATCCCATCTCCTCGGAAAAGATAATCGCGCATTTGGCAGCCTCTGCTTCATGGATGAGGCTGTACTGATAATGTGGTTCATTGTGGTTTGAAACATTCGATTCGTGGATTTTTCCTCGCTTCCACTGGTCTATCATCAGAAGGGCGTCTGCAATATGTTTTGGATAGAACTTTTCAAAAGAAGCGTCGTAATGTTTTTTGAAAAAATTTATCTCGTTTCTCTTCTTTTCGTATTTTCTGCCGGCAAGTTTTATGAGGTCTGTTGTTTTGTATATGTAGTCGGGATAGCCTTCAACAATGCGGTAGGAAGTGTTGTCAAAAAGATCCAAAAAGCCTTCATAAACATAATTAATATATGATTCAAAACCACGGGTGTCATTTATTTCTTTCATCATGGAAAAGCATTCATTCAGGGTGTTCTGAATGTTGTTTTTCCCAAGCGGCGGGAGCATCATGCACATCCCTTTGGAGGTTAACCCAAAGAGACAGAAATTGTTGTTAATTATTTTCCATAATAATTCTATTGAGCCTTTCCAGATATAATTGTTTGCGAAAGAATAATCACATAAATTTACGCCTTCTTCTATTACGTATCTGTCAAAAAGTTTTTTGTCTTCGATTTTTAATCTATTTAAATCATACTGCTTACATTTTTCTTCGATGCTACTACGGCTACTACTACCATCTATTGTTTGTGAGAGACTAGGTTCAATAAGTTGTAAAATGGTTTCTCTCCTGATGTGGTGTTACACCGGACTCTACCTCGCTGCGGAGGTTCGAGGTCTAGTGCAAACCATTGTATAATCGTGGCAGACATCCCCTGCGGACGCCTGAACCGATAACTGTTAATTCGCACAGAGTTAATCTTTGTTTTTACATGCATGGATTTTCGTATCAAATTTTTCATACAAACGACCTTCCTAATATCCTGTTTAAAATTTTGCTGAATTATACAATATATAGATAGCTTTTCAAGTATTAATTACAATGTATTGACAAATTTTTTTCTATACCGATATGGACTTTAAATTACTTGACAAATTGTGGCTGTCTGCTAGAATACTTTGTCTTTTTTGTCATTACATTATTATCATATCGGCGCTAAAGTGAGATATAGTTTTCACTTCAAGTATAAGTAAAGGAACGGCTATGGCTATAAAGGTTGGTATAAATGGGTTTGGAAGAATTGGAAGGAATGTCTATCGTGTAATTGCCGAGCGGGGCGGTATCGACGTTGTGGCTATCAACGATCTTGCCGACGTAAAATCATTGGCATTATTATTAAAATATGACTCTGTACATGGTAGATTTCAAGGAAATATTGAAACAAAAGAGAAAGCACTGGTAATAAATGGCAAGGAAGTCAAGTTGCTCATGGAAAGAGATCCTTCTAAATTGCCCTGGAAATCACTTGGAGTGGATATTGTAATTGAATCAACAGGAATCTTCACTTCGCGTGCGGACTGCGCAAAACACCTTGACGCGGGCGCTAAAAAAGTAATACTTTCAGCGCCGTCAAAAGATAAAATTGATGCCACGATTGTCGTAGGCGTTAATACAAAAGACCTTAAGTCTGAGCATAAGATTTTATCGAACGCCTCGTGTACAACAAATTGTCTGGCACCCCTGGCAAAGGTGATACACGATAATTTCGGCATCGAAAAGGGATTAATGACGACGATTCACGCATACACAAACGATCAGTGCATTGTTGATTTTATGCATAAAGACCCTCGAAGAGCAAGGGCGGCAGCCATGAATATCATCCCCACAACAACCGGCGCAGCCAAGGCCATCGGGGAAGTAATTCCGGCATTAAAAGGCAAACTGGATGGACTGGCTATGCGCGTGCCTATTTCCAATGGTTCCGTGACCGACTTAGTTGCTATGGTATCAAAAGATGTTACCGTGGAGTCCGTTAACGCTGCCATGAAAAAGGCCGCGGCGGGTGAATTGAAGGGCATTCTGGAGTACTGCGAGGACCCGATTGTATCTACCGATATTGTCGGGAACGCGCATTCAAGTATCTTTGACTCGGCATTGACGTATGTGATTGATAAACGAATGGTGAAGGTGGTCTCCTGGTATGACAATGAGTGGGGATTCTCCAATCGTATGGTAGACCTTATCGAGCTGATTTCTCGGGTATAACCTGTATTTCTATAAACCGGCCTATTTATATGAATAAATTATTTATAAAAGACATTGATGTGCGAAAAAAGAGGGTCATGGTTCGAACGGACTACAATGTACCATTGGATGAGGATGGGAATATTACCGATGATACAAGGATACGGGCAACCTTGCCAACCATCAATCATTTGTTGGACGAAGATGCAAAGGTAATTATTGCTTCGCATTTGGGCAGACCGGAGGCCAAAGTAAATCCCAAATATAGCTTGAAACCGGTTGCCAGAAGATTGCAAGGTTTCCTCAAGGAAAGGGCACATGTAATTATGGCGGATGATTGCATTGGTCCGAAGGTTAAAAAGCAAATTGAGGAGATGCGATATGGAGATGTGCTCGTACTTGAAAATCTGAGATTTTACCCTGGAGAAGAAAAAAACGACCCCTCTTTTGCAAAAGAATTGGCCAGCCTCTGTGACGTGTTTATACAGGATGCATTTGGTAACTGTCACAGGAAACATGCATCAATGATTGGCATCGACGGCTTTGTTCCGTCAGCGGCTGGATTCTTACTCAAGAAGGAAATAGATTACTTTGAGAAGGCCGTCAATAATCCTATGCGGCCGGTTGTTGCCCTGTTAGGCGGCGCAAAGGTTTCTGACAAGATAAAGATTATTGAAAATCTGGCAAAGAAGATGGATAAAATCCTTATTGGGGGAGCAATGGCTTTTACCTTTCTCAAGGCGCAAGGTTTTAGTGTCGGACAATCACTTGTCGAAGATAGTATGCTTGATGTGGTGAGGAATTTAATGGATATTTCCAAAAGAAACGGGACGAAATTATATTTACCCGTTGATTTTGTTGTTGCAGAAAAATTCGATAACCGCGCCGAAACGAAGGTCGTCCCTTTCCAGGAAATTCCGGAAAAGTGGATCGCCCTTGATATCGGTCCTGCTACCACAAAGCTGTTCACTGAGGCGCTGCAGGATGCAAAGACCATTTTATGGAATGGTCCGATGGGGGCATTTGAATTTGATGCTTTTAGCAGGGGAACGTATGCCATGGTGGACGTAGTTACCGGTTCTCATGCCTCAACCATCGTAGGCGGTGGTGACACGGATATGGCGTTTCATAAATCGGGAAAGACACACGAGGTATCGTTTATTTCCACAGGCGGTGGAGCATTCCTGAAGTTATTAGAAGGCGGCAACCTTCCCGGGGTCGCATCGTTATTGGATAAAAAAACATAACATTTATGCAGCCAAGAATTAAGATCGCAGCGTCTATACTCGCCGCTAACCCCGTGCGATTGGAAGAGGAAATCAAGAAGATAGAAATGGCAGGCGTTGATTTGATCCATATTGACGTTATGGACGGCCATTTCGTCCCTAACATTACTATGGGACCATTTATTGTAGAAGGTATAAAACGTATTACAAAAATACCTTTGGATATTCACCTGATGATTGAACACCCCGAACGTTACGTAAAAACATTTGCAGAGGCAGCCGGAAAGGGTGATCTGATCACATTCCATATAGAAACGACAAAAGAACCAAAAGCGGTTATTTCATTAATTAGGGAGGCCGGGTTAAAAGCCGGTGTCTCTCTGAATCCGGATACGCCAACCGAATCAGTCGAAAACCTCCTCGATACAGTCGATATGGTGCTTGTTATGTCTGTAAATCCTGGTTTTGCCGGACAAAGATTTATATCGAAGGCCTTGCCGAAGATTGCAAGGCTGCGCAGTATGGCTCCGGATGAGCTGGATATAGAAGTAGATGGCGGCATTACAGCGGAAAACATTTCCCAGGCAGTTCGGGAAGGGGCCAACGTCATAGTAGCAGCATCAGCAATCTTTAAAACAAACGATTCAAGCAATGCAATTAAAACCCTCAAACAAAAGGCAGAACTGGCTATTCAAGAGGAATGTCATAATAAAGTAAATGCTTGAATTTTGCAGCAAACATCAAAAACGGCGTATTTTTTACGGCTCTATCCCTTTGTAAAAAATAACTTGTTTTTTATTTAAAAATTTATAAACTATTTGAGGGTATTTGCCATTGGTCTTTTTTAGAAAAAAAAAGGACATGCCCGATGGCCTGTGGACGCGGTGTGATGGCTGTAAGGGCATGGTGTATAGAAAAATCGTTGAAGAAAGGTTGTACGTTTGCCCCGAATGCAACCATCACTTTCGGGTATTCAGCAGAGACCGGTTAAAACTCCTGCTCGATGAAAATAGTTTCGAGGAGATGTGGGACAACATGGCGCCATGCGATCCTTTAAATTTTAAGGATCGGATAACCTATCCCGAAAGGGTAGCAGCAGAACAGCAAAAGACCGGTTTAAAAGAAGCCGCAATCGCTGGCAAGGGAAAGATCAATGGCAAAGAGGTGATGATCGGCATCACAGACTCGTCCTTCATCATGGGAAGCATGGGCTCTGTGGTTGGAGAAAAGATTGCCAGAGTCGCAGAAAAAGCCCGTGAACTGAGGTTGCCTTTGATCATTATCTCCGGTTCAGGCGGCGGCGCCCGCATGCAGGAAGGCGTCTTTTCCCTGATGCAAATGGCAAAGACAAGCGCAGCCATAGCACGGTTTCAGGAGGCAGGCGGTTTATATATATCGATACTAACTGACCCATCTCTGGGTGGGGTCATGGCAAGTTTTGCCTCTCTGGCTGATATCACCATAGCCGAGCCAAAAGCATTGATAGGTTTTGCCGGTCCCCGCGTTATCCAGGAAACAATAAAACGCTCCCTCCCGAAGGGTTTTCAGACAGCGGAATTTTTACTGGAACATGGTTTTCTGGATATGATCGTTCATCGGCAGGACATGAAAAAGGAATTGTCAAGGCTGATTGATTATTTGCAACAATCGAAAAGTATAAATTGTGAAGTGCGGGTATAATTTCGCATTTTCATTTGCCGTCTGAATTTTTCAGTCAGGTCGTCATAATAAATTTTAAGTATAAGTACTTTTAGGCAACGCAAGGAAATCTAAACTTCGGGTTCCCCTGTAGCTCAATGGTAGAGTAGCCGGCTGTTAACCGGTTGGTTGTAGGTTCGAATCCTACCGGGGGAGCCAACTTATATCAAAGGCAAGACTTCGTTATATGAGGTCTTGCCTTTTTTATTGATAAATGGATCCGGTGGTGGGAGGTCTTTAATCTTGCTGTTGAGGGCACTCTTAAAAACTTGTGATCGGATAAACTACACCGCTTGAGAAAAAGTCTTGTTGGGTTTCGTTTCCCAACCTAACACTGTAAACGCTCCGAACGGTTGCTATTGAGTTTCGCTTGCCCCTACCCAACCTTACATGGCTATGAACCACCAATTTGATTTATTAATTTTTGGGTTCACTTTGTTTAAGATGGGCAATTAGTTTCTCAATTCTTTCTCTTGCAGACAAAACGTTTATTGTTTGTATAATATCATTCTCCCTCGCCCTGCCCAATCTACACGACTTTCATAGAATGCCTTTTGAACCAATATGCTATTTCCTGTAGTTCTACGTTCTCGCTGGCTACCTTCAGTGTAAACCGTTCAAGTTCTTTGTTCGACGCTTTGAGGCTGTAATTGTTACGAAGAAGAAAAATAGATGCAGATGCGATGGCAGTTCTTTTGTTGCCGTCGGTAAATGGGTGATTTTTCATAAGGGATTGCATAAGTGAAGCTGCCTTGGCGAATAGATCCGGATAAAGGGCATTATTATCAAAGGTAGCCATAGGTCGTGCTAATGCCGACTGGAGCAATGTGAGATCACGAATCCCGTGACGGCCGCCTGTTTCCTCTATTAACCGATAATGGATAAAGAGTACCTGCTCAGGGGTCAAATACTTCATTTTTGGGCAAGCACTTTCAGCGCTGGTTTGTAATGTTCTATGAAATCATTGACCTGAGAGGCAAATTCCCTGTCTATTATCTCAGAAGGCACCTTGTGAACTGCAGGCTCAATGATTATCTTATTTGCCTTTTCATCCACTTTTACCTCAACCTGTGTACCCACAATCAAGTGAAGTTTTTCCAATATCTCTTTTGGAATGGAAACACCACAACTGTTGCCTATTGCACATATTTTACGTAACATGATTACCTCCGTTATTCACTGTAGTTCGCTAACAAATATTTATAAGAATTGAAAGACATCCTCAAATTATAACTATGTTATAACATGAAAGTACGGATGTTAATACCGCTTACCGGAGAGAGCCAGTTTCGTAAGGCTGGGTTAAGGCATGTCCCGTATCACATACGGGAAACGAAACCCAATATTTCCGTGAACGCTCCGAACGGTTGGTGTTGGGTTTCGCTTACTCTCTACCCAATCTACATAGCTGCCAAATGCCAAGATTAAAGACCAGACCCAACTTGCCCTATACCAAATTGTTGGGTTTCGTGCCTCAACCCAACCTACAAAACTGTAAACGCTCCGAACGGTTGCTATTGAGTTTCGCTAATGCACTACGCAACCTTACAGGATTAATAATTATGTAAACAAAAAATTTTAAGAAGATCCTTTAAATTATCACTTAAAATCTTCATTTGATTTACCAATTTTTCCAGATCTTCTTTTTTATTACATATTAAGAACTTATCCGTAAATAACCCCAACTTTTCTCCAGCAAATAATAGCTGCGGCCAAGTGCAGAAGCGCTTCATAAGTCTCGCTAAGCTTTTCATAGCGTACCAGTAACTTCCTGAACCGGTTA
>Ga0233425_10006574_pt1 | contig 17136 bp, 11 predicted proteins | sample Watercolumn_Towu_2_FD_181712 | JGI IMG/M metagenome (GOLD analysis project Ga0233425, IMG submission 181712) | Freshwater microbial communities from Lake Towuti, South Sulawesi, Indonesia - Watercolumn_Towuti2014_140_MG | ecosystem: Environmental > Aquatic > Freshwater > Lake | place... | reverse complement strand
TGCCGTCGTGACGGGTCACTCCCCGACTTGCGTCGCCTATGGCGAAGATACTGCCGTCGTGACGGGTCACTCCCCGACTTGCGTCGCCTATGGCGAAGATACTGCCGTCGTGACGGGTCACTCCCCGACCATCTTCGCCGAGGACGCTCGGAGTGTGCGAGTTCCAGAGAATCTGGCCGCCCGGGGACTTCAGCGAGGTTCACCGATCTGGACTACATGCACCCTGCTGCGAGGCTCTCAAACCCAGCCGTCCAGGAGCTCTCTGTTGGTGAGACCGCACGGGGAGACCTTGTCAGGCTCGGCCCGCGCCCGGTCACATCCCGCGTTGGCTCCAACTACTTCAGCACGTAGCGAACGATCTGGTCGGTCAAGCCGGTGGGGCCTGCTCCGCCGAATACGTAGATGGCGCTGCCCAACGCGCCGCCGGCAGTGCCGCGTCGGGGAGCGGGAAGCTTGAGGGAGGACTGCGTCACAGTGCCGGACTCCGGATCGACGAGCACGACGAAGTCGGTGGGAGCAGTCGAAGTCTCGCCGCCCAGGACAACGATGACGTCGTTCATCCAAGCATACGTCCCGCCGTCCAGCGCCAGAGGAAGCTTGGCTTCGAGCGTCTCCAGCTCGTCGCTCCATGGCTCATAGCGCAGGATCTCGTCTGTCTTGCCCCCCTGGACAAGACCGCCGATGAAGTAAGCATACTCGCCTGACCAGACTGCCCCGATCCGGCTGGCGCGGGGAGTCGGGAGCTTCACCGCTTCCGGCGTCGACGAGCCACTGTAAGGATCGACCGAGTAGATCACGTCGCTCAGCCCGGCGGCCCCTCCGTTGCCGCCCATCACGTACGCCTGCGACCCGTCCGAGAAGCATGCAGGCAAGCCCAGCGCTGCCGGGAGGCTCTCTGCAAGCTGCTCACAGCCGGAGTGGTCACAGCTTTGAATCGCATCGGTTGGACCCGACGAGGTCATGCCCCCTGCCACGAGCATCTTACCCGCATCGTCAACCCATACCGCACAGGCGGCCTTCACCGGCACCGGCAACTGGATGTCGTCGTCCGTTTTGACCCCTTCGTCCGGGTCGAAGCGGACGACCTCAGCCAGCGTGGACGTCCCGGTGTCGCCGCCCGCCAGCCAGATGCGGAAGCTCGGCTCCACAGCGGAGGCAACGCCGGCGCGGGGAGAGGGCAGCTTCCAGTCCAGCACGGTGAGCGACTCGCCTGGAGGCCATGGAGGCACCTGCGTGGTGTCAGCCGGAATCTCGAGGACCAGCGGATTCCCGTCTGCAACCGGATAGTCGAACTCCATGGCAATCGTGGTCGGGGCCGACAGGTACGGATAATCATCATCCTGGCAAGTACCCTCGTGCCATTTCCAGGAATAGTCGAGCTCCACCTTGTACCGGCCCGCGGGCGCAGGCGTCTGGACCATGCACGTGATGCTCTCTCCTCCTTCGGTCACGCACTCCTGGTCTTCCTCGTAACCGTACATCTGCCCAGCCCAGGTGATGGCGTGGCTTGCGCCCGCTGCGACCGGCTTCATGCCGTAGCAGCCGCTGCAGCTGAACGCCTGGCAGCCCGCACAGACGTCGGCGCAGCCGTGCTCGGGCAGGAATTTCACCCAGTCGCTTCCCTCCTTCTTGTACATGCGCAGAGGCCGTTCGCCTTCGATGAACTCCTCGAAAGCGGCGTTGTTGACGACGGTGAAGGTCACCCCGCAAGGCGTCAGACACTCTGCGATGGCATCCGCGTCCGTTTCCGCATCCAGCGTCTCCGCGTTCCCGCGGCCGTCATCGTCCACGGCGCCGTCGGTGCTCTGGGCAACGTCACTACCTGCGCTGCTGCCGTTGCCGGCGCAGCCGGTGCACGCGATTGCCAAGGTCAGGAAGAGCATGGAGACCCGCATCGCGGACTCCCGCCGCCCATCGAGGAACCAACGCTTTCCGGCGATCATGTCTCCCTCCTTGCTGCCAGTTGCTTCATTTGCGCCACAGCCAACAGTATTCCAAGCGACTGAGTGACTCAAGAGTCACTGATCATTCGGGTGCATGTCGCTGCCTCGGCCGTGTCTTCACCGATCTGGACTACTGGCCCCGCGCTCAGGCCGGCCGTTGCCTTGCGGCAAGGCCAGTAGTAGGATGTCTCACCGTAGCAGGAGCGGCCGGGCAATCCGTGTGAGGTGGGGCGATGAAATCCGTAGCGTGGATTCTCGTGGGGCTGGCAATGGCCGTAGTCGCATGGCCCGTTCCGGTGTTTGCAGACGGGGTCTACATCCCGCCGGAAACGGAAGCGACCACCTCGCTGTCCGACATCACGAGCCCGGACCAGCACGTGATCCTGGTCGACCGCGGGGACACGCAGGAGATGGTCGTGCGGGTCCGGGTGCAGGGGGCGCCGGAGAGCTTCGCCTGGATCCTTCCGCTTCCATCCGCGCCGCTGGATCCTCCCCAGGAATTCGAGGACGGTGACACCCTCTTTGCCTACCTGTACGAGGGCTCCGGCCCGGAGTGGAACGAGGCCGAAGACGCCTTCTCCTGGAGCTGTGCCGGTGCGAAGGCCGGTGATGCGGGGGGCGAAGGTTCCGAGCCTTCCGTCAAGCTGCTGGGCACTGCGATGGTGGGCAACTTCAAGGTGGACACGCTGGCCGCGGCAAAGGCCCAGGACCTGTCAGACTGGCTCGAGCAGAACGGATACCAGGTGCCTTCCCAGTTTGCAGCCATGGCCCAGCCGTACGTGGATGAGAAGTGGGTGTTCCTCGCCATGAAGCTGGCTTCAGAGGAGAAGACGGACGACCGGCGGCTGCAGGTGCTCCATCTGAAGTGGGCGGGAACAGAGCCCGTCTTCCCCATGCGCCTGACTGCAGGCAACGCCGCGGCCGGGGGAACCGAGGTGCACCTGATGGTGTTCTCGTCGCACCGCATGGACGTGGAAGGCTTGGATACCCGGTATGCCGGGAAGTACCCGGACGAGTTCTGGGAGACGTGGTATACGGACATCAGCGAGCTGGACGACGAAGGTGCGGAGCAGCAGTTCCTCCAGTCCCTTGACGGAATGTGGTTCACGCGGCTGGAAGGCCGCTTCGACAGCGACGAGATGACGTCGGATTTGCGCCCCGTTCGCGCGGACAAGGATGAGTCGTACCGGGAGCAGAAGCTCTATGTCGCCTCGAATCGATCGGAGGAAGCGGGGCATGGTGAGCCGCTGGCCGTCCTCGTGCTGGCGCTGACCGTGGCCGGCGTATTCGTCGGCCTGCGGGCGCTCGGGCGTCAGGGGGCCGCATGTTGAAGCCGCTGACCGTGGCCCTCCTGGCATGGGTTCTGCTCCTCGCAGGTCTTCCTGCCGCACGGGCGGAAGGCCCGCACGCGCCCGAGCGCGTCATGCTGGGAAGAACGGGCGAAGTCGCTCATGGCGGCCAGGTCCGGCTCTCCTGGATCGACGTGGCCACCCTGTTTCTGACCTTTGCCCCGTTTACCGGCCTGGAGCTCAGCACCGGCCAGATGCTGGGGTTCGGGACCGGCTTCATGGGCATGTCGGCAGACGGCCGCTTTCGCGTGCTTCACCTGGACATGCTGGACGTCGCGGTGGGCGGTGGGTTCATCGCGTCGTACGACATCGAGCGCAAGGCCTATGACGGCAGCACCTTCAGGAATCCCCGGATTCCCATGGCCGAGCTGGCCGCGACGTGGAAGACCAGCAACTACAAGTTCAACCTGTGCACCCGGTACCTGGCGGTCATGGACGAGACGGTCCATGGTCAGGTGGCCGTCACCGGCATCGACGACCTGGTGTTTCATGCCGGAATGATCGGGCTTGCGGACGAAGCATTCTCCTGGTTCGCAGAGCTGACAGTGGGCATCCCCATGACGGAGGCCAAGGGTCTCCACAACCGCTACGCCGGGGGCGCGGGAGGCAGATGGCTCTACGGGCCTTGGGCGTTCGAGCTGGGGGGATGGCTTCCCGGCGTGCTCTGGGTCGGGGCCAGCGCGGCCTTCGACCTCTACTGAGCATTCTGCGCGCGCTTGACGCGGATCTGCGGGAAGCCTACAGTAGCCCGGTCCTTCTGGGTGGAGGCTTTCCATGAGACGCTTCGCACGGTTCCTGTTCTCCGCTCCCGCACTGCTGGCGCTCCTGGCCGTGACCGTGGTCGGGTCCGCGGTGCTCGCAAACTACGAAGGGCAGTACGGCTGGGACGAGGTCGACCGCGTCAAGAAGGAGATCCTGGAGAAGATCCCCACGGATCCCGAGGTGCTCATCAACGTCACCCTCGACGTCATGCCCGGCACGCCCGAGCTCACCGCACTGGGCCGAAAGGCCACCGCGGCCCTGAGCCGTGGCCTGCTGGACAACGCGTCCGACCCGGTGCGCGCCCTGTGCGCAGGAGCGTTGAGCGAGATCCGCGACCCCGACTCCGCACCCGCACTGGTCGAGGCGCTGGGGGACCGCTCCGTCGCGGTCAAGCTCGCCGCGGTCCAGGGCCTCGGAAACCTCGCGAACCCCAAGTACGGCGAGCCCATCCTCAAGCTCGTCGACGACCCGGAAGAGGACTACTCCGTCAAGTCCAGCGCCATCGCAGCCGTCGGCAACCTCGGCTACCAGAAGGCCATCCCGAGGCTCGAAGCCGCGGTCCGCAACAAGAACGACGGCTCCCTGTCCTGGGACGCACTCCAGTCCCTCTGGCACATGCGCAACCGGGCCGACCGCGGGGACCTGGTCGACATCTTCCTCTACGTGCTCAAGGAGAACGGATCCGGAGCCACCCTCGCGGTCGACTACCTCGGCGCGCTCAAGGCCGACGAAGCCGCGGGTACCCTGGCTTCCTACTTCGTCGGAAAGGACGCGGAGACCAAGAACCGCATCATCCTTGCCATGGAGAAGATCGGCAACGGAGCCGCGCTCGACTTCCTGCGAAAGGTGGTCAAGACCTCCCAGGAAGCCCGTCACCTCAACAACGCGGCCATCGCTCTCTACCGCCTCGGCAAGCAGAAGGAGGTCGTGGACCTGCTGCTGGCACTGCTCAAGGACCGCAAGGCCTACATGCGCATCAACGCGGCCTTCGCTCTCGGCGAGGTGGGCGAGGGAAGCGACAAGGCCGTGACCGGCCTCGTCTCCGCACTGGAGGACCAGAACGACTACGTCCGGTCGGAAGCAGCCGTGGCCCTGGGCCGCATCAAGGCGACCGCGGCGCAGAACGCTCTCCTCGAGCTTTCCAAGAGCGACAACCCCTTTGTGCAGCTCGACGCGGTCATCGCATTGAACCGCATCGACTTCAAGACCCACCGCCAGCTCATCTTCGACAAGCTGCTGGTCCACAAGGACCCCAAGTTCGCACGCATCGTGGAGCGGGGCATCCGCTTCCTCGCGGAGCAGGGTGACCCGGAAGCCATTCCCCACCTTCTCTCCTACATGCGCTCCCAGTACTCCACGAGCTATGGGGACGCCATCCGCCTGCTCAAGGCATACGACCCGGCAAAGCTCAAGGAGTTCGAGCCGTCCCTCAACTACATGGCCCATACCTGCGGCTACGAGTGCCTGCCCGACCTGCTGCGCACGCTGCGCACCTGGAAGCTGCCCGCGTACGCGACCGCACTGCTGGAGCGCCTCTACCGGGCGTACTACTCCGGCGACCGCACCCTGCTGTACTTCACCATCGGCAAGATCGCGGCCCCCGAGCTGTCCGCCTCCATTGCGAAGATCAGGGAGTGGGACAACACGTCGAATCTCTACCGCCTGTTCGCGCTCGCAAACCTCGGCGACAGGAAGGCGCTGGACGACCTCGTGGCAGAGCTGGTCGGCGGCACCCTCGACGTCAAGCGGGACACCGGCTTCCTCCTGGGCGCGCTCGACACCAAGGACGCGGCCCCGCGGCTGGAGGAGCTCATGAAGAGCGGCGACCCCTTCACCGCGGTCGCCGCGGCTTCCGCGCTGCTGGCCCAGGGCAACAAGCAGGCCTACGAGTTCCTGTACAAGACCATGAGCGAGGGCACGCCCATCGTCGCGGACGAGGCCGAGCGCGCACTGCTCATCTCCGAAACCCCGGACCTCGATGTCCTGCTCAAGGACTCGGCAAGGAAGGAGAAGAACGTCGTCACCGGCCGCCGCCTCAACGAGATCCTGTACCGCCGCGCACCCAAGGAATTCCGCTAGGCCCCCGTGACCGACGGACCCACGCTTCCTGGCGGGACCGAACCCCCGGACCGCATCCGTACCGCGCTCCTGTTCCTGCTGCCGGCCACCGCGTTGGCAGCGTTCCCCTTCTTCTCCAACTTCACCGCACCCAAGCTCATCGTCGCGGGCAGCCTGCTGGGCGCCATTCTCGTTGCGTGCCCGCGGCGCGCATGGCCATGGCCGCGGCGGGAAGCAAGCCTTCCCCCGGACCGTTCCGCTGCCGACCCGGCGAAGCGTGGCGATCCGGGCCCAGCGGCCCGCACCCTGCCCGATCCGGGAGTCCTGCTGCTCGTTGCTTACCTGGTTCTCTCGATCCCTTCCTACCTTCGGGCACTCGGCGGCCACGACGCGCTGACCCAGCTCGTGCTCGACCTCACCTTTGCCGCGGCCTACCTCCTGGCCCGAACGACAGCCCTCCAATCCGGACTCCCCGTCTTCATCAGCGTGGCAGGCCTCCTGGTCCTTGCCTACCGCCTCGCGGAAGCGCTCCTGCCCGCGCCGCTCCTCGGCATCTCGGTGCTTACCGGCAGCTCCACGCTGGGGAATCCCGACTTCGTCGCGGAGCTGTCCGCGGTGTCGCTCCTGTGTGCGCTCGGCCTTGCCGGACAGGTCTTTCCCGGCTCGGGGCCGGTCCCGTCTCCAGGTGCATGCGCGAGGCGCAGCAACCTGGCGCTCCTGGCCCTCAGCCTGGTCACGTTCTTTGCTTCCGCCGCGGCCCTCGTGCTGATCCCGTCCGTCACCGCACGGGTGGCAGCCCTCGCGGGCATGGTGATCCTGGCCACGGTTGCCGCGGGCCGGCGGATGCGCTCGAGGTCGTCGGTTGCAGCGGTGGCAGCGGCCGCGGCAGCTCTGGCCGTGGGGGGCGTGCTGGCGCTGGCCGGGAGCGGGCTGCTGGACGACCGGCTCTACCTGTACCGGCTGGGGCTGGACTGCGCGCGGGACGCACCGCTGCTCGGGCAGGGAGCCGGGGGCTTCGTCGCCGCGTTCATGGTGCAGCAGGGGCAGTATCTCGAAGCTCACCGGGAAGCCGCGGGGCTCTGGACCAACGCGACCCACGCGCACAACGAGGTGCTTCAGATCTGGGTCGAGCGCGGGCTGCTGCCTCTCCTGGCCGCGGCAGGCTTCGTGGCCTGGCACTTCGTGCGCGGCCGCCGCGCACCCGCAGTGCTGCCGGCCAGCATTGCGTGCATCCTGGTCCTCTCCTGCGGCTCCGTAACCCTCACCGTGGTCCCGCTGCGCCTTGCCCTGGCCCTGTTGCTGGGCGCCCTGATCCACCCCATCGAGGATCCGGCGGAAGCCCGGCCGGACGGCTCGAAGGAGGCGGGGACAGAGGGCCGCACCAACCGCGGGCACCCACCACGGGCTCACGGGCGGCTGCCGAGCCTGCTTCTTCGTGCCGCGGGCATCGCGCTCGTGATCACGCCGATCTGGATGGGCGTCGCGGACGTGCTGTTCGTGCGCGGAGACCTCGACGCGGCCCGCACGCTGTACCCGCTAAACCCCCGGGTCGACTTCTACGCGGGCACGCAGCGCATGCAGGCCCGCGACCTGGACGCGGCCTGCCCCATGCTGGCCGAGGCCGCGAGCCGGTACCCCAACCTGTCCGTGCTGCTGGCCGCGGGCAACTGCGCGTACCGGAAGCACGAGTACGCCAACGCGGAGGAGCTCTACCGGCGTGCCATCGCATTCAAGCCCACCTACTCGCTGGGGCACGCGAACCTGGCCCTGGCGCTCAACGCACAGGGACAGAGACAGGCAGCGTACAGGCACGTGCAGAGGGCCGTGTCCCTGGCCCCGGGGAATCCTCGGGTCCGGTCGATTCGATCCGCGGTGTGCGTGAAAAACCCCTATTGCCCGGCCCGGCCCTGAGCCGCGTACGGCGCGCGCTGCCGGCCCCGTGCCGCGGCAGGCGGCGGACTGCGCTCCGGCACTGGATTTTGGTTGATGCCGGAACCGTTCCCGTCTAGACTCTCGGGGGTTGAGGGAGGCTGGGATGCTGCGACTCGTAGACGCGTGCATGGACATGGACGACGTTGCGCTGAGCATCTACCGCAACCTGGCCGGCCATCCACTCACCGGGCCTGCTGCAGGCCTCTGGAACGCGCTGACGCAGGAGAAGCTGAAGAAGCTCGACCTGTGGCAGGTGCTCAAGGGCGGCCTGGAGGGAGGGCTGGTGCCCTGGCCTGTCGCCGATGCGGAAAGCGTTCTGGAGCGGGTTCAGAAGAAGCACGAGGAGCTGCTGGGCCTGCAGGCCGAGGCCGAGGTGCCGTGCGACCTGGTGCGTGCCGGCGAGATCGCAATCCACGTGGAGTCGCTCCTGGCCGATGTGGACGCGATGCGCCTCCTGCGGGTGAGCCGTACGTACGGAGTCGGCAGCGCCGGCAACCAGCCCGATCCGCCGGCCGTCGCGGGCGTAAAGCACCTGTCCCGGCAGTTCGGAGCTTTCATCTCCGCTTTTGCAGATAGCGTCGTCCAGCTCACCGACGCGCTGGACCGCGTGCTGGACAAGGAGGACCGAGACCCGCTGACCGGCGCTTACTCACGCCAGGCGCTCTTCCAGCACGGCAAGTTCCTGGTCGAGTGGGCGGTCAGGTACTCCCGGAGCCTCGGCGTGCTGACCATGAAGGTGGACGACTTCCCGTCCGTCGTGCGGCAGTTCGGCCACACCGCGGCAGACGAGCTCCTGGAAGCCGTGCACAGCCGCATCCGATCCGTCACCCGGAGAACGGACTGGGTGGTGCGAAGCGCGTCCGACGAGTTCACCGTCCTCATCCTGGGGACGCCGCCGGCCGGGCTGCGCATCGTGTCGGACAAGATCCTTTCTCAGGTGCGCCATCCCACGTTCCGCATCGGCCGCTTCGAGATCCCCGCCACCGCGTCCGGGGGCCTCGCCCTGTGCCGGGAGGGCGGCCCGTCCGATGACCCCAGCATCGAGCAGCTCCTGGACCGCGCCGCACGATTCCTCGACCAGGCACGCTCCACCGGCGGCAACGCCCTGGTGGTGGAGGAGTAGAAGCGCCCGAAGCCGATTCGTCGTTGGGAACGCACCAATGGCGGAGGAGCACGCACCGCCTACGGATTCGGATCGCCCTTGGACGCACGCGACTGCAGCTCGGCCTTGAACTGGAGCAGCTCCTTGACCAGCTGCCTTGCCCTGTCGGGCTGTGACCGGGAAATCTCGTTGCGCTCGTGGGGATCCGTCGACAGGTCGTACATCTCGAACCAGTCGCCCGCCTTGCACACCTTGGACGCGGACGGCGGGCAGATGTCGTCCTTGGCGGAATGGTGGATCACCTTCATGTTGCCCTTGCGAACCGCGCGGGCAAGCCACTTCTCCGAGTAGACCGGCACTTCGGCCAGCCGCTTCCCCTCCAGCAGCACCGGCTTGAGGCTCCGGCCCGTGAACCGCGGGTCCAGGGGAACGCCCACCAGGTCCAGGACCGTGGGGACGATGTCCACGTGCTGCGCAAAGTCGGGCGCCACCTGCCCCGCCTTCACCACGCCCGGAAGCGAGAACATGATCGGGACGTTGATCTCCTCTTCGTACAGCGTCAGTCCGTGGAGGTGGAAGCAGGCATGCTGCTCCCTCTGGCTGAAGCAGCTGTGCTTCTGGTCCATCACCTCCCCGTGGTCCGCGGTGAGCACCACCAGCGTGTTCTCCCGCAGCCCGAGATCCGAAAGCGCCTTGAGCAGCATGTCCACGTGGAGGTCCACCCACGCAACCTCTCCGAGGTAGCGCAGATCGAGCAGGAGGTCCTTCTGTTTGCCCAGCTTCGCCTTGACCGCATCGAGGTACTCCGGCGGCGGAGCGTACGGCTGGTGCGGACCCAGGAGGTTCAGCTCCACCAGGAAGCGCCGGTCCCGGTTCTCCCTCATGAACTGGATGGTCTGCTCGGTCAGGATCGTGTGGTCCGTGGTGTCGCGGCCGCAGTCCTGCAACGCGTCGAAACCCGGATCCACCCCGTAGACGTAGCCGGGGAAGAACAGGTGGTTGTGGACCGCTCCGAACGTGTAGTACCCCGCGTCGTGCAGGAGCCGCGTGATGAAGGTCGGCTTCCGCTCGTAGAAGAACGGCCGGCGGTCCTGTCCCCCCCACCAGAGGGTGAGGAACCCCATGGCTCGCGGGTGGGCTCCAAGCAGCATCGCGTTCATGGACAGCAGGGTCGTGTTGCCGTTGGAGTAGCCGTCCGGGAACGTGGTCCCGGACTTCTCGAACGCATCCATGGCCGGAGACACGCTCTCGAACGCAGTGCGCCTGACGCCTACCGCGTCTGACCGGAGAGCGTCCACCACGACGTATACCACGTTGTAGAGAGGGGCTTGCCCCACGGGCGTGGCCACGTCGACGCGCAAGCTGTCCCAGGCGACACGCAAGCCTCCTGCAGGCTTTCCGTCGGCCGATGCCGCGGCAAACGATACCCGCGCACAGTCCGGAGGCAACGCGGCGCTCTTCCATGCCGGCCACGTCCGAATGCTCTTGACCGGCGCGCTGTCCAGGGTGTCCTCCCACAGGACGGACGCGTTGGGAGCATCGCAGGAAACCGTGACCTCGAGCTTCCCCTTGTCCCCCAGCGCCAGGGACGAGAACACGACCACCGCACCCGCTGTGGGCTTCACCGGGAAGTCCAGCCGCGACGGGACCGGAAGCACCATGCCCTCCCGCATCTCCCGGAACGCACGGCTCCGGTCGTGCAGGATCACGCGGCGGTGGAAGCGTCGCAGCTCCCGGGGAGCGCGGGAGTGGTGAAACGGCTGGAAGTTGTCGCCGTCAGCCACCGGATCCTTGCCGCGGACAGCGGGCTCCACCGTCACTGTGGCGGCCGCCAGGTCGTCGAACAGGTACCGGGACAGCAGGACCGTGCCAGCCGACTGAGCGTCAGGAGTCGCACCTGCCGGCCCGGAGGCTTCGGCCCCATCCTGGCCCGTGCCCGGCGCCTCCACCGCAAGGCCCATGGCCGGGTGGAACGGGGCCAACGCGAAGAAGGAAGAGAGGATCAGGGAGAGAATCACCACCACCAGGTCCTTTGCTGGAAGAGGTTCTTCCCGACACCGTGCCGCGGGCCGGGACAGACACCCGGGATCGACCTCATCGCGAGAGAGCCCTCCCCGGTTTGCCGAACCGCAGTCGCAACGTCAGCGCCAGCAGCAGGAACACGAGCGCCAGTCCCGTTCTTCCCGGGGTCGTTCCCAGCGTGCACCCGCTGCTGCCCGAGCCCGAGCCGGCTGCGTTCCCCGCTTCACTGTCCCCACCCGCTGCACCGTCCGACCCTGCGTCCGCTGCCTCCGACCCGTCCGCGGAGGTCTCTCCGGAGCCCGGGGTGTCCGAAGGCTCGAATCCGTCGGCCGCGGGGATACCGTCGGCTGTCGTCACCTCCTCCTGCGTGACCACGTCGTCCGCCTCTTGAGCCCCCTCGGGCAGCGGGTCCACCGGCACCGGCGTGGAAGCCACCTTGGCCGTGGCCTTGGACGTCCCCGGGTTGGCCAGCACGAAGTACTGGATGGCCGTTGCTGCGGAAGGCGGCACCACCGCGGTCTCGTTCGCGGCCACGGGCAGCACCACTCCCTCCGAGGGCACCACCGCGTGCATCCCCACGCCCGCGTCGGTCGAGGACAGCGTCACCTCGATGCCCGTGTCCGCTTCCTGGACCCCCTTGACCTTGAGGTACACTCCAGCGGAAGCGGGCAGGGAAAAGGTTTTCTCGAAAGACGGGGAGGAGAGGGTGTCCATCGAGAACGGCGGCACGTCCACCAGGTCGTATCCGAACTCGCCATTGCCCACGCTCGTGTCGTCCAGGATGTTGGCAGCGGTCCACTGGGCAAAGAGCGTGGGGAACGTCAGCCCCTCGGGAAGCAGTGCCTCGATGGACGCCAGGCCGTTGGCCTTGGACTCGACGATCTGCCGCACCACGTCCGCGCCGAGCCGCTGGTGCAGGTAGGCTCCGAACAGCAGGCAGGCGCCGTAGTCCACCGGCGCATCGGACATCAGCGCCGCGCCCGGGCTTGCCGCGAAGGCCGCGAGGTTCGCCGGGTCTTCGTAGCCGCCGAAAACCATGGCAAGCTCGGCCAGCGACTCGTCCAGCCACGCGACCTCGCCCGCATCCGCTCCGAAGTGGATCAGGTGCTCCATCTCGTGGGCCACCACGCCGTGCATGTAGTCCGTGCCGATGTTCGCGGAGTCCACGTGCACCATGCCGAGCTCGTTGGAGCAATACAGCATCGGGTTGCCCTTGCAGGAGGGGTTGAACGGTTGAAGATCCTCCGGCCGGAAGAAGCCGTCGAACAGGTATCCCTTGTAGCCGGGGATGTCGTACGCGAGAACCGTGAGATCCGGGTCGCCCTGAGCGAATTGCGGCGGCGGCCCGAACAGCGCGGTGTTGTTCTCCACGATGCCCGAACCCGGAGTCCTCGGGGTCGTGCTTTCGAGCGCGGCCAGCAGCGCGTCCACGTCCTCCTGGTCCACGGCCTTTCCCCACACCGCGTCCCCGATCCACACCGCGGCGTGCTCCCCGACCGCGCGGCAGGTTGCCGCGACCTGGACGTTCTTGGGCGGCATCACCGACAGGTCGTAGGTCCAGAAGGAGCGAGCCTCTCCCACCGTGGGGAACCCCCGGCTCTTTCCCGAGGGGCCCTGCCACTGGGGGAACTGCCGGTGCAGCAGCAGGTCGAGCGTGCCGTGACCGCAGGGTTGCGCGGGTGCGCTGCCATGGCCGGCATGCGGCACGCCCCCCGCTTCCGGCAATGCCGGTCTCTGTGCCCATGCCGCGGCCGGCGCTGCCGACGCAGCGAGGCTCACGGCCAGCGCCATGACGATCCGACCCACACACTGCAGAATGCCCAAGGTCTTGCCGTTTAGCTTCTTCACGTGGTCTCTCGTTGCCGGTGAGGCGTTGGTTGTTACGTTCCCTGTTTCACTCAGGAGACCCGGGCCACGGGCTTCCTTCCCGCGGCCAGCACCGCGAGCGCCAGCAGGAGCAGGACCGCGGCAGAGCCCGGACCGGTTCGGCCCGCAGCAGCACAGCCGCCACCGCCGCCACCACCGCCGCCATCGCCGCCGTCGACTTCCTCGGCCGTATCGGCCGACGGGGTCGTCTCGCTGCCCGTGTCGGCCCCGGCTACCGGGGAGTCCGCAGAGCCGGAAGCGTCCTCCTGCGGCCCGGGAAGGTCCTTGCCGACGGGCGCGTCCTCCACCGCGACGTCCTCCTGTCCCGCAAGGTCTTCGTCCACCTCCTGCTCCACCACGTCCTCCGGCGGGACCACGACATCAGGCTCCACGCCGGGCTCCACGCACTGGACGATGCAGGGGTTTGCCGGGTCGTTGTCGCACACGAGCCCGTCGTCGCACTCCTTGTCCGTCACGCACTTGATCTCCGCGATGCTCACGCACTTCCCGTTGGTGCACGCGTTGCAGACCGCGCAGTCCGCGTCCGCCACGCACTCCGGAGGCGGCTCCACGCACTTGTTCTCGCAGGGGTCGTCCGGGGACACCTCGCACAGGAACGGCTCCGGACACGCCACCTCCTCGGTGCAGGGCGGGACCACCGCGGAGGGGTAGCACATGAACGACTGGCACACCTCGCACGGCCCGCAATCGTCGTCCACAACGCAGTCCGGCTGGGGCGGGGAGCAGAAGTTCTTGCAGGGGTCCTTGCCGTCGAGGTTGCAGACCTCGCCGACGTTGCAGTCGTCGTCCTCGATGCACAGGACCTCGAGGCCGCCGATGCACGTCCCTCCGACACAGGCTTCGCAGATGTCGCAGTCCGCGTCGGTGTTGCAGGAGGTGTCGGACACGCACACGTTGAGGCAGAAGTTGGCCGGATCCGTCTTGAGGCAGATCTCGTCCACGTCGCAGTCCAGGGCGCTCATGCACTCCATGGGGCCGGTCTGCGTGCACTTGCCCTGGAGGCAGGCCTCGCAGTCGTCGCAGTCCCCGTCGTCGATGCAGTTCACGTAGGGCACGCACAGGTTGTTGCAGGGATTGGCCGCGTCCACCTTGCAGATCTGCCCTTTCATGCAGTCCGCGTTGACCTCGCACAGGACGACGCCCGCGTCCACGCAACCGCCGTCCATGCACGCCTTGCACGGCCCGCAGTCCTCGCTGGTGACGCACTGGGATCCGGAGATGCAGACGTTGTTGCACGCGCTGGCCGGGTCGATCTTGCACTTCTTCGGCCAGGGGCAGGGCTGGTCCGCGGTGCAGGCCAGACCGGCTCCGTTGCACGTCCCGCCGATGCAGACCTGGCACTGCTTGCAGTCCGCATCCACCTGGCACGTGCCCTCCTGGAGGCACTTGTTGTTGCAGTCGTTGGCCGCGTCCACCTTGCAGAAGAACCCGGCCTTGCACTGCGCGTTGGACGTGCACTCGATCTTGTCCGGGCCCTGGCAGGAGCCGATGATGCAGAACTGGCACTTGAAGCAGTCCGTGTCCTTGGTGCACCCGCCCGCGTCCACGCACATGTTCAGGCACGCGTTCTCGTTGATGGCACACACCTGGCCCCCGGGGCAGTCCGAATCCTTGGCGCACAGCACGTTCGGACCCGGGCCGCAGACCGCGGCCGTGCACACGTTGCAGGGGCCGCAGTCCGCGTCCTTCGCACATGCGAACACCGCAGCCGGAGCCAGTACCAGTAACGTCACCAATAGAGCCTGAAAGGTCTTCTTGAACATGGAGCCCTCCCCGAAGCCGACGCCCATCGAGTCTACTCACGCGGCCGCACGCGTCAAGCAGCGGTTGCGGCCGCGTTTCTTGCGTGCGCCGCTTTTACGCCTACGATGGTCCGCGTCCGGTCGCACGGGGAGCGGTCCCCGGGCCTTGACGGACCGGTTGCCGGCAGGAGGAGCCTGCTCCTCCCTTCGGGCCGGCGAAGAGGAGGTGTCCGTTGCTCAAGAAAGTCTTGTGGTGCCTGCTGGCGCTGCTGGCCGCGCTCGTCGGGATCTACGGCGTGGTCCGGCTCGGCTGGACCTGGGAGCTGTTCGTGGTCGCGGGCTCAGTCGCCTTCTGCCTCGTTGCCGCGGTCCTGACCCCGGAGAAGTCCGTGGAGCAGGAGCTGGAGGAAGCGTACGACAGCGTCGGCGCTGAAGAGCCCGTGCCTGCACCTGCGGCCCTGCCCGCCAGTGCAGAGAGCCTGGACTTCGAGGAGTCACGGGAGAGCGAGGACCTGCCGGTCGTGGAAGTGACCGAGACCGGCGAGGTGCTGCGTTCGCCCGCGCCGCAGCCTTCCCGTGCCTCCGAGGCAGGCCCTCTGCTGGCGCGGATCACCCGCCGGTTCACCTGGGATGAGGTCTCGCAGGCCTGCGAGGCAGACGGGCCGACCGGTTTCTGAGCCGCGGATTCCTAGAACTCCCGGACCAGCTCCACGCCAAAGCCGCCCATCCAGCCGCTGCTCTCCACGAGCCCGCCGGCCATGGACGCTCCGTCCGCATCGGGCGCGCCGACCCTGTTGTAGCGGGACACGAGGAGGACCCCCTGTCCGTGGAGGTTGACCACCGTCCTGGGCCCCTGCGCATCGCCGGAAAGCCGCAGGCCCGCTCCCAGCGACACCTGGTGCCAGGAGTTGTCCATCAGCATGTTGACGTGCCCCTGGTCCGGATTGAGCGGCGACGGCCGATACGCGTATCCGCCCCGCAGGTCGAGCCCGAACCGGAACCGGTACTCCACGCCCGCTGCCGGGATGAGGGTGTCGCGCACGGAAACCACGGGCAGTGGCTCCGAGGTCGCTCGAAACCGGGTGCCGAGGTCGTCGATGAACACCGCACCGTACTCGTCCAGAGCCGAGTCCGCCACCTTGAATGACAAGACCTGTACGTGGGGAGAGAACGTGGACCAGAGCCCAAGGGTCCCTTCCAGCGACAGCGTCAGCTCGTCCGCCGGCTCCAGCGCCAGGGCCGCCGCGAACCGGTGCGGCTTGTACGCAAAGGAGCCGGACATGACGTAGGGCAGGTCGATCTGCACCGGCTCGCCGAGGTTCAGCACCATGCTGGCCCGGACGTCCATCGCGATGCGAGTCTCCTCCTCCCCGCGGTAGGCCAGGCCGACTTTCAACCACTTCACCGGCTTGACCAGCAGGCCCGCGACCGGCGAGATGCTCAGGTCCAGGCCCTGAGACGTGGACGCGTTGCTGGGCGTGGGCTGGTTCTGCTCGGGCTTTGCCGGGTCGAAGGTCGCGATGGGGGTGAGCGTCACCACTTCGCCCGCGGCCGTCGAGTGGACCGACGTTCCCGCGCCCAGCCACAGGACGTCCTTCCATGCTTCCACGCCGAGCCCGAACTGGATGCGCGCCTGGCCGAAGGGCGTGTTCCACGACGGGAAGAAAGGCTGTGTCGGCGTCCGGCTGGAGTACGCTGCCAGCGCGGTTCCCGCCTGCGGGATGATGAAGCTCCCGCCAAACCCCGCGGGCACCGGGAATCCCGGGAACAGGGACTGCAGGGGCAGCACGAAGTGGACGCCGATGGCGGAATATGCATCCAGGTCTGCTGCCTGGTCGAACGCATCCTGGAGCGCCTGGCCGGTCAGGGTCGCGGCAGGCCCTCCGCTCCCGCTGCCCGAGCCTTCCACCCGGTAGGCCGCGACCTGCCCCAGGCTTCCGAAGTCTTCGACGGTCGCGTCGACGGAAGGGAACATCCCGGTGTAGCCCAGGGCCAGCCGGGGGGTCGGGATGGCCCCCAGCAGCGCAGGGTTGTACCAGGCCGCGTTGCCGTCGTCGCACGTGGCGCTGACGGCTCCCCCCAATGCGATGTTGCGACTTCCCGCGCCGAACAGGTCGGAACCCGCGGCCGGAGCGGATGCGAGGACCGCGATGAGGACCGGAAGGGTCCGGCTCAACTGCTTGCAAACGGCTTGAATCTCCACTTGATCTCCGTCAGAAGGATTTTCCATCCGGCCTTTGCCGCGGTCTTGAGAGCGCCGCTGATCTTCGAATGACCCGGCCGCTTGCGGTACCGCGTCGGCACCTCGAGCACGCGCAGGTTCAGGCGCGCGGCCTTGG